>ERZ1685331.37-NODE-37-length-47741-cov-20.032945_pt1 | contig 47741 bp, 41 predicted proteins | sample MGYA00580194_ERZ1685331 | MGnify/ENA primary metagenome ERZ1685331 (study PRJEB41501, sample SAMN08275520) | hot springs metagenome | biome: alkaline hot spring; material: microbial mat | place: Russia: Ush-Beldyr | collected 2015-07 | depth 0.5 m m ...
GCCGATCTGACGCGTGCATGTGGCGATGCACCTATCGTACAGGATGGCGTGTTGTCCGACGGCTGGATGGACGCGCTGCTCGATTATCTGCGCGGAGAGCGGGTGAGTCTCGATCTCCCGCTCGACGTGGCGGCGACGCCGTTTCAACAGAACGTCTGGAATGCGCTGCGCGCCATTCCTTATGGCGAAACACAATCCTATCAGCAGGTGGCGCAGCAGATCGGGCGCCCGGATGCGACGCGCGCTGTGGCACAGGCATGCGCCGGCAACCCGGTCGCGCTGATTGTGCCTTGCCATCGTGTGGTGCGCGCCGATGGCGCGTTGGGCGGGTATCGCTGGGGGATCGAACGAAAACGCGCCCTGATCGCGCATGAAGCGGCGCACGTTGAACTTTGGGTCCGGGCATGAATTGTCAGGCGGCAGCCCGTCGCTCCACGCTGAACCGTCGGGTTGATCGCGCGAAGGGCGCTGTGACGCCCCCGCCCCGGCGCGTGCGCATGCTCCGAACCGGATCCGCACCAGCGGGGCTTCGCACGATCAGCGCAGACGTTCACATCCACGCGGGCGCCGCCGGTTACGATGGGCGGCAAAGCGTGGCGCAGCAGATGAGGCGCGGCGGTTCCTGACACATCATGACGGCGCACATTGAACTTTGTGCATCTTGACACAAGTCTGGAAGGGCGTATAATGCCATACATCCGCGCATCTCAGCGCAGGTGACGTTGCCGTGCGGCATGTGCGCCGCGAGTGATCCGTGGCGGCAAGGATCTGATGATGCTGATCGACTATCTGCCCATTCTGACGCTGTTCCTGGTGGCGATGTTTATCGCCGTCTTTGTGATTGTGCTGTCGCGCTACCTAGGACCGCAGCGCCCTAACCGGCGCAAGTTGATGCCGTATGAGTCGGGCATGGAGCCGATTGGTCCGGCGCAGCGCCGTTTTCCGATCAAGTTCAATCTGGTGGCGATGCTGTTCATCATTTTCGATATCGAGATAATCTTCCTTTTCCCCTATGCGCTGGTGTACCGGCAACTCGGCGTTCCAGGGCTGGCGGCGATGGGAGTGTTCTTCGTAGTGCTGGTGATCGGCCTGGTGTATGAGTGGCGGCGAGGAGCATTGCGATGGGAATAGAGCAGAAAGCAGGCGACATGGGGATTGTCACCGCCTCGCTCGAGCAGGTGGTGAACTGGAGCCGTTCCAACGCGATGTGGCCCCTGTTGTTCGGGCTGGCGTGCTGCGCAATCGAAATGATGGGTGCGCAAAGTGCGAACTACGACCTGTCGCGCTTTGGTATGGAGATCAACCGCGCGTCGCCGCGCCAGGCGGACCTGATGATCGTCGCAGGGCGCGTGTCGCGCAAGATGGCGCCGGTTGTGCGCCGCCTCTACGACCAGATGGCAGACCCGAAATGGGTCATTGCGATGGGTGACTGCGCGGCGTGCGGCGGCGTGTTCAATAATTATGCGATTGTGCAGGGTGTTGATGAGATCGTGCCGGTTGATGTGTATGTCGCCGGATGCCCGCCGCGTCCTGAGGCGCTGATCGACGGCATCATCCATCTGCACGAGAAGGTCCGGCGCATGCGGCTCGATGGCACACTGCGCGAACCGGTTCATCTGTCGTAAGTGCAGGAACGTCAGCATACCGTATCGTATCTCGCGGGTGTGCGTGCTGCAACTCGCTGTTTGATGCCTGTGCCAGGAGAACGATCATGGCGCTCGATAATTCAACCGTCCTGGCGCGATTGCAGGCGGCGCTGCCTGATGCCATCCTCGGCTCTTCGGAGTTTCGCGGCGATCTGAGCGTCTCCGTTCGACCGGAACGAATCGTCGATGTGGCGCGCTTCCTGCGCGACGACCCGGAACTACACTACAATTTCCTCGAAAATCTGTGCGGCGTCGATTATCTTGGGCGCGAGCCGCGCTTTGAGGTTGTCTATCACCTGTTGTCGTTCACCAATCGCCACCGGCTCTGCCTGAAGGTCGGCGTCAGCGAGCGCGATCCATCCGTTCCGTCGCTGACCGGACTCTGGCCCGGCGCCAATTATCACGAGCGCGAAACGTTCGATATGTTTGGCATTACGTTCACTGGTCATCCATGCCTCGACCGCATCCTGATGCCGGAGGATTGGGAAGGTCATCCACTGCGGAAAGATGTGCCGCTTGGCGTCGAAGAAGTGGCGTTCACCTTCAACCAGGATCGCATCTACGCGCATAAGCCGTTCGCGAAGGAGTAGGCAGCGATGACCGTGGCAGAAACCCCTGCACGCAACCTGAGCATCCCCGCACCCAGCCAGATCACCCGCCCGGCGCTCGAAGGGGCGAAAGAGACCATGGTGCTGAATATGGGTCCGCACCACCCGAGCACCCACGGCGTGCTGCGGCTGGTCGTCGAACTCGATGGCGAAACCGTGGTCGATGTGGCGCCCGACATCGGCTACCTCCACACCGGCATCGAAAAAACGATGGAGAGCAAAACGTACCAGAAAGCAGTGGTGCTGACCGACCGCACCGATTATCTGGCGCCGCTCTCCAATAACCTGAGTTATGTGCTGGCGGTCGAGAAACTGCTCGGTTGCGCGGTTCCAGAGCGCGCCACCGTTGCGCGGGTGCTGTTGGTCGAATTGCAACGCATCGCCAGCCATCTGGTGTGGCTCGGCACCCACGCGCTCGATCTGGCGGCGATGAGCGTGTTCCTCTATGGCTTCCGCGAGCGCGAACAGATCCTCGACATTTTTGAACTGGTCTCGGGCGCACGTATGATGACCAGTTATTTCCGCGTCGGCGGGCTGGCGTATGACCTGCCAGCCGAGTTCGATGCCGCCGTCGAGGCGTTCCTGGAGATCATGCCGGGGCGCATCGATGAGTATGAAGCCCTGCTGACCGACAATCCGCTCTGGATCGAACGCACGCAGGGCATCGGCGCCATCGACAGCGACGCGGCGATTGCCCTGGGATTGACCGGACCTGGACTGCGCGCGACCGGCGTGGCGTGGGACCTGCGCAAAACCATGCCCTACTGCGGCTACGAAACCTATTCATTCGCCATCCCGACTGCCACCCACGGCGATATTTATGACCGCTACCTGGTGCGCGTGGCGGAAATGCGCGAAAGTGTTTCGATCTGCCGCCAGGCATTGCAGCGGCTGCGCGATATCGGTCCCGGACCGTACATGACGCTGGATCGCAAGATTGCGCCGCCGCCGAAGAGCGAAATCACGCACAGTATGGAAGCGCTCATCCACCATTTTAAGTTGTGGACCGAGGGCTTCAAACCCCCGCGCGGCGATGCGCTGGCGGCGATCGAGTCACCGCGCGGCGAACTGGCGACCTATATCGTCAGCGATGGCAGCGCCAGACCCTACCGGGTCCATTTCCGCGCGCCTTCGTTTGTCAATCTCCAGTCGCTGCCGCACATGGCGCGCGGGCATCTGGTCGCCGATCTGGTGGCGCTGATCGCCTCGCTCGACCCGGTGCTCGGAGAAGTTGATCGCTAACCCCTGAAAGAAGACGAGAGTCTGGTATGTCCCTGACCGAAAAATACGGCGCCGAGATCGACGCGATCGTGGCGCGTTACCCCCACAAACGCAGCGCCGTCCTGCCGCTGCTGTTCATTGCGCAGGACGAGTATGGGTATCTGACCGACGCAGCCATGCGCGAAGTGGCAGACCTGCTCGATATGCCGCCAACCGATGTGTTCGAAGTCGCCGGTTTTTACTCGCTGCTCTACGAACAGCCGGTTGGCAAATGGGTCCTGCAGGTGTGCGATGATGTGCCGTGCGCATTTTGCGGCGCCGAGGAGTTGATCGCCACTCTGCAAGAAAAACTGGGGATCGCCGTCGATCAGACGACACCTGACGGCATGTTCACGCTGCAACGGGTCAAGTGCCTGGCGGATTGCGATCACGCGCCGGTGTTGCAAGCGAACCTGGAGTACTACCACGACCTGACGACGCCGGAGAAGGTCGAAGCGATGCTGACAGAACTCCGACGGCGTGCACAGTCTGGCGAGAAACTCAGCATTTCGGGACGGTACGCAGACCGGTAACCTGTTTGCGAGGAGCGTCGTGTCGGACCACTCGCTCGATCAGCTTGCGGCAATGTCGCCGCTCGAGGTCTGCGCCGCGTTGCAGACTGCACCTCACGGCGTCGATGAAGCAGAGGCGCGCAAACGCCGTGAACGCTACGGTCCCAATGCGATTGCCGATACCCTGTCGGTCTCTACGCTGCGCCGCCTGATTGCGTCATTCGTCAACTGGATTTCGTTGATCCTGTTGGTTGCCGGTCTCCTGGCGTTCTTCAGCGATACGCCGATCATCGGCTGGGTCATCCTGGTCGTCGCCTTCCTCAACGGCGTCTTCACTGCATGGCAGGAGTACCTTGCCGAACGCGCGATTGCCGCCCTTCGCCAGTTACTGCCCGCGACCACCTATGTGCGTCGTTCCGGGCAGGTGCGCCAGATCCCGACGACCGAGGTGGTTCCCGGCGATATTCTGCCCCTGAAGCCTGGTACGGTCGTTGTGGCAGATGGCTACCTGATCTCCAGCGATGGATTGCGCGTCAAGCAGACCGCGCTGACCGGCAATGCAGCGCCGGTTACCAAAGTGGCCGGGGCAATGCCCGACCCGACGCTGGCGCTGGCGGAACGCCCCAATATTCTGCTGGCGGGCACGGTCGTGTTCGAGGGACAGGGCAGCCTGGTCGCGGTGCACACTGGCATGCAAACCCTGCTGGGCACGATTGCCGAAAGCACCGCAGCGCTCCGCGCCGAACCCAGCCCGCTGGGGCGAGCGCTGAACGCCCTTGCCGCCACGATCACCCGTGTGGCGATTGTCGCTGGCATTGGCGCGTTCCTGCTGACTGTTCTGGGACAGCAATTCTCCATTCAGGCAGGCATCATTTTTGCCATCGGCATGATTGTGGCGTTCGTGCCGGAAGGGCTGTTGCCGACGGTCACGCTGGCGCTGGCGCTGGCGCGACGGCGCCTGGCGCGCTACGGTGTGCTGGTGCGCCGGCTGGCGGGAGTCGAAAGTCTGAGTTCGGCAACCGTCATGTGCATTGATCGTGTCGAGACGCTGACCAGCAACGCGCTGACGGTCAATGCCATCTGGGCCGGCGGACGGGTCTATACCACCACCGGCAGCGATTACCGCCCTGAAGGGGCGTTTCTGTATGAACGCGCACTGGTGCGGGTTTCATCGGATCCCGATCTGACGGCGGTGTTGCGTGCGGCAGTGTTGTGCAACAACTCGCGCCTGCTGCCGCCCGATGCCAGCAACCCCGACTGGCACATTGTCGGTGATCCGCTGGAAGGCGCCCTGCTGGCGACCGCAGCGCGCGGCGGCATCAACGAAGCATCGATCGGCAACCACGTCGCGCGGTTGCAGAGTTTCCCGTATGAGCCGCGCCGCCAGATCGGCAGTGTGGTGGTGGCACTCGAGCGCCATGGGAAGCGCGAACTGTCAGCATATGTGCGGGGCGCCGGTCGTGTTGTTCTCTCCCTCTGCACGTTCATCCAGCGCCGGGGGGCGATAACCGAACTGGATGGAGCCACACGCCAGGAGATCGAGCGGATCATCGATGATTACGCCCGAACCGGCCAGCGCGTGGTCGCCTTTGCTATGCGCACGCTGGACGAGCCGCGGGAAGGGATGATGTGGCGTGTGCGCGATATCGAATACGACCTGACCTTTCTCGGTTTTGCTGCGCTCCAGGAGCCGCCCCAGCCGGAAGTCGTCCAGTTGATCGAAGGATGCCGTAAGGCGGGCATCCGTGTGATCGTCGTCACTGGTGCGTATGGGCTGGCTGCCGAAGCGGCTGCACGGCGGGTGAGGCTGATCGATACGCCGCATGTCCACATCGTCACCGGCGCCGATCTCGACGACATGAGCAGCGCCAACTTGGGGCTGCTGCTCGCGCCACTGGAAGATGTGGTGTTTGCCCAAATGGATGCGGCGCACAAACGGCGAATCGTCGAAGCGTTGCAGCAGCGCGGCGAGGTGGTTGCGTTTCTGGGTGACAGCATCAACGATGCGCCAGCGCTGCGGCAGGCGGAAATTGGAGTGGTTGTCAGCGCGTCGGGAACAGCGGTGGCGCTGGCTGCCGCCGATATTGTGCTCAATGCGCAGCACCCTGCCGGTCTGCTTCTGGCGATTGAGGAAGGACGCGCGATTTTCGCCAACATCCAGAAACTCGCCGCCTATATTTTTGCGCACAATGTCGCCGAAGCCGCCGTGATCGTCGCCAGCGTCGTCGCCGGCATCCCCTTGCCGCTGACGGTGTTGCAGGTGCTGGCGATCGACGTGGGAACGGAGTTGCTGCCGTCGGTGGCGTTGAGCACCGAACCGCCCGAGCCGGGCATTCTCGAACAGCCGCCGCGCCCACGTGTTGCGCCGCTGCTCGACCGCGAAACATTGTTGCGCACATTTGCCATGCTGGGGATGCTGGAAGGTGTGCTGGCGTTGCTGGCGTTCTTCGCCGCGTACTGGAGCGCCGGGTGGCGGCCAGGCATGCCGATGGATAACAGTGGCGACCTCTACGCCCAGGCGACGACCCTGACCTACATGGCGATTGTGATGGCGCAGGTGGGCGTGGCGTTCGCCAGCCGCACGCGCCGCAGCTCGGTCTTTCACATTGGTCTCTTCACCAACCGGGCGCTGGTGATCGGAACATTGCTCTCGGTCGTCTTGATGCTGGCGCTGGTGTACGTCGAGCCGCTGGCGGAACTCTTCAACTTTGTTCCGCCACACCCCGAACACTGGATTATGCTGATTTCCTTCCCGGCGATCATGCTGCTGGTGGACGAAATCTTCAAGTGGTGGCGGCGACGCCGCCAGACGGTACAGTTTGCCTTTTGATCGATTGCGAGCGACACGTGACCGAACACGCTGCGCCAGTGCGTATTCTGGTCTGCATCAGTGAGGAAGAGCAATCGCAGGCGGTTATTCGCCATGCTGCACGGGTGGGGGTCGAACTCGGCGCCGAACTCCTGGCGCTGCACGTCGAGCCGCCGGGCGCCACCACCCGACGTTCGACGCGTGCTGCGCAGCAACTGGAGCGCAACCTGCGGCTGGCGCGCGACCTGGGTGCCCATGTGCGGGTGATCGACAGTCATCGCATCGTGTCTTCCATCCTCCAGTATGCCCACGACCACGGCGTGCAACGCATCATCGTCGGCAAGCCGCGCCCGCGCACCTGGCGGCACTGGTTCACCGGCGACATTGTGACTAGGCTGCTCCGCGAGACCGATATTCCGATCGAGGTGGCGCCGGGGGTCGCTGAAGAACCCCTCGCTGCGGGGAGCGGGTCATCGTAGTGCTGTCGTCATCGCGAGGCGCACCAGCGCCGCTGGCAGCAAGCGTTGCGCCTGCCGCGAGTGCAGCATGGGGCGGCGGCAGCCGAAGCTATCTCCTGGACACGGGAAGATCGCTTCGCTTCACTCGCCGTGACGCCTGCTTTCCCGGTGATGCAGATCTGGTGAAGCCAGGTCTTTGTGACATATCCAGTACAGGAAAGACGATAATGGATGGTATCTCTCGATCCAGACTTTCCACACGCTGGATGATAGGGTTCCTGATCCTCGCCGGTCTCCTCCTTGCCGGGTCCGAGATGGCGGGGCATCGCGCGACGGCGAGCGGACAGCAAACTATCACCTATCGCGCGAGCGCCGAAGACTTCCCCAACCCGGAACGCGGCTTCTACATCCAGCGCACCCCGATCTGGCGCAATGGCGAACGTATTCCGCTGAGAAAGAGCGACCTGATTCGAGCGCGCAGTCAGGGGATGTCGATGGTGCGAACGTATTATTTGCTCGAACCGTACCGCAACCAGCCGCTCTCACAGCCGGTCATTGATGCTCTGCAGGCCGACCTGTCCACAGCGCGCGAGGCGGGTGTCAAGATCGTCCTGCGCTTTTCCTACAACTTTGGCATCGGCGAACCGGACGCGCCGCTGGAGCAGGTGTTGCAGCATATCGATCAACTGACGCCGGTGATCCGCAACAACGCCGATGTGATTGCATTCATGGAGGCTGGCTTCATCGGTGCGTGGGGGGAATGGCACAATTCGACCAACAACCTGATTGGATCGAGTGGCGTCAACGACAACACCCGCGCGATCACCAGCAGGTTGCTCGCGGCATTGCCGCCGGAGCGCGCCGTTGCCGTGCGAACGCCGCGTTACAAACAGCAGTTGACCGGCGACGAAACGCCGCTGATGGCGCAGGAAGCGTCGCACCACGCCGAAAGCCCGCCTCGGCGCACATAACGATTGCCTGCTCGCCTCGCGCAACGATTGGGGCACGTACTGGCCCGACGACGATGAAAGCATCGCCAGGCAGAAGCGTTTTCTGCAGCAGGACAATCTCTTTCTGCCGCAGGGCGGCGAAACCTGATAATGATGACGCAGGGGCGCAACCGTACATCGGCTGCGCCAACGCGCTGAACGAACTGGCAATGATGCGCTGGAGCACGATCAATTCGGAATATCACCCGGGCGTTCTCCAGCGCTGGAAGGACGAGGGATGCTATCCTGAGATCGCGCGTCGCCTGGGGTATCGTTTCCGCCTGATCGACGCCGCCATTCCGCGCATTGCGGTGTCTGGCGCACTATTCTCCCTGACCGTGCAGATGACGAACGAAGGGTTTGCACGTCCCTACAATCAGCGCGGTCTCGAACTCGTCCTGCGCCATATGGGCAGCGGCGCCGTTACGCGCATTCCTGCCGCTTCAGGGGATATTCGCCTGTTGCTGCCCGGACCTGGCGACACGAAAACGATCACGCTGACGGCGCGCCTCCCGGCGCGTCTGGCGACCGGCAACTACGAGGTGTTGCTCAATCTGCCCGATCCGGCGCCAGCGCTGAACAGGCGCCCTGAGTACAGCATTCGCCTGGCGAATGAGGGGGTGTGGGAACCTTCGACCGGCTACAACCGATTGCTGGCGACGGTGACGGTCAGCAACGGCGTGTTTCCTGCCAGCAGTGATGAAGTGATCGGCAAGTGATGAGTGACGGGTGATGAGTGCGGCGCGACGGGTGATGACTGCTTGAAAAGGGATGCCTGACAGGCGTCGCGCCAGCTCACGCCGCTGTGCTGCAAACATCTCGTTCACAGCGTCTCTCCTGCGAATGAGGACTCCCCTACAGAGATATGCTGCGCTATGCGTTTCTCAGGCTGGATCGACAAAAAACTTAGCCGGCGGTGAACCCGGTCACGCACCGCACGAACTCCAGCGGGCGTTCAAGGTGCGGCGCGTGCCCGGCGCCCGCGATGATGTGATGGGTCATTGTCGGGCAGCGCGCGCACATCTCCCGCGCAATCCCGGTAAACTTCTCATCGAGCGCGCCGGTGATCGCCAGAGCCGGAACAGTCAGATGCGGCAGATCGTCCCAAAACGACGGCTGCGCTCCTGTCCCCATGCTGCGCAGACTGGCTGCCAGACCTGAGGGTGTGGTGCGCAGGCGCTGTGCGCGCAGGCGCTGCCGCACGTGGTCTGGCAACTGTTGCTGACTCGCCCATAGCGGCAGACGTTCCCACTCATCCACAAATGCTTCAATGCCATTCTGTTCGATGCGCGCGGCAAGCGCCTCGTCGTGGGCGCGCCGCGCCGCGCGTTCCGCCTCGGTCGCCAGCCCTGGCGAGCCGCTCTCTAGAATCAACGACCGTACCGCGTGCGGATGCAGCAACGCAATTCCAAGCGCCAGCCGCGCCCCCATCGAATACCCGAGCAGATGCGCCGGCGCTGCCTCCAGATCGCGCAGCAGGGCGGCAATGTCGGCTGCGACCGGCGGCAATGCGCCGCGCGCCGGGTCCGACGGCGCCGGCGTGCGCCCGTGCCCTGGCAGATCGATGCAGATCACCCGAAACCGCTGCGCGAAGTGAGGAACAACCTCATCCCAGGTGGTGACGCTGCCGGTGAAGCCGTGAAGCAACACGAGCGAAGCGCCGGAACCGACATCGACATAGTGATATGCGTTCCTGGTTGAGGACGAGGTCTTAACGGTCTCTCTCATCGGCGGGTTGTGAATGGGCAGGCGCTATCGTGGTTCACAAAATGATCTTCATTCGAGATAACATCCGCTCCACTTGTTGACTCAAAAGAAAAGGGGATAAGAAACTCGGCGGCAACCCGATTATATATCACCTCAGTACCAGAAGCCTGGGCGCTGCACCGGTTCATTATTGCGGGCGCGAAAGAAGGGAATGGGCAACTGTTCTTCTGGCGGTTCAGCCAGGAACAAAAAACCAGGCGGCGTGGATGTTGCACGGGAAAATTTCTCAAGCTGCCGCAACGTCGGCTGGCTCTTACCCTGAAGCCACTCGGACAATTTGGGAAAACGTTTCTGCAAATTTTCCCTGTCAGAGGCTTGCTCTAAAGCCCACCGAAGAAGCGCTGGCCGGATATGCACCCGCGTCATATGATAGTCGTTCACAGTTGGGCAGCAATGAGGGATGCTGAGAAAAGTGCACTGCAACTACAACCTGCATGCGTTCCTGTAAAGCATACCCACAATCAGCCTCGCCGTCAATCGGCGTATCCCGACAATCACGCGGCGTGAAGCAACCATCACCCCAAATTGCGCAAGACGCGCTACAATAAGAAGACTACAAAAACATTATGCGCCACCGCAACGGTGCGGCAGGTAACGGCGCCATCATGCTCCACATGCTTCGCCTGGCGCTCGCCGCCGCCTGTTCCGGTGGTGTGCGGAGGCGCCTGCGATGCGTATAAGGGTCAGAGAGTTTCCTCCGCTCTTTCGCGACCGCCGTGAAGCCGGCAGATTACTGGCACAACGGCTCGCGGCATGGACCGACCACCCCGATCTGCTGGTGCTGGCATTACCGCGTGGCGGCGTGCCGATCGCGTATGAAGTGGCGCGCGCGCTCCACGCACCGCTCGACATTCTTCTCGTGCGTAAACTGGGTGTGCCCGGTCACGCCGAACTTGCAATGGGCGCGATTGCCGAAGGCGGCGTGCGCGTGCTGAACCACGTTGTGATCAGAGAGCTCGATATTTCGCAGGATATTATTGACTTTATTGCGCGGGAAGAACAGCGAGTGCTCGAGCAGCGCCGACGCCTGTACCGTGGTGATCGACGACCGCCGGCGATCGAGGGGGCGCGCATCATTCTCATCGACGATGGTCTGGCGACCGGGATGACCATGATGGCTGCCATCAAAGCAGTCCGACGGGGCGGACCGGCGGGGATTATTGTTGCTACGCCTGTGGCTGCGCCAGAGAGTGTCGCCGAGATTGAACCGCTGGTCGATGAAGTGGTGACGTTAGCGACACCCGAATTTCTCTATGCTATCGGCATGTGGTATAGCGATTTCGCACCAACCAGCGATGAGGAGGTATGCTCCCTGCTAGCCGAGGCGCTTCATGGCTATGCGCCGGAACCATGTTCTGATATAGCGCTCGAACGCGGCAGTGACGAAAGCGCTCCATAACGACGGCGCCTGATCGTTGCTCTGTCGTTGTAGCGTTCAGGAGGATGGCATGAAGACTCTGCTCAAAGGAGTGTCACGCGAGGAAGTGCGAGAACTGATTGCGCTGAAAAAGACGCCATGGGTCTCGTTGTTCCTGGCGTCCTACCCGCCTGGTGAAACCATCCAGCGCGCGACTCAGCTCGAAAATCTGTTGCGTCGCAGTGAGGCGGAACTTGAGTCGAGCGGGTATGATCACAATGAGGTGCGCGCAATGCTGGCGCCGGTGTGGAGTCTGACCGACGCGCGATTACTGGAGGAGTATCAGGAGGAGGGGCTGGCGTTCTACATCGCGCCTGGCGAGTTTCACCTCCACCGTCTGCCGCATCGCGTCAGTGATGGCGTGACCATCGGCCAGCAGCCCTACATCAAGCCGTTACTCACACCACGCCCTGCGACCGATTCGTTCTATCTGCTGGCACTGAGCAAGAGTCGCGTGCGATTGTTGCATGCCACGCCGTCGGGCATCACTGCCGTATCGCTTCCCGATGCGCCTGCCGGCATTGATGACCTGACGCAGACCGATCCAACCGGACGCCAGGCGCAGCGCCATGTCACTCCATCGACACGTGGCGGCGCCGGCGGTGCGATGTACCCTGGTCATGGCGGCAATGTTTACGACGAAAAAGCCGAGGTGCAACGATACCTTCAGGCGGTCAGCAACGCGGTCGAACGTGCGCTCAACCGAACGCGCGATCCGCTTGTGCTGGCAGGCGTTGATTACCTGGTGTCAATGTATCGCTCATTGAACGGCTATGCTCATGTTATCGACGATCATATCAGCGGCAGTCCCGATCACGTCAGCGATGAAACGCTCTGTGAGCGCGGTGCGCACATGCTGATGACGCATCTGAGCCATCTGGCAACCGACGAGCGTGATCGCTTCGAGGCGTTGTTGCAGTACAACCCGCCGCGCGCCAGCACGAACCTGCGTTCGATCCTGCCAGCCGCGCATGCCGGGCGCGTGGCGCGTCTTCTCGTCGCCAGCGATCAGCAGGTCTGGGGGCGCTACAACCCGGATGACGAAACGATCTCGCTCCACGATGAGCCGCTGCCAGGCGACGACGATCTGCTGGACATCGCGGCGCAGCAGACGTTGCTCCACAGCGGCGAGGCGATTGCGGTCCCGGCGGCGGACATTCCCGGCAGCAGCGGAGTTGCGGCGGTTTTCCGCTACTGAAGGCGGGTCTTCTCGGGGCAGGTCTGAGACCTGCCCCGGCAGAGGGTCCCTCTCACCTCCTTATCATCTTCGACGCATTCCACGAGAGTTTTTCCATCCCTTCTCCATTCCGTTTATGCGCGTTGCGGCGTAGACTCAAGATGACAAGCAGCGGCAATAGAAGGACCGCTGCGGAAAGGAGAAACCCATGAAACGCTGGACACTCATGCTCACCCTCGTGCTGGCGGTGACCGGTGTGCTTGTTGCGGCAGCGCCGGCGCACGCCGCCGAACGGCAGCGCTGCTTCCCGGAAACCGGCTACTGCGTCTCCGGCGCGATCCTGCGCTACTGGGAGCGCAACGGCGGCCTGCCGGTCTTCGGCTACCCGATCAGCGAATTGCGCATCGAAACGGTTGAGAACTGGACCGGTCCGGTGCAGTGGTTCGAGCGTGACCGCCTCGAAGACCACGGGTCGATCGGCGTCCTCGCCGGTCGTCTTGGCGCACAGGTGCTCGACTGGCAGGGTCGCTCGTGGCAGTCGCTGCCACGCCCGACATCTATTCCGAAGGGATGCCTGTTCTTCCCGGAGACGGGGCATACCCTGTGTGGCAGGTTCCTGGATTACTGGCGGCGCAATGGCGGTCTGATGCGCTTCGGCTACCCGATCAGCGAGCCGATGACCGAGACGCTGGCGAATGGTGATGAACTCTGGACCGGTACGGTGCAGTACTTTGAGCGACGGCGAATGGAGTACCATCCGGAACTGGCAGGCACCCGCTACGAAGTGTTGCTTGGCTTGCTGGGACGCGACGTGTATACGGCGCTCAGCGACCGTTGCGCACCACCGGCGCCGTTCCTCGGACCAACGACACGCGCCTACCCGAATATCCTCGGCTGCCCGGCGCCCTTCCCGAAGCTGGCGTTTCCGGCGGCATCGCAACGCTTCGAGCGCGGCGCGATGTACTGGATTGCGAACCCGCCAACGATGCCGTGGCAGTCTGGCAATATCTGGGTAGTGTTCTACGACAACGCGCGCGGATCGCTGGTCTGGCAGATGTACCCGGACTACTGGCGTGAAGGTGAACCGGCAAGCGGCGGAATGACGCCGCCGCCAGGACTATTCGAGCCGATCCGCGGCTTCGGCAAACTGTGGCGCGAGAACCCGGCCATCCGCGAAACGCTTGGCTGGGCGGTCGAACCGGAGCGCGCAGACACCGCCGTGGAGCAATACTTCCGGGGCGGAGCGTTCGTTATCTACCGTATGAACAGCGATCGGATCTACATCATGAAGCCGGACAACACGGTTGAGGACATTCAGCGCATTCGCTGAGCGCCCTTGACGATCCCGCTGCGCCTGCGTACAATCGTTCGTGTTGGATCGCAAGGGCGCAGCGGCGCCCTGTTATAAAAAGTATCGACACAAACGCCATGCGCCTGCTTCACCTGGCGGACCTGCATATCGGCATCGAAAATCATGGCCGCGTCGATCCGGCCACCGGGCTGCACAGCCGACTGCGCGACTACCTAGAGCGCCTGGATGAGGCGATTGAGGTCGGCAGAGCCGAAGGCGTGGATGCGGTGCTGATCGCCGGTGACATTTACAAGAACCGCACGCCCAACCCCACGCAGCAGCGTGAGTTTGCGCGGCGCATCCATCGTCTGCGGGCGCTTGGCTTGCCGGTATTCATCCTCACCGGCAACCATGATGTTTCGCCTGCCGCCGGGCGCGCGCACGCCGTCGAAATCTTCGACACACTGGCGGTCGATGGCGTGACCATCGCCGACCGGCCGTGCATCCACACGCTGCATACGCGATCCGGTCCGCTTCAGATCATTGCGCTCCCCTGGGTGACACGCCACGCGCTGCTGACCAGAGAGGAATTGCGCATGGCGTCGTTTCTGGAAATTGAAACGATGCTCATCGAGCGGGTGGAACGCTTTCTGCGACAGGCCGCCGATGATCTCGATCCGGCGCTGCCCGCAGTGCTGACGGTTCACGGGACGATCGATGGCGCGACATTCGGTGCGGAACGGCAGGTGCTGCTCGGGCGCGACCTGGTGTATCCGCGCAGTCTGATGGCGCTGCCGAATGTCGATTATGTGGCGATGGGGCATATCCACCGCCATCAGGCGCTTGGCGAGCATCCGCCGATCGTCTATCCGGGCAGTATCGAGCGGATCGATTTTGGCGAAGAGGACGAGGACAAGGGGTGTGTCATCGTCGATCTGGCGACGAAGGGCAAGGCGTGCTGGCGTTTTCACAAACTGGCGGCGCGCCCGTTTGCCACGATTGCGGTCGATGTGCGTGGCGTGAACGACCCGATGCAGCGGGTGCTGGCAGCCATCGAGCGTCGTTCGGTGCGCGGCGCGGTGGTGCGGGTGAAGGTCGATGCGCGCCCCGAACAGGCGGATCTGATCCAGACCGAGACCATCCGGCGCGCTCTTGAAGAGGCTGGCGCATATGTCATTGCTGCCGTGGCGGTCGAGAGCGAACGCAGCAGTCGCAGGCGATTGGGGGGTGGCGACGCGAGCATCCTCGACGGATTAACCCCGCGCCGCGCGCTTGAGTTGTACCTGCGCCAAAAGACGCCCCCCCTGGCGGAAGAACGTATTGCCGCCCTCCTCGCCGCCGCTGATGAACTGCTGGCGGAAGGCGCGCAGGATCACATGGATTCTGTTGTCCTGACGCAGATTGTGGCGTGCGCTCAGCCAAACGGCGGGCTGGCGACCGATGAACATTAAAGACCATCAATGAATGTATGGCGCCACCTCTTCGGCGAACTGGTAGAGCGGCGTGTGGTCGTAGGCGATGCGCGGAAAGTAGGTGATAACGTAGTCAATCCCCACGTCCGCGAGCGCCTGCAGACGCTCAACCACCTGTTCGCGCGTGCCGACGATGGCATTCTGATGCAACTGGTCGACGCTCCATCCATAGGTCGTGCGCACCTTCTCGGTGGCGGCGGCGATGTCGGCGCCCGGTTTGACCAGCACGATGTTGACGTTGCTCGATTTGATGATGTCGCCATAGTTGCGCCCAACCGTTTCGCAGTGCTCGCGGAGGATCGCAAGCTTGCGGCTGATGGTTTCTGGCGAGCCGCCGATATTACAGGCGTTGCCGTACTGCGCGACGAGTTTCAGGGTCACCTGTTCGCCGCTGCCGCCGATCCAGAGCGAAGGATGCGGCTTCTGTACGCCGCGCGGCTCGTTGATTGGACCATCGATGCGGTAGTATTCTCCCTCGAACGTTGACGCTGTCTCCGTCCACATTTTGACGATAATCTTCGTCGCTTCGCGGAAGGCGCGCATGCGATCACGGGTTTCAGGGAAACCGTAGCCGTAGGCGCGCCATTCGTGCTCGTACCAGCCGGCGCCGATGCCACAGTAGAGACGACCGTGGCTGAGCACATCGACAGTTGAGGCGATTTTCGCCAGCAGCGCGGGGTTGCGATACCCGACACACGTCACCATCTGCCCGATGTGCACGCGCTGCGTGTCGCGCGCCAGCGCCGCTGTGATCGTCCAACACTCGAAGACGGCTTCCTGCGCAATCCGCGGCACGGTATGAAAATGGTCGTAGACCCAGATCGAATCGTAGACCGGCAGCGCATCGGCGGTCTTCGCAACAGCGGTCATCGCCTCGTATTTGGTGATCGGGTCATCGATTTCGATCAGGTCAAGCCGCCACCCTTGTGGGACGAAGGTTCCAAAACGGATGGTCATGATGCCCGAATCTCCTTTCCCTGATGATGCTTTTGGCGTTCTACTGCACAGACTGCCTGGACGTTTGGCCATCCATCTTTGTCCTGAAGCGCAAGACGTGCCCCAACTGCGCGATGCACATCAGTCGCCATGCGGATCGCCTCCGCTGCATCGCGTGCGCTGTAAAACTCAGCGGGGATGACATCCTGGAGCGCATTGGGATAGCGCGCTTCGACGTAGTAGTAATCCAGCGTCTTAACCGCGTCTTTCAGTGCTGCAAAGAAGGGATCAAAGCGCGCCGCGAGATCGCACAGCTTGAAGATCGAGTGGGTGAAGATCAGTTCTTCCCCCTGGCTGAAGAGATACGCCTTCAGCGCCTTGTCCGCTGTCTGTTGAGCCAGAAAACAGCACGTGTCATATTTCCCGGCTTGCGCCACAAACGGGAGGAAATCCAGATCGGCGCTCGCCTGACGCCACCAGCGATCAGCCTCACGTTGCGGGTCGTTCATAGAGCACCTGGGCGTGTTGCAGTGCGTGTTTCCAGAATGGACGCTGCTGGAGACGGTCGAAATCTTCGCTATTGTATGCAAAAATGTCAACGCTCTCGCTGCTGTCGATCACACTGTAGACCCAGCGCGTCAACTCACGCGGCGAGCGGGGATCCTCGAAAAGCGCCAGCAGATCGATGTCGCTGAAGAGCGATGTCGTGCCGCGCGCCAGCGAACCGAACAGGACGACCCGAATGGCGCCAAGCGCGCGGAGTTGATCCGCCAGACGATAGGCTTCACTCAGGAGATGTTCATAATGGTGTGGCGATGCGCGCATAGGAGAACTGAGAACTGAGAACTGAGAACCGAGAACTGAGAACTGAGAACTGAGAACTGAGAACTGAGAACTCAGGAGGCGACAATGCTTTATTGCGGCGCACGGATATAATAGCACAGGGTTAGGGGTCAGGGGTCAGGGATTGGCGGAACTTGCGACTTCCTGGCAACGTCTTGAGATACAGGATTGCCACAAACAGAAAGGTGCAATGGTATGCCTCGGCTCTATCGCTGGTTTGCGCTGCTGATGGTGTTCGCAATGACCCTCGCCGCGTGCGGCGGTCCGCGCCCACAGCCAACCCCAACGCCTGTGACGGCTCAACCAACCCCGGTTGCGCAGCGACGCGATATTCCCCAACCGCCAACCCAGGCAGCGCCGATCCTGGTGGCCCGTTCACCCGAACCGGGGCAGGCGCTTGATCCAGGTGCGCCGGTCGAATTGGTGTTCGACCGCCCGATGGATCGCGCATCGGTGGCGGCGGCACTGACCGTCGCCGGGGTGACCGGTGCGGTTGAGTGGCCCAATCCGCGCACTGCGCGCTTCGTTCCGGCGGCGCCGCTGAAACGTGCCGCCACGTATGAGGTTCTGCTGCGTGAAACGGCGAAGAGCGCCGATGGCTTGCCGCTGGCAGCGCCGCTGCGCTTTCGCTTCGCTACTGCCGGATTCCTCGAGGTCGGGCAGGTGATCCCCGCCGATGGCGCCGCCGATGTGCAGCCGAATGCGACCGTTACGGTCTTCTTCAATCGTCCCGTCGTGCCGCTGACGGCTATCGAGATGCAGACGAACCTGCCGCAGCCGCTGACGTTCGACCCGCCAATTCCAGGGCGCGGCGAATGGTTGAATACGGCAATCTACACGTTCATCCCTGCCGCGCCGCTCGCTGGCGGCGCCACATACACCGGTCGCATCGCCGCCGGGCTGACCGACGTGACCGGGAATCCGCTCCAGTCGGAGTATACCTGGCGCTTTACCATCGCCCGTCCGCAGGTCGTGACGATTGATCCTTTCGATGGCGCAACCCTCATTCCATTGCAATCGCCTATTGCGCTACGCTTCAACGTGCCGGTCGATCCCGCCTCGGCGCGCGCGGCGTTCCGCCTGCGCAGCCCTGGCGGCGCCGACATCCCTGGCGATCTCCAGGTCACCGGCGAGACGCTGGTCTTCACGCCGTCGCAACGGCTGGAGTTCGACACGCGCTACACGGTTGAGGTGGCTGCCAGCCTGACCGGCGCCTCCGGCGGGCTTGGCATGGCGAATGATTTCCGCGCAACGTTCCAGACGGTTCCCCGATTGCGCATTCTCGAGACCGATCCGCGTGATGGCGAGACGAATGCGCGCCGCAGCGGGTTGACGATCCGCTTCAATGCCCCCGTCGATCCGGCGACGGTGCTGCCGAATGTTGCAATCACACCGCAACCAACCGAGGTGTACACCTATTTCAATCAGTACGACAATACGTTCTTCATCAGCTTCGACATGCGCCCTTCGACGGCATATACGGTGACAATCGGACCAGACATCGCCGATCCGTATGGCAATCGCACCGGTCAGTCGCTGACGGTGCGCTTCCGTACCGCACCGCTGGAGCCGTGGATCTACCCGTTGACTCCCGGTTTCATCACGACGTTCGACGCCAGTCGTGCGCCACGCATTGCGCTGATGGCGACTAATGTCAACAGCGCATCGCTGGCGCTCTACCGCTTGCCGGTCGAGGCATTGCTGCGCCGTGAGATTCTTGGACCCGACGGCGCGTCTCCGCCTCCCGGCGCGACGCTTGTGCGCCGCTGGCAGGCGCAGTTCAGTATTCCGCGCGATGAACCGACGCCGGTGCGCGTCGACCTGGTCGAGGGAAGTGGTCGCCTGGACTCCGGATTGTATCTGCTGCTGCTCGATCACCCTTCCGGCTATCCCGAGGCGCGCGTGCTGGCGGTGTCGCCGCTGCATCTGACGCTGAAAGCGGCGGAGCGCAATGCGCTGGTGTGGGCGAACGACCTGACCACCGGTGCGCCGGTATCCGGTCTGACGTTGGAGTTGTTCGACGACCAGGGCGCATCGCTGGGCACGGTGACGACCAATGCGAACGGGGTGGCGACAGCGGCGTTCAACCGCACTGAGTATCGCGGGATGGTCGCGGTGGCGCGACAGCCGTTCGCCATCTTCAGCGCTGACTGGAGCGCCGGTGTCAGTCCGTGGGATTTCAGCCTCCCGGCATCGTATGACCTGCCGGAAACCACCGCATATGTTTACACCGACCGACCGATCTACCGCCCTGGTCAGCGGGTCTGGTTCAAGGGCATCGTGCGCGCCGAGGACGATGTGCGCTACACCCTCATCCCGGGGTTGAACGCAGCACAGGTTACTGTCTACAACGCTGCCGGCGAATCGATCTTTCAGCAATCGGTGAATCTGAACCAGAACGGCGCCTTCGACGGCGGGTTCACGCTGGCAGCGGGCGCGCCAACCGGTCAGTACGCTATCAGCCTGAACATCGGCAGTCGCGAGTTCCGTTTCCCCTTCCAGGTCGCCGCCTATCGTCCGCCGGAAATCGAGGTGACGGCAACGCCGCGCGCTGCCGAAATTGTGCGCGGTACACCCGCCGATGTGACGGTGCGCGCCGCTTATTTCTTCGGTGCGCCAGCCGCAAACCTGCCGGTGCAATGGAATGCGCTGGCTGAGCCGTTCTCCCCGGCGCCCGATTGGGCTGGCAGATACACCTTCGATGAGTCGGGCGATCTGTGGATCTGCCGCTTCTGCTGGTGGATCCCCACTCCGCCGCCGCAACCGATCCTCTCCGGCAGCGCCACGACCGATGCGCAGGGGCAGACGATCATTAGCCTGCCGGGCGAATTGCGCGATACGGAAGGGAATGTTATCACCCGCAGCGTGCGCCTGACGGTCGAGGCGACGGTCACAGGGCGCGATAACCAGGCGATCAGCGGCCGCACCAACGTCATCGTGCATGCCAGCGAACTGTACGTTGGACTGGCGCCGCGCGCGTATGTCGGCAGAACAGGCGCTGCACAGCAGATCGACCTGGTGACAATCGACACGCGCGGCAATCGCCTGGCGAATCGCGCAGTTGAGATCGAACTGGTGCGCACCACCTGGGAAAACCGATTCGTGCAAGACGACGCCGGCGGACGCTGGGAGTCGCGCGAGGTGCGTGAGCCTGTCGGCATACAGACAATCACCACCGACGCGAATGGCGAGGCGGTCGTTTCGTTCACTCCCGACAAGGGCGGCGCTTACCTGGTGCTGGCGCGCGCGCGTGACGCGGGTGGACGCGAGGCGCGCTCCTCGCTCTACGTCTGGGTCTACGGCGGCGATGCGCTCTGGCTGCGCGAGAACAACGACCGTATCAACCTGATCGCCGACAAGGGCGAGTATCGCCCCGGTGAAACAGCAACGATCCTCATTCCCTCGCCGTTCACCGGAGCGCACTGGGCGCTGCTGACCGTCGAACGCGGCGGCGTCTTGAGCCACGAGGTGCGCCAGGTGAGCGGCGGCAGTCTGGTCTATCAACTGCCGATTACAGCCGATCATGCGCCGAACATCTTCGTCTCGGCGGTGCTGTTTGCGCCGCCAGACGGCAGCGGCGCGCTTGCTGATTTCAAAGTCGGCATCCTGCCGCTGAACGTCACACCGACTGCACAGACGCTGCGGGTTGAGGTAAATGCTGCTGCGCCACAGGCTGCTCCCGGCGACGCCGTAACATTTGAGGTGCGCGTCACCGATACGAACGGCGCGCCGGTGGCAGCGGAACTGTCGCTCGACCTGGTCGATAAAGCCGTATTGTCGCTGCACCCGCGCGAACCGGATGCCATCGTCCAGGGGTTCTACGGTCGCCGTCCGCTTGGGGTGTTCACCGGCGCCGGTCTTTCGGTCGCCGCCGAACGCTTCGAGCGTCTGCTCGACGAAGCGCAGCGCAATCTGCCGCCGGGCGCCGGCGGGGCCGGACCGGAGGTTGCCGTTCCGATGGTCGGGCCGGCGCCAACGGCAGCCGCTCCGGCAGAAGCGATGCCCGCGCGCGCCGGGGACGCCGCGCTTCAACAGGGATTGACCGTCCGCGAAGAGTTTGCCGATACAGCCTTCTGGCAAGCGGTTGTGACGACCGACGCTGGCGGGCGCGCGACGGTGCAGGTCACGCTGCCCGACAACCTGACGACCTGGGTGATGCGTGGCGTGGCGCTCACGGCGGATACGCGCGTTGGCGAGGGAACCGGTGAACTGGTCAGCACCAAACCGCTGCTCGTTCGTCCGGTTACGCCGCGCTTCTTCGTCGTCGGGGATGTGGTGGAACTGACGGCAAACGTCAGCAATCTCACGAATGCGCCATTGGCGACTGAGGTGGCTCTGAGCGCGGATGGGGTTACGGTCACCTCGCCGCTGACACAGACAATCCAGGTTCCGGCGAATGACGAAGCGTCGGCGACCTGGCAGGTGACGGTTCTTGATGTGGAGTCGGCTGATCTGGTCTTCAGCGCCGTTTCCGGGCAACTGAGCGACGCGGCGCGACCGCGGATCGCAACCGCGCCAGGCGGGCGCATTCCGGTCTACCGCTACAGCGCACCAGAGACGGTTGCCACCGGCGGGCAGATCGACAGGGCGGATGCGCGGGTCGAGGCGGTAGCGCTGCCGCCGAATGTCGATGCGCGCCTGGGAGAGTTGCGCATCCGGATCGACCCCTCGCTCGCGGCTGGCGTGCTCGACGGTCTCCAGGCTTTGAAGGAATACCCGTATGACACGGTTGAAGCGACCGTGTCGCGCTTCGTGCCGAATGTGGTTGCGCTGCGGACGCTGCGCCAGTTGGGGGTGACGAACGCCGAACTGGAGGCGCGCCTGCCAGCGCTGGTCAGCGATGCGCTCGACCAGCTCTACCTGTGGCAGAACGCCGACGGCGGCTGGGGCTGGTGGTCAGATGACGAAAGCAACCCGTACATCAGCGCATACGTGGTATTTGGCATGCTACGAGCGCGTGAAGCGGGTTTCACTGTGCGCGACGATGTGCTGGCGCGTGGACTGGAGTACCTCGCCACCCAACTCGCCGCCGATGCCGATGTGCGTACTGCACCGCAGGCGAACCGGCAGGCGTGGCTGCTCTATGTTCTCGCCGACGGCGGCAGACCGGACGGCGGACGAATGGATGCGCTCTACCGCAACCGCGAGCGCCTGGGAGTGTACGGCAAAGCGCTGCTGGCGCTGGCGCTCCACCGTGTCGATGCCAGCGATGCGCGGTTGAAGACGCTTCTGTCCGACCTGAACAACGCCGCGATCACCAGTGCAACCGGCATCCACTGGGAAGAGCCTGTGCGGGACTATTGGGCATTCAGCAGCGATACAAACAGCAGCGCGATTGCGCTTCAGGCGCTAGTGCGGCTCGACCCGCAGAACCAGATCATCCCCAATGCCGTACGCTGGCTCATGGTTGCCCGGCGCGGCGACATCTGGCTCACCACCCAGGAATCAATATGGAGTTTGCTGGCGCTGACCGACTGGATGGCAATCACAAACGAACTCAACGGCGCCTACGACTATGCCGTCTGGCTGAACGGCGACGAACGCATTGCCGGTCGCATCGACGCCACCAACGTCATGTCGGCGACGGTGATGCGCGTGCCGACGACCGAACTGCTGACCGGCGACCCATCGCTGGTGGCAGTGGGGCGCAGCGAGGGATCGGGGCGACTCTACTACACGGCGCACCTGAACCTGGCGCTGCCCGCCGATCAGGTGAAGGCGCTCGACCGTGGCATTGCCGTGGCACGGCGCTACATTGCGGCGGATTGCACGGACGGACCGCGCTGCCCTGCGCTGAACAGCGTCAAAGCCGGCGACACGGTGCGGGTTGAACTCTCGATTGTGGCGGAGCGCGATCTCTACTACTTCCAAATGGAAGACCTGCTCCCCGCCGGTGGCGAAGCCATCGACCCGACCCTGGCGACCACTGCGATCGCTACGGATGGCGGACCAACGCTACGATCGGCGCCAGACGCCGCGACGCCGTACTGGTGGTGGTGGCGCTGGTACGACCGGGTCGAACTGCGTGATGAGAAGGTGGCGCTGTTTACCGATCACCTGCCGCGCGGCGCATATGTCTTCAGTTACACATTCCGCGCCGTGCAGCCGGGTGAGTACCGCGTCATTCCAGCGATTGCGCAGGAAAGTTTCTTCCCCGAAGTCTTCGGGCGCTCAGATGGGCAACTGTTCACCATCACACGGTAAGCGTTCAAAAAAGCGGTATAATCGGGCTTTGTCTGAACATCGAGCGCGGAGGTCATTGACCTCCGCATTATCTTCGCTGGAGGGTGTATGGCTTCCCAACCTGTGCGCACGGTGATGATCGGGTGTGGCGGCATGGCGCGCTACCATCTGCGGCAAATGTATGAACTGCGCCACAGCACGCACGTTGTCGCCGTGTGCGAACCATCGCAGTCCGCCTACGATGCAACCGCTGCGCTCTTCGAGCAGGCAGGCGTCGCGCCGCCACCCAACGAGCCGGACCTGGAGAAACTGCTTGCCGATTATCGCGGCAAACTCGACGCCGCCTTCATCATCACGCCGCATGCGTACCACCATAATCAGGCGAAGGCATGCCTGGAAGCCGGTCTCGATGTGCTGCTCGAAAAACCGATGGTCATGAACGCCGACGAAGCCCGCAGCCTGATCGAAACCCGTGATCGCACCGGGCGCTTGCTGGTGGTCGCGTTTCCTGGAAGCCTCTCGCCCAATGTGCGCACCGCTGTCGCACTGCTGCGCTCCGGCGCGTTTGGTCGTCTCCTGACGATCAGCGGCGTCGTCTGGCAGAACTGGGGACCGATGACCGTGGGGACATGGCGGCAGCAACCGGAACTGTCTGGCGGCGGGTTTCTGTTCGACACCGGCGCACACCTGCTCAATACTGTCGTTGATCTGGCAGGTGAGGAAGTTGCCGAGGTTGCAGCCTATCTGGACGATCGGGGTCGTCCGGTCGAAACGCTGGGGGCAGTGATTGCGCGGTTGCGGTCGGGGGCGCTGGTCACGCTCCATGCCTGCGGCGAAGCCATCCCGTCGTGTCATTCAGATGTGCGGGTCTTCTGCGAACGCGCCATTCTGTACACCGGCGTCTGGGGCGAACGGCTCGAAGTGCAGTACAACGGCGACAAGCCGCCTGCCGCGATTCCCGTGCCCGAATCACGCGGGGTCTGGGAACAATTCCTGGCGGTGCGCGCCGGAAAACAGGAGAATCCCTGCCCGCCTGAAGTCGGGTTGCGCATGGCGCAGTTGTGGGACGCGATCAAAGCATCGGCGGCGCAGGGCGGCGCGCCGGTGCGCGTTCGTTAGCCGATGTCATCTGGGGTGGTTGAGCGCGGCGCTGGAGCAGGGATGCGGTCATGAACGGAGAAAAAAGGGTGACGGTCATCACACGGGTGCAGTGTGGTACAATACGACGGTCATGAAAAGATGAAGGCGTTTCACCGCGCATATGCCCGGCGAGACATCCGATATCTATCGCGCCTACGCGCCATTCTACGATGGAAGCGGTCAGATCCGCTTTGCGGTGTTGTTCGCCAATTACCTGTTGGGCGACATCCTGCCACGACACCCGGTTGCGGGGCGGCGGGCGCTTGATCTTGCGTGCGGCACCGGAACGCTGGCGCTCATTCTCGCCGACGCCGGATGGTCTGTCGCCGGCGTCGATCGTTCGCCTGCGATGATCGCCATTGCACGCAGCCGCGCACAATCGATGGATGCCGCGATCCGTCCGCACTTCATCGAGGCGGATATACGCTGCTTGTGGCAGGAGACGATGCACGTCGAACACGGAGACTCGGCGGAAGCGCTGCGGCGCGGTTCGTTCGATCTGGTCACCTGCACGTATGATAGTCTTAACTATATGCTGACCGAAGAGGACCTGGCGGCGTGCTTTTCGACGGCGGCAGAGGCGCTGGCGTCAGAAGGGCTGTTCGTGGCAGACATGAACACGCGCCACTTTCTCGAACACGATTGGGGTGAAGTGGAGATTATCGAACGAGCAGGATTCATTCAGGTGAATCGGAGCCATTTCGACCCGGAGACTGCCTGCTCGACGATGCGCCTGATCGGGTTTGTCGGCGATGACGACAGCGGGTACGAACGCTTTGAGGAGGTTCATATCGAGCGCGCCTACCCGCCGGAAACGGTTGCCTCGTTGATCGCCGCTGCGGGATTAGCCGTCACAGCCGTGTATGATTGTTTCACCACGCAACCGATTGGCGAGCGCACGCAACGGATTGCCTGGGTGGCACGGAAACGGTAGGTGGTTGTGAAGAAGGTTATCGTTGTCACAACCGGCGGGAGTATCGCCTTCAAGCGCAACACAACAACCGGCGCCCTGGCGCCGGTCGACGGTGAGGACATCATCGCCCAACTGACGAACAGCGGCATCACGGTGGAATTCAACGAATTCAGCAGTCTGCCGGGCAGCCACTTCACACCGGTGCAGGGTCTCGAACTCGCGCGCCAGATCGATACGCTGTTGTACAATGACACGGTTTCGGGTGTGGTGGTGACCCATGGCACTGATACGCTCGAAGAGACGGCGTATCTTCTCGATCTGACGATCCACCACGAGAAGCCGGTTGTCGTCACCGGATCAGCGCGTCCTGCGACGATGCCCGGATACGATGGCCTGCACAACCTCGCTAGTGCCATTCGGGTCGCGGCTGCTGCCGAAACGCGCGCGGTCGGCGTGCTTGTCGTGTTTGCCGGGCAGATCTTTGCCGCAGGTGATGTGCAGAAAACATACGCGCATTCGGTCGAGGCGTTTGCCGCACCAGGGGCAGGTCCGCTTGGCTGGATTGTCGCCGACCGCATCTGGATGCGTCACCAGCCAGCGCAGCGGATGTACATTCCCTGCACGCACCTGGAAGAGCGAGTTGACCTGATCACACCCGGACAGGGAAGCGATGACCGCCTGCTGCGCCACGCCATCGCCGACCGTGTTGCAGGCATTGTGATCGAAGCGTTTGGCAGCGGTCGCATGCCGCCCTGGTGGCTGCCGGCGATCCAGGAAGCAACTGCGCAGCGCATTATGGTGGCTATCGCGCCATGCACCGGCAGCGGCGCACTTCACGATGAGTATGGCTATGTCGGCGCATACCACGATCTGGAACGTTTGGGAGTGCTCTTCGCGCACTATCTGAACGGTCGTAAAGCGCGGATCAAACTGATGCTGGCGTTGGGCGCCGCGCGTCGTCCGGAGGATGTGCGGGTCTGGTTTCCATAGAAATGGTGTGCTATGCTCTTGACTATCGACATCGGCAACACCAACATCAAAATCGGCGTCTACCAGGGAGAACGTCTCACCGCGCACTGGCGCGTCACGACCGAACGCCACCGGCTCGCCGACGAATATCTGGTGCTGCTGCACAACCTGTTCGACCTTGGCGATATCGATCCGCGTACTATCGACGGATGCGCCATTTCGTGCGTTGTGCCGCCGCTGACCGGCGAGTTTCGCGCGCTGTGTCATAAGTATTTCCGCGTCGAACCGCTGATGGTCAACTCAACCACGCCGACCGGATTGCACTACAAAGTCGACTCACCAGCCGAACTCGGCGCCGACCGTATCGCCAATTCACTGGCTGCCTTCCGACGGTATGGCGGTCCGGTCATTGTGCTGGCGTTTGGCACGGCGACAACCTTTGATGTCATTACTGCTGCTGGTGAGTATATCGGCGGCGCGATTGCGCCCGGCATCGGCATTTCCGCCGATGCGCTCTTTCGCCTGGCGGCAAAACTCTATCAGGTCGAGCTGGTACGCCCGCCAAAGGTGATCGGCGCCAATACGATCCACCATATGCAATCCGGCGTCATTCTCGGATATGCGGGGCTGGTCGAAGGTCTGGTGCGCCGGATGCAGGAGGAACTGGGCGCGTCCTGCCCGGTGGTGGCGACCGGCGGGCTGGCGGAATTGATCGCCGCCGAAACCGAAGCGATTACGACGGTTGAGCCGTATCTGACGTTGGAAGGGTTGCGCCTGATTTACGAGATGAATCGATCATGAGCACAGATGTTCTTCCTCCGCCCGACAAAAAAGCCGAGTATGTCGAGCGGATGTTCAGCCGGATTGCCCCCGGCTACGATACGATGAACGGCATTATGACCCTGGGTTTGGACCGGGGATGGCGCGCGACGACGGTGGCGCTGGCAGCGCCGCCAAGTTGCGGGCGAGCGCTCGACATTGGCACCGGCACCGGCGATTTTCTGGTTGAACTGGCGAAATGGATGCCCGATGGCCTGGCTGTCGGGGTGGATTTTACCCTCCCAATGATGCGCGCCGGTCTGTCAAAAATCGCAGAGCAACGCGCGGTTTTTGTGGCAGGCGATGCGCTGGCGCTGCCGTTCGCCGATGAAAGTTTCGACGCAATTACAACCGGGTTCACGCTGCGCAACGTAACCGACATCGCTGCTGCATTCCGCGAGATGTGGCGGGTGGTGCGCATTGGCGGAACGGTCGCCTGCCTGGAAGTTGCGCGTCCGCGCCAACCGTTGCTGCGGCTCGGACATTGGGTGTATTTCCAGCGCATCGTGCCGCTCATGGCGCGCGTGCTCGGCGCCGATCCCGAAGCCTACACCTACCTGCCGCAGTCGGCGCGCGTCTTCCCGCCGCCGGGCGAACTGGCGCAGATCATGCGCGAGGCGGGCTGGAGTGATGTGACCTATCGCCTGGTGGGGCTGGGCGCGGCAGCCATTCATACCGGCATCAAGCGCGGCTGATCCGTCGGAGGGGATGATGCCTCGCTACGACGATGATCCAGAAGAAGAGGAGTCGCCCCCGCCACGTCGCCGGGTGGTGCGCCGTGATGAACTGATGCGCTCACCGCGCCGCGAGTCGCTGATGGAGCGCCGGTTGCGCCGCGCGCGCGGCGAGGAGGTCGACGACGACTTCGAGGAGCCTTCCATTGCGTATGAGCCTGTCCGCACAGGTCCCTACGGCATGCCGCTGGTTGGCGGGGGATGCGCTACGACACTGGTGTACGTTGCGCTCGGCGCCATCACGGTTGTTGTGCTCCTGATGCTTTTCTGGCAACAGATCGTGGCGGCGTTTGTCCCCAATGTGCCGCAGCAGGTGGTGCAACTGATTGCCACGCCAACGCCGACGATCCGCGACTGGGGTGGCGCCATTCAGCAGATGAAGAACCTCAGACGCCTGGAGACGCAGCGCTTCGCAATCGAACGGGTCGTCGAAGCATCGACCGCGCGGGGCGATCCGCTCGATATCTTCCTCGGCGAGCGCCTGCTCCTGATTGCCAGCGGTGACGTGGTGGCTGGCGTCGATCTGAGCAAATTGACCGACAGCGATGTCATTGTGTCGTCTGATGGCACAAGTGTGACCTTGACCCTGCCCGCCTCCGAGATTTTCAGCGCGCGCCTCAATAACGAACGCACCCGCGTCTACGACCGGCAGACGCGCCCGATCACCCAACTGACCGGCGGGCAGGACCCGAACCTGGAAACGCAGGCGCGGCAGGAGGCGGAACGCCAGATTCTGGCGGCAGCCTGCGAAAATGGCATCATGCAGCGCGCGGCTGAAGAGGCGCAACGCTCGATGGAACAGTTTCTCCGCCTGCTTGAATTCGAGAACGTCACCGTGATTGCAACACCGGGAGCGTGCGTGGTCGAAAATTGAGATGCTGCGATTGTCATTATTCACCATCGCAACAGGCAAGCCATGGATATGGATAAGCAGAACTTTTTCACGTTGGGAAATGTAACGATACATCACGGTGATGTCGCCGAACTCTATCATGAATGACCGACGCCTGATGTCATTATCTCTGATGGCGGTTACGGCGTATCGGAGTTTAGGGGGGATGCCAGAGAACCCGCAGAACTGCAATCCTGGTATCGTGGCCACATCCAGGCGTGGTCACGCTATGCCAGACCTGGCACAACGCTCTGGTTCTGGAACACCGAGATTGGATGGGCGACCGTCCATCCCATTCTTGATGAATATGGCTGGGAGTATGCAGGTTGCAATATCTGGAACAAGGGAATCCAACATATCGCCGGCAACTGTAATCTGCCGGTTCTGAAAAGTTTTCCAGTCGTCACAGAGGTTTGTGTTCAGCATGTACGGCGTGTAGCATTGTATCATGGCGGAAAACTCCTGAGCTTGAAAGAATGGCTCAGAAATGAATGGAACAGGACCGGTCTGCCAATGTATAAAACAAATGAAGCCTGTTGAGTAATAAATGCTGCTTCAAGAAAGTATTTCACTAAAGATCACTTATGGTACGCACCACCGCCTGAGATATTTGTTCGGATGGTTTCATACGCCAATGAATATGGAAACCCGAAAGGACGACCTTACTTTTCATTCGATGGTAAAAGACCGGCAAACCAGGAGGAGTACAGAAAACTCTTTCCGACGTTTAAGGGAAAATACGGGGTGACGAATGTCTGGAACCACCCTCCTCTTCATAATGGAGAAAGGTTGAGATTTCCCGGATCAAGCAAGTATGCGCATCTGAATCAAAAACCTATCAAGTTAATGGAGTTGATTATCGAAGCCTCCTCGAATCCAGGAAATGTCATATGGGAACCATTTGGCGGTCTGTGTACTGAGGGTATGGTCGCTTACCTCACGTCTCGCACTGCTTACTGCGCCGAGATTGACGAGTACATATACGGAATGGCTGTTTCTCGACTGAAAGAGTGTGAGAAGAAGGAAGAACAACAATTCTTTCTTCTGGAAGATCTTGTTTCCTATGAGGCATCTCGATGACGACCAATCCACCGGAGAAGAAAACTCCGGATCATAACTGGGAACATCTTAAGGTCTGGGAAACAACAAGAGCGCTTCTGCTCTCTGTTCCTAATTATTTTCAAACTGATCTGTTGATCAGGGGAGTCAATGCAACCGAGATATTTTCTATAGGTCCGGTATTTTCCAGCATTCTGGAATCGCAAATCATCGAAACTCTTAATAGACTGAGGAATGTGTGGGATAAAGATGGCAAGTATTCCTCTTTTGCTTTTTTCAGAAGATCACAGGCTTTTCCCGATGTTCTACTTATTGATACAGTAAGTGAAAAATACTCTTCGGAGTGGAGCTTAAGTCCTGGTATGTACTTAGTAAAGAGGGTGAGCCAAGTTTCAGATATCTTATAACCCCCGAAGCCTGCGCTGATGCCGATTTACTCGTGATAGTACCCTGGATTCTTTCCGATGTAATCTCCGGCTCTCCCAGACTGTTTCAACCATTGATAGAATCTGCCAGATATGTAGCAGAATACCGTAACTTCCATTGGCAGGAATCAAGAAGAAATCAAACAAAGAGTCGAAATATTCGTAGCCCGAAAAATATAAATTACTATCCTGATATCAGACAGGAAGCCTCTGACGAAGCAGAAGATGACAAAGGAAAAAACTTTGGGAGGATTGCGAGGACGGGAATCATTGATTATTATGTCAAGTTTATAAAAGAAAATAAATATCTCGGAATTAAGATATCTCACTGGATCGAGTTTTTCAGATCTATTTCAGAGACGAGGACAGATGAAGAAATAGAGAAAAAATTCTGTCTTTAAGAGAAAGTATTCAAAAAGGTAATGATGGATCCGCAAAAGGAAAGGTGTTCCTCGACATTCTGCAACTTATTGAGGATTTATGGAAGGACAGATCAAATGTGTAGATACGCTCGTTATAACCCGGTCAAGATTTGACGCCTATGGTTACACTTTCCTACGACCCGGACGCCGGGTCGCTCTCGTGGCGCTTTGTGGATACCGCTGAAGAAGACGCAACGCTCGAAGGCGAGTGCGAGGCGACGTTGCTGCTCGATCCGCAGGGTCAGGTGATAGGCGTTGAGCTGGCGCTGGATGATGAGATTGCCGATGATGACCTGGCGTTGGCGCTTGCGCATCCGCAGGTGTCGTTCGACGCCGCAACACGCATGCTGACCGTCAACCTCGTCGGTGAAGAACCGGCGGCGGTGCAGCCGCTGGAGGAGCCAGCCGTGCTCGATTTCGACCCGGACGAGCGCCTGGTAGGGTTCGAGGTGCTGCCAGCCGATGAGTTCGATCTGGATCAGCGCCTGGAACGCCTGACACCCTTCCTGATCACGCATGAAGAAGAACACGCCGACGAAGCGGAAGCAACGACCCTGCCCCCCGCTACCCGCCCAATCATGCCCGAAGGTCCGCACCGCGCCGGCTTCGTTGCGCTGGTCGGACGCCCGAATGTCGGCAAATCCACACTGCTCAACGCGCTGCTCGGTCAAAAAGTCGCCATTGTGTCGCCCAAGCCGCAGACGACGCGCACTGCGATTCGTGGCATTCTGACCCGCGCCGACGCACAGATCGTGTTCGTCGACACCCCCGGCATCCACGAGCCGCGCAACCGTCTCGGCGCCTACATGGTCAAACAGGCGCGGCGCGCCATTCCCGATGCCGACGTGGTGTGCATGGTGGTGGATATCACCCGCCCGCCGGGGCGCCTCGACGAGCGGATTGCGGCGCTGGTGCGCAGGGCGCAGGCGCGGCGCATCCTGGTGCTCAATAAGATCGATCTCCGCACAAAACGCGGCAGCGACAACCTTCAGGCGTACCGCGCGCTGGCGCCGTGGGACATGGAAGTCGCCGTGTCGGCGCTGCGCGGTCAGGGTCTCGACGCGCTCATGGACGAAATCGTGCGCTTGCTGCCCGAAAGCCCGCCGCTCTACCCGGAGGGGCAGGTGACCGACCTGAGCGAGCGCGAACTTGCTGCCGAACTGGTGCGCGAGCAGGTGCTGCGCTACACGCAACAGGAAGTGCCGCACAGCGTGGCAGTCGAAATCGAAGAGTGGGAGGAAAAAGAGAAGGTCGCCTACATCCGGATGACCATCCTGGTCGAGCGGGAGACGCAGAAAGCCATTCTGATCGGCGCTGGCGGCGGTATGCTCAAGAAAATCGGCAGCGGCGCGCGCCAGGCTATCGAGGAGATGCTCGAACGTCCCGTCTATCTCGATCTGTGGGTCAAAGCGCGCGAACACTGGCGCGATGACCCGAATGCGCTTCGCTGGCTCGGCTACACTGAATAGAAAGCATCCCTCGATGGAACGTAAATGGTGGGCGTTGCTGGCAGTGGCGACCGGCGTGTTCATGAGCACCATCGACGGTTCGATCGTCAATATTGCGCTCAAAACATTACAGGAGTCGTTCAGCGCCGGGCTGCACGAGGTCGAATGGGTCGTGCTGGCGTACCTGCTGGGGATCACATGTCTGCTGCCGAGCATGGGGCGCCTGGGAGACATGATCGGCAAACGCAGCGTCTACGTGGTCGGCTTCGTCATTTTTACCATCAGTTCAGCGTTGTGCGGGCTTTCGTGGAACATCAACGCACTGATCGGCTTTCGCGTGGTGCAGGCCCTTGGCGCAGCAATGATTCAGGGAGTCGGCGCGGCGCTGCTGGTGGAAGCCTTCCCGCCGTCACAGCGCGGTCAGGCGCTCGGCTATATCGGCACGGCGGTCGCCGCCGGCATTCTAACCGGTCCGGTGCTGGGCGGGGCGTTGATCGACGCGGTCGGCTGGCAGGCGATTTTCTACGTCAATATCCCGATCGGTATCGGCGCGATTGCGCTGGCGCTGCACGCCTTGCCCGCCGACCGCACCCGCACGGCGCAGAAATTCGACCTTGTCGGCGCAGGGCTGCTGGGCATCGGGCTGCTGCTCGTGCTGCTGGCGCTGACCGAGGGGCAGGTGTGGGGCTTCGACGACTGGCGCACGCTGGCGGCGCTGGGCAGCGGCAGCGCGTTGCTGGTCGGCTTTGTATGGTGGGAGTCCCGCGCCGCAGCGCCGATGATCGACCTCCGCCTGTTCCGCGCGCCATCCTTCAGTTTCAGCCTGCTGGCTGCCTTCCTGATCTTCCTGGCGGGCGCGTTCAATTTCCTCCTGATTCCCTACTACCTCCAGAAAGCGCTCGGCTACTCGCCGCAAACGACAGGGTTGACCCTGATCGCCTCGCCGCTGGTGCTCTCGCTCGTGTCACCGATCAGCGGGCGATTGTCGGACCGCTTCGGCGCGCGCTGGCTGGGGATCATTGGGCTGGCGCTGACCACCGCCGCGCTGTTGAGCATGGCGACGCTGACCACTGAGAGCACGCAGATGGATGTGGTACTACGCCTGATGCTGATCGGCGCCGGGTTTGGGCTGTTCCAGTCGCCGAACAATAGCCTGATCATGGGGAGCGTGTCACGCGCGAACCTGGGAGTTGCCGGAAGCCTGCTGGCAGTGATGCGCACCCTGGGGCAAACAACCGGCGTCGCGATTGCCGGCGCGATCTGGGCGACGCGCGTGGTCGCGGCTGCCGGTCAGCCGTATGAGCCGGTGACTGCCGCGCCACCATTTGCACTGGTGGCCGGCATGCACGACGCGATGCTGGTCGCGGCGTTTCTGTCGGCTATCGCAATTGTGCCAACTCTGGTGCGCGGGCAGCCTTCGGGGGAACAGCAGCGCGAAGCGGTGCAGCAGGCGAAGGTCTGAGGTGCGTATTGGCGGGCGGCATGAGAGAAAGGGCGATCTGACGGATGGCTTTCCCTGTACCGCGAAGCGCAGCGGCGTGGCGTCAGGCGAAAGCGCTCGTTGGGTCGCCTGCGTATCAGCTCAATCGAACCACTCTATCAGGCTCATGCTTTATCTCCGATATGGAATAGCGCTCTGATGGACGAATCATAAGCCAGTTCACGAACGAGGCGAGTTCACGAAAAAGCCCCTGGTATGTCGGTTCTGCACTCTATCCTGGTTGGTTTAAGAACGGAGTTGACAAGGAGAACTGTTTATGGTCCAACGGCTTGCGCTTCAGCCGCGTCGCTTCGCTACGCTCGCGGCACGGCTGAAGCGGCGGGTTGGGCGGCTGGCAAATCCAATTCGTTTGAAACTGGTTCACTCCCATAATCAGCAGCTTCTTCCCTGAAAAGGAGTCTCTGGAAAACCCCTTCCGTGTATTCTACAATCTGCCGTTCCGCAAGAGTTCGCGCTCTATCACATTCCTTAACCAAGAGCCGTGCAAGAACCATCAGATCAAGCGAGTTAAGAAGTTGTGCCGTAATTGGCCACTTTGCATCCCAGAAAATTAAGGCTGACCAAAACTCTCTGGCAGGTTCGGATGTAACCAATTCGTACAATAGGTTGCACTCTTCTTCAGACTGACATGAAAAAAATGGTAAGATAGCCGAACACAGAAGGTCATTCCTGTTCATGCGCTACCCCCGCGCATCGCGCAACCTGTGATACAACTCCTCGTGTCGGCGGGCGATCGCTTCCCAGGAAAACTGCGCCGCCAGCGCCGCGCCGCCAGCGCTCAGACGCTCCGCGAGCGCCGGATCGCGCGCCAGCCGCGCGATAGCCCCGGCAAGGGCATCGGGATCACCCGGCGGCGTCAACAACACATGCGTTTGATCAATAAGCGATGCGCTTCCCGGCGTTGTAATCGTCGGCGCCCCGTGCGCCAGCGTCGCCAGCAGGCTGCCGCGTCGGAAGGACGCGCCATCGACGAATGGCAGCGCCGCCAGATCCGCCGCCAGCAGGTGCGCCGAAACCGTCGCTTCGTCGCAGCGCCCGGTGATAATCACACGTTCGCCCAGGTGAAGCGCCGCAATCTGCCGCCGCACCTCGTCCGCGTACACACGATCCTGTGGCGCTGTCGCCTCGCCGCCGATCACGATCAGGCGAAACGTCTCCGGTAACCGCGCCAGAGCCTCGATGAGCGTGTCTACCCCTTTGCTGGGCGACATCAACCCGAAATGGGCAATCAGCGTCATCTCCGGCGCGATCCCTAGACGCGCGCGCCATTCCTGGCGATCCCAGCCCGGCGGCGGCGCAACCGCAATGTTGGCGGCAATTGGGATCACCGCCAGCGAGTGATGTCCCTGCCCCGCTCCCCACCGCCGCAGTTGCGCTCCGTCCGCGTCGTTCGTCGCCACCACAGCATCGCTGTCGAGCATCAGCCGTTGTGTCACCCAATCGCGGAGCGGACCCGCCTTCGGGAACAGGTATGGCGGCAACAGGTCGTGCGCCGTTACGACGAGACGCGGACGATTCGCCTCCAGCCGCAGTCGCCGTGGGAGCAGGTTAATCGCCGGATGCATCCCGTATGCTCCGGTCTGATACTGAAGATGCAGCACATCCGGCTTCAGATCGTCCAGCGCGCGGCGCACAACCCGCCAGCAGCGCCAGTCCCACCGGCGCAGCGGCAAGCGGACGACGCGCAACGGCTGCCGATCATCTGCGCCGTTCACCGTGCCGGTCAACACCGCAACCTCGTGACTGCGCTGAAGCAACGCCATCCCCAGATTGCGGGTGTAATCGCCAACCCCGCCGGGCATCGGGTGATATTCAGCGCTGAGCAGCACAATCTTCATATCTGGAGCATCATCTGAGAGCGAATTGTCATGTACGCTTCGCTATGGTACCGCACAACTGGTGATACGATTCCCACAAGGTTGTTGTGCGTGTTTGCAGATTGAGATGCACTGCTGTCGAATGAGCGCACAGTCTGCACCTTCCAGGAGAGAGGCTTCCATCATGTCAGCAGCACATCATTCTACCAGGCGCCGGTTTATCGGGGTCTTCGTAACGACTCTGCTCATCTGCCTGGCGATTATCGCGCGTGGCGTTACCGCTGCCGATCAGGGGGAAGCGCCGCCAACGCCGACATCGACACCCACGCCGGAACGCACCGCTCTCCCGATCGGGTCGGCGCCGTTGACGTTGACCAAGACCGCCTCAACCGATGCAATCCTGCCAGGTCAATCGTTTGCCTACACGTTGCGCATCACCACCAATCGCGACCAGGCGCGTGTCGAAGTGCGCGCCATGCTGGATCGCGGCGTCGAAGTCATTGGCATCGAGAGCGCGTCGAGCGCCTGCACCGGCACAGGGGCGATCATATGCACCGTGCAGGTAAGAGCGCAGGAACCAGCAACCATTCTGATCACGGTGCGCGCACGCACCACTGCCGCGCCCGACTCCTGGCTGGTTGGTCAGGCATTGGCGCAGGACGACCACGACTTTACTGCCGCGTCGGAGCGAGTTGCCGTGCGAGTCGCTGCACCGCCACCCGCGATGTCTGCACCGGTCGCCACGCCTCCACCATCCCCTGAAGCGCCGTCCGCTGGCGCAGCGCTGCCTCCTGTTCGACAGACTGCGTCGGAGTCACGCGCTGTATCGCGCACGGGCGCTGTTCTTTCTTCTGCACCGCCACCAACTGCCATCCCTCCGATCCCGGTTGCAGCGCCGCTCTCACGCGCTGTCAGCGCCCTGACCGGCGCAACCGAACCTGCGTCGGCGTCTCCGCCTGTGACCCCAGACTCAACCGCACCCGCAGCAACGGCGAACGGAAGCGAGCATACGGCATCCTGGCTGGATCTGGTAACGACTATCAACCCTTGATCAGGAAGGGTTTCAGTTCCTCCAGCGTATGATCAGGCGCTGTTGGGCAGGTCTGAGACGTGCTTCAACGGGATGCGCCGCCTGTTACCCGCAGGACTGAGGATGGCTTCCTGACAGGAGTAGATGTGTTCATCCCCGTCCACGCAGGCGAACAGGCAGCCACAGGACCTTCAGGGGCATTTGACTCGCTGCCAGGGCGAAGCGCACCGTCACGTCGGACGAGCGACCCTGGCGCCCCGGACGATTCCGGCGCCGATAGGCGCTCCGTGCTGGCACAGGCAGAGCAAAGGTACGTGAGCAAGGTCGGGGCGTCCCGCGTGGGCGCCCCGACGCACCGGGCGCCAATAGACATCGGGGTCACGCGCGTCTGCCGAGCAGGTTTGTGGCGATGGCGCGCAATTCTTCGAGCGCCGTTGCGTCACCCTGAACACGATCAAGCGCCGCAAACGCCTCGCCGTGGTACGCGGCGGTGGTTGTTTCGGCATACACACGCGACCCGGCAGCATCGAGGATTGCCAGCGCCTGGCGCACCGAGTCGCTATCGAGAGCTGGCTGTGCATAAAGGCTCATCAAAAATGCTTTATCGGGCGATGTTGTCAGCGCGTGGATGACCGGCAGACTGAGTTTGCGCCGATACAGGTCTGCTGCGAACGGCTTGCCGGTCACAGCCGGGTCACCCCAGATGCCCAACACATCATCCTCGATCTGAAATGCCAGCCCAAGCGCACGCCCAAAGTCGAACAGCGCCTGGGTCGTCTCTTCATCGGCGCCGCCGACGAGCGCGCCAAGTTCCGCCGATGCTGCGATCAACGCCGCCGTCTTGCGTTCAATCATCGCCAGGTACGCACCTTCATCGATCTGCAAATTGCCTTCATAGCTCAGATCGAGAAACTGTCCTTCACAGATAGTCAGAATCGTTTCATCGAAGCGTCGCAGCACATCGAGAATCGTTGCTGCCGGCAGACTGGTCAGCGCCAGGCGATGGAGCGCCAGATGGGCAATCGTAAACATCCCGTCGCCCGTATTGATCCCCTGCGCCAGACCCCACAGTTTCCAGACGGTTGGGCGACCGCGCCGGGTATCGCTCTGGTCCTGGATGTCATCGTGGACCAGCGAAAAGTCGTGGAGCAATTGAATCGCCGCCGCCAGCGGCAGCGCATTGCGCGGATCGCCGCCGACGGCGCGGCAACTCAGCAGGCAGAGACGTGGACGCAACAGCTTGCCCGGATCAAACGACGCCGGATGCAGGTCCTCGTCGCGCCATCCCAGGTGGTATTCCTGCATGGCATAGAATCGCGCCACCCGCTCATCCGCCTCGGGAAACGCCGCGCGCATCGCCGCCTCGATTGCCGTTCGCTCATCCGCGTGCTTCATAGGTGTCATCCTGCCGTAATCTTATGTAACCAGTCGGTAATCCACTGCTCTTGAGGTTTGCGCGCGGCGCTAGTACACTGCACGTGAGTAGAGCGCTCCCGCTATCGTCAGTAATCTATCGGCGCTCGCCGGTACCGCCCGTAGCGCCACTAACGCCACCGAAAGGAGTAGCGTCGATGCCGCTGAATATGCGCTTTCGCTTCAGCCCGACCAAGGATGGACTCGTCAAGGTGCTCGGACCGCTCGAGACGGACATTATGCAGATAATCTGGCAGGACGAGCGCAGCACGGTCAAGAAAGTCCATCGCAAACTGTCGCAGCAACGTGAGATCGCCTACACCACGGTCATGACGACGATGAGCCGCCTTGCTGAGAAGGGCGTCCTGCGCCGCCACCGCGAAGGGCTGGCGTATGTGTACACGCCAGCGATCACCGAGTCGGATTTCGTCACGATGGTGGTGCAGCAGGTGCTCGACGGCTTGCTCGACGACTACAGCACGACCGCCATCGACTACATGATCGACTACCTCGCGCGGCGCAACCCCAACGAACTGCAACGCATCCAGAAGACCATCCAGTCGCGCATCGCCGCTTGAAGAGAAGAAAACGAGGATTGTGACACGTAGCAGGGCATCGGTCAGCGCGCAACATTCTGCCCGGCGCCCTGCGCACAATTCTCGCGCTTCACTTCCTGATCGGGCACACGGACGACATCCCCCCACAGATCATAATCGAGCGCCTGTGTCACGCGCACATCGACGAATGCGCCAGGTTCCGCGCTGCCCCAGAACAATACCTGCCCATCGACTTCCGGCGCATCGCGGAACGAACGCCCGACGCTCAACCATCGGCCATCATCGGTCTGCCCCTGCCCCTCCACCAGCACGCGCACGACGCGCCCGCGCCAGCGCCGATTGCGCTGGCGCGAAATGCGCTGCTGAAGCCGCATCATTTCGTGCCAGCGGCGCTCAATGACGTTCGGCGCAACCTGATCCGGCAATACTGCGGCTGGCGTGCCCGGTTCACGTGAATAACGGAACACACCGACCCGATCGAACTGCACATCCTCGAGGAATGCCAGCAACGCCCGAAACTCGGCGTTCGTCTCACCTGGAAAACCGACGATGAACGTCGAGCGCAGCGCGATGTCGGGCATAGCCGCGCGCAGGTCGTCAATCAGTCGTCGGGTGCGATCCGTGTCGGGCGGACGCCGCATCCGACGCAGCGTCTCCGGGTGCGCATGCTGGAGCGGCATATCAAGGTAGCGGCAGATCTGCGGATGGCGCGCCATCGTTGCGATCAGACGCTCGCTGATGCCGTGCGGATAGGCGTACATCAGGCGCACCCAGACATGCTCTGGCAGCACGGCGCAGAGTTCGTCGAGCAGGATCGCCAGACCATCCTTCAACCCCAGATCGCGCCCATAATCGGTCAGATGCTGCGCCACCAGCACAATCTCCTTCACGCCCGCCGCTGCCAGTTCCTGCGCTTCGCCGAGAATCGCCCCCATTGCCTTGGAGCGCATATCGCCCTTGAACGACGGAATCGTGCAGAACGCACAGCGCAGGTTGCATCCATCGGAAATCTTCAGATATGCCGAGGGACCGCTGGCGCGGCGGCGGATCGGCGCGGTGCGCCAGTCGGCATAGGCGCCCGGCGCCCGGAGGTCGTGGAGGGACGGAGACGGAGCACCAGCGCTGGTGAGCGGAATAATCTCACGTGCAGCCACAGCGCTGGAAGGGGCAGCTGTCGCAATGGGCTGAAATGTTCCGACCACCTCGCCAATGCGCATCCATTCGCGCGTGCCGAGGATTGCGTCGACTCCTGGCGTGGCTGCAACAAGCGCGCTATGACTTTCCGCCATGCAACCGGCGGCAACCAGGCGTTGAGCGGGTGTTTTGCGCGCAGCGACCTCGCGCAGCACCGCCAGCGTTTCGTCGCGTGCTGCTGCGATAAACGAGCAGGTATTGACAATCACGACATCAGCATCATCGGCGCTGGCGGCGAGCGTATGCCCCTGCGCCGCCAGGATGCCGCTCATACCCTCGCTATCGACCTGATTTTTCGGGCAACCGAGGGTGATAATATGAACTTTCATCATTTAGCGATAGTTGGTAAACTGAAGCGGAATATCAAATTCATCCTGCCGTTCTTTGACCAAACGAATCACCGCCTGCAACTCATCCCGGCTTTTGCTCCCAACGCGCAATGCATCCCCCTGAATACGCGGTTGCACTTTCGGAAAATGATCGCGGATGAGTTTTGCCAGTTTTTTCGCCACATCTTCAGGAATACCGCGCTGCAACGTTGCAACCTGCCGCACACGACCGCCACTCACCTCTTGAACCGGACCGAACTTGAAGATCTTAATCGAAAGATTGCGCCGCAGGGCTTTGGTCTGCACAAGATCGCGCACCGCAGCGAGATGCATTTCCGATTCGGTCGTAATTGCCAGTTCCTTCTCACTCAAGACAATCTCTGTTTTCGTGTCTTTCAAATCGTAGCGCGTCGCCACATCACGTCGCGCCTGATCGACGGCATTGACCAGTTCCTGACGCTCGAAATCGGAGACAATATCGAATGTGCTTTCAGCAGGCATGGCTTATTCTCCCGCTTACGGCGGCCACTCAAAGGTCACCACCTCACCGGGGCGGGCGCCAAGGCGGCGTTCCTGATCGTTAATCACGACCGTTACAACCGCCGCATTGCCGGCGCGCACCGACACTGACCGGCGGGCAGTAAAGCGCACCGAACGACCCGGCGCCAGCACCCGTCGAAAGACCGATTCGCCATCGGTTTTGATTTCCAGCCACGAGCCGGGGTTATCACCCGGATCGATCCGCACCTCGAGCACAATCGGCGCCTCCGGCTCCCGTGTCGGCGTGAGCGACGGTTCGATCTCTCCCCCTGCCGCAGCAACCGTCGCCGTTGCTGGAATGATCGGCGCTGGCGTTGACTCTGGCAGCGCTGTCGGCAACGGGCTTGGAGCCGGAGGCATGGTCGCCGTTGACATGGCGGCGAGCTGTGCATTTTCGCCAATCCGGTTCGTGGCGCTCAACACCAGGTATGTCACCCCGACCAGCGCCAGCACAACAAAAAAGACACCGACCAGACTCGGCGCAATGCACCCACGCACACGAGGATTCGACGTTGCCGGGACGACACGGATCGGGTCGGTTCGCCCGCGCTCGTAGCGGTACAGATCGATCAATTCGTCTGCCGACAGACCGAGGAACGCGGCATAGTTGCGAATAAAGCCGCGGACATACACATCGCCGGGAAGATTCGGATAATCACCATCCTCAAGCGCGACAAGGTACCGCTGCAGGATGCGAGTTTCAGCAGCAGCCTGTGAGAGGCTGATGCCCTGGCTTTCGCGAGCCGCGCGCAGCCGCTCGCCTAGCTGGCTCATATCGTTCTCCTGGCGCCTTGCGTTCACAGGCACATCCATTGGACGCCTATTATAAATGAAAGCGCGCGATGCAGCAACCGCGCGCCTTCCAGGCTCTCAGGGTCGAGCGAGCAATTGTGGTATTGGCTACTTCAAGAGCGTGACCATCACATTATCGAATTCGGCGCCTGCTTCGGTGCTGAAGTTCTCCAGGTAGAGGGCTGCCTGACCACTCGTAACGCGCGTATCAGTGAAGGTTTGCACCTCAACGCCGTTCACGCTGAAGATAATCCGGTTCCCCTGCGCCTTCAGCGACACCCGGTTGATCTTTCCCCGCTTGATTGCAGGGTTGCTGATCGGTTCGCGCAAGGTCGTCCAGCGATCATTGACCGAGACAAAACATCCATACTGGCTGCCGCCATCGATCCAGCAGGTGTAGTAATTCCGCGTATCGCTCGGGCTTCCTGCACCATAACGCACCGCAACGCCGGCGCGTGAATTGCCCCGGATCAACACATCCGCGCTCACTTCCAGGTCGTTTGCCGGGGAGACATCCGGCGCCGTCAGGTAATACAGGTCAGACGTGCTCAAAACAATGCGATAGACCCCATCCTCAATCACCACTTCAAGATCCGTTGATGCATCTGTGACCCATTTGCCTTCGTCGCGTGTGAAATCAAATGCGAATCGCCGGACTGATGGGTCGCCTGAGAGCGGAATAGCCGGATCGATGACATACGATTTCAGAATGGAGTCGAGCGAGGGTTTCAGGTCATCGAATTGTTCCCTGGGTATGCCAAACGTCAGCAGCGACACCTTATCCACGTCGCGGTAGACGAATGTGTTTGCCAGCAATGAGGCTTCAACGCCGCCGCTCGCTGCCACAGTGTAACTCCAGATGATCTGCACGCCGCCGCTGCTCAGTTTTTGCGGCGGATCCATCAAGAAGTCTTTTTCATCTTTGAAGATGTTGACGAATGCAGTGGCGCGCTCCACCAGATCGTCCTGCGTCAGCGCCTCCTGCGTCTCGGTGATGTTGAGGATGACCAGCGCGTTTTCAGCGGCATCCGTCCACAGATAGAGCAAATTGGTTTCATTCGTGTTTTGCTCCAGGTTCCAGCCCGCCGGCACGTCGATGCTGAAAAGACCGGCAGGATGCTCGAATGTTTCGAGCCGGTCAATTTTCACCGGTACAAGCGCTCCGCCGCCTGTCCCGGTCGATCCTGACGGCGTTGTGGGTGCGACGGTCGACGCGGGGCGCGCAGTCGGCGCAGCGGTCGGCAGAGGCGTGGCGGTCGGGCGTGGCGTGGCCGTCGGGCGTGGCGTGGCGGTCGGGCGCGGTTCGGGCGTGGCTGTTGGATTTGTGCCGATAGAGACGCTGCATCCGGTCAGTGTGAGCGCCATGATCCCGATCAGCGCGAAGCGGCGTAAGCAGTGCATCGATAGGGGCCTTTCTGTGTGGCACAGACGTACGCAAAGCGTCACACGATGTGTCTCCTCTCGGAATATCGCATGCACACTCACGCCAATTGTAGCACGGTGCAACATCGTTGAGAAGTAACCAAAGTGACCCGCAGACGGCGCAGATGCCCGTCACTGACAGGACTTACACAGTGCACATTTTTTATCTCCACAGAGCCTGCGGCAGCAAAGAGGATCAGTGCCGCTCTGCCGAAGGCACAAAGAGTCGCCACGCGGCTCGTCCGTGAGGCGACCGCGTATCTCCTGTCACTGGCAGACGAGCGCCGGGATGCCAGCGGCGTTACTGCTCCACGTCCGTCGGTGCATCTTCCCGCGCCGGCGACGGGCATCGTCTGGCATACCGTGCGATGCCCTATCGTATGTTCAGCCTCGTATCAGGCAATCACAACCGTTTTGAGAGGAAGCTGTCATCTGGCTGTCATATAAGCGGCTAGGTAGTATCGCCCTGAACTCTTTAGGCTTATAGACGGCGCCGAGAACTGAGAACCAGGAACCGAGAACAGGGAGCACCTGCTATGACATCACGCTCGTTGGTCTATCGAACGGTCGTCCTCCTCGCAAGTGTTGTTGGATTGGCAACACTCTTCTTTGCCTATCGCACCAGCGCCGCTGCCGTGTATATCGTGCGCGGTCCGACGACCGCCACGTGTTCGATTACCGGTCAATCGGCGCCTGCCACGTTTCAGAACAGCATCTTTGGCTCTGAACTCCACGGATTCCTCGATCAGGAAGGTGTGACGATCAGTTTTCAATTCCCCGATGGGCGTATCTTCAGTCCCGACGATACCCGGTTGCTCGACGGCGTGGTCGATCTGCCGCCGCATTTTGCGCTGCCGCCATACCGCGCCGATGTCGCCGGCGACCTCTACTTCGAGTTTCCGGTGACGAACAAATGGCCCTACGGCTGCTACCGGCTGACCGCCGTAGGTCAGGGCAGCCGGCAAACAGCGGTCGGTTATCTGGTGGTGACGCCGCGTACCGGTCCGCCGCCGCCGCCAAGCCCGGCGCGTCTGGCGGTGTGGAACAATGGCACATTCAACGCCTTCGCTTCCCACGATGATCTGATCAACATTCATGGCGCCAACTTTTTCCCCAACGAGGTGATTTCAATCTGGATCACGCAACCGGATGGCACAGTCCTCGACTATCCGCAACAGGTCGCCAGCGATATCGGCAACTTCCAGTCGTCCTTCATCTTCACGAATGTGCATCAGACCGGCAAATACACCTTTACTGCGCTGGGAACGCTGAGCGGGTATCAGGTCTTTGCGCCGTTCGAACTGCGGGCGCGCTCATCGACGCCAAGCGGATGGGCGCAACTGCGCGTCGCTTTTCCGGCGCAGGCATCGACGCGGCAGAACGGCGGCGTCGCCATTACTGGGGCGCTCTTCGCCCCAGGCGAGTACGTCGGGCTGTGGATGACGCTGCCGAATAACGCTGTGCGCAGTCTTCCAACGCAGGTCGCTGATGGCAATGGCGACTTCTTCGTGGTCATCGACCTCGATGAGCGTCTGCCAACAGGGCGCTACAGCATTACTGCCAAAGGGGTCTCCAGCGGACGATTGCAGATCGCCAGTTTCGACGTCACGCCGGGAAGTTTCCAGCCGGCGTCGGTAAATAATCCTGCCGGACCCGTTCCGGCGGTTGTCGAGTCGAACGTCGGCAACCAGCCGGGGTTCAGCGCGCTCACAACAACAGGATCAGCGCGCGCCTCGGTGACATTCCTGGATCGCACAGGCGCCTCCGACGTTGTGCGGGTCGAAGGGTCTGGCTATGCGCCCGATGAGCCGATCGGCATCTGGATGACCTTCCCGGATGGCGCCGTGCTTGGCATGGCCAGCCTGAATGTCGATGGCAGCGGCGCATTCAGCGTCGACGTCGATCTGGGCGTGGTTCTCGCAGCCGGGCGCTACCGCGTCAGTGTTCAGGGGGTCGACAGCAATCAACTGGTGATCGTGACATTCGACGCCGCGAACCGTGGCGCACCCGGCGGTGTTGCGCCTCCCGCAGCGCCGATCCAGACGCTTGGCGGACCGACGAATCTGGGCGAGGCGGCAGGCAACCCGGGACCGGAGCAGACGCCACGCGATCGGCAGCGTTGCGTTGAGCCGGAAGCGTTCTGGACGCCAGATTGCTGACGACAAAAAGGCATCGCGGGGAAGTGGCAGGAGTGCAGCGCAGGATCGAGATCAGCCTGCGCTGCACTCTTGCTGCTATCAGACCAGATCGACCGCCACGGCGAGCGCGGAGCGCCCCCAATCGGAGAGATCTTCGCCATAGCCGGGCTGATATTTGGCAAGGATCATGCGGCGCGCCAGCGCATCCTCTTCGTGCTGGTCAACAATGCGCGCCGTGCCCGCGAACGTCGAACCGCCAATGGTCATCGTCACCGCCGGGGTGAGGCGCGCATTCTTCACCCAATCGGATGCATGGTTGCCCGCCAGCATGTAGACCGTGCGATCATGCAGCGCAAACCAGATTTCGATGGTATGCGGTCGGCCCGTCACCCGTCCGACCGTTGTCAGATACCCGAATTCGAGCTGCGCCAGCGTGTGCAGATCATGATGCATAGCAATCTCTTGAGCATCCACATCAGATAAGCGCCCTTTCGGTATCGCGGTCGAAGATGTGCATCTTGGTCATATCGATGACGACCTCGAACATCTCACCGGTGCGCGCTCCGGTGCGTGGATCGAGACGCGCAACCATCTCTCTGCTGCCATTTTCCACGTAGGCGTACACTTCCGAGCCGAGCGGCTCGACGACGTTGACCATCGTCATCAGGCGGGCGGACTCATCGACGCCACGCGGCACGTAGTGCGCGTCGTGGATGTCCTCCGGGCGAATGCCGAAGAAGATCGGCATGCCAATATGATCGGCAATAGCATCGATGCGCGACGGGGGAACCGGCAGTTGGAACGGACCGAAATCGACCAGCACCTGCCCGTCGCCGCGAACCAGGTTCGCCTCGAAGAAGTTCATCGATGGCGACCCGATGAAACCGGCGACGAACATGTTTGCCGGATGATCATACAGGTTTTGCGGCGTATCGAGTTGCTGCAACACGCCATCACGCATCACAGCGATGCGCGTTCCCATCGTCATCGCTTCAGTCTGATCGTGGGTCACATAGATGAACGTCGTCTTCAGGCGCTGATGCAGTTTTGAAATCTCAGCGCGCGTCTGCACACGCAGTTTGGCGTCGAGGTTCGACAGCGGCTCATCCATCAGGAAGACCGAAGGATGGCGCACAATCGCGCGCCCAAGCGCCACACGCTGACGCTGACCGCCGGAGAGCGCTTTGGGCTTGCGATCCAGGAGATGCCCAATATGAAGCATCTCTGCAGCCTCCTTCACCCGCCGGTCAATCTCGGCTTTTGGCGTCCTGCGCAGCTTCAGACCAAACGCCATATTATCGTACACACTCATGTGGGGGTAGAGCGCGTAACTCTGGAAGACCATGGCAATGTCGCGGTCCTTTGGAGGAACATCATTAACGACTCGATCGCCGATCATAATGACGCCATCCGTCACCTCTTCCAGACCGGCGAGGCAGCGCAGCGCCGTCGTCTTGCCGCACCCCGACGGTCCCACGAGCACCAGAAACTCCTGATCGGCGATGTCGAGGGTGAGATCCTTGAGCGCAGCGAAATCGCCAAAGCGCTTCCAGACGTGATCGTACTTGATAGATGCCATAGTAGTGGATGCTCCTTTGCTTCGACTCACTTCCTATGCTGCACGCGGCGCCGGACCGCTCGACCGACGAATGATCAGGCGCGCACTCAGCGTTACCATACACAAAGCAGAGTTTCGTTTCGAGATGGCGTCATCGAGCAGAACCGCCAGTTGCTGCCCCTGAGCGCGTCGCGGCTGGCGTATGGTTGTCAGCGGCGGATTGACGTGTGCCGCGAGCGGCAGATCATCGAAACCGACCAGCGCCACATCGCGCCCGACGATCAGGCGCGCATCGTTGAGCGCGTGCATGGTGCCGAACGCCAGTTCATCGCTTCCCGCCAGAACCGCTGTCGGCGGTCTGGAAGCCACCAGCAGTTCATTCATCGCCTGGTAGCCGTCTTCTTCGGTTCGACCCGACTCAACGACCAGCGCCGGATCGAACGGCAGTCCTGCTGCGGTCAGCGCCTGTCGGTATCCTTCGACAATCGGTTCACTCACAGCCAGATCGGAGGGCAACTGGATCAGACCAACCCGGCGATGACCCAGGCTGAGCAGGTGTCGGGTGGCATCGACTGCGGCGGTACGCAGATCAATGACGACCGCAGGGCTATCGATCCCGGCAGGCGGAGGACCGGCACACACATGCGGAATGTCCGCAGCCGCAAGCGCCTGCGCTCGCGGATCATCGACCAGCATATCGAGCAGGACCAGACCATCGACACGTCTGGTGCGCGCCAGAGTCAGGCACAGATCCGTTTCGTCCTGATCCGCGTCGACGGTCGCCAGGAGCAAAAAATAGCCACGCAATGCGGCAGCGTCCGCCAGACCAGACACGACCTCCGCCAACGCCGGCTCTGCCAGGCGTCCCGGATGCGACGGGAGAGTCACCCCCAGCGTATAGCTTCGCCCGCGCATACTGCGGGCAGCGTGCTGTGGCTGATAGTTGAGTTCTGCAACGGCATCGAGTACGCGCTGCCGCGTCTCGTCGGTCACCGCGCCGGTGCCGTTGAGGACGTACGATACCGTGGCGATGGAGACGCCAGCACGCGCTGCCACCTGTTTGATCGTCGCCTGCATGGTGAAACGATTAAGCATTGAAACGATTAAGTGGAGTATAGATGAGAAGCGGGATGTTGTCAATAAGAACTGAGAACTGAGAACTGAGAATTGAGAACTGAGAATTGAGAACTGAGAACTGAGAACTGAGGACTGAGAACTGAGAACTGAGGACTGAGAACTGAGAACTGAGAACTGAGAACTG
>ERZ1685331.38-NODE-38-length-46683-cov-19.966908_pt1 | contig 46683 bp, 35 predicted proteins | sample MGYA00580194_ERZ1685331 | MGnify/ENA primary metagenome ERZ1685331 (study PRJEB41501, sample SAMN08275520) | hot springs metagenome | biome: alkaline hot spring; material: microbial mat | place: Russia: Ush-Beldyr | collected 2015-07 | depth 0.5 m m ...
ATAACATCGACAACAATCCTACGTTGTGGCGTGGCCACCAAACAATCCGGGGTTCGCAAGTGCTCCGATTTCCACGACTCTTACACGCTTTGCTCCTGCGTCTCTTGCGCCGGGCTGGCCTTCCCAGGGACGTCGTGCCCGAGTTTTCCCCATGCCTATCGGGGGGATGAGCCTAGGTTTTTTCTGCTCCACGGAAGTTCCACCGAAGGTGCACGGGGGCTCCATACGGGTCGTGCAAGATTCAGGCGTAGGAGGTGAGAAGGTATGGCAAAGCGCATGAAAATAGCGGCTTTGGCGCTTGGGGTTTTGGTGGCCGTGGGGACTGTGGGCTACATGGTTTACGCCCAGACCACGAACGGGCAAACCACAAGCAAGAGCTATCTTGCCCGCGTAGCGGCCAAGCTCGGGGTCACGGAGGAAGCCCTCCTTTCCGCGATGTACGAAGCGAGGGTGGACATGATCGATGAGGCCGTGGCCGAGGGGAGACTCACCCAGGCTCAGGCCGACTATTTAAAGGCCGTCCTCAAGGCCAAGCTTGACTACTACAAGGCGGAGGGCTACCAGAAGGACCTCGGTTTTGGCCCAGGCTTTGGGTTCAGGGGCTTTGGTCGGGGCTTTGGCTGGGGAATGCGTGGCTTTAGGCCTTGCCCCTGTCAGAAAGCCCTGAACACAACCGGCTAGTAGGCTGGACGCTTGGGAGGGGGCGCGGCGTTCTCGCCGCGCCTTTTCTTTCCCTGGCGCCCTGTGCCGAAAAACCTGGTTTTTTCCCTGAGGAGGTAGAACGTCCCGACGAACCCAATACACAATGGTCTTGGTGATTGCCGTAGTAACACCTTAGCGACGTAGGCTTGCAAGACCAGTAGTGCCCCAAGAAGTGTGGCCGCAGGAGAGCACCCTCGCCTTCCGGGAAAAACGACGACCGCAAAGGAAGGCCCCTATAGCGGACAAAACCCGCGACCCCCTGGCCCTCGCCGGTCCCGGGGAGGGCCTCCGCGTTTCTCGGGGGCGGGAGCCCTGAACGGGGCGCGGAAGAAGGACCGGCAGGTCTTGGCCGAGGATCTGAGGTTCGTGTCCTCAGCTCTCCAAATGAGCGGCCAAAAGGGCGCCGGCTTAGGGGCTTTGCGGAAATCCATACGGGAAACTACCATGAAACCCAAACACAATAGACGGGACACTATGGCTCATTTTGGGCGCGCTCGGCGGGCTGCTCGTGCGCTGGATCAGCTATGCGCGCTATGAACGGCATTTGGACGAAAGGTGAACGGGCCGATGGCCCGCTCCCGAAGGTGGGTGTGCCCTCGGCCTTTCGCTACACTTCCTCACCGGGAGGCATGGCGGACGACATCAGGTGCACGGACTGCGGGAAGCCGATCCCCCGCTGGGCAGACTTGGTGGCGATCAAGTACGGGCTTGGCCTCCGCCCGCTATGTCCGTCCTGCTACGCGCATTTTCAGCGCAAGCATCAGGTGGAAATCCTGGGCGTGGGGGGCCGCGCGACCCGATCACTTGGCACCGCTTCCCGCCGCGTTTTGCACTCGCCCTCCTGATCGTAGGTGGATTCACCGCGCTCTTCCTGCACCAATTTGGGGAAATGCACATCCCCTGGTGGGTGTACCTCTTGGCCATCGGGGTTCCCCCCTTCGGCTTGCTGTGGATCTTGGTCCTCCACCTGATAGTCTACTACCGGTACGAAAAGCCGCTCTTGGACAGGCGAGATGGTCGGGATGAGCCTCTTTGACACCCATGCCCACCTGGATTTTCCGCAGTTTTCCCAGGACCGCGAGGAGGTCCTGGCCTCCCTGCGGGCCCACGCTGTGGCGGTGATCAACGTGGGGGCCGACCTCGCCTCGTCGGAGGCGTCCCTGAACCTGGCGCGGGCCTACCCGTTCGTGTTCCCCTCGTGCGGGGTTCACCCTCACGACGCCAAGACCTTCTCCCCGGAGGCAGAGCGCCGGCTGGAGGATCTCCTGCGGTCTGGGGCGGTGGCGGTCGGTGAGTGCGGGCTCGACTTCTACCGCGACCTCTCCCCGCGGGAGGTCCAGGTCCGGGCGTTTCGGACCCAGCTCCGGCTTGCGCGCAAGCTTGACCTGCCGGTGATCCTCCACGAGCGGGCTGCCTGGGACGTGTTTGTTGCCGTGCTGCGGGAGGAGGGGCCGCTGCGGGGGGTGGTCCATGCCTTCAGCGGGGACGAACGGCGCGCCCAGGAGGTCCTGGCGCTGGGGCTCCACCTGGGGATCGGGGGGCCCCTCACCTACCCCAAAAACGAGCGGCTGAGGCAGGCGGTGGCCAAGCTCCCCCTCCATCGCATCCTTGTGGAAACCGACTCCCCCTACCTCCCGCCCGAGCCGGCTCGGGGGAAGCGCAACGACCCCCGGAACGTGGCCCTCGTGCTGGAGCGCCTGGCCTCCATCCTCTCCCGGCCGGTGGGGGAGTTGGCCGAGGTCACCTGGGAAAACGCCTGCCGGTTGTTTGGGGTCACACCTCGGTTCTAGCCGCGGCGCACGGCCCCGGTCACGCCCCTTGAGTCCGGCCGAGGACGCGCAAGACGAACTCCGTGAGCCAGGGGTGATGGGCCCCTTCCCAGGAGAAGAGCTTCCGCACCCGCCGCGCAGGAACTCGCGCCTCCACGCAGGGTAGTGCCCCAAGAAGTGTGGCCGCAGGAGAGCACCCTCGCCTTCCGGGAAAAACGATGACCGCAAAGGAAGGCCCCTATACCGGGCAAAACCCGCGATCCCTTGGCCCTCGCTGGACCTTGGGAGGACCTCCGCGTTCCTCGGGGGTGGGAGGCCCTGAAGGGGGGTCAGGAAGAAGGACCGGGAGGCCTGGGACCTGGGGTTCGTGTCCTCAGCTCCCCAAATGAGGGGCCAAAAGAGCGCTGGCTTTGGGGCTTTGCGGAAATCCGGCCAGGAAGCGACCATGAAGCCCAGACACAATAGACGGGACACGGTGGGAAGAGGCCCCGGAGAGTTGGAGCACAACAGGAACGAGCGGGGTTGCAGGGCCGCGGGAAAACGTTAGGATTCTTCAGTCTTTCCTGCATTCATTTACCTCAAAAGGAACTGAATATGCGTTGGGATGTGGCTGTAATCGGTGCTGGGCCGGCGGGGCTCTTCGCCGCAAGGGAACTCGTCTCCTCCGGGCTCCGCGTGGTGGTGGTGGAGAAGGGCCGGGCCCCGAAGGACCGCCAGAGCATCACCTGTGGCGTGGGTGGCGCGGGGGCTTTCTCCGACGGGAAGCTCAACCTCACAAGCCGCATCGGTGGGGAGCCGGAGGCCTTGCATTTGGGGCCGGCGGAGGCGGAAGAGCTCATCGCCTATGTGGACCAAACCTTCACCCTGTACGGCGCGCCGCCCGAGTACTCCGGGGAAGAGGAGGAGGCCTTGGCCCGCCTCAAGAAGGTGGCCGCGGAGGCGGGGGTGGAGTTCATCACCGGCCGTCAGCGCCATATCGGCACGGGAAAGATCCGGGAGGTCCTTGACAATTTCTACACGGATCTGCGGGAGAAGGGCGTAGCGTTCCGGCTGGAAACGGAGGTGAAGAGCATCCGGCGCGAGGGCGAGGCATTCGCCCTGGAGTTGAACGGGGAGGAGCTTCGGGCTCGGTTCGTGATCGCCGCGCCCGGCCGGGCGGGCGCCTACTGGCTTCGCGAGGTCACCCGGGCCCTAGGGGACGGCCCGGAGTTCGGGCCTTTGGATGTGGGCGTGCGCGTGGAGTTTCCCGCGGAAATCTACGAGCCCATCGAAAGGGTCATGTACGACGCGAAGTTCCGGGTGCGGACGCCCACCTACGACGACATGGTGCGCACGTTCTGCACGAACCCCCGGGGGTTTGTGGTCGCCGAGGACCACGGCGATTTTGTTCTCGTGAACGGGCACGCCGAAAACGAAAAGAAAACCGCGAACACTAACTTCGCTCTTTTGGTGAGGATCGAGCTCACCGATCCCGTGGAGGACACCACAGAATACGGACGGGCCATGGCCAAGCTGGCCACGACCATCGGGGGCGGCCGGCCCATCCTCCAGCGGCTCAAGGATCTCCGGGCGGGGCGGCGTTCCACCCTCGACCGCATCCGCCGCGTGCCCATCACCCCTACCCTCGCGGATTTCACGCCCGGCGATATCTCCATGGCCCTTCCCCACCGGGTAGTGGTGGACCTCCTGGAGGCCCTGGAGATCCTGGACCGGGTCATGCCGGGGGTGGCCTCGGCCAGCACCCTCCTCTACGCGCCCGAGATCAAGTTCTACGACACGCGGTATCGGGTCCACCCCGGGATGGAAACGGATCTTCCTGGGTTTTACGTGGTCGGCGATGCCTCGGGATACTCCCGGGGGATCGTGTTCGCCGCCGTGACCGGGATCCTCGCCGCCCGCCACATCCTCCACCGCCATGCCTAAGAGGCTCGCCGTCCTCACAAGCGGCGGGGATGCGCCGGGGATGAACGCGGCCATCCGGGCCGTGGTCCGCGCCGGCCTGGCCGAGGGCTGGGAGGTCCTCGGGATCCGACGGGGCTACGCCGGGCTCCTGGCCGGAGAAATACGCCCCCTTGGGGCCCGCGATGTGGGCGGGATCATCCAGCTTGGGGGCACCATCCTGGGGAGCGCCCGCTGTCCGGAGTTCAAAACGCCGGCGGGCATCCGCAGGGCGGTGGAGGTCCTGAGCCAAAACGGAGTCGACGCGCTGGTGGTGATCGGCGGGAACGGCTCCCAACAGGGCGCTTATGCCCTGAGCCGGGAGGGCGTGCCCGTGGTGGGCGTGGCCTCCACCATCGATAACGACCTTTGGGGCTCGGACATCACCATCGGCGTGGACACCGCCCTCAACGTGGCCCTGGAGGCCATCGATCGCATCAAGACCACCGCCTCCTCCCACAACCGGGCCTTCCTCGTGGAGGTGATGGGGAATGACTGCGGGTATTTGGCCCTGATGGCTGGGATCGCCGGCGGGGCGGAAGCCGTGGTGATCCCGGAGGTCCCTGTTTCCCCGGAATCCGTGGCCGAAACGATCCACGAGGCCTACGCGAAGGGGAAACCACACGCCATCGTGGTGGTAGCCGAAGGGGCGGCGTACAACGCCCAAAAACTCGCGGAGTACTTCCAGCAAAAACGTCTGGGGTACGAACTGCGCGTGACGGTGCTTGGGCATGTGCAGCGGGGTGGAGCGCCGGGCGCCTTCGACCGCCTTTTGGGCACGCGCTTGGGCGTGGCGGCCGTGGAGGCCCTGGCCCGCGGGGAAACCGGGGTCCTCGTGGGCCAGCTCAAAGGCGAGATGGCCACGACACCGCTGGCGGACGTGGCCGGGAAAAAGAAACCTTTGGATCCCAAGCTTTTCGAGCTGGCCCAGGTGCTGGCCCGCTAAAGCCTTACTCCTTCACGGCGCCGCCGGTGAGCCCGGAGATGATCTGGGACTGCAGGGCGTAGAAGAGGATGAGGATCAAGGCCGCGCCCAAGACGGCGGCGGCAGCAAAACTCCCCCAGCGGCGGTTGTAGGCCTCCCCAATAAAAAGCTGAAGGCCCACGGAAAGCGTGTACTTCTCGCTTCCCTTGAGAATAAGGCTGGCCAAAAGATACTCGGAGTAAACGCTGATGAACTGGACCACGAACACCACGGCCAAAATGGGCCGGGCCACAGGGAGGATGATGCGCCAAAAAGCCTGGAACGGCGTGGCCCCGTCCACCAGGGCTGACTCCTCCAGGGAGCGAGGGATCGTGTCGAAATAGCCCTTCATGAACCAGGTGTTGAAGCCGATGGCTCCGCCCAGGTACACGAGGATCAGGCCGGGATGGGTGTTGAGGCCCAGCCAGGGGATTTGCCGCCCCACCGTCTGGAGGATGAGGTAGATGGCCACCATGCCCACCGTCTGGGGGAACATCTGCACAAGGAGGATGGTGAGGAGTCCGGCCCTTCGTCCGCGGAAGCGGAACCGCGAAAAGGAATAGGCCCCCAACGCGCACAGGAACACGCCCACCACCGCGGTGATCCCCGCCACATACACCGTGTTTATCACCCACCGGGGAAAATGGATCTCCTGCCGTTCCTGAAAAATGTAGAGGTAGTTGGCGAACGTGGGCTGGGCCGGGACGATGCGGGCCGTCCGGAGGTTTTGGGCGGGATCGAAGGAGGTGCCCAGGACGAAAGCGGCGGGGAAAAGGGCAAAGGCGATGGCCATCCAGGCCAGGAGATTGCGGATGAGCCTTCCCAGCCAAAACCGCGGGGATTTTCCCCTAAAGGCCACGGGAAACCTCCTCCAGGGCTTTGGTCCGGCTGAAACTGATCCCGGAGATGAGGGCCACGATGACGAAGATGATCACCGCCAGCGCCGCAGTCATGTTGTACTCCGAGCCCCTTCCGCCCATGAACGCGAGCTTATACGCGTAGGAAAGAAGGATATCCGTGGCCCCCGCGCGGCTTCCGATCTCCACCACCGGTTCGCCCCGCGTGAGGAGCCAAATAAGGGTGAAGTTGTTGAAGGTGAAGGCGAAGGAGCCGATGAGCAGGGGAGCAACGGTGATGAGGAGGAGGGGGAAGGTGATGCGGCTGAACCGTTGCCACCCCGTGGCGCCATCCACCTTCGCCGCCTCGTACATCTCCTCAGGAATGGACTGCAGGGCCCCAAGGGAAACAAGCATCATGTAGGGGTAGGTGAGCCAGACGTTGGTGAGAACGCAGGCGAAACGGGCCCAAAAGGGGGTGGTGAGCCAGGGCACCTTCACCCCGAAGGCCTGGCCCAGGAACTGGTTGAAAAGACCGACCTCCACGTTGAAGAACCCCCGCCAAATAAGGATAGAGATGAAGGCTGGGATGGCATAAGGCACGATGAGAAGGGAGCGGTAGAGCCGGCGGAAACGCAGGTGACGGTCGTTGAGCAGGACCGCGAGCCCTAACCCCAGGGCGAAGCTCAGGACCACCGTGAGCACGGCCCAGCTCACCGTCCAGGCAAAAACGCGCATGAAGGCCTGGTGGTAGAGGGGATCCCGGAAAAACCGGAGGTAATTGGCCAACCCCGCGAAGGCCACCCAACCCGGATCGAGCTTTTCCCCGTCCGCGGAGACGAAGTTCCCATCCTTGGCCCAATATTCCTTTCCCGTTTGCCGATCGACGAGACGATCGTTCGTAGGATCATAGTGGTACTGCGGGGAGTAAACGCGCATGGTGCTCAAGGTGGTGAGGCGGATCACCCCTTCCCCGAAGGGCACGGCCAGCGCCTGAAGTCGGGATACAAAGCGGACGAGCTCGGCTAGGGAAAGCCGGCGCCGCCCGTCCAGCTCATCGGCGATGCCATCGCCATCGAGGTCCAGGAAGCGGTGGTTGGCCGCGGGGAAGAGTCGCCCATCCGGAAAGAGCACGTATTCCCCGGCGGTTCCCGCAAGATGTAGCGCATAGATCCCAGACTCGTCCCCATACGGACGAAACGTGAACGTGGGGGCATTGGGCGGGATGAAATAGCGCTGGGTGAGGAGCTCGATCACCTGGGATTTGCTCAGGATGTTCCCGGTCGCGTAGTTGGTGAAGGAGATGTACACGGTGTAGACGAGGGGGAGGACAACCATGACGAACATGAAGAAAAGTCCCGGGGCAAGATAACGCAGGGGATAGAGGCGACGGGAAAAGGCGAGGACATTGAGGCCCAAAAGGCCAGCACACAGAACTCCCACCAAAAGCCAGCTTTCTTCCCAGGCCAAAAGAACGGCGAAGAAAACACCCAGTGCGTCGAAGATCGAAAAGAGAACGATCTTCGCCAGAAGGCCAGGGGTCCCGCGGAGAACGCTCATCGCATGGGGAAGGAAAGGGGCGGGGCTTCCGCCCCGCCCCCAAAGAGGCTCACTTGCATTTCAATACGGCGCGGATGCTATCCGCCGCCAGCTTCAGGGCCTCGGCAGGAGTCATCTGGAGGTTCCCGATGAGGGCCATGGCGTCGTACCAGGCGCCCCACACGGCGGACATCTCCGGGATGTTGGGCATAGGGACACCGTTAGCGATGGACTCGGCGAAGCCGCGCAGGATGGGATCAGCTTTTACCTCCTCGTACGCCGGAAGGAACGCGGGGATGCGCGGATCCTTGGCGTAGAGGGCGAGCATCGTCTCCTTCGTGGCGAAGTAGTTGAAGAGGAAGTCGAACACGATGGGGAGATTGGGGGAGAAGGCGGAGACCACCACGCCCTGCACGCCCACGAAGGGTTTCGGATACTGGCCCTTGTAGGGCGGGATGGGGCCGACGCCGATGTCGATCCCCGCGGCCCTGGCCCGGCCCACAAACCACGGCCCTGTGATGACCATGGCGATCCGTCCCTCCGTGAAAAGGCTCGTCCAGGTGTCCCAGTCGAGTCCGGCCGGGATCAACCCCTCGGCGAAGAGGGACTGAAAGAGCTCCGCACCGGCGATGGCGCCCGGGCTATCCAAACCCACATCGCACGGGTTGAGCTTGCCCTCCGCGTCGTAGCCGAAGATGTAGCCGCCCAACACCGAGATGAAGGGGAAGGCGTGATAAGGATCAGGGTTCTGCACGACAAAGCCGTACTGCGGGACGGTGGGGTCGGTGAGCTTCCGGGCGAGCTCGATCAGCTCCTCGAACGTCGCGGGAAGCGCAGGCACCAGCTTCTTGTTGTAGAGAAGCCCCACACCCTCGCGGGCATAGGGAAGCCCGTAAAGTTTGCCGTACACGAAAGCCTCGAGGCTTACGGGATCAAAGGCGGCGACGAGCTCCGGCGGGAGGATGATCTCCACAAGGAGTCCACTCGCCGCCAGCTCCCCCACCCAGTCGTGGGCGCCGATGATGAAGTCCGGGCCCTCGCCCGTGGGCGCTGCGGTAATGAATTGATCCCGAATCTGCCCAAATGCTAGCTCCACCACCTCCACGGGAATGCCCGTGACCTTGGTGTAGGCTGCACCGATGTCCCGGAAGACAGGGGCCCGCGTGTCGTCGGCCCAAATCAGGATTTTCCCAGGCTCGGCCGCAAAGGCCGCCACCCCCAACACCGCCAACGCTACCAGCGCGTACTTTTTCATCCGTTACCCCCTCTCGCCCTTGCGGGCTTTTTCATTTTACCTTAAAACCAGCCAGTCGCGCCGTTAACCTTCTACACCCTAGGCGGAAACTTATGTTCCCTTCTCCCACCTCCCTTCAGCGCACCTCCACCGGCCGCACCACGGCGTAGCTCTTCCCCGGGACGTAGCCGGACAGGATGCGCATCTGGTCCTCGGCCGTGGGGGCGAGGATGTCGTAGAGCTGGGGCGCCCACAGGGGGTCCGGGCAGCCGCCGCCGGTCCACTCGCCGGGGGCCCGTCCGATCGGCCGGATGTGGTTCGGACCATACCCATCCTGGGAGCCCACCAGCACGTAGTGCCAGCCGCGGATCTCCGGGAGGAGGGATTTCGGCACGGTCACGATGACCCGGCCCCGCTTGGGATCGGAGGCCACGTCCACAAAGAACGGCCCCTCGCCCGCGGCCGTCCACAGGTGCCGGCCGTACCCGGGCCACCCCGCGATCTTGAGAACGAAGTCCCAGGGATGGGCGGGGTCAAAGGCCACCTGCGCCGCCTTCCCCTCCTCGTGGACGTCGGTGCGCCCCCCTTCCCGCACGTCCAGGTACACGAAGATGATGGGATGAGAAAAGCCATGGGGCGCGTTCCAGGGGTTGGGCATGGACGGGAAATCAAAGCTCATCTGCCAGCTATCGCCGGCATCGTAGACGGCGTAGCGGACGAGGTCGAAGAGGCCTGGGGCCTCGGCGAAGACCTTGTTCAGGGGATACACGTACGTCCCGGGCCCGAAATCATCACCCTTGGGATCGGTCATGGCCCAGAGTTCCACACCGCGGATGAGGGTGGGAATGCGCGCGAAGAGGGGCCGCTCCGGAGCTTTCCCCAGCATCTGGCCCGGCCGCTCCAGGACCAAGGCCACCGTGAGGCTCTGCCCGGGCTCCACCCCAAGCTCCTCAAAGGGGACCATGAACTCCACCATGTCGGCCACGGCGGCCCGGCGGTAAAGGAGCGTGCGCACAGGCGAGGTCAGGCGCCATCCGCCCTTTCCATCCGCGCCATAGCGGAACACGTAGCCGGAACCGTCGGCCTTGACCTTGGCCAAATCCAGCTCCACCGCGGAGGTGAAGGCAAACCCCAACTGAGCCTGCGCGTGACGGGTGAGGATGTTCGCCCTCTCCCCGGGTCGCCCGCTCGCGTAGAGGACGAGACGCAGGTCCGAGCCGATGAGCTCCTGCGCCGGCTTCTCAAGATCGACGCGCCCGTAGAGGTAGCTCTCCCCGTAGGCCAAGGCAAAGGTCACAACGAACCCTGTGCCCGGGTAGACCACGGCCTCTGCCCATTCGGTGGCGCTCGTGACGCGGCCGTCCAGGGTGGGCTTCACCTCGCCCAGGCTCACGCGGAACGGGATCCGGAGCCTAAGGAAAAGGACAGCCGGGATCTCCGCCTCCGCGTATCCCGCGGCCCGATAGGCGCCCACGAGGTGGGCTTTGAAGAGCCAGTCGAAGAGGTCGTCGGTGCCGGAATCCCAGTCGTCACCGCACCAGAAGAACCAGTCCGAGCCCTCCGCGGCGTACAGGGCTTCCAAGGCCTGAAGGTTGGGATCGCGGGCGAACACGGCGGCCCGGGCTTGAGCCAACAACGCCCAGGCCTCATCCTCGTCGGGCTCGCCCTGCCAGGTGGAAAGATCCCCGGCCCAGGATCCTGTGGGGAGCTTTGGCAGCAGCGCTTTTGCCTCATGAGCGGCGAGGAACTCCGCCGGGGTCACCGTGCGCACCCAATCAGCCTGGAGGAGCTCCTGGTAGAGGGCCCGCAGGAATTCCCGGCCGTTGTCGGGGTAGCCGGCCATAAACATCCAGTTTTCTCCGTCCAAAGCCACCACCACCACGTGCTCATCTGGCTTGGGAAGGGTCATCCAGTAGCGGCGCAGCTCGTTCATGAAGTCGGCCACCGCCTCGGCCGTGGGCTTGTTCCCATAGGAGAAGGCGATCTTGTCGGAGATGGTGTGGTCGCGGAAAAAGAGGACGAGGTTTCCAAACCGCCAAGGCTGGGCGAGCTCGGCCGGCGTGGGCTGGCGCCCCAGAGCGGCGGCGAGGCTCCACTCATCGGCCACGGTCCAGCGGAACCCGGCCCGGGCCATGAGCCCCACGGCCTTTTCCGATACCGCCTGCTCCGGTGGCCAGACTCCCACGGCCTCTTTCCCGAAAAGCCGGGTGTGTTGCTCCTGCCCCAGCCGAAGCTGCGCAAGCACGTCCTCGTCCCAGCCTTTCTCCGCGAGGATGGGGAGGATGGGGTGGAAGAAAGGGCTGGTGATGAGCTCCGTCCCGAGCGCCTGGGCCCGGCGGTAGTGCTCCACGACCTGAGTACAGACCCAGTGCTGGGCGCGGATCACCCGCACGATGTCCTCTTTCGTCCAGTTCCTCTTTTCCCGCAGGCCGAGAAGCCCCAGTTCCTCGTGGAGCTCGGGCGAGATCTGCCAGAGGAGGAAGAGGCCAGCAGCGTCGAGAAGCTCCTGGTCGGTGAACGGCCGCTGGCCCTTGAGCTGGTTCAGCTGGGCGTAGTAGGGATCGTAGTACTTTCCGCCCGGCCGGAGCATGTAGGGGTTGAGCCAGAAGAACTGCTCTTGCATCGCCGCGCGGGTCTCCGGATCCAAGGAGGCCGGCTCATGGAGGAGGGTCCAGGTCCACTGGAGGTGGTTGTCCACCGCGCCGATGAGCTCGTAAAGGCCGCCGCGCGCTCGCTCCTCCCCCGTGATCTCCGCGTAGTCCAGGATCTGCCAAAGGAGGCTAGGCTGGAGGTTATAGGTAACTTTAATCCCGGGGAACTCCAGCTGAATTCGCGGGGAGTCAATGTACTCTTGCACCGCGTGCACGCGCACCCAGGGTAGCTCGTATTCGCCGGTGAGCCGGTTCCAGTAGAGCGGCTGGTGCATGTGCCAAACGACCGCGAGATTGACAGGCCCTTTGGCCACTCCCGCCAGGGAAACCACCGTTATCCCGAAAATCAGCAACTTTTTCATACCCCCCTCCTCAACTTCTCACCCTGGCCTCTTTCCCGGACAGGGTGAGGGGTCCCTCATGGGCCATGATCTCACCCGCCGATCCGCTCCAAGATCACCGTCGAGAGGGGCGGCACAAGCATTTCCCGCACGACGATCCTGGGCGTGCCCACCACCCGCCAGAAGCCAGGCGGGAGCCGGAGCTTCCCCACTTCCTTGGCGTTATTGGCCGCCACGAGGACCTCGTCCCGGTGCCCCCGGAAAAAGGCGAGGATCCCATCCTGCGCGGCGTACATGCGCATGGCGCTCGAGCTGAGGGCGGGAAGGCTCTGGCGAAGCTTCCCAAGCTGCACGTAATGGGCTAACAGCTCCTCGTTCTTCCGGTCCCAGAGGATGGGATAGCGGTGGGCATCGAATAGTTCCTTTTCCCCTAGGATCCCCCGCTCGTCGCCCTGGAAGGTCAGGGGAAGGCCCGGAAGGGTATAAAGAAGGGTGGAGAGCATCTTGAGGCGCATGATGGCCTCCGGATGTGGCTCCTTCCCGAAGCGGCCGCCCCCAAGGTCTGTGAGCACCCGCCCCGTGTCGTGGGAGCTCACCAAATTTAGCATCATGGCCACTACGTTCTCCCCGTACACGCCCAGATACCGGGAGAGCTCAAGGTAGGCACGCTCCGCGCTCATCCGCCCTTGCGCGTAGGGCAGGAGAATTCCTCGTCCCGCGGCATAATTCATCAGGGCGTCGAACTGGTCGCCCCGTACCCACACCGGCTCTAGGTGCCAAATCTCCGCCACCAACCAAGCCTCGGGGAACTCCGCCTTCACCCGTGCCCGCAGCTCGGCGAAGAACTCGTGGGCGTTGAGAAGCTCATTGGGCACGTCCACCCGTATCCCGGCAAAGCCGAAGCGCAACCAATGCAAAGCCACATCAAAAAGGTATTCTTTGACCTCCGGGTTCAGGGTGTTCAGCTTGGGGAGATTGCCCAGGCCCCACCAACTGTCGTAGGCCCGGGGGTCACCAGGCCGGAACGGCCACTCTCGGATGAAGAACCAGTCCCAATAAGGGCTCTCCGGCCCCCGCGCCACCACATCCCGAAAGGCCCAGAATCCCAAGCCCACGTGGTTCGGCACGAAGTCGAACATCACACGGATCCCCCGCGCCGCTGCCGCGCCCAGAAGTTCCCGGAGGTCCTCTTCCGTCCCCAGGCGCGGCGCCACCCGGAAGTAGTCAAACGTGTCGTAGCCGTGCGCGCTCCCCGAGGCAAAGATCGGGTTGAGGTAGATCAGGGTAACCCCAAGCTCCGCAAGATACCCAAGCTTCTCGCGAATGCCCCGGAGATCCCCTCCAAAGTACTGGTGGCAACAGTGGAGCGGGGAGATGGGGTCCGTGGGCTTGGCCAGGAAGGGTTCGCCCACCACCTGCCCCGTCCAAAGCCAGTGCCACACCCAGAACTCCCGATCCATGACGTGGTAGATGTCGGTCTCAATGGCCAGGACATCGTTCCGGGGGTCGGCGTTGTGGAAGCGGTCGGGGAAGATCTGGTAGCCGATCCCCCGGCTTACCCAGGAGAGCTGGGGGAACCGATCGACCCCGTCGAAGAAAAAGTGCTCCTTGTCCTCGGGGTAGGTGAACGGGGAGCCATCCACGGCCACGCCCGCGAACCCGTAGGTGAGGGGCCCCACTTCCGGAAGGGCAGCGCGCCAAACCTCACCCCAGTCCCAGCGGGCCTGCCGCACCATGGGAAACGTCCCACGGTCGGTGACCAAGGAAACCTGTTCGACCTGGCCCGCGGCCGTGCGCAGCCGCACCACCAACCGCCCGTCGGCCACACATAGGTAGGCAGGATCCTCCGGATCGTGGAAGGGGGCGACGCCCGTGAACACGGGTTTAACTACCCGCACCGCGTTTTGGCCGCCAAAGCCATCGTCCACGTAGTAGTCGGCCTCGGGGTCCACCGGACCCCCGTCCCGGGCCGTGGCCATGTCCCGCGGCCAGCGACCGTTGATGTAAAACTTGTACTGGTGAACGCCGGGCTCCAGGCAAACCGTGATCGACCAGGAGCCATCGGGCTGTCGGGCCATGGGCCACTCCCCCCAGTTGTTGAAGGAACCCCGTAAGCTGACTGAAACCACCTCTTCGTCGGGAAGGGGCACGTAGGTGAAGGTGACCGCTACTTTCGGCGGTGGGCAAAGGGGCTGCCCAAGAAGAATAAAGCTAAGAAGAACCACAACGCTAAGCGCTGCGCCCCACTTCGTTCGCACCGGACACCTCCTAAATCCCTTTATTTTACCATTTTCAAAAACGGCGTGAAGACCCTGGGGGGGCCAGGATACGTGTTTTTCCTTTTTCCTTCTCGGTTTTAAGGGGGAGTTGCGCCGGCATGGGCACGAGAAGCCCGAGTAACCCCAAATCCCCGGGCCTTCCACCCGGGAGAAACGCCCGGTGGACCAAGCCTTCCGAAGGGAGCCAGGCTTCCGCCTCCCCCCGAGAACCTTCCACCACCTCCGCCCGTCGTTTCACTTCCTCTGCCCGGCGCGCAAGCCCCGTTCAGGGCCGCCCCCGCGGAACGCGGAGGTCCTCCCCAAGGTCCGGCCAGGAGATCGCGGGTGTAGCACGCGTTGGCCTTGGTGGGGTGCTCCCCAAGGAAAGCCCCCGTTCTTCCCTCATGAGCGTCTCCCAAAGACTTTTGGTCATGGCCGGGATCCGCTTTTCCACTTCCGTTACAATCTCTTCACGGGTTTTGTCCGGTATAGGGGCCTTCCTTCCTTTCCAGAAGGCTACGGTGCTCCCCTGCGGACACATTTCTTGGGGCACCACCGGGCGGCGGGACAGCGCCGCGCTTTTGGGGAGGAGGCACAGCAAACGAAGCTCGGGCCCGGCCCTTTTGGCCGTTCAAAGGGAAAGAAGGCGAGCTGAGCGAAGGGAAAAGCGTACAGATCCGGAAAGCGGGTGCGGGGAGAAAAACACCAAGGGAAGAGCAAGGAAACGGGCATGGACCTCCCAGCGGTCGCCCAAATACTCGACCCACTCAACCTGGGCTTCGCCCGGTCCGGCCCCTACTTCCAGCTCCTCCGGCCGAAAGAAGAGCAAGACCTCCGTGCCCGGCCTGCTCGTCCCTTGGGCCCAAAGATGAAGGCCCCCCACCTCCACGAGGGAGCGGACGCCATCGGTGGAGAGAACGTGAGCCCGCCAGAGGTTGCCCCTTCCCAAAAACTGGGCCACGAACGGGGTCGCGGGTCGCGCGTAGAGGTTCTCCGGACGACCCACTTGTTCAAGCTTTCCCTCCCGCATCACGGCCACCCAATCCCCGAGGGCCAAAGCTTCCTCCTGGTCGTGGGTCACGTAGACGGCGGTGGTCCCGCGCCCCTTCAGGATCCGCCGGAGCTCACGCCGCAATTCCACGCGCAGCGCCGCGTCCAAGGCGGAGAGGGGCTCATCCAAAAGGAGAACCTTGGGTTCCACCGCCAGGGCCCGGGCCAAGGCCACCCGCTGCTTTTGCCCCTCGGAAAGCTCGTGGGGCTTCCGGCGCTCCAGGCCGGAAAGCCCAACGAGGGCGAGGAGCTCGGCCACCTTTTTTTCGCGTTCCCGGCGAGGGAGCCTTTTCCGCCCGTGGCGAAGGCCGTAGGCGATGTTGGCCACCACCGTGAGGTGGGGAAAAAGAGCGTAGTTTTGAAAAACAAGGCCTACATCCCGCTCCTCCGGAGGAAGAAGCAAGACAGAGCGGCCATCGATGAGGACGTCGCCCGCCTCGGGTTGATCTAACCCCGCGATGCACCGAAGCACCGTGGTTTTCCCACATCCGGAGGGACCAAGGAAAACAAAGATTTCTCCGGTTTCCACGAAGAAGGAAATCCCGTCCACGGCCCGCACGGGGCCGAAGCTCTTCCGCAGGTTTTCCACCACAAGCCTAGCCATGGCCATGCAGGGTCCTTTCGCCTAGCCACTCCCAAAGGGCCACCGCGCCCACGGTGAGAAGGACAAGGAGGGTGGCCATGGCCGAGGCCGCACCAAACCTCCGCGCGGAGAGGAACCGGTAGATGGCCAATGGCACGGTGACGAGATCCCGTTGGGCCAGCGTGGCCGCGGCCGTCATTTCCCCCAAAGAGAGGGCTAAAACGAAGGCCCCGGCCACCAAAACCGGTCGGAAAAGAAGGGGAAGCTCCACGGTGAGAAAGGCCCGAAGGCGGCGGGCTCCCAGCGTCCGCGCCGCCTCCACGAAGCTTGGGGGCAGGCCCTCCCAAATCGGGCGCACGATCCGCACCACGAAAGGATAGAAGATGAGCGAATGGGCCAACACAAGAGACCCCTTTTCCCCCAGCCACGCGAACGGTCGCCCGCGCAGGGAAATGAGGAGGGCTAAGCCCAGGACCACGGAGGAAACGGCGATGGGGGCCATGAGGAGAGCCTCAAGAAGACGCGAGCGCAGAAGCCGGAGGGTCCCGCTTGTGGCCAGGCCGAGGAAAAGGGCAAGGGCCATGGCGAGGCCCGCTACCTCCAGACTGGTCCGGATGCTTCCAAGCGGGGATGTACCGATGAACGGGTTCTGCTCCGGGGAGAAAATTAGGGTATACCAACCAAGGCCTGGGGCCTTTCCCCCAAGAGGACGGCTCAAGGAATCGGCCACGACCGCGGCGATGGGGCCCGCGAAGACCAAAAGGGTCAGGAAAAGCCAGGGAAACCAGAGGAGATGGGCCGGGCGGGAGAGGAAGGGGATACTCGCTCGGGGTCGAATCCTTTCCTGTCTTCCTCCGAAAAGCCCGCCGCCCCGCACGTAGAAGTAGGTCAGCGCCAGGGTCAAAAGGAACTCCACGAGGCCCAGGGTCGCCGCCCGGGGAAAGTCCAGGTAGACCCGGGCGTAAAGGTAAACGCCCACCTCCAGGGTCGCGTATTGCGCGCCGCCCAGGGAAAGAGGGATGGCAAAGGAGAGGAAGCAGAGGACAAAGACGAGGGCGGCGGCGGAGAAAATGGCGGGCAGGAGAAGCGGCAGGGTGAGAGACAGGAACGCGCGCCATCTTCTCACCCCAAGCGTGGCGCCGACTTCCTCCCAGGTGGGGTCCAACCCCGCCCACGCGGCGTGCACGAAACGCGCGAAGACCGGCGCGTTGTAGAAGGCATGCGCCAGCACCACGCCCCAAAGGGAGTAGAGGATCTTAAGCGGCGGCTCCTTGAGGCCAAAGATGGCGCGTAGGACGTCGTTGAGGTAGCCCGTGTGCCCAAAGAACAGGTAAAAACCCAAGGCCACGGTGATGGGAGGGAGCACAAAGGGCGCCAAGGTGAGGGCCCGCACCACCGTTTTTCCGGGGAACCCATAGCGGGTGAGGAACCAGCCAAAGGGGAAGCCGAAAGCGAAGCTCAAAAGAGTGGAGAGGAAGGCCTGGAGGGCGGTGAACGAGAGGAGATGCCGCACGTAAGGGTGGGCGAGGACAGCCCGGACATAGCCCAGGGTCCACTGCCCATCCTCCCGCAAGCCCAGAAGAAAAACGTTGGCCAGGGGGAGGAAAAAGGCGAACCCCAAAAATAAAAGGGGCAAGCCGGCCAAGGCCAGGCCTGCCCCGCGCCGCAGACTCACCCGCCCAAAAGAAGCCCTTCCCACAGGCTCAGCCACTCCTCAAGCTTCTCGCCGATGAGGTTCAACTCCAAAGAAACCGGCCGCTCCGGAATCACCGCGTACTCGTAGCCCGCCGGGAGTTTGGCCCTCCGGTTCACGGGGAACATCCACTGAGTGAGGGGCATGAGCTCCTGAACCTCCACGGAAAGGACGAGGTTCAAGAAGGCATGGGCGAGTTCCACTTCCTTCGTCCCGCGCACGATGCCCATCCCCTCGATCTGGCGAAAGGCCTCGCCATCGGGGGTGATGACCCGATAGCGCAGGGAGCCGTGCTCGATGTAGGAGTAAGCCGTGTCGGTGGAATACGAAAGAACGATGGGCACCTCGCCGGCCAGGAAAAGATCATAGGCCTCAGACCAACCCTTGGTGATGACCAAAAGGTTGGGGAGGAGCTTCCGCCAGAAATTAGGCCACCCCTCACCGTAATGAGCGATGGTCCAAAGGAGAAAGGAGAGGCCCGGCGAGGAGGTGCGCGGATCCTCCACCACGATCTTCCCCCGGAGTTCCGGCCGGAGCAGATCATCCAAAGACCGGGGCACGAGCTCCTCCGGGAGGAGCTCGGCGTCATAGACAAAAGTCACATAGCCGTGGTCGTAGGGGAGGACGTGCCCGGTTTTGTCGAAGAGGAGCTCCTCTGAAACGTCCGCGAGGTTGGGGATCTTCTCGGGAGCGTAAGGTTGAAAGACGCCGTGGGCCAAAGCGCGGGGGAGTTCCACGTCGGCCAGGCCCAGGAAAACATCGGCCGTGCGCAGGCCCAGTTTGAGCTCGGCAATGAGGCGGGAAAGCATCTCCGAGGAATCACCCACGGCGACCCAGATCAGATCCACGCCGGGGAACATGGCCTCGAACTTCTCCTCGATGACCTTAGCCGGCCCCCAGGCCACAAAAGAGTCATAGGTGTAGACCACCAGCTCCCTGGCCACCGCCAGGCCCGCCGTCGCCGCCACCAGGACAAAAAGGAGCTTCTTCACCGCCCACCTCCTTGCGGGATATGGATGAGGAGGAGCTTTCCCTCGCGCACGGAAACGCCGCAGGGGAGGCGCACCACTTCGTTGGAGACGCCGCGGGTGGAGGCCCGCAGAAGGATCCCGTCGTGGAGGGCGTACCGCAACCCCCAAGTGTGGACGCCTCGCACTTCCGCGGTGAGGGGGATGAGGGAAACAAGATCCCCTGGGAACGCGGAGAGCTCAAGTTTTTCCACCACCAGGTGCGCGCGCAGTCCGGAATGGAAAAGGACGATGGGAACGTCGTACTTTGCCAGGAGATTGGCGTTGGCTAGCGTGTGGTCGAGGCGGGCGCCGAAGGCGCCCACCACCCGGATGTAGCTAGGGTTGAGGGAGACCGCGTAATCGAGGGCAAGCTCCAAATCCGTGGCTTCCTTCTCCCGCGGAACGCGGATGATGGGCACGCCCTCGGGCACCTGGGGGAGGGAATCGATGTCGCCGAGGAGCAGGTCCACAGGGACTCCCGCGCGGGAAGCCAAGGAAAAGCCGCCGTTGGCGGCGATGATGAAATCCGCACCCTCCGCGGCCTCTTGGGCTTCATCCGCGGTGGCCACCCCGGCCGCCAAAACTAAAACCGTGCGCGCCAAAGAAAACCCTTCTTTTGCGGCTAACCGAGGGAGGAGGCTTCCACCCAAGTGGGCCAGCGCTCGGTAACCTTCCCTACGCTGGTATTACCCAGATCAGGTTCCTAGGGTCGAGGCTTCCGCCTCCTCTCAGCCCCTTGCGGAGCTCCCCCGGTTACCGCAAAAAATTATAAGGCTTAGGGCTTGTGGAGCAAACGCCCGCCCAAACTGGGCGAGCAAGACCGGCCCTCGGACGATTTTTCTGCCCTCGGCGTGGGGCCAAAGCGGCTGGAGCCTCTCCTTTCTTGGGGAAAAGACCGGGCGGGGAAATCCGGCCGGTTTTCCCTTAGGCTTAAGGGTATGGCGGAGAAGGTCCTCCTTGGGATGTCCGGCGGGGTGGACTCCACCGTGGCCGGTCACCTCTTAAGGGAGGCTGGCTACGAGGTCCACGGGCTCACCCTGTGGCTCTGGGAGCCCCGCGAACCATACACCAACCCCTGCTGCTCTGTGGACGGCGCGGCCCTCGCCGCCCGCGAGCTCGGCATTCCCCACGAGGTGGTTTGGGCCCAAGGGGAGTTCCGCCGCCTGGTGGTGGAGCCGGCCCTGGCCGCCTACCGCCGGGGGATCACCCCGAACCCCTGCGCTTTCTGCAACCGGGAGGTGCGCTTCGCCCTTCTTCTCCGCGAGGCCGAACGACGGGGCATCCCGTGGGTGGCCACCGGCCACCACGCCCGCGTCCTTCGCAACGGGAAAGCCAAGCTTCTCCGGGGCTGCGACCGCGAAAAGGACCAAAGCTACTTCCTCTTCGCCCTCACCCAAACAGAGCTCTCCCGCGCCCTCTTCCCCGTGGGCCACCACACTAAGGCGGAAATCAAGGAGCTCGCCAGGAAATTGAACCTCACGGCGGCCAGGCTCCCGGAAAGCCAAAACCTCTGCTTTGCGCCCGAGGGGGTTGCCGCCCTCATCCCGGAGGCCGCGCCCGGCCCCATCTACCACGTGGATGGTCGGTGCTTGGGCCTCCACAAAGGTCTCCACCATTACACGGTGGGCCAGCGTCACGGTTTAGGTCTTTCTTTCCCCCGGCCCCTTTACGTGGTGGCTTTGGATGCCGCGCGGAACGCGGTGATCGTGGGGCCGGAGGAGGCCCTCTACTCCCAGGGTCTGCGGGCCCGGGAGCTTCACTGGATCGCAGGGGAGCCGCCCGGCGCGCGTTTCCAGGCGGAGGTGCAGGTCCGCTACCGGGCGGTGCCGGTGCCCGCGGAGGTGGAGCTCTGCGGCGACGGGGCCCGCGTCCGCTTTGTCCGGCCGGTGCGGGCGGTGACCCCGGGCCAGGCCGCCGTCTTCTACCAAGACGCGGAGGTCCTGGGCGGCGGGATCATCGTCGGACCTTGGCCAGACCGCGAAAAAGCGGGCTAAGAGGCAACGGCGAACGCCGCGCTTGGCCATGGAGGCCTGTCAGAGGAGCTTCGGAGGGATCACGATCTTCCCGAAGTTCCGTTCGTACTTCTCGATGTTTTCCCCGATGGCCTCATAGAGGCGCTTCATGTGGCGCGGGGACAGGATCACCCGGGAGACGAGGATGGCTTGGCCCCGTTCCGGGGTCTGGGCCTGGGGATCCACGAGGAGAAAATCGATGAAGAACTCGTCGGGCTGGTGGGAGATGATGGCCAAGTTGGAATACGCGCCCTTTCGCGTTTCCAAATCCGCGCCCACTTGTATTTCTCGCTCCGACATACACCACCTCCGAAACCATCGTAGCCATGGGTTTTGCCTCCCACAAGACAGAAAGAGGCCGAGGGCAAAGCACTTTCCCTTTCCCCATGCGGCCCGGCGATGGCCCGCGGTCCCCCGGTTGCCCGGGCCTGGGAAGGGGGCTAGGATTTGTGGCACAAAACCACATAAAGTAGCACAAGGAGGAAGCATGCGTGCTATTCTGGCTTGTTTTTTGATCGCTGGTTGGGCCCTGGTCGGGGTAGGGCAGCCTGTGGTCATCGCCACCTCCGATGTCTTCGGATCCTTGGCCCGGACCATCGGCGGGGAGGAGGTCCTGGTGATCACCATCATCCCCGCGGGTTTCTGCCCGGCCCACTATGACCTCCGCCCCTCGGATTTCCTCCACCTCGCCCAAGCCCGGCTCGTCCTTTACCACGGCTTTGAGGTCTGGATGGATCGCCTCTTGGCCCACGTCAACCCCGCCGCCAAAGTGCTCAAACTCCCCGGCCCCTGGAACTTTCCGAAGGCGTTGGCGGAGAAAGCCCAGGCCGTAGAAAAGGCCCTCGCGGAGATCCTCCCGGAAAAGGCCGCCCCCTTCGCGGAGCGGCTCGCGGTGTTTTTGGAAAAGCTCGAGAGCCTCTCCCAGGAGGTAAAAGCCCGCGCGGAGGAACTCGGACTTTCTGAGGTCCCGACCATCGTCATGGTCTGGCAGGAAGGCTTCGCGCGCTGGCTTGGCCTCAAGATCGTGGCCACCTATCCGCCCGAGGAGAGGCTCACCATGCGGGATCTTTTGGAGCTTGCGAAAAAGGGAAGGGAAGCGGAGGTGAAGCTCGTCATCGATAACCTCCAGTCCGGCGTCTCCTTCGGCGGGAGGCTGGCCCACGCCCTCGGGGCCTCCCACCTCGTCCTCACCAACTTCCCTGGCCCCATCCCCGGCACCGTGGACATGCTCGCCATGCTCCGGGTGAACGCCCACCTCGTCTTTGCCGCGGTGGAGGCCCTGAAGGTGACGGTGCCGTGAGCTGGGAAGGCCTCGATCCCAAAAGCGACCCCAGGGAGATTTTTTCCCTGGCGGTCAGGCTGCACGGACATCCTGGGCCCTTTTTGGCCTTGGGAATCCGCATGGGGCTTTTGGCCCTGGAGCTTTTGCAAAGCCCTGGGTACACTGGGATCACCGCGGAGATCGAGACGGGGACGAAGCCGCCCCTTTCCTGCCTTGTGGACGGAATCCAGGTAGCCACGGGGTGTACCGCAGGAAAAGGGAATCTCCAGGTGCGGCCCGAGGGGAAGGCGGCCGGGGTCTTCTCCGCCCATGGGAAGACGGTGCGGATTGAGGTTCAGCCCCACTGGCTCTCCAAAATCCAGGCGGAGGGTGCCGCCGATCACCTGGCGGCGGCGGTGTTCTCCGCAGCCCCCGAGGAGCTTTTCGCGTGGACGAGGCTTTAGCCCTTGAGGAGATCTGGGCGGCGTACCCAGGCGGGAGGGGGGCGGCCCTCCAGGGGGCCTCCCTCCGCCTTCCCTTTGGGGGGTTGGGCCTCCTCATCGGACCAAACGGTGCGGGCAAGACCACGGTCCTTGAGGTGTTCCTGGGTTTCGTCCCCTACCGCGGCCAGGCCCGGGTGGCCGGCCTTGAGGTGCACGCGCATCTCCGGGAGGTGCGCCGGCGCCTGGCCTACCTCCCCCAGGCCCTGTTCTTCCCGCCGGACACGCCCTGCCGCACCGTCGACCTCGTGGCCATGGGCCGCTTCGGTTTCCTGCGGCCATGGCAGAGGCTCCCCAAGGAGGAGCGCCGGAAAGCCCTGACAGCGTTGGAGAGGTTCGGCCTCGGGGACAAAGCGGATTGGCCGATCGGACACCTCTCGGGGGGCCAGCAACGCAAGGCCCTCCTCGCCCGGGCCCTCGCGAAAGGCGCGGAAACCCTCCTTTTGGACGAGCCCTTTGCCTCCTTGGATCCCGAGGCCCGCTTAGATCTGGCCCAGGCCATCTTCCGCCTCCGGGAGGAAGGGATGACGATCCTCGCGGTGGTCCACGAGGAGGAGCTTCTTGCCCGGGCGGACCAGGTGTGGCTCGTGCGGGCGGGGAAAACGCTGGCGCTCTCCCCGCCTTTCCCCGGCCTCCCGGCGAGCTGGGCAAGCCTATGTGGGGCCTGATCCTTCCCTCGCTCCTGGCCGCTCTTTTGGCCGGTTTTTCCGGAGGGCTTTTGGGGGTGACCGCGCTGCGGCTGCGTCTTTCTGCCCTGGGCTACGCGATGGCCCACGCCGCCTTCGCCGGCGCCGCGCTAGGCTTGTGGTTGGGACTTCCTCCCCTTTGGACCGCCCTCTCCTTGGCCCTGGTCGTGGCCGCCCTTCTCGGCCCTCTTGCCGAACGCACCGGACTCCCCCCCGATGCGATGCTCGCCATCCTCTTCCCCCTCACCATGGCCCTGGGGTTCCTCTTCATCGCCCTCACCCCCGGTCTTCCCCTCACCTCTCCGGCCCTGACCATCCTCTGGGGCAGCCTCCTGGGCGTGGGCTGGGATGACGTGCTCATGCTCTTGGCCCTCCTTGGGGTAGCGGGCGGGTTCCTTCTCCTGTTCCGGCGCGAGGTCTGGGCGACCCTCGTGGAGCGCAGGCTGGCAGAGGAGGCGGGGATTCCGACGCGTCCGATCCTTTGGGCTCTTCTTTTGCTTCTTGGAGCCGGGGTGGCGGCTTCTTTGCGCCTTGTGGGCGGACTTTTGGTCTACGCCCTCCTTTTTCTCCCCGCCTCGGCGGCAAGCCAGCTGGCCTTTGACCTCCGGCAGCAGTTCCTCTTGGCCCCCGTTTTGGGAAGCGCCTCCGCTCTCGCGGGGGTTGGGCTTTCCTGGTGGGCTGATCTCCCGGTGGGCACGGCCATTGCCCTCGCTTCCTGCGGCCTTTTTCTTGGCGCTTGGGCCGCAAGCCCCCGCCGCCGGGTGCCATTGGAGAAACCGCCCTTCCCGCCCTAAAGGTTCCCGGTGAGGCCGCGGGCGAAAAGCCCAAGAAGAAGGGCGAGGCCGGTGGTGCCCGCCACCACCCAGGCCGTGCGGCGCCATCCCAGCTCCCGGCTGAGGGCGGCGATCGTGGCCACGCAGGGCACAAAGAACACGGTGAAGACCGTGAAGACGGCCATCTGTCCCAGGGAAAGGACTTCCCCCACCTCCTCGGTTCCCAGGGCTTGACCCAAAAGGAGAAGGGCGAGTTCCTTGCGAAGAACAGCGAAGACCAGGGGAACGCCCGCGGCCAGAGGAAGCCCCAAGGCAAAGGTGAAGGGGCGGGTGAGGAGATTCAAGTAGTGTTCTCCTCCCAAGGCTTGGGCCAAAGAAAGGGCAGCACTGGAGGCGATGAGCAAGGGCCAGGCCACCTTCACGAATCCCTTGAGCCGAAGCCAAGTCTTGCCGAGGGTGGTGCGGACGGTGGGAAGGCGGTAGGGCGGGATCTCCAAGATGAGACCAGGCCCGGTGGCCGGAAACACCCGGGAAAACAGGGCGGAGAGGAGGGCGACCACCCCCAGGTTTCCCAGGAACAGCGCCAGGGCTGCCCAGGGGCCCACATAGCGGCCCAAGAGGCCGAAAACCACCACCGTGCGGGCTGCACAGGGGATGAGCACGGCCAAGGCCGCGGTGATGAGGCGATCCCGCTCGTCCTCGAGGATGCGGGTGGCCAGAACCGCGGGCACGGAGCAACCGTACCCGAGGATGAGAGGGATCACGCTTTTGCCGTGCAAGCCGAGGCGGTGCATGAGGCCGTCCAGGAGGAAACCCGCGCGCGGGAGATACCCCACGTCCTCAAGGAGGGCGAGAAAGAGGTAAAAGGGAAGAAGATAGGGAAGGGCGATGCCGATCCCGGCGAAAAGCCCGTCCAGGGCTCCCTGGATGATCGGCACGAAAGTTCCTGCCCCCAACGCTTGCGCAACCCCCTCCGAAAGGCCCTCAAGGACCGGGGAAAGGAGGCCCTCAAGGGCGTTTCCCACGCGGAAGGTGAGGAAGAAAAGGAGGAAAAGGAGCAGGAGGAGGAAAGGGTAGGCGAGGGCTGGGTGCATGAGGACATCGTCCAGGCGTTCGCGGAAGCCGGCGCGGGTGCGTTCCACCTTGGCCACGGCCCGGAAGAGGCGGTCGGCCAGGGCCGCCCGCTCGTCGGCCAAGACGAGGGGCGGCTCCTCCTCCGCGCGGGGAACCCTCCCCTGGACTCCCTCCGGCCAATTCCTGGCCTCGCCCAAACGCCGCAGCGCCAGGAAGCGCGGGGGAAACCCAGCCCCGCTCCGATGGGCCTCCGCCGCGGGAGCAAGCTGGGCGAGGACCTCCTCCAGCCAGGGGGAATAGCGCGGCGGGTCAGGCGCCCGGGCCTCCCTGAGCGCCGCGAGGAGATCCTTCAAGCCGATCCCGCGGGAGGCCACGGTGAAGACCACCGGCACCCCTAAAACCTTGGAGAGCTTTTCCCCATCGATGCGGATCCCCTTGTGTTCGGCCTCGTCGGCCATGTTCAGGACCACCACCATGGGGATCCCCAGCTCGGCCAGCTGCAAAGTCAAGGAGAGGGAGCGGGAGAGGACGGAGGCATCGACCACGTTGATGATGAGATCTGGGCGCTCTTGGAGGAGAAAATCGCGGGCCACGCGCTCTGCGGGATCTTCCGCGGAAAGGGAACAGATTCCGGGAAGATCCACGATTTCCGCAGGCTTTCCGGCGATGAAGGTCCGGCCACGGAGGAGCTCCACGGTGGTTCCGGGGAAATTGGAGGCGATGGCCCGCAGGCCCACGAGGGCATTGAAAAGCGTGGATTTCCCGGAGTTGGGTTGGCCGACGAGGGCGATCCTCAGGCTATTCTGCGGCATGGGCGTCTCCTTGGGGGAGGACGAGGATCCGGCGGGCCAAACCTCGGCCCAGGGCCACCCAGGTTCCGTCCACTTCCAGGAGGATCGGCCCGCCTACTCCGTGTCGGATGAGGCGGACGCAAGCGCCGCGCCGGAGGCCCAGGGCGGCCAGGCGCAGGCGCGTCCCCCGGCCCGGGCCTAAGACCTCTTGGACCAAAGCTTTCTGGCCCGGAATCAGCGAGGTAAGGGGAACGGCGGACGAATTGAAATTCATTCTCAAAAATGGATTATAGCCTCCAAGGACCCACCCCGCAAGGCGCAAGGGCGACCAGGCTTCCGGACGGACGCCCTGTCCCAGAGCCGACCCGGCTTTAGTCTTGGGACGTGGAGCGATTGGGCCCCCTCATCGTTCTCCTTTTCGCCGCCACTTTGGCCCTCGTGGCTCTTTTCTCCATGGCCCCCCCTCCCCCGCCCATGGTGGTGGTGATCGATGCCGGCCACGGCGGGCACGACCCCGGGGCCGTGGTGGCCGGCGCGCAGGAAAAGGACATCACCTTGACCCTGGCCCTCCTTGTGGCTCGTAAAGCCCAAGGGATCAAAGAGTTAAAGGTGGTCCTCACCCGCACAACGGACGTGTACGTGGATCTTGTGGACCGGGTCCGAATGGCCGAGGCGTCGGGCGCGGCCCTTTATCTTTCCATTCACGCTAACTACCACCGAGATCCCAAGATATGCGGGATCGAGACGTGGGTGGACATCCAAGCAAACGGGGAATGCCAAAGGCTGGCGGAAGCCGTGCAGGAAGCGCTCGTGGCGGCCACCGGGGCCCCGGATCGCGGCGTCCGCCGCCAAACCCTGTACTTGCGGCACACCACCCTGCCCGCCGCCTTGGTGGAGGTGGGTTATCTCTCTTGTCCGGCGGAGCGCGCAAAACTCCTGGATCCCGCATATCAGGAGAAATTGGCCGACGGGATTCTCCGCGGGATCCTCACCTTCCTGAGCCGGCGTTAAGGCGGCCAAGAGCTCAGCGCCATCTTCTTGGGCGGCATGAGCTCCCCGGCGGACATCCTTTTTGAGGCACTACCTGGTTAAGCCTACGGGAGTAGCTTCCGGAATGCCTTAGCCTCGCGCCCGGCCGACGCCCCGCTTCCCGGGAACCCCGTTGGCCCGCTTAAGGTCCCACGGGCCCATCGCCTCGTTTCCGCCCATTCCCGGCATCACCACGCCGGCGACCTTTGAGAGCCCTCTTGCGAAGGGCTCCGAGCGCGGGCGCGTTCTCAACGGCCGCCTTCACCATGGTGAAGGACGCGTTTGGCCGCGGAAACCACAGCGGACACGGAGATCCCGAGCTTCTCCAGGACGATGGGGCCGGGGGCGCTGGCGCCAAAGCGGGCAATCCCCACCACCGCGCCATCCAGGCCCACGAAGCGTTCCCAACCCAAAGGGCAACCCGCCTCCACCGCCACCCGCGCCCGCACCGCCCTGGGCAACACCTCCTCCCTATACTCCTCAGGCTGGGCCTGAAAGAGCTCGAAGCTCGGCATGGCCACCACCCGGGCATTCACTCCCTCCGCGGCCAATTTCCGCCCCGCCTCCAGGGCCACGGGCACCTCTGATCCGGTGGCGATGATGATCACGTCAGGCTTCCCCTCTTTAGCTTGCCAAAGCACGTAGCCGCCGCGCGCGAGGTTCTCAGGGCTCGCAAGCCCGGACCGATCCAAAACGGGGAGGTCCTGGCGGGTGAGGACGATGGCTGTAGGGCCTTCGGTTCGGGAAAGGGCCGCGACCCAGGCCTCCCGCACCTCGTTGGCATCCGCAGGCCGAATCACCACCAGGTTGGGCACAGCGCGGAGGTTCATGAGCTGCTCCACCGGCTGATGGGTGGGGCCGTCCTCGCCCACGGCCACGGAATCGTGGGTGAAAAGGAAAAGCACGCGGCGGTGGCTCATGGCCGCAAGGCGGATGGGCGGCCGCATGTAGTCGGAGAAGACAAGGAAGGTGCCGCAGAACGGGATCACCCCGCCGTGGTGGGCCAGGCCCAGGGCAATGGCGCCCATGGCGTGCTCCCGCACCCCAAAGTGCAGGTTCCGACCGGAATAATCCCAAGGTCCGCCTGTCGCGCCCTGGACCTCCCCTTTCTTCTCGACCCCCTGAAAATCGCCCTTTCCCTTAAGCCAGGTGAAGCAGGACGGGTTTAAATCCGCCGACCCTCCTACAAGCTCCGGGATGCGTTCGGCTAAAGCTTGGAGCACGGCCTCCGAGGCCTTGCGCGTGGAGATCTTTGCCCCCGCGGGGAACTCGGGGAGACCCTGCGCCCATCGGGAGGGCAACTCGCCGGCCATGCGGCGGCGGAACTCCGCGGCGAGCTCCGGGTAAGCCCCCGCATAGCGCGCGAAAAGCTCACGCCAAGAGAGTTCAACCTCCTCGGCTTTTCGGCGAAGTTCGGCGAAATGGGCTTGGACCTCAGGGGGCACCCAGAAGGCCGGCTCCTCCGGCCAGCCCAGATTTCTCTTGGCCGCGCGGGTCTCCTCCTCTCCCAAGGGGGCGCCGTGGACGTGGTAGGTTCCGGCCTTCGTGGGCGCGCCGTATCCGATCACCGTGCGCACCAGGATCAAGGAGGGCTTTTCTCTCTCGGCCTTGGCCGTGCGGATCGCCCGAGCGATGGCCTCAAGATCATTGCCATCGGGAACCTCTAGGACCTGCCAGCCATAAGCTGCAAAACGGCCGCGCACGTCTTCGGTGAACGTGAGGGCGGTGGAGCCCGCCAGGGAAACAAAATTCTGGTCGTATAAAACGATCAGTTTTCCCAGGCGCAGATGCCCGGCCAGGGAGGCGGCCTCCGCGGAAACCCCCTCCATGAGGTCGCCGTCGGAGGCCAGAACGTAGGTGTAATGATCGACGATGGGGAACCCCGGCCGGTTAAAGATCGCGGCCAGATGCGCCTCGGCGATGGCCATGCCCACCGCATTGGCGAACCCCTGGCCGAGAGGACCGGTGGTGACCTCCACGCCCGGGGTGAGCCCGGCTTCCGGGTGCCCCGGGGTCCGGCTTCCCCATTGACGGAAGCGCTGGAGCTCCTCCAGGGGAAGGTAGCCGCAGAGGTGGAGGAGGGCGTAGAGGAGGGCCGAGCCGTGGCCGGCGGAGAGGACGAACCGGTCGCGATCCGGCCAACTGGGGTTCCCAGGACTGTGCCGGAGGTGGCGACTCCATAGCACATAGGCCATGGGCGCAGCGCCCAGGGGAAGACCAGGGTGCCCGGATTTCGCCCGCTCGATCATGTCCACGGCCAAGAAACGCAGCGCGTTCACGCAGAGCTCCTCAACCCTTTCCATCAGCCCCCCTTAAGCTGCGCGGATTATACGGGGGAAGCCCAGGCCCTTTGGGCAAAAAAGAAAAGGGAGCCTTTTCCGCTCCCTTTCCCCTCACCAAATCACGCGTCCTACCGCGGCTTCACGTGTTTGGCCTGCGGGCCTTTGGGGCCCTGCTCGATGTCGAACTCCACCACCTGGCCCTCGCGCAGGGTCTTAAAACCCGGCATCTCGATGGCCGAGAAGTGGACAAACACATCCGGTCCGTTCTCTTGGGCGATGAAGCCGTAACCCTTGGCCTCGTCGAACCACTTCACCTTACCTATGGCCATTGGGTGTTTCCCCCCTTTCTTTGAATCTCGACCGACTCCATGCACCCTACTGCTTGTTGGGGAAACCCCCAACAGCCACTTCGGTGCTGCACTTCGTACGGTCCCGCAGGGACCACTATAGCCGATTCCCCGTAAAGCGCAAGGCTTGCCCACCTCCACCGGACGGATACACTCCCTTTTGGCATGGAGGAGCCACGGGAGGAAGAGGAGATCCTCGAGGTCGAGGAGGAGGTAGATATATTGGGCCTATATTTGGCCGAGGTGGCCCGCATCCCCCTCCTGTCCGAGGCCGAGGAAAAGGAGCTGGTGAGGCGGATGAAACAGGGCGACCGGGCCGCGCGGGAGCGCCTCATCGCCTCCCACCTGCGGCTGGTGGTCTCCGTGGCCAAGGAGTATGGGGACACCGGCCTTGATCTCCTCGACCTCATCCAGGAGGGCAACCTTGGCCTCATCGAGGCCGTGGACCGTTACGACCTCGCCCGCGGGGTGCGGCTTTCCACCTACGCCCGCTGGTGGATCCGCCAGGCCATCGGCCAGGCCATCGAGAAGCAGTCCCAAATGATCCGCATCCCGACCTACCTCTTCCGGGCCATCGTGCGCTTCCAGCGCCTCAAGGCAGGCTTCGGCGCCGAGGGCATTGAGGAGAGGGAGGATCTCCTCGTGGCCCCCGGCCTCACGCCGGAACGCCTCCTGCGGATCCACGAGACCGTGGGCAATGTGGTCTCTCTCGACCTCCCCGTGGATGAGGAGGAGGGCACGACCCTTGAGGAGTTTGTCGCGGACGAAGCGATCCCCACGCCCGAGCGGGCCGCGCTTCTGGAACTTTTCTGGGAAGAACTCCTGGAGATGGTGGAGAAATTGCCGGCCAGGGACGCTCAGGTTTTGCGCTGGCGTTACGGGCTTGAGGGCCCGCGGCCCCTCACCCTCGCCGAGATCAGCGAGAAACTGGGGATCTCCCGGGAGCGGGTGCGCCAAATTGAGGAGCGGGCGCTCAGGAGACTGAAGGAAGCCTGGGGCGAAAAGGCTCTCCAGTTCTACCGAAAGCTCCTGGCCTCGGCCTAACGGCCCACGAGCCTGCGGAACTCCTCCTCCGTCAGGATCGTTAGCCCCAATTCCCGAGCCTTGCGCAGCTTGTCGCCGGGGTCCGCGCCCACCACCACGTAGTCCACCTTGCGGGAAACGCCCGCGGCCACCCGGCCCCCCAGGGACTCCACCATCCTCCGCGCCTCCTCCCGGGTGAACGCGGAAAGGGCCCCGGTGAACACGAACGTTTTCCCGGAAAGCGGGCCTTCCTTGGGCTTCTCCGCCTCCGTCTTCACCCCAAGTTCCCGCAGCTCCTGGATGAGCCTCCGGTTCTCCTCGTTGCGGAAGAAGTCCACGAGGCTTTGGGCGATCCTAGGCCCGACCTCGGGAACCTGGAGGAGCTCCTCGTGGGTGGCCTGGCCCAGGGCCTCTAAGGAGGAAAAGTGCTCGGCCAGGACCTCGGCCAAATGCTCGCCCACGTAGCGGATCCCCAGGGCGAAGATGAGCCGGGCCAAACCCGCGCCCTTGGAGCGCGCGATTTGCGCAAGGAGGTTCTGCGCGGATTTCTCACCCATGCGCTCGAGGTTCACCAGATCCTCTTTGCGGAGGCGATAGAGGTCGGAGAGCTTGCGGACCAAGCCCGTCTCCACGAGTTTGTCCACGAGCTTTTCGCCCAGGCCCTCGATGTCCATGGCCCGCCGGGAGGCGAAGTGGCGAATGGACTCCTTGATCCGCGCGGGGCAGGAGAGGTTTTCGCAGCGGTGGGCCACCTCGCCCGGCGGCCGTGTCACCGGTCCGCCGCAGGCGGGGCAGCGCGTGGGCATCCGGAACTCCCGCTCTTGACCTGTGCGGCGCTCGGGGATGGACTTCACCACCTCCGGGATGACCTCGCCGGCCCGGCGCACGCTCACCCAGTCGCCGATGCGCACGTCCTTGCGACGGACCTCGTCCGCGTTGTGGAGGGTGGCCCGGGAAACGGTGGCGCCCGAGACCTCCACCGGTTCGAGGATCGCCACCGGGGTAAGGGCGCCGGTCCTTCCCACCTGCACGCTGATGTCCAAGACGCGGGTCGTGGCCTCCTCCGCCGGGAACTTATAGGCCACGGCCCAGCGCGGGGCCCGGGAGATCTCGCCCAACATCTCCCGCTGGGAAAAATCGTTGACCTTCACCACCATCCCGTCCGTCTCGTAGGGGAGAGCATCGCGCATGGCCAAGAGCTCACGGTAGAAGGCCTTCACCTCGTCCAAGGTCCGGCACCGTTTCCAAAGCGGGTTCACGGGGAGACCGAGTTCGGCGAAGGTCGTGAGGAGCTCCACTTGGGAGCGGATCTCGATCCCCTCCACCCGGCCCAGGGCATAAAACAAGATTTTAAGGGGTCGGAGGGCGGTGATGCTGGGGTCCAGTTGCCGGAGGCTTCCCGCCGCGGCATTGCGGGGGTTAGCGAAGAGGGGCTCGCCGGCCCGCTCCCGCTCCGCGTTGAGTCGGCGGAAAGCCTCCTTTTCCATGTACACCTCGCCCCGGGCCTCAAGAAGCCTGGGGAGCTTTTCCCCAAGGGGAAAAAGCCTCAGGGGGACCTGCTTGATCGTGCGGAGGTTGCGGGTCACGTCCTCGCCCACGCGGCCATCCCCACGGGTGGACCCCACCGTGAACACCCCGTCCACGTAAACAAGCTCCACGGAGAGGCCATCGAGTTTGGGCTCGCACACGTACTCCACCCTTTCCCCGCCCAACATTCTCCGCACGCGATCGTCCCACTCCCCGAGCTCCGCATCGTCGAAACAGTTGGCTAAGGAGAGCATGGGGATGGCATGCTCCACGGGAGCAAACTCCTCCGCGGGCGGCGCGCCCACCCGCTGGGTGGGGGAGCCCGGGGTCACAAGCTCCGGATATTTCCGTTCCAGCTCAACAAGCTCCCGAAAAAGCTTGTCGTATTCAGCGTCGGAGATGAGGGGTTGGTTCAGAACGTAGTAATGGTAGTCATAGCGCCGGATCTCTTCCTGCAGCTTCTCCACCCGCTCTCGAATTTCCTTGGGCACGCTCATCGCCGCTCGCCTCCCCTTCGCGCTTGCGCTCCTCCCGCTCACTGCGCTCGTAGGCCTCGATGATGGCCTTGACCAGAGGGTGCCGGACCACATCGGCCCGGTCCAGATACACGATGGCGATGCCCGGGATGCCCAAAAGGATCCGCGACACCTCCACCAACCCCGAGGGCACGCCCACAAGATCGATCTGGGTGATGTCCCCGGTCACCACCGCCTTGGACCCGAAGCCCAAGCGGGTGAGGAACATCTTCATCTGGGTATGGGTGGTGTTCTGAGCTTCGTCCAGGATGATGAAGGCGTTGTTGAGGGTCCGACCGCGCATAAAGGCCAGGGGCGCGATCTCCACTTTTCCGGTTTGGATGTACTTATCGAGCTCGGAGGCGGGGATCATGTCGTAGATGGCATCGTAGAGGGGACGCAAGTAGGGGTTCACCTTTTGGAAGAGGTCGCCGGGAAGGAAACCGAGCTGCTCCCCGGCTTCCACCGCGGGCCGGGTGAGCACGATCCTCTTCACCTTCCCCTGTTGGAGGTAGTTCAGGGCCATGGCCACCGCGAGATAGGTTTTCCCCGTTCCCGCCGGACCGATGGCGAACACCACGTCGTTCTCTTTGATGGCCGCGATATAGCGCTTCTGCCCCGCGGTCTTGGGGCGGATGGCCTCGCCCCAATGGGTGATCTGAACCACATCGGTGAGGAGTCCGGTGAGATCCCCGCCCTCCTCCACCTGGCCGATGAGGTACCGCACCTCCTCGAGGGAGGGCATGCGGTTTGCGCGCACGACCTCCACCAGCTTGCCAAAGAGCCGTTCCAGTTTCTCCACGTCCTCGGCCTCGCCTTCGATGAGGATGCGATCCCCGCGGGCCAAAATCTTCGCCTCGGAGAAAGCCTGGGAGATGAGGCGCAGGTTGCGGTTGTACTGGCCGAGGACACCCACGGCCATGTCCTGGCTAGGCAGGGCGATCTCCGCCGTCTTCCGCGCGATTTACCACCACCCCCTCGACGCAGGTTTCCCTTAGCTCCACAAGCCTCACGGGCACGATTGTACCGCGGGGAAGAGCCCCCCCGGCCATCCCCACCCGGATGTAGTTCTCCGCATGCCCAAGCAAAACCCCGTTTTCCTCCTCCTCCTCCACGAGGATCTCCAGGACCTCGCCGAGGAACTTCCTTTTCGCCTCCTGGGACCAGCGCCGCGCTTCGGCTTCAAGGATCTCGCTGCGCCGCGCCGCCTCCTGTGCGGGGACCCGCCCGGCAAGGCGCGCCGCCGGGGTGCCGGGCCGGGCGGAGAAGCGAAAGATGTGGAGGTTGAGGGGCGTAAGGTGGTCCAAGAGCTCCAAGGTGCGGGTGAAGGCTTGCGGGTCCTCGCCTGGGAAGCCGACCATCACGTCGGCGCCGAGGGTGGCCTTGGGAACGCGCCGCAAAAAGGCCGCCGCTTTTTCCTTGTACTCCGCGGCGGTGTAGGCCCGGCCCATGGCCCGCAGCACCCCCTCGTCCCCGGACTGAAGGGGCATGTGGAGGTACGGACAAAGGCGGGGTTCGCCCGCGAAGAGGTCCAAAAGCTCGGCGCTCAAGCCCTCGGGGTTCAGGGAGCTTAGGCGGAAGCGCACCCCCTGGACCCTGAGGAGCTCCCGCAGGAGGTCGGCCAGGGAGGGCCGCGCGGGCAGATCCAGGCCGTACTGGGCCAGGTTGATCCCGGTGACCACGATCTCCCTGTGGCCGGCGGCCGCCAAGCTCTCCGCTTCCGCGCGGGCCACGGCCGGCGGCTTGCTCCGCAGGGGCCCCCGGACCTGCCAGGTGCGGCAGAAGGTGCACTTTTGAGTGCAGCCGTCCTGGACCTTGAGGAGGGCCCGGGCCCGGGGAAACGGCCCAAAAACCCGCTCCGTCCCGAGCTCTGGCCAACCCCCTTCCCCCCACCTCTGGCCCCGAAGGTAGCGGCGAAGAATCTCGGGAAGCCGGGCTTTGTCCTTGTTGCCCAAAAGGAGATCCGCCCCGGCCCGAACAAGCCCAGCCTTGTCCCCCTCAACACCGCAGCCGATGGCCACCACCACCGCCCCCGGATGCTCCCGGCGCAGCTGCCTCAGGAGTTTCCTGGACTTGCGGTCCGCGAGGGCGGTGACCGTGCAGGTGTTGACCACGTGGACCTCGCCCTCGCCGGGAAGCCCGGAAAGCCTCTCCGCCAGGAACTGGGCTTCGTATTGGTTCACCCGACAGCCCAGGCTGTGCACGAAAACCTTCATCCCTCGTGATGACGCTCCACCGTGAACCGGTAGATCTGACAGGGTTCCTCCGGGGGAAGGCCCGCCTTCATCTTGGCGATCCGCAGCTGTTCCGGTGCTGTGTCCACGCCGGGGAGATCGGGGAGGAGGAGGCCCCGCCGCCATCCCTTCTCCACGATCACCCCGTAGCGCTTGGGATCGAGGTCCTCCTCGCGGCACGCCTCGGGGGGCGAGAGCACGTCCACGGTGATGGAGAGCTCCGGCAGCTCCTCGGGGCGCACGGGCGGAAAGCGCGGGTCCTCGGTGGCCGCGCGGATGGCGTTCTCGATGATCTCCTGGGCGAGGTTCTCCTCCGTGGGCAGGTAGGTGCCGAGGCAGCCCCGGAGGACCCCGTGTTTCTTGAGGGACACAAAGGCCCCGGCCCGGCGCGAAAGAAGCTCGGGAGCCAGGTCCGGGGGAGGCTGAATCCGTCGGCCCTCCCGGATCCAAGCGGCGAGGGCGCGCCGCGCCAGCTCCACGTAGAGATCGCCCATGGCTATAAAAGGAGCCTACCGCCCCGCCCCTAAAACGCAACCCCGTTTGACGTGGGGGTGGTCTTCCCGCTAACTTATCCGGCATGCGTCGGGCTTTCGTGGCCGCGGGCATCGTCCTGGCTGGGCTGGGGTTGGCCCTGTACTTCTCCCTTTCGCGCACCCAGGTGGCCCGGACCCTGGCCCGGGGCGAGCCGGTGCACCTCCTCTGGCTGGTCCGGCTCCTGCCGGAGGACCCGCCGGACTTCGCCCTCGCCATCACCCTGCACCCCGGGGGATGGGTGAGCTGGGTGCTCGTGCCCGGAACCCTCGCCGTTCCCGCCTCCGGCGCCTGGACCACCCTGCGCGCGCTCCCCCAAAAGGACGGGGTGCAAAGCTGGGCCCGGTGCCTCTCCGGCCTTCTTGGGCTCACCTTTTTCCGCGCGGTGGAGGTTCCGCTGGCCGACTGGGAAAGGTTGGTGGAGGCCGCCGGCGGGGTGACGGTGCGCCCAAAGGAGCGCCTGTTTTACCGGGATCCCACGCGCGGACTCCTTGTGGATTTCCCTCCGGGCGAGCAGCTGGTTTTTGGGGCGCGCGCCCGCGAGTTTTTGGCCTACTGCCTCCGCTACGCTGGGGACCCCAGTTTTTCTTTGGCCTTGGGTTTTCTCCGGGATCTCGTGGCGCGGCTTTGGTTTAAAGGGGGAAAGGAAACGGCGGGGGCGCTGGCCGGGGATTGGGAGACCCGCAGTTTTTGGCAACGCGCGTTGTCCGTGCCCCTGGCGGCGGTGGAGGTGGAGCTCCTCCCCGCCGTGGCGGAGGATACCCGGCTCATGCCCGACCTGGTGAGGATAAGAAAGCTGCGGGAGAGGATCGTGTCCGGCCGGGTTTTTCTCGTCCGGGATGAGGTGCGCATTGTGGTCCTCAACGGGACACGGGAGAAATTCCTGGCCACGCGCACGGCCGCCTGGCTGACTGCGCGGGGGTTCAAGGTGAGCGGGGTGGGCAGCGCCGACCGCACGGATTACACGAAGACGTTCCTCGTGGTGGGCGCGGGGGCGGAGGAGAAGGCGAAGCTCCTCCGGGACGTCCTCCCCAAGGACACCGTGGTGATCACCGCCCAGGCCTTTGGGGTGGAGAGGCTGGGGCGCTGGCCGGAGGAGGCGGACCTCGTGCTGGTGGTGGGCGCGGGCTTCGAGGTGGGGCCCTAGGATGGAGCTCCTTTCCCGCACGGCCCGGATGATCCTGGATAAAAAGGGAGACCGCCTGGTTCTCATCGACCTTCGGGGGACCACCATCCCCACGGACTTCTTCCTCCTGGCCGAGGGGGACAACCCCGTCCACGTGCAGGCCATCGCCGCGCACCTGATGGAGCGGCTGCCCGTGGCCCCGCGGCACACCGAGGGCCTTTCCGATGGGCGGTGGGTGCTTCTGGACTACGGGGACTTCGTGGTGCACCTGTTTGCCCGGGAGGTGCGCGCCTTTTACGATCTAGAGGGGCTTTGGCCGGACAAGGTGGTGGCGGGTTGGCCCCCACCAGACTCCCCGCTATAATCGGCCCTTGCCCCCTTGTCCGCCCCTCTCTTAGGGCGTATAATGGGGGCGCTTGCGGTCTTGGACAAGTGAATAGGGCGTTCGCTGCGCAAGCATGGTAAGGGCGGACGGAGGATCCCTAGGCAGCCGGAGGCGAGGAAGGGCGTGGCCAGCTGCGATAAGCCTCGGGGAGCCGCTGAGCAGGCTATGATCCGGGGATGCCCGAATGGGGAAACCCACCGTGCCGTTGAGGCGCGGTATCCAGGGCCGAAATCCCAAGTAAGCCCTGGAGGCGAACCCCGCGAAGTGAAACATCTCAGTAGCGGGAGGAGGAGAAATCAACCGAGATTCCCCTAGTAGCGGCGAGCGAACGGGGAGGAGCCCAAACCTCACGGGTGCTCAAGCCCGCAGGCGTTGTCCGTGGGGGGTTGCGGGACGGCAACAGGGAGGGCTGCGGACCTCCCAGGAAGTGACAAAAGCCTCCTTTAGCCGAACAGCCAGCAAAGTCACTGGAAAGGGCGACCGGAGCGGGTGATAGTCCCGTAGGCGAAAGGGGAGGCTCTTCTGGGTTGTCGTTCCCAAGTAGCGTCGGACACGGGGAATCCGGCGCGAAGCAGGGGGGACCACCCTCCAAGGCTAAACACTACCGGCTGACCGATAGTGCACCAGTACCGCGAGGGAAAGGTGAAAAGAACCCCGGGAGGGGAGTGAAATAGAACGTGAAACCGTCCGCTCACAGTACAGTGGTAGCTGGGAACCGTCTCCGCAAGGGGGTGGGACCCAGTGGCCGCGTGCCTTTTGCAGTATGAGCCGGCGAGTCGTGCTCGGTGGCGAGGCTAAGCGGTTCTTCCGCGGAGCCGCAGGGAAACCGAGTCCGAACAGGGCGACCAGTCACCGGGCGCGGACCCGAAGCCAGGCGATCTACCCATGGGCAGGGTGAAGTGCGCGTAACAGCGCACGGAGGCCCGAACCGGTTGGTCGTGCAAAGCCATCGGATGACCTGTGGGTAGGGGTGAAAGGCCAATCGCGCCTGGGAATATCTGGCTCTCCCCGAAATGGCTTTCGGGTCAGCCTCACGTGCAGGCGGCCGGGGGTAGAGCACTGGCTGGGGAAGGGGGGCAACTCCCGACCCCAATCAAACTCCGAATACCGGCCGTCGGTCCGTGGGAGTGAGTCCATGGGGGATAACCTCCGTGGACAAGAGGGAAACAACCCGGACCACCAGCTAAGGCCCCAAAATCCGGGCTAAGTGGGGAAGGCGGTGCGGCAGCTCAGACAGCGGGGAGGTTGGCTTAGAAGCAGCCATCCTTTAAAGAGTGCGTAACAGCTCACCCGTCAAGCGGCGGCGCGCCGAAAATTCATCGGGGCTAAGCCCGGTGCCGAAGCTGTGGGTGGGACCGCGAGGTCCCGCGGTAGGGGAGCATTCCGCCGTAGGGCGAAGCCGGGTCGTAAGGCCTGGTGGACGAAGCGGAAGGGAGAATGCCGGCATGAGTAGCGAGAGGCGGGTGAGAATCCCGCCCACCGAATGCCCAAGGTTTCCTGGGGAAGGCTGATCCGCCCAGGGTTAGGCGGGACCTAAGCCGAAGCCGAAAGGCGTAGGTGATGGGTAGCCGGTCAACATTCCGGCCCCTCCAGGCCCGCGTTATGAGCGAAGGGGGGACGCCGTGGGACCCTCCTCGCGGGCTTACGGCTATGCCCGTCCAAGCGTCAAGCCAGAGGGGGCAGGTAAATCCGTCTCCTCGCAACCGCGTTGTCCCGCCCGTGGAGGGCGGGGCGGGGCGAACAGGCGAGGCGTGATGGCGAGCCCCGCAAGGGGCGAAGGGGGAACGGTTCAGCGGCCGAGAAAAGCCTCTAGCCAGCTGGTCTGGAGCCCGTACCGCAAACCGACACTGGTGGGCAGGGGGAGTACCCCAAGGTGGACGAGCTAACCCCGGTCAAGGAACTCGGCAAAATGGCCCCGTAACTTCGGGAGAAGGGGTGCCCTTGGGGTTGTCGGGGACGACCCGATGGCCTTGGGGGCCGCAGAGAATCGGCTGGGGCGACTGTTTACCAAAAACACAGGTCCCTGCGAACCCGTAAGGGGATGTATAGGGGCTGAAACCTGGCCACTGCCGGTAGGTTAAGGGGAGGGGTGCAAGCCCCAAACTGAAGCCCCGGTGAAGGCCGGCCGTAACTATAACGGTCCTAAGGTAGCGCAATTCCTTGTCGGGTAAGTTCCGACGCGCATGAAAGGAACAACGACTCCAGCGCTGTCTTGACCGGGGGCTCGGTGAACTCGAAGCATGGGTGAAGATGCCCATGACCCGCGGTGGGACAGAAAGACCCCGTGGAGCTTTACTGCAGCTTGGCGTTGGGTCCTGACATCCACTGTAGAGGATAGGTGGGAGGCTGAGAAGCCTGGGCGCCAGCCTGGGTGGAGCCGTCGGTGGAATACCACCCTGTGGCTGTTGGGGCCCTAACCAGGGGCCGTGAGGAGCGGCTCCGGGACCGCGCTAGGCGGGCAGTTTTGCTGGGGCGGCAGCCTCCTAAAGGGTAACGGAGGCGTCCAAAGGCCCCCTCAGGCGGGTTAGCGATCCGCCGGGGAGTGCAAGGGCAGAAGGGGGCCTGACTGCGAGGGGGACACCCCAAGCAGAGGTGAAAGCCGGGCCTAGTGACCCACCGGTTCCTCGTGGGAGGGCCGGTGATCAACGGATAAAAGCTACCCCGGGGATAACAGGCTAGTCTCCCCCGAGAGTTCACATCGACGGGGAGGATCGGCACCTCGATGTCGGCTCACCCCATCCTGGGGCTGAATCAGGTCCCAAGGGTCGGTCTGTTCGCCCGTTAAAGGGGTTCATGAGCTGGGTTCAAACCGTCGTGAGACAGGTTGGTCCCTATCTACCGCGGGCGCAGGAGGCTTGAGGGGGTCCGTCCCTAGTACGAGAGGACCGGGACGGCCGAGCCGCTGGCGTACCAGCTGTCCCGCCCGGGGCACCGCTGGGTAGCTAAAGCTCGGACCGGATAAGAGCTGAAGGCATCTAAGCTCGAAGCCGACCCCAAGATGAGGCCTCCCCATTAGGGCCCAGGGAGACTACCTGGTGGATAGGCCGCAGGTGGAAGCCCGGTAACGGGTGGAGCCGAGCGGTACTAATCGCCCGATTGGTTTGCGCAGCGAACGCCCTATTCACTTCTCCGGACCGCGGGCGATTCCAGGCGGCAGATAGCGGCGGGGAAACACCCGGTCCCATCCCGAACCCGGCAGTTAAGCCCGCCTGCGCCGATGGTACTGGGGCCTTCGGGCCCTGGGAGAGTAGGTCGTCGCCTGGTTTTTGTTTTGCCTCGCCCATCCGCAGGTCCCGTGCAACGCCGCGGTTTGAGACAGGCCGCGCCCGCCGCTATCCTCCCCGCGCGACGACTCGGCTCACGAAACTCGGTCTTCATACCACCCGAGGGAAGAGGTTCCTCCTCTGGTTCGGTAAGCCCGCCACGGTTTCAACCTTGGGTGGTGCCCCAAGAAGGGTGTCCGCAGGGCAGCATGATAACTTTCCGGGAAAAACGACGACCGCAAAAGGAAGGCCCCTATAGCGGCCAAAAGAGCGCCGGCTTTGGGGCTTTGCGGAAATCCGGACAGGAAGCGATCATGAAGCCCAGACACAATAGACGGAACACTATGCCGAGAACCGTCGCCAGGGCCAGGCTGACCATGGTGAGCGCAAGGGTTGGGATGAGCGCGACCATACCTCTTGGCTCACCGGGAGACCGGTGCGGATGGATCGGCCGAGGTCCCCCCGGAACATACCGGCCATGAACCGGCCGTACTGGGCGAGGGGGTTGATCAAGCCCCAGGGACCGCCGTACCTGTTCGACGTACTCCCGGGTGGCGTGGACCCCGGCCATCGCGGTCGCCGGGAAGCATCCGGACCATGCTGAACACGAGCCAGGTGACCCCAAACAGGGTCGGATCGCCAGGAGAAGCCGCCGCACCGCGTACTGGATCATGGGTGAAGGGAACAGGGGGGCCTGCCCGGAGCAGGCCCCCCTTATGTGCTCATCCTAACGGTCGAGCCACGCCTTGTGGGCGAGGATGTACTCCCGCGGATGGTGGACGAGGCCCTTGGCCACCGTCCGCTGGGCGTTGATCTGCCCCTCGTAGTGGAGGAACAGCCACGGCGCGTCCTGCCAGATCTGGGCGATGGCCTGGGAGTAGAGGTCCTTGCGGGCCGCCGGGTCGACCGCAACTCGTGCCTGCTCAAGGAGCCGATCCACCGTGGGGTTCCCGTAGAAGAGTATATTCCACCCCGCCGTGGGCCACTGGCTCGAGTGGAACAGGGCGAACAGACCGTAGTCGGCATCGAGGGTCACACAGCCCCAACCGAGCAGGAACATGACGTGCGCGGCCTCCGCCACCGGCTTCCTGAGGAACGCGAGGTACGCCGCCCACTCCATCGTCACAAGCTCCAGCTCGATTCCCACCTCCCGGAGGTACGCTTGGACGGCCTCGGCAATCGCGGCGTCCATAATGTACCGGCCGGTGGGGTGGTGGAAGGTGATCTTGTACCCTTTGGGAATCCCCGCCTCCTTGAGGAGCGCCTCGGCCTTCTCCGGGTCGTACTTGTAGGGTGGTTGCGGAGAGTAGCCAAAAATGAGGGGCATGATCGGGGCATCGGAAACCCCGCCCGCACCGCCGAGGATCTCCTTCACGATCGCTTCCTTGTCCACCGCGTAGTTGAACGCCTGGCGCACCCGCACGTCGGTGAATGGGGGCTTCGTCACGTTGAACCCGATGTAGATCGTGCGCACGCTGGGGGCCCTCACGACCTCCAGGCCCGGCGTGGCCGCCACGCGCGGGGCATCGAGGGGAGGAACTCTCATGATCGCGTGGACTTCCCCCGTTTCCAGAAGCACAAGCCGCGTCGCATCCGAGGGCACCACCTTGAACACCACGGAGTCGAGGTACGGCTTGTCCCCCCAGTAGTCCGGGTTTTTCACGAGCCGGACATAGTCGCCCCGGACCCACTTGTCGAACTTGAACGGCCCGGTGCCCACCGGCTCCATGATGTCCTTCCCCTCCGGGAGCTCCGCGATCTGCCTTGGGCTTACCATCGCCACAAAGTTGTGGGTGAGGTGGGCAAGGATCGGGGCGAACGGCATGTCCAGGTGGAGCCGAACCGTGTACTCGTCCACGACTTCGATCGTCTCCACCCGCGGGTAGAGGAGGAACCTGAAGATCGCCTTGCGGAACCGCTCCAGGTTGACCTTCACCGCATGGGCGTCAAACGGAGTCCCGTCGTGAAACACCACTCCCTTGCGGAGGTATAGGGTCAGGACCTTGCTATCCTCCGAGAACTCCCAAGATTCGGCGAGAAGCGGAGCGACCTCGAGGTCCTCGGTCATGAAGAGCAGGGTCTCGGCTATGTGGGTGAGGACCATCCCTGCCGGAGCCGAGCTAATCTTGTTGGGATCGAGCGATTCTGGGTCAGTTCCGAACGCTATGATCATCTCCCCGCCCGGCTTGGGCGTCTGCGCCCACACCGCCATCCCCACCAAAAGCACGCTAACCATCAACACCAACGCCTTTCGTGCCATCAGCACCTCCTTTCGTCCTTGGTTGACATACAGATTGCCATTGAACCCAACTCCTTATTATGTCTCTCTATCCCTCTGTTTCCTCTGTCCCTCGATCACCCCCTTGCAAGAATCAACTTGCGGGGAGACACACCATGACGCTCATGGGCGGGCCGCCCCCCTCGACCGGCGCGATTATGCCGCGGCGAGGGATCGTCGGCGGACCCTCCAACGAAAGAGGCCCAGCCATTCTGGCCGGGCCCCGCCCGCAGAGGCTAAGGGCTACATCCCCTCGAGGGCCCCGATCGTCGTCTGCCAGAACACGATCCGCACGAACTCCCTGTAGGAGAGTGCAGTCCCGATCCGGAAGTTGAGCGAGGGCACAAGGGCCCCGGTGAACCCCTCCGGGCTGCCCACCACGAACGGGTTCGTAGGAGGATTCACCCCGTACTGCTGGAGCCGCACGAACCCTACCGAGCGGTCAGGGGTTCCATCGCCGTCCATGTCCAGCCGGAGGTCCATGGAGATCGAGGTCGCGTTGCGGACCTGGAAGCTGTGGGTGATCCGACCCGAGGTCACGTTCCCCTCGAACACGAGCCCCAGCGGAACCGGACCGGCGTCCGTGGACTCGTTGACGAACTGGCCGTCCGTGCGGAGCTCGATCCGGTAGGCCCGGGGCGTGATCCAGGTAAAGACGCCGTTGACCGTGATCCGCCACGTGTCCGTGCCCCACACGTAGATGCCGGGGACGGTCATCGGCGGCTGGCCAGGGATCCCGACCGGGGACCCGAACACGGTCTGGGTGGTTTGCCCCGTAGCCCCTTGGTTGTCGGTGACGTAGAGCGTGGCGTTGTATGCCCCGGCGGCGGGGTAGATCCAGGTGACGACCGGTCCCGAGCGGTCCACGATCCCGTCGCCGTTCAGGTCCCAGGCGTAGGCCACGACGCTCCCGTCCGGGTCGTAGGAAGCGGTGCCGTTGAACGTGACCGTCGTCCCGACGGTCGGAGCAGCCGGCGTGTAGTTGAACTGCGCCACCGGAGGCTGGTTGGCCGGGGCAGTGGGGATGAGCGTCGGCTCCAAGGTTCGGGTCCCTCCGGCGACGAGGTGCACCCGCGCGGTGTAGTCCTGGTAGCCGGTCTTGCGGACGGGGACGTCGTGGAACCCCGGAAGGAGGTTCACCGTCCGGAGGGTGTACCCGCGGAAGATCCCGTCTACGTAGAGCTTAGGCCCGGAGGGAGAGCTGCGGACGATGAGCGTGCCGAACCCTGGCGGAGGCGTGGCCACAATTTCGAAGCTCGTGAAGTCAAACGCCCGCTGGGTCGGCTCGGGCACAAGGCCCAGGACCTGAACTCCCCACCCCTCGGGGTCCGACCCCAGGAGCGGGAACGGGTCTCCGGGGGAGAAGCCGGACAACGCCGCCACCGGCTGGGTGCTCGCCAGGATCTGGAGCCACTCCGTCCCCAGCGGGGGCGCGACCGTCAGTCGATAGGGCTTCCCCGGGGTGGGGATGGTGTGCGTCCCCGCCGGGAAGAAGTTCTGCTGGTCGTAGAAGTTGGGGAAGATCAGGGTCACCTTGCCGTCGGGTTGGATGTCCCAAATGTAGACGTACGCCGCCCGGTTGATGGTGAACGTGATTCTCACGGCCTCGCCGACGGCGTACGCCGGCTTGTCGGTGGTGATGCTCACCGTGAGGGCGCCCGCGGGCGGCTCCATGATGATCCCCAGCGGTTCCACCTGACCGAAGGCGGCGACCCCAACGGCAGCGCTAGTCCTAGAATCCACACGTGCTTCATGTCCATCGACCTTCTTGGTGTCCCCTTCATCCTACTGCTGCCCGCACGCACGACTTGCGATCTGCCCCACAAGCTCGGGGGTGAGCACAGCAAGTAACCTGCCCACCAACTCTGCAAGGCCAGGCTGGTCCTTGCCGAGCGTCGCCTGCACCCGGAGCAGCCGCGAGCGCACGTACGCGGCCAAGGTCTCCCGTGGCTGGCCAAACAGCCAATCCCCCACGGCCCACGCCGTCTCCAAGAATCAGCCGATCCTGCGGGAGGAACGCCCCCCTGGCCCCTGGGGACCGACGCCGACCACCCGTGTCCAATGAGAACCTGCTGGGTCCCCACGAGGAGATTGAAGCGGACCTTGAGGTTCGTCATCACCGCCTCCCAGGGCTGGCCCATCTGCAGGACCTTCAGGGCATCGTTCATCAGCGCATCCACCATGAACCCCCGCTCGAGGGCCCGGTGGACGACGATCAGGGCGTCCTCCGCCTGCGCGCGAGCCAGGGTGGACAGCTGCTGCAAGAACGTCAACGAGACGCGGGTCGTTGCCCGGCCCGTGCTCAGGCCGGCCCCCAGGACAGGTGCCACGGCCGCCTTCAGCTCTGGAGAAATGGCCATCCCCTGGAGGAAGCCGAGCACCTCAACTTCCGAGGGTGCCGGGGAGAAGGGGGTGACCTGGGTCAGTGCTCCCACCGCCAAGACCAGGCCCAGCAGGTGTCGGATCCTCCCAGCCCATCGCCTCCGATGTACCGGACAGACACGTACTCGCCGAGCGTGCGCACGTACTCCGCGGCAAGGGGGTCCTGCCCTACCCAGCGGCCGTCGACGACGAACGCGTACTCGTACCGCCCAGGGGGCAGGGCCACGGTCACGGTCCACACGCCGTCCCGATCGTGGTCGAAGAGGGCGATCGGTTGCCAGGCGGAGAAGTCCCCTACCATGGCCACGACCGACGCCCCAGGGGCTACCACGGCAAACGTGTTCGAGCCCGGGAAGAGGGTTCGCCGCGGGAGGGGAGCGGAGAACCGGCCGATCCCGATGGCGAGCGCCGCCAGGCTGAGGGCAACGGCCCACCCGAGCCGGACCGGCCGCGCCGCCAGTGCCTCCCGCAGCCACCCAAGCAGAGGGCTCGCCGGGGGATGCGGGCCAGGCGGCGCACACCCGCGCCTCCAGTCCCTCCAGGGCCGGCGCACCCTCCGCCAGTTCCCTCATGACCGCCCGTCGAATCAGCGCATCCACTTCATCCCACGGCATCGCGAGTCATCCCCCAAGGTGTCAACTCCGTCCGGATCAGGGCCCGCGCCCGGTGCAGGCGTGTCTTGACCGTGCCCAGGCGCAGTCCCAGCACCGCGCCGATCTCCTCAAGCGGCAGGTCGTGCCAGTACCGCAAGACGAGGGGAGCCCGGTGCGGCTCCGGAAGTCCCCACACCGTCTCCCGCACCGCTTGCTCCATCTCCTCTTGCCACACCGTCCAGGCCGGATCTTCGACCCACATCTCCGGGATCGCCACGGCGATCCCGAAGGTAGCCTCCTTGTACCGGCTCACGCTCTCTCCCTGCGCCTCAAGATCCCAGTTGAGGCTTCGCTGAAGGAGCCCAAGTTCCCCTCTTCCCACCTTCCTCCTTCCACGGCCATATGCACGGCCGGGAGAGGGTGAGTTTCGGGCGGGACAGATGTCCGGCCACGGACGGACGGAGCTGGGGTCCTAAGTTCGCTGCCTTCTCATCGCGCAAGCGGAGGGCGAGCTAGGCTTGAGCCAGCTCGGAGACAAGGAGGTCGGTATGCGCAGGAGTCTGAAGTTTGGGATTCTCGTTCTGTTGGGACTGGGGCTCGCTGGGTGCGTGTGGCTGTTCCCCCCGCTTCAGGCGGTGCTCACGGCGACGCCCACGTCGGGGCCAGCCCCGCTGAATGTGACGTTCACTATTGCCGGCACTGGGCCGATCACGAAATGGACCCTCCTGACGCCCGGCGCGTCGCGGGAGTACGAGACGGGGACAGTCCCTCCGCCGCTCCCTCTAGCGAAGGTCCGTAGCTACGCGACCGCCGGCGAGTACACCGCCACGTTGATTGTGGAGGACAGCCGCGGCAACGCGTCGACCGCTCCGGTAACGATCTATGTAACCCCGCCGCTGCCCACTGCCAAGCTGTGGATAGTGGTGGACCAAACACAGCTAAAGCAAGTTGAGGTTCCCTATGGCACCCCCGTTACGTTCAAAGCTAACGGCACGAACGCAGTGTACTGGGAGCTGTTCTATGGCGATGGGAACTTCACCCAGGGCGTGTCCCTGCCTCAGACCCGTTCCCACACCTATATATTGCCTAGCCCTCCTCAGACCACGAGCTACACCGCTGTGCTCAAGGTGTATGACGGCCTCAACCGGTTCGATGCCGACGCGGTGGAGGTTACCGTCACGCCGCCGTAAGCGGCGCTGGTTAAGCCGACCTCCCCGGCCCCGCCCTACCGTGGGCGGGGCCGCTTTGCTGCCACTGCCAGGCCAAGGAGGGCGAGGGCCAGGGCCAGAGCGGGTCCGTCCCCGACGCGGGCGTAGGGGGTGAGGCCCGTGTACAGGGGCACCGAAAGCGGGAGGACCCCCTTCTCCCCCGAGGGGACCCGCCCGAGGTCCTCCCCCCGCGGTCCCCACCCGCCGGTGATCCCCGTCTGGCCAACTTGCACGAACGCTCGCCCGGTCTCTGCCGCCCAGAGCGCCCCCAGCGCGTAGTGCTCCCACAGGATTC
>ERZ1685331.39-NODE-39-length-46475-cov-20.996381_pt1 | contig 46475 bp, 41 predicted proteins | sample MGYA00580194_ERZ1685331 | MGnify/ENA primary metagenome ERZ1685331 (study PRJEB41501, sample SAMN08275520) | hot springs metagenome | biome: alkaline hot spring; material: microbial mat | place: Russia: Ush-Beldyr | collected 2015-07 | depth 0.5 m m ...
CGCCCCCGGCGATGGCGCGCCCCCGGCGATGGCGCGCGCGCGTTCACACATTGTCACGTAGGCGAACGACTGCGCATTGGTATAAGAACGTACCCTTAACCCCTGATCCCTGTCTCACAGATCCGGCAGCAACCCTATCCCCCTGAGCATACCAGCCACATCCCAGATTGTGGTTGTCTCACATACCAGCCCATCGCGCAGCACGAGACGGTTGACGCCTTTGGCGCTCACACGGCGCCCGCTTGCAGGGATGTGCAGAATTGTCCCCAGATGTGTGCCGTGTGCGGTCCAGAAGAGCGCCAATCGATCACTCTCAACGATGATATCATCGAGCACGAGGTGCAGATCGGGAAACGCCTGATAATATGCGGCAAACATGAGCTGCACTGCATCCCGACCGATTAGCGGCTGCGCAATAGCGACATCCAGCACGCGACAATCGTCGCTGTACCGGGCAGCGATGCGCTCCGTGTCGTGCGTGTTCCAGAGTTCCACCAGATCTGTGACCAGTTGCTTGTTTGGGTCTGTCATGCGGCTCTCGGTTTGCTTGAGGTGTATCTGCGATGCGCCGATCAACAGTATGCTCGATATTGTCACCCATGTCCAGTCTATAAACTGTTCATTAACTGCTCATATGTTCAGCGCCGCCGATCTCAGTCTGCCACAGGATCTCAGCAATGCGCAGCATGCCAGCTTTCAGGTGGCGGCGGTAGGAACTGAAGGGCACATTCAGCAACTCAGATGTCTGCTCCTGCGTCGGCGCCGGTTGGAAGCAGGTATGATACACCGCCCGATAATACCGGGTCTCTTTCGGCGACTGCTGCAATTGATCGGCAGCCGTCTTGAGCAGGATACGGAGCGCCTCGACCCGCTCAGGTTCACTGGCCGTCGAACCAGCCTGGTTCTGGACGACGCGCGAACGCAGCAGCGGGTTGTTGCGCAAAATATCGGGTCGCACATAGTCGCGTAGCGCCTCCTCGACCGCGCCAACGAAGGCTTCCTGGCTCAGCACAATCAGGCGCGTGGCTGGCGTTGGCGGCTTGATGGTTTCGGGTGCCGAAGAGATTTCACGTTGTCCCATCAGGTCGAGCCAGACCATCGGCGGCATCACGCGCCAGTCGTGACCATAAACGCCAAACTGCCGGTCGCCGATGCGAAAATCCAGTTCCGGCAGTCGTTCGAGTTCAGCAGATGCGAATGCAGGCCGCCAGAAGTCCGGGTCGGCACAGGGATAGAACGTGTACGCAAGGCTGGGAGTAAAGTAGTGGCGCACCATCGTGAGAAAGATCAGGCTTTGCACTGATGAAACTGCCTGATACCCTTCGGCTGCCATCCAGAAACGGAAGTACGTTGCCGTTTCACCGGGGCGCAATGGCGCGTGGCGGTCCAGAAAATCGTGCGCAAGCGCCATAGCCGGATCGAGCGCCAGATCGCGCACATCAGCAAGTTCCAGCGCCAGCAGGGTCATAAAGCCAGCCGGCTGTCCTTCAGCATCACGAAAAACAATCGTGCGATCCGGCTGACGGGCGATCCAGTGACGCGCCAGCCGGGCAGACTCCGCGCCCTCGTGACGGGCGACCATAGCGGTCAGCGCGTCGCCGTCGGAGTCGCGCAGCCGGTCGGTCAGTGTGTGACCGCTCGATTGCCACTCGAAGAAGGGGCGCACGGCGGGGTTGTCGCGGTGCAGATAGACAAAGTCGAACAACGTTCGTTGTTGTTCCATGCCCTGTGTCTGTTGCATCTGGCGGGCGTAGCAGGCGCGAGCGCGTCGATGTAACTCGGCATACCAGTCGGGATTGCGCCAGCGCAAGTCTGCCGCCACAACATCGCGCGTTATGTCGTGGGGAAACAACCCGTCCGGGCGGCTCTGGATAAAGGAGAGGCTGCGCAGCCATTCAAAGAGATCGTGCGCATCGGGCAGCATAAGCAGCGTTGACAGGAGCGACTCGGTAGTCACCCTGATCAGCGCACACGCTTCCAGCGCGGCGCGGTGGGCTGGTCCTGGCGCCTGTTGCAGAAACGTTGCCAGCAGCGCCTGGATCACATCGGGCGCGTCAGCCGGAGTAAAGTGAAAATCCTGGCGCTGGTCGTACAGGTCCGCCACCAGCGACAATGCCAGCGGATAGCTGTGGGTAAAGGCGAGCACCTCCTTCACCTCCACCTGCGGCACATGCCGCTGCGCCAGATACACGCGACCTTCGTCCGGCGTCAGATTGCGCAGCGAAATGGTGCGCACGAGTGATTGCCATCCCGGATCGGACCGCCACGCCAATGCTGGAGGCACGCGACCGGCCAGCACTGTCAGCACCCGCTCCGGCAGGCGGGGGAGAAACCAATCGCGCAGCCATCCCTCCAGCGGCGTCAACAGTTCACAGGTATCTACCAGAATGACATACCGGTAGGGCTGCTGCTGAATAGCCTCGATGGGGGAACGTCTTGGATCGATGCCCAGGGCCAGGCACAGCGCCAACAAAAAGGCTTCTGATGTTGGCTCGACATTGCGCGCGTCGATCATCAAAGGAATCGCGCCCGTCTCGCGGGTGATGGCGGCATATTCGTGGAGCAGCGTCGTTTTGCCCACGCCGCCTGGTCCCGAAATGTGCATCACCAGAAAGGGGAGATCAGTCGCCGCCAATGCTGATCGAAACAGGTCACACTCATGGACGCGCCCGACGAACGAGCGGCGGCGCGCATGGAACAGGCGATCGGCAATCGATGACATGCTGCTAATCCAGTGCTATCGCGGAGAGCCGATGAAACGGCAGCGATACCGATCAGAACGATCGACGCACCTGAAACAGGGAGTGAGTGTAAGCGTGGGCATCTATTGGCGCGCAGGTTTGCCGCCGATGCGTCAGTCGAGTCTGAGTAAAATCGCCAACGAGCGTCAGGAGGGGACAAATACTATGCGAATGCCTGACAATCAGAGCATACGCCTGATCATCGTGGCTGTCAACTGTGTGGATCTTGACGACAGCACCAGCGGAAGCGCCGCATATCTGCGCGCTGGCAATCCAACGTGCGAACGGCCAGTCCTGGAGTTAATCCGGAACTGGCTCACGGCGGCGCCACAGCAGAACAATCGGGAGCGCAAACGCCATGCCGCCCGGCAGCGACAGGAAGACGAACCAGCGCCAGTGTAACCGTACAACCTGCCATTTTGTCAGCAGATACGCCAGTAGGCCCATCATGACCAGCGCCTCGATGATAAATGCTGCTGCAATCGGGTTTGTAAGTGCGCTCAGTACGGCATCCGGCTGGAATACGCCATACAAGAAAGCGCTATTGAGTGCGAAGAAGCCGAATACTGACAAACACCAGAGCCAGCAGCGCTCTCGATGGTTGTATGCTATGCGTGGCATCATATCTGGCTGGCGGGTCGAATCGGCTCCGGGGTGATTGGCGACACATCCCAGATTTGTACGGTGATGTGGGTGCAGCCGGCGGCGCGCAGACCCTCCATCACGCGGGTGTACTCTTCGGATGCGATGAAGTTCAGGACGGATGCCAGGCTATCATACTCGACGATGGTCATGACGTGAGGTTTGATGTTGTTCAACGATCAATCGTTGCTCGCCGCTTTGCCGTCCGAAGACCTGGCGTTCTGGCGCGCTTCGGGCGACTGGCGCGGGCTGAACGATGCGCTTCACACAGAGAGTCTACGCGCTGTGGCGCGGAGCGATTATGCAACAGCCCGCGCGCTCCAGCAGGAAAATGTTGCGCTCTGCCAGCGCATGCACGATGAGCAGCAGCTTGGCGCAGCCCTCTTTTGCCTGGCGATCAATGTGAGCGAGATGGGCGACTTTGCAGAAGCCGAGGTGCTGTTTCCAGAGACCATTCAGTTGCTGCAATCGACTGGCGATAACTGGACGCTCAGCTACCTGCTGGGCTTCATGGGCGATATTGCGTTGCGCAGAGACGACTATGCCAGCGCGCGGGTCCGGCTGCAGCAGGCGGTGGCGCTCTTCCATCAGGTCGGCGATAGTTGGTCGGCAGCGCACCGGCTCCGTCTGCTAGGGCGGCTATCTCACCAGCAGAACGATACGCAGGCGGCGGCATACTTCCGCGAGAGTTTCTCGCTCTTCCGACGTCTGGGCGACCGGCGCGGGAGCCCCCTCTGCCTGTCCAGCATTGCCGAGATTGCATTGGTGAGCGACGCCCCGCACTGTGCCGCCCGGCTGCTTGGCGTCGCTGCGGCGTTGCTCGACGATGACCTCAGTGCGTTATCGCCGGACGATCAGGCAATCTTCGAGCAGACACAGGTCCAGGTGCGTGCACAGATCGGCGAGGCGTTGTTTGCCGAAGAATGGCGAACCGGCCAACGGATAGCGCTGGAGTTTGGGGATGCTCTCCGGGGTGATGTGAAATTGGCGCTTTCTGCTGTCTAATGAATTTGGCGCCTATCCGAAAACTCGGACAGGCGCTTCGCCGAATCGCTGACCGAAACGTTGCTGCCGAAGCGTCGTTGGAGTGTTAGAGAGACCTGGCGTAGTCGATCATGCCCTGGAAATCCACGACGATGGCTGGTTCGTCTCCCACTGTCCAGGCATCGTGACCCGATGGCAGCAGGGAAACGTCGCCGGGATGACAGTCAAACTCGGTTCCATCATCCATGCGGACTCGCAGCACGCCTGCAACATGATACTGAAAGTGCGGCGCTTCGCAGCTTCTGGTGTTGACAAGCGGTTGCACCGAGGTAAGCCAGCGCCAGCCGGGTTCAAAGATTGCGCGGCCCACTGTTGCTCCGCCAATCGTGATAAGCTCCAGGCGTCCTTTTGGAAACTTCCGAACCTCATCGGGCGTGCCAAACCTTTTGAGTTCGGCTTTCTCGGTCATTCCATTCTCCTTTCGTTGTGAATTCGCCTGATCGCGCTTGCCGCAGTATATCGAACAACCTCGGACACGTCATCGTGGAATGCCGAACACTGTGGGCAAGCCATACCGAACATTTTTCATGCACCAACCGAATAAAAAGGGAAGATGGAGCCGCATACGCTCCATCTTCCGCAAGATGCCAGGGACCATTCGGTCACTTCTCGCTGGCTCGGTCTGGCCGCGCCAATCCCTTCTCAACGGCCCAGGCCGCAATCTGGGCGCGGGAAGAGAAACCGAGTTTGTTGAAGATGCGTGTAATGTGCGCCTCCACCGTTCTTATGCCAATGACCAGCTTGCCTGCGATCTCACGATTCGATGCGCCCTGCGCGACGAGCGCAGCGATCTGACGTTCGCGCGCGGTGAGGCCGCTGAATTTTTTCCTCTCGATCTGCCTGGCTGAAGGCTCAGAAAAGCGGGGTATCGCTGCCATAGCCCGTGTGCTGAAATTTCGGCGCAGACTGTCTTCCGGTACATTGCTGGCAAGGCGCTGAATCGCCTCCTGCGCGGCAGAAAATTCCGTTGCGGCCTCATTCCGGCGCGCCAGAACCCGATAGACTTTGCCTAGCGCAATGTGAAGCCGCCACGCTAGCGCATGCGCACCCTGCTTGAATGCCGCTGCCTGTGCCGCCTGCAATATCATTTCCGCTTCGGATGGTTTGCCCAATGCCGCCAACGCCTCACCGCGCAATTTCCACAAGCGCGGGACGACCGTCTCCGGCGCCATGTGCGCTGCCGACGCGATCAGACGCTCGGCAATCTCCAGCGCGGTTTGGACTTCGCCGATCACCAGAGCGAGTTTACTGCGTGCATACCAGCACAACCGCTCACTCTGCGTTCGTAGCGGCGCATCATGTGCGAGCACATCGTTCAATAGCGCTCTGGCGCGTCCGAATTCACCTTGCGCGGTATAGGTCATGGCGAGATAACCCGCCGTCGAACCGATCCACACACCCGAGCCGATCGCTCGCGCCAGAGCCAGCGCCTGTTCCAGATGCGCCTGCGCCGCCTCGAACGCCAGCAGATCCAGATGGAGCATTCCCAGCGCAGCGTGCGCACCGATCATCCATTGGCGGTGTTCAATTCCTTCCGCCAGTGTGAGGCTCGCACGCGCCGCATTCAGAGCGTGTGCGTATTCGCCCTGCGGTCCCAAACACATCGCCAGCATCAATCCGGCGTAGGCTTCACCGGCGCGCCAGCCAATCTCATGCGCGATCTCGATCGCCTCTTCGCCCGCGTGCGCAACATCAGCCAGATTAATCGCAGGCACTTCCAGATTCTTGAGATAGCTCGCCGTACACAGCGCCAGGCACGCGAGGTTGGAAGACATTCCCCGCCGATCGCCCGCTTCGCGCGCCAGGCGGATCGCGCGCTGGTAAAACAAGTGTGATGAGATCAAATCGCTGTTCAACTGACTCGTCATACCCAGCAGGTCGAGCGTTTCAGCCAGGCCGCGTTGGTCGTCCAGCGTTTCGAACAGTGCCAATGCCTGTTGATGATAGTGTAGTCCTTCGCCCGGTTGTTCGACGTTTGCGTGCCAGTTGCCCAGGCGGTTCAGGCTGTGGCCAATCACGGCGGGATCGCCAAGGGTTTGCGCAAGACCCAGAGCGTGCCGGAAATATTCACCCGTTCTGGCATAATCACGCGAAGCCCACAAAAAGCCAAGGTCAATCAACCCCTGCCATTCCGCCGTATCGTCGTCCGCTGCTCGCGCCACGCTCAGAGCCCGTTCGTAATCATTGCACGCCGCATCGAATTCGCCCACCGTCTCGTAGGCTCTCCCTCGTGCGCGCCAGAGGCTGGACGGAGGTGAAAGCAACATCTCATGCGCCGCTTCCAGGGCGCGGGTGAAATGTTCGATGGCTTCACGCGGGGCGTACAACGCTTGCGCTTTTTCGCCAGCGCGCTGCGAGTATGTGAGCGCCTTCGCCCACACGCCAGCGGCGTAGTAATGAGAAGCGAGGTCGGACTCATGCACATCGAGCGCGCTGGCATAGATGTGTTCCAACGTCTCCGCTACCCGTTGATGCAAAACTTGCCGCTCGCGCCGTAACAGTGAAGCATAGACCGCCTCGCGCGTCAGCGCATGACGGAAGAAACATCGTTCCGCCGACTCTTCGACGATCAGCTGTGCGGCGACCAACTCCTTCATCACGTTGAATAACTCGTGTGCCGTCATCGCGCTCAAATGCTGCAACAGTCCAAAATCGAAGCGCCGTCCAATAACGGCAGCCAGTGTGAGCACACGCCGCGCCGGTTCGCTCAGCCTCTCCGAACATCGTTGCACCGCATCCTGCACACTGCGCGGCGCGTGCAACTCCACAATTGGCTTGCGCTGCCAGCGTCCTGCTGTGTAGTAAATCTCTCCGGCGGCGATCAGCTCCTTGAGCACTTCTTCAAGAAAGAACGGGTTGCCTTCCGTGAGTGGATACAGAAGATCCAGGAATTCAGTCTTGACGGGATGCGGCAGGTCGAAGATGACGCGCAGCATCGCACCCACATCATCTGGCGTGAGAGGTCCCAACCGGATCTCGTGCGCCAGGCGCTCGCGATCGAACTGCGCCAGAAGGTGGGTCAAACGCGACGGCGCTTCTTCCTGCCGGTAGGTGACTAACAGCAGAATGGGATGCGCTGCAAGACGGCGGGCCAGGATCTGCACGAAATCCAGGCTGGTCTGGTCGCTCCAGTGCAGGTCTTCGAGGATGACGAGCAAGGGGTGTGCTGCAGTGAGACGGATGAGGAATTGAAACAGGGACTCGAAAAGGCGGCGTTTCTCGGCTTCGGGATCAAGGGCTGGCGAGAGTTGGAGATCGGGCAGGAGAAACATCAACTCAGGCAAAAGTTTGAGGATTTCCGAAGCGAAGGGTCCGAGCGCGGCGCTAATTTCGAGAGGCGTGCCTCGCGCCATGTGAGTCCGCAGGGCGTCTGTCAGCGGCGCGTAAGGGACGGAGACATCCTGCTCGAAACAGCACCCTTGCAGGGTCAGAAAACCTTCGGCGTCTGCACGCTGACGGATGTTGCTCAGCAGACGGCTTTTGCCAATTCCCGCCTCTCCAGAAATCACAACACACTGCCCTGCCTTGCGTTGCGTCGCATGCAAGGCGCGTTCGAGCATCTCCACTTCTCGCGTCCGCCCGACGAGCACGGGTGACACGACGGGCTTGTCCAGGGGAGTCACACCTGTCTTCCTTTCCCCTGACCTCTAACCCCTAATCCCCAACCCCCTGCATCGCTCGCGCTGCACGCCGCTCGATCATCCACAGCGTGCCGTTGGCGCCGATCGCCAAAGCACTGACCGCGACGGCGCCAGCGATGATCTTTTCCGGGTTGCTGCTGCGCACGCCGTCGAACAACAACAGCCCCAGACCTCCAGCGTTGATGAATGCTGCAATCGTGCCAATGGCGATGATCGAGAGAGTCGCCACGCGCACCCCCGCCAGGATGATCGGCAATGCCAGCGGCAGTTCCACTCGCCACAGCCGTTGCAGTGCCGTCATCCCCATGCCGCGCGCCGCCTCCACGATCGCCGGATCGATGCCGGTCAGCCCGACGACCACGTTCCGCACCAGTACCAGTTGCGCATACGCGACCAGAGCAATCACCGCCGGGCGCAACCCCAGACCGGTGAATGGAATGAGCAAGACAAAGAGCGAGAGGCTGGGAATGGTGTAGATGATGCCCAGAATCCCCAGCACCAGGCTACGCAGCCACGCGACGCGCGCGCAGACGATCCCGACCGGCAGCGCAATCGCGAGCGCAATCGCAAGACTTATGCCCGACATCAGCAGGTGCTGCCCTGCCAGACTCAGCACATACGGCAGATTGTCAATCAGGTAGCGCATGGGTTGTGCGCGTTAGCGCGGAGGCGATGGTATCTGGCGAGACCTCGCCCACATTCTGCCCATTGGCAACCACCGGCAGCGCCTGACCGCCAGCGCGCAGGACGCGAATGAGCGCCTCGCGGAGCGTATCGCCCGGTTGCAGCGTCTCCTGCGCACGGTCTTCCGCGCGACGTTCGCCAGCGCCATTGCCTGCCAGCGCATCGGCGACGGTCAGCAGGCTCAGGCGGCGCAGCACATCATCTGTGCTGAGCAGGTCGCGCACGAAGTCGTCCGCCGGTTCCGCCAATACAGCGAGCGGCGTGTCGAACTGCACAATGCACCCGGCGCGCATGATCAGCAGCCGATCCGCCAGACGGAGCGCCTCATCGACATCGTGGGTCACAAACAGGATGGTTTTGTGGAGGCGCTGCTGAATGCGCAGCAATTCATCCTGCAAGCGGGCGCGGGTGATAGCGTCGAGCGCGCCAAACGGCTCGTCCATCAGCATAAGGGTCGGATCGGCAGCCAGCGCGCGCGCCAGACCGACGCGCTGCTGCTCGCCGCCGGATAACTGGCGCGGGTGCCGTTTGCGGTACGAGTGTGGCAGTTCCACTAGATCCAGCAATTCATCGATCCGCGCCTCGATCCGTCTGCGATCCCACTTCAGCAACTGCGGCACGACTGCAATGTTCTGTTCGATGGTGAGATGAGGAAACAGTCCGGTTTGCTGGATCACATACCCAATACGGCGGCGCAGTTCTGTGGCAGGCATCGATCGCGCATCGACGCCATCGATCAACAGCCAGCCATCAGTCGGCTCGTAGAGCCGGTTGACCATTTTGAGCAGCGTCGTCTTGCCGCAACCCGACGGTCCCAGCAAGACGACGAACTCACCCTGTTTGATTTCGAATGAAACCCGATCGACTGCCGGACGGGTCTCGCCGGGAAACGTTTTGGTCAGTCGATCCGCAATAATGAAAGCCATGAGTCTACTTGATAAACCCCTGCTGCTGCAGGAAGGCGCGTGCCACGTCGGCGATCTCCTTCTTCTCCGGTCCGTCGACCTGCCAGTTCAACCCGGACATCACATCATTCGTCAGGAGCGGCGCCAGCCGGTTGAGCGTTTCGGCAATCGCCGGGTTGGCGGCCAGGGCGTCCTGGCGAATGACCGGCGCAATCTGGTAGACCGGATAGTAGTTCTTGTCGTCCTCCAGCAATGCCAGCCCCAGCCCGTTGATCTGCCCGTCGGTGCCAAATGCGACGACCACATCAATGTCGCCTCGGGTGAGCGCCTCGTAGCGCAGCGCGCCAGTGTCGAGTTGTATGAAGTTCTCTTCGATGAACTTCGGATCGAACCCATAGGCCGCCATCAACCCTTTGGTGTCCTCGCGTTCGGGGAACTCCGGCGGACCGCCGAGTTTCAGCTCGCCAGAGCGCGCTACCAGATCAGAGTACGTTCTGATCCCCAGTTCTTCGGCGCGCTGCCGGGTCATCGCCAGCGCATTCGTGTTGTTGAACGGCGACGGCTCGAGCCACGTCACCTTGAACTGCTCTTCGTACCCCTTGCGCACCGCCTCCAGAATGCCTCTGGCGTCAGCGATCGGCGCCTGCTTGAGCACTTCGAGCAGACCGGTCGAGGTGTACTCCGGGTACAGGTCGATTTCGCCATTCACCAGCGCTGTGTGCGCCACCGGCGTCGCACCGAGGTTGAACTTGCGCTCGACGCGGATGCCCGCGTTTTCCAGCGCCAGGGCGTACATTTCGGCCACCAGAATGGCTTCGGTGAAGTTCTTCGAGCCAATGCGGACCGGTGTAGCATCTGTGGGAGCGGGTTGCGGCGCAGCGGTTGGTTGCGTGGTCTGAGCGGGTGCGCTGCATGCAGCGAGGAGCAAACCGACCAGCGTGGTGAACGCGACCAGAAAGCGGATAGATCGCATCATGAACCTCACTTTTCTGTCCCGATACTACGTTGCGGCGTCCAGCCCGGATGCCAGACGGCGCTGCATCCACCCCAGCGACAACTCTGCCATGAGCGCCAGTAACGCCACCGGGATGGCGCCGACGAGCATGATCCGGGTGTCGAACAGCGCGTAGCCGCGGGTGATAAAGATGCCAAGCCCGCCTCCGCCGATGAAGGCGGCCAGCGTGGCGCTTGCAATCACTTCGACTGCTGCGGTGCGCACGCCGCCGACGATCGACGGCAGCGCCAGCGGGAGTTCCACGCGCCAGAGGATCTGCCCGGCGGTCATCCCCATGCCGCGCGCCGCCTCGCGCGCGCCGCTATCGACCGAGCGCACCCCCGCATACGTGGCGATGAGTACCGGCGGCACTGCCAGGAGCGTCAGCGCAACCAGCGCCGGCGTCGTACCGATGCCGAGGTACGGTTGCACCAGAAACAGCACTGCGAGACTTGGCGCCAGGCGCAGCGCACTGAACAGGTTGATCGCCCACTGCCCGATGCGCGCCTCGTGTGCGGTCCAGATGCCAAGAGGCAATCCGGCAGCGATGCTGATTGCCAGCGCCGCCGAACTGATCCATAGGTGTTGGGTTGTAGCAGCCCAGAAACGGGATTGATTGGCGAGGAAGTACTGGTAGGCGTCTGATAGTAGATCAATCATGGAACATGGAACTGCGAGTATGGACGAAGGGTCAAGGGTCAGGGGTTAAGGGTTATGATCATTGCCCTCCCTGATCTCATCGCCCTAACCCCTAACCCCTAACCGCTAAAACATCACATTCGCCAGATCGCGCCGCCCCTTGATTGTCAGCGGGTGCTGGTCGCCGAGCGCCGCGAACAGCGCCAGCAGCATCTTGTGCGCGCCGTCATCCCGAAAGGCGCGGTTACGCATCACAATGTCCAGGAGCGTCTCGATTGCATCAGCATAGCGCCGACCGCGCACCTGGTGCGCCGACAGCAACCAGCGCGCCTCGAGATCTGCCGGGTTCTGTTCGATCCGCTCAAGCAGCGCCGACGGATTGGCATCTTCCGCCTCCACAATCAGGTCGGCGAGCGTAAGCCATGCCTGCGCCTGTTTCCACTGCGGTGCATCGGATGGGATCTTCTTCAGCCATTCAGCGCCTGCCGGATCGCCAGCCGTCAGCAGCAACCGCCCCAACCCGAACAGACTTGCACTGTGGTTCGGCTCAATGTTGAGCGCACTTTCATAGCGCGCTTTGGCGCCAAGCGGATCGCGCTCTTCGAGCGCTGCCGCTTCGTCCGCCAGCCGGTCTGCCGGCGATACCGGCGCGAGAGGACCAAGCCGTTTCAACCAGGCGCGCACCTGCGACTCGGGCAGTGCGCCGGTAAACTCGTCCACTACTCGCCCATCGCGGAACGCCTTGACCGCCGGAATGCCCTGCACCTGGAACATCTGCGCCAGGCGCGGGTTTTCGTCCACATTCAACTTTGCCAGAATCCAGGCGCCTTTGGCTTCGACCGCCAGTTTTTCCAGGATCGGCCCCAGCACACGGCACGGACCACACCAGGGCGCCCAGAAATCGACCACGACCGGCACGGTGCGCGAACGCTCCAGCACTTCAGCGCGAAAGGTGCGTTCATTGACATCGATCACAGCGCCGCTCGCGCTCTTGTTTGCGAGAGACACAGTAAAAACCTCCATTGACCATGAGTATGAGTACGGTCTTTGATGTGCAAATGATCTTCCTCAATTGTACCACACTCTGCTACCCGATGACTGTTCACTGAGTTCGACCCACGCCGCGATCAACGCAGGGTTGGCTTCCGGGACAGCGTTCACCAGCGCCTGGTTCGCTTTTCTCTTGCGTCTGCTGTGCATTCCAGCGGCGTTTGTGCGCTGATGAACGTCCAGGCTCACGTGCCGCCGCAGCGCGCGAGAGACTCGATGAGAATGCACGACCGTCGCCGGGCATACAAACCGCCAACGTTCATGCGGTTGCGTACAGCGCCTCGTTCGTGCGCTTTTGCTCTTACTTTGGCCCAGCAGTTGCGCTGCTCGTGATCATGCAGATCGTGGGGTACGGCGTGATCGCGCTTGTGGATCGTCGCACAGCGACAGATGAGCGTGATCGATGGATCGGCTTGAAGGGCGCACGGAATGCATCCTCCGTGCTGGCCGTCGGAGTGTTCCTGGCGCTTTGTGCGGCGCTGACGACGAAGGGCAACTTCGTCTTCACGCATGTACTGCTCGGGTTCTGGCTTCTGGCGCAACTCGTGGAGATCGGGTCACAACTCTATCTGTACCGTCGGGGGGCGTAAGCAATGGACAAGAGCGCCGGTCGTATCACGAACACGATCCGGGTACTCCGGTTCCAGCATGGCGAAATGACGCAGCAGGAGCCCGGCTGATCGGATCGGTGTCACACGCCAGACGACTAATGCAATCGAGGGCAATACATACTCGCCGTCACTGGAAGTCGCATTCCGTATCGCGCGCGTATTCAATGTTCCACTCGAGCACGTGTTCCAATACGTGGAAAACTAAGCCAGGGGAAGGCGCGTGCGATTGGGTGTCACCCGTCACTCATCACTCATCACTGAACGGCAGGATTGCCCACGCTCGCGGCTGACGCAAAAGCGTCAGCGCCTCCAGCAACACCTTTGATGGATCGTCGGGGAATGGCTGTGGCGCCAGGCGTTCGCGTCCGCCGCTGATCAGAACCAGCGGCGCCGTCCGGTCGCGTGGGAGCCCGGCGAGTTCCTGCGCCTTCAGCAGCGCCTCGGGCATGCCGCCGATATCATCGACCAGCCGGCGCTCGCACGCTTCGCTCCCCGTCCAGACGCGCCCGCCAGCCAGCGGTTCGAGCGCCTCTTCGGTCAGTGATCGCCCTTCAACAACACGCTGCTTGAAGGCGGCGTAACTTTCGTCGATCAGAGTGCGCGTCGCCAGGCGTTCCTGTTCGGCAGGCGCATCGCTGGCGAAGAAGGCGCTGTTCGCACCGCGCCCGATGGCGACGGTATTCACGCCAGCGCGCTTCACAAGACTGTCGAAGACCAGACGGACGACTAGCACGCCAATGCTGCCGGTGATTGTTCCGGGCTGTGCCAGAATGGTGCGCGCGCCGGATGCAACATAGTACCCGCCCGACGCAGCGACATCTCCCATCACCGCCACGACCGGCTTGCGCTGGTCGAGGCGCCGCACTTCGCGCCAGATCAGATCCGAATCGAAAGCGCTGCCGCCAGGCGAATTGACATAAAGAACCACAGCGGCGATGCGTGGATTGCGCTCCGCCTGCCGCAACGCCTGCACGATGCTTTCGCTGCCGGCGATCTCCCCGCCGATCAGCGGGATCGGCAACGGAATCTGGCGGCTGGGTCCAGGCGCGATCGTGCCTTCCACGGCGACGACGCCGACCAGACGCCGATGGCGGCGCAGCATTGGCAGGCGCAGGGCGCGGCGCGCCTGACTCCATTCGACAATCTCTGGCGGCTTTGCCGAAGACGCGCCGGTGCGCGATGCAAGCCAGGCGGGCACTTCATCTTCGTACAGCACGGCATCGATCAACCCGGCTTCCTGGGCGCGCCGGGCGCTCCATGGTGCTGCATCGATGAGAGAACGCGCCTCGTCTATGATCTTGCGCCGCGCGTTGGCGATGGTTTCAAGAATGGTCGCATAGCGCTGGTCCAGCAACCGCTCGATCTGCTCGCGGTTTTCTGGCGACATGTCTGAACGCGCCAGCAGATCGCCCGCCGTTTTGTACGGTGAAACCGCAGTCACCTCCACGCTCACATCCACTTTTGCCAGCGCATCTTTGAGAAACCGCACTTCGGTGTACAGACCGGTAATCGTCAGCAAACTCGCCGGTGGCGCAACGATCAGATCGGCGGCGCACGCCGCAACATAGGTCTTTGTGTCGGGGTTTGTCACCCGCGCAACGACCAGTTTGCCCCGCTCGCGGAACCGGCGGATGTCCTGATCCAGGCTCTGGATCGTCGCCCATCCGCAGGTCAGGGTTCCGATGTCGAGCGCCACGCCGCGCACCTGCGGATCGGACGCCAGCCACTCGAAGCGACGGCGCAGATCGCTCAGGCTCAATGGCGCCTGTGCTCCGAGGAAGCGTTGCGCCCACCACGGCGGCGCTGGCGCAAACTCTGGCAGCGCGCCGCTGATCGGAATACGAACATAGGCAACCCACCGCCGCAGCAACCGCCGCCACAGGTTGCGAATGCGGCGCGTCAGGTTGATCAGCCAGATAAAAAGGGCGGTCAACATGTGTTCGAGACCTCAACGTGAGTAACGAGTGGCGAGTGATGAGTGACGAGTGACCAATGCCCCTCTCTGGTGATGATCACCTCGTACTCGCCAGAACATACCGCTCAACCACTGCCAGGCGCTCCGTGAGCTGCGCCGCATCGTCTGCGCAGACGGTCACGTGCCCCAGTTTGCGCCCTGGACGCGACGCTTTGTCGTAGAGGTGGAGATGAGTATCAGGCAGCGCCAGCAGCATCGTTGTGTCGGGCAGGCTGCCGATGAGATTGACCATCGCAGCGCAACCGCGCGCCGAGGCATTGCCGAGGGGCAGACCGGCGATGGCGCGCAGGTGGTTCTCGAACTGGCTCGTCACTGCCCCTTCAATCGTCCAGTGACCGGAATTATGGACGCGCGGCGCCATCTCATTCGCCAGCAGACGAGCGCCAGCAGCGGCTACGTGGGAGGTATCCACCGCGAACAACTCAATCGCCAGGACGCCAACATAATCGAGCGCCTCGAGCGCGCGGCGCGCATAGGTCTCTGCCAGGACTTGCACGTCGTCGGTCAGTCCGGGCGCTGGCGCAATAGAGCGATACAGAATGCCATTGCGGTGCAGATTTTCCACCAGCGGATAGTACGCGACAGCCCCATCCTGCCCGCGCACCGCCAGAACCGAGAGTTCACGCGCGAACGAAACGAACCCTTCGAGTATGAGCGGTTGCCCGCCAAGCGCATGCCACGCGTCATCAATATCTGTGCGTTGCCTGATCAGCGCCTGTCCTTTGCCGTCGTAGCCAAAGCGTCGCGTCTTCAGAATGGCGGGCAGCCCAATCTGCTCGATGGCGGCATCAAGCGACACGCGATCATCGACCGGTGCGAACGGTGCAGTCGGGATGTTCAGTTGCGTGAAGAAGCGCTTTTCCGCAAGACGGTCCTGAGCGACCTCGAGCGCCTGCGGCGGCGGAAACACCGGTGCGCGCTGCTCGAGGGCGCGCGCCGTGGCAACCGGCACATTCTCGAACTCGTAGGTTGCAACCATCAAGCCGGCGCCGAACTGCGCCACGGCTAAATGGTCTTCGTAAGGGGCAACAACCTGATCCGCCAGATAGCGCACCGGCGCATCACTGGCGGGATCGAGGAAGCGGAAGCGAAAACCGAGCGGATAACCGGCGAGCGCCAGCATCCGACCCAACTGGCCCCCGCCCAGAATGCCAATCACTCTGTCGTTCATGGGTTGTGCTCACGCGGATCAGGCGACTGAAGCACCCGTTGGGTTTGTTGTTCGCGGAATAGCCGCAGTGCAGCGCGAATGTGCGAATATCGGTTGCCGAGAATCGCAGCGGCGAGGAGCGCAGCGTTGACTGCACCCGCACGCCCGATTGCCAGCGTTCCGACCGGAACACCTGCTGGCATCTGCACAATCGACAGCAGCGAGTCCAGCCCGCGCAGTGCATGCGACTCCACCGGCACCCCCAGCACCGGCAGCACAGTTTTAGCGGCAGTCATACCAGGCAGGTGAGCCGCACCGCCGGCGCCGGCGATAATGACTTCGATGCCGCGTTCTTCGGCGCTTGCTGCATATTCGAAGAGCAGGTCGGGGGTGCGGTGCGCCGAGACGATGCGCGTCTCGAAGGGCACCCCCAGCTCTTCCAGCGTTTGCGCTGCGTGACGCATGGTTTCCCAGTCTGATACTGATCCCATGATAATGCCGACCAGCGGCTGCATAAGCGATGCCCCCGTAGTGCCTGTCCAAATAATCGTGCGTTGCTGTCGTGGCGCGGAGCGCAAGGCGACGACTGGCGCAAGCGTGGCGTCTGCTGCGAGCGAAGTGTGCAGTGGCTGAAGCAATCTTCTGGCACGCGCAGGTTGTTTTGCAGCGCCTGTCCCGGGCAAAGCGTGACGGTGGCGGCTCGCAATGACGCCGGACCATCGTTCATTTGGACAGGATCGAACCCTTTGACGCTACATGCGCGATAAAGCCGGTAAACAGACGCTTCCAGCGCGGCTCGGCAGATTGCCACAGTTCTTCGGGATGGCACTGAACGCCGACAATGAACGTCTCGCCTTTGCCCTCGACCGCTTCGATGACCCCGTCGGGTGCATGCCCGACGACGCGCAGACCGGGCGCCACATCGCGTACTGCCTGATGGTGGAGCGTGTTGACCATGAGTGTGGTTGCACCCAGAGTCTCTGCCAGCCACGAATCACGCTCCAGGGTGAGCAGATGCGCCAGGTATGCCCGGTCGTTGCGCTGCGACGATTCGCGATGGTTGAGCGTTCCCGGCAGTTCGGCGTTAATGTCCTGGTAGAGTGTACCGCCAAGTGCGACGTTAAGCAACTGAACGCCGCGACAGACTCCGAGCACAGGTTTGCGATCCGCGACGGCGCGGCGCGCCAGGCGCAGTTCGACCCGGTCGCGCAGATCCTCGATTGCGCCAAGCAGCGGGTGTGGCGACTGCCCATAGTGGGTGGGTGCGATATCGCCGCCGCCACAGAACAGCAACCCGTCGCACCGCTGATAGTGTGCGTCGAGCACCGCCTGATCGTCGGTCAGATGGATCAGGAGCGGAGTCCCGCCAGCCGCTTCCACTGCCGCCAGATAGGAGCGACCGATGCCGCTGATGGTCGAAGCGTTTCGGCGCTCGAACAAGGCGCCGACGACGCCGATGATCGGGCGTGTCTGGACATTCATAAAGCGCTTTCCTTCCAGAGTCTGACGTCAATACCGTATGAGGCGAGAGGTGAGAGATGAGCGGTGAGCGGTAAATGGGAGCGCTTCCTTCTCGCTCCTCACTCCTCTTCTCTCACTCCTCATTATGCGCGACGATCCTGCCAGCGACGCACGAGAGCGCCGGTCACAGCCAGTGCAGCGCCGCACGCGATTCCAAGCGCTGCCGCCTGCGGCATGCTCAATAGAATGCGCGTGTTCCCCGAGGCGTTCAGGTCGCGCGCGATCACGAGAGGAATAGTCGCATCGGCTACGTGCGCCGTATCAGCAAGCAGCACGCCGCCGCCGCCCTGCAATTCCAGATCGCGCCCGGCAGCAGGATACTGCCGCTACTGGTCAGCGTTGCATCACGACCCGCAAGCAGCGCGCCTGCACATCCCTGGGAGAGCGCAGTATTTCCCGATGCGGTCACCACTCCCGCCAGGCTGGTTGTCAACAATGCATCAGCGGTGTGTGCCGCGCCGATCAAACTATGACGCAATTGCAGATGATGTGCGCGGACGGCGCGCAAAAGGGCGACCCATATCTCGCCACGTGTCATGTAAGCCTCTTTCTGAGCACAATGATGCTGGAAAGCTATTGTCTTCAGCATAGCAGGCGTGTCAACGCTTCCGCTGTCGCCTGGTGCGACCGGCTATCGTAGATTGAGGAGGAGTGAGCCGGCGCCACGATCAGGGTGCGGATGCGGATGACCGTCGCCTGGGGCGAGCGGATGCATAACCAGCGCTTCCGGCATCGGTTCATCGACGCGCGCCCCGGCGAGATTGACGGTCATTTCCACCTGTGCCGAATCGCCCTCCACGCGCACCGTCAGGATGCCCCGGCGCACCCCTCCGGTTGGAACATCAGGGTTTGTCGACGAACGCAGAGTCATCGTCGTGTTCCAGACGCCGGTCATCGCCGTGCAACTTCCGGTGAATGTCGCGGACTGCCCGGGCATAGCGCATCCATAGAGGATCAGGGTCGTCTTTCCGCTCGGATCGGTGCAGATAGATGCGGCTGGAATGGACAACTTGTAGGCGCCTGGAGATAATTCCTGATTGAGCGCAACCATTGCCTCGCACCAACCAGCGTAACAATTGCCTTTGGTCGTGGTTCCTGAGAAGTTGTAGCCGTTGGAACCTGTTATCGTTACATACGGCGTATCGGTCCCGGTGATATCGGGATGATGCCAGACCCGGATGCGCGTCACGAACGCGCGTTGCGTCAGTTCGAACGTCTGCGTGTCGCTGACGCCGCATCAGCCCATGTACCGGTTGTTGATCAGCTCAACTTCTTGGGTGCAGGTCGAAGACAAGTTGCCGGGAGATGTCTGACCTGACCCTGTCCGGCGGATCATATCGATGTCGGAGAGCGAGTATATCCCGCCCTCGGAAGCGGTGACATCGCCGATCATTCGATTGTCGCCATCGAACTGGAGTTTGAACTCCATCGCTACACTTGTGGCGGTCTCTGGGATACTGATGACATAGCGCCCGTCCTGCGCGGTGCATGCGCCACCGGCAACGTCGCTGCGCTGGCCGTCTGAGGCGACAATCTGCACCTGTGCACTGTTGCCATTAATCTGAAACGCAAAGGTGGCTGTTGCCGTATCACCAATCTCATCCTGCCACTCGGGATTATTCGTCTCGCGCAGCGTCAGCGTGGCATCCCACTCGCCGTTCATCTTCGCCGGGCAGGCGCCGTGCGTCTCGATGGGCTGCTCAGGCGGCTGCGGCGTCTGTTGCGGCGGCTGAACCGTGACGGGCGCTCCTGACGCAGGCGTGCCGGTGCAGGTCCCCACATCGAACGAGGTCATATGGGTTCCGTCGTGCTCACTGAATGGCCCGAAGGTGACCGTCTGACCCGCCTGTAAATTAATGACCTGTGGCGGTTTGACCCGCTGAGCGCCATATTGGGCGGCAGGCTGACCGGCTGCTCCGGCGCGGGCGCAACCGAGAAGGTCAATGTACCGGGTGAACCATCGGGGTTGGCGGGCACGGCGCCGTGCGGCACTTCGATCATTGGTCCGCCGGGCATTGAGATCGCAGCGGCCTGCCCGCTGCCAACGGCGGCGCTGCCGATGTGCACCGGTGGGCGCGCAATTGTGGGAGTGATGCCGCCGCCGATGCCTGGCAGCGTGCCGATGCCGGGAAAATCGCCCAGGCGGTCACGGAAGACGAAAGCGCCCGCCGCGCCTGCCATACAGACCAGCGCCAGCAGAAGCACGACCACCAGCAGGCAGGAGCGCCCGCCGCCCTTTGTGCGCGGCGGGGGCGGCGCATACATCGGCGGGTGACCGGCAGGCGGCATCTGTTGCGGATAGGCAGGCGACGGGTGTTGCGGATACGCCGCTGGCGGCGTCTGCGCCTGTGGCGGATAGGCAGGCGACGGGTAAGCGGCGGGCTGCTGTCCGGGTTGCGATGGATACGGCGGCGCTGTCGGCGCAGGCGGTTGGGCGGGTGATGGCGGGTAGGACGCTGGCGGATATGGTTGCCGGGATGCGGGTGGCGGCGCATACGGCGGTGGTGCAGCGGCGGGTGCGCCGAGCATGGTTGCGTCCTGCTGGTACGCCGCCTCGAAACGGAAGACCTCATCGCCAATATCGATCAGGTCGCCGGGTTGCAGCACGGCGCGCTGAACGCGCTGCCCGTTGACCAGCGTGCCGTTGGCGCTGCCGAGGTCGTACAGGACGAACCCGGCGCCTTCGCGGCGAATATGGGCGTGATGGCGCGAGGCGCGCGGACTGGCGATGGCGATATGATTGTCTGCTGCGCGTCCAATGGTAAGCGGTTGATCACTCAGATCGAAGGTGCGCCCGGTCAGCAGACCACGTACACCGATGAGTCGTGCCGTCATGGCGAATACTCCTATCGATCCGATCAGTAACGTGGTTTGCTGTTCTGGACGCAAACACACGCCATACGGCAGCCGCTACCAGTGTACCGAGAGCGTGCGCCTTATCAAGAATCTGTTTGTACACGAAAGAGTGAAGGAACCGCAATCAAGAGAACAGGTGTCGAACCTGCCTTCCATGCTCTGCGGAAGGAGAGAGATTCGGTGAGATGTCCTCGCTTACAACCCAAGCAGCAGTTTGGCGATCAAGAGGTAGATCGCCAACCCGGTAGCATCGACCAGCGTCGTAATCAGCGGCGCTGAGATAAGGGCGGGGTCGATGTCAAACCGGCGAGCTGCCATTGGCACCATGGCGCCGATGATGTTTGCCCAGATGCAGATTGCCATGACCGAGAGCGCGACAGTTATTGCCAGCGATGTCACGGGCACTTCGAGGAACGCTCGCCCGAATGCGATGATTGCCAGCAGCACGCCGAGAATGACGCCCACCAGCAGTTCACGAACCAGTACGCGCCAAACGTCGCGCAGGCGCACTTCGTTGAGCGCCATGGCGCGAATGAGCGTCGAGACGGTCTGGGCGCCGGTGTTGCCGCCGGTGCCGATCAGTAATGGGATGAAGAACGAGAGCGCCACGACCTGTTCCAGTTCTGTCTCGAACAGACGCAAAACGTTGGCAGTGATCGATCCGGCGACGAAAAGGAACAGCAGCCAGACGATACGCCGTCGTACCGACGCCGCAATCGGCGTTGTAAAGTAGGTCTCGTCCGCCTGACCCTGCGCCACGGCGCCAAACTTCAGCACGTCCTCCACGCCTTCTTCCACCAGCACATCCATCACGTCATCGACCGTGACGACACCGAGCATCCGCCCCTCATCATCGATGATGGGCAGCGCCGCAAGGTCGTAGCGCGCCACCATCCGCGCGACTTCTTCCTGGTCGGTTTCGGGGCGAACGGCAATCGGGGAAGGGCGCATCAATTCGATGATCGGCCGGTGGGGCGACTCAACCAGCAATCGTCGCAGACTGACCGTGCCGATGAGGCGATCCCGTCTGTCCAGCACATACAGATACACGATGACGGCCGCATCGTGGACGATGCTGCGCAGGCGCTCCAGCGCAGCGGCGACCGTGTCATGCTCGCGCAGCGCGATGAACTGATCGTTAAGCAGGCGACCGGCGCTTTGGGGCGGATAGCGGAGCAATTCACGAACATCGGCGGCCTCCTCGGGCGCCATCGCTGCCAGCAGTTCGTGCTGCCGTTCGGGCACGTCTTCGGTAAGGATCGCGGCAGCATCGTCACTGTCGAGCTCTTCCAGAATGTCGGCAGCCTGTTCAGCCGGCATCTGGCTGATCAGGTCGCGCGCCGTGTCGATGCTGGCTTCGTCGAGCACATCGGCAGCCTGCGGAAGTTCGAGCAGACTGAAGACACGCTGTTGATCCTCATCGTCAAGGCGTTCGATAATATCCGCCAGGTCAGGTGGATAGATGCGCGCCACCAGATCGCGGAGGGTTGCGATGTCCTCAGTTTCGAGGGCGGCGCGCACCTGCTGTTCGAGCACGTCTAGGTCGAGCGGGGCGGTCATGCGGTGCGCTCCTGCTGCTCGAGCCAGGGCGCCAGCACACCGATCAATGCGTCGGTGTGGTTGGTCAACGGGCTGGCGCCGCCTCCGCTCACGATCACGGGCGTGCTATCACCGACAGTATGCGCGATCTCGCGCGCCTGACGCAGGGTCGGATGCGGATCGTGATTCCCGGCGATCACCAGCGTAGGCGCTGTGATCGAGCGCAATCGTGCGCGATAATCAGTTTTCTGGAGCAGGCGCTGGCATGCCTGAGCATCGTGGTCGCCAGCATAGTCGTTGCGGTTGAATGCAGCGCTCAAACCATCGCGCAGGCGCGCGCCGAGTGATCGGTGTTCTGGCGGCGTGATCGCAGGCGGTGAAATGAGCACGAGTCCACACACACGCGTCGCTTGATCGGCGGCAAGGTGCGCTGCAATCGCTGACCCCCCTGCGTGACCGATCACGAAGGTACGACCAATTCCAAGCAGATCGAGCAGATCGCCGACATCGGCGGCCATGCGCTCGATACTGTCGGCAAGCGGCAGCCGGCGGCTCCGGCCATGCCCGCGCAGGTCTGGCACGATCGTCTGATACCGGCTGGCGAGTTGGCTGGCAAGCGCTTGAAATACATCACCGCTGGCGCCAAAGCCGTGAATGAACAACAGCGGGAACCCGCTGCCACCGGTTGCGCAGTAAAGCGCGGATGCGCGCCGGGCTGCAGGAATGGCGCGCAGAGAAAGCGCAGTCATGGCAGTCCTCCGTTGACAGAAGTGCAGGCAGATTGTCAACCGAACGCGCGGCGTTCAACGGTATGCCCGTTGATGCACTCGAGACGCCGCCGATGTCAGGAGGACCTGGAGCGTGAGGTGATGCGCTCAAAAAAGCCCCCGCAGCCTTGTGCTGCGGGGGCGCGTGACCGTAGAGAGGCGTGAGCCGCTACAAGCGACTGCCTGCGCTGCATTCCCCCGCAGCGTGTAAGGTGACCGGCGCGCAGTCATCGTGGTGCTGCCGCGCACAACTATGACCAGAGTTAGCGTCCATATCCCTTCATCAGAACACTCTCTCGAATGAGCCTGGGAGGGAAACCGTTTCGTTGTTTCCCGACAGCGCGCCAGTTTCCGTTACTGGCGCATCGCTTCCGTTGCTAGAGATTTTTCGTTACCGTTCGCGCTCACTGCTGAACCTGAACGACAGCAACGTTGCCTGCTCCAGGCGTCGTCTCTGGCGAGAGAGCACAACTAATCGACCGGACATGCCGGCTTGGGGAAGTATACACTGTCATGCAGGGCGAGTCAAGCGCCATGTGTACAAAGACATTCATCAGATCGACAAAATCGCGAACGCTTCGCCACCGGCCACATCGACGATTTTGAGCGCCATGGATGCGCCGACGTCTGCCCGTGCAATGGTGTACGCGCCGCGCACCAGCATACTGCGGCGCACCGGTGCATCCACGATGGTGGGGCGAAAGATTACACTATCATACGCCGGATCGATCAGGACGTCATCAACGACACAGCGCCAGTCGGAAAGCGTGTGGACGGCGTCCACCAACGCGGGGCTGGTGTAGGTTTCAACGGTCACGGTCACCTGATCGTCGTGATGCGTCACCCGAATGTGCGCCTCACCCTGCGGTGCGGGTGCAGCATCACCGATCTGCCATATCGAGAATCCGGCGGACAGCGGCGTGCGCTCCAGGATTGTCTGGCGGAGACGGCGAGCGGTAACCTGGATGGCGCCAGGGTTCGCATCACAGGCGATCCAGCGGCGTTCCAAATGCTGTGCTGCCACTGCGGTCGTTCCCGACCCGGCAAAGCAGTCGAGCACCAGATCGCCTGGTCGAGATGAGGCGCGAACGATGCGCTCGAGCAACGCCAGCGGTTTTGCGGTCGGGTAGCCGAGGTCACGCGCCAGCGCAGCATCGATCGGGATGGTCCAGACATCGTAGGCGCCGATGCCCGGTTTGCGCAGATAGGTTTTGACGCGCTCGCCGCGCGGATTGACATTCCAGTAGTAGCGTCCGCGCTCATCTTCGTGACGGAAGCGCGCCAGCTGGCGGCGGGTGTAGGGGATGAGCATCGCGTCGTAGTTGAACGTCCAGCGGTCGCTGCGGGCGTAGAGCAGGATGGTGTCGTGTTTGCGGTTGAACTGTCGTTCGCCGTCGCCGCCGCGCGGGTAGAACCAGATGATTTCGTTGAGCATTCGCTCCGCGCCAAAGACTTCGTCCATCAGGCAGCGGAGGTGATGCGCCTTGCGAAAATCGCAGTGCAGGTAGATGCAGCCATCGTCGGCGAGCAGGTCGCGCAGCGCAATCAGCCGTTCGTACATGAACTGGAGATAGGCGTCATCATTCCAGGTATCGCGGTATTCGGCATCAGCGACTGGAATAAGGCGCACTGGACCGGGACCGCGCAGGCGAATACGCCGTGTGCGGTCGATGCCCGAACCGAACGGCGGATCGATGTAGATCAGGTTGATGCGCTGCCGGTAACCGCTGGCAAGCAGCCACGCCAGCGCGGCGAGGTTCTCGCCGTGAAGCAGCAGTTGATCACCGGCGCCGCAGCGTTCGACTTCGATCGCGGAGGGAACCGCAAGCGGCGGCGGCGGTTGCTTCCCGTTCCACATCAGCAGCGCCCGGTTGGCTGGCGGTGACAGGTTGATGATCGGCGTTGTATCCATACGTGCGGAGAAATTCTCTAGAGTCGCGCCATTTCAACCGCGCGCAAGACGAAGACGCACACGCACATGCACGCAAACGCATAGATCAGCCCCTGCGACCGCGCCTCGCGGTTGCGCGCCGACGAATGGGCGATGGGGATGGTTAATAGAGCGATAATTCCATAGAGGATATGCATTTCGGTGCGGATCGGACGCAGTCCCTGAACAATCACGATCGCACCAAGGATGCACTCCGCTACAATCAGCAGCACGCCAATCGCCATCCCGCTGTGGAGCCACTGCCCGATCGGGCGGCGCAGCAATCCCAGTATCAGCGCCCACAGCCCTATGAGACCAAAGACCAGCAGAATCGTAAAGAGCAGGTTGGCGTGCAGGCGAAGGATGTGTTCCATAACGCCTGGATTGTATCGCATTCGAGAGCAGCGAGCAACGCTGGTGTGAACGCGCGCAAAGAAGCGACGGCATGGAAGAGCGCAGGCGGTACATCGTGCCATGCGCCGACTGGCGCCTGTCAGTGCACCGCGGTCCGCGACCTTCCCGCCTTCAACGTGCAACCTTTGCACCTTCGCGCCTTTGTGTGAGCATTGTTATGAACGCACAGAGAGGCACGGAGGAACGCTGGCGGTTTACTCTGTAACTTTGCGCCTTTGCGCCTTTGTGTGCAGCAAGCCAGGCTGCTGTCCGCAGCGCCGTTGCTGATGGGGGGTTCAGTCGCCGAACTCGATGCCTAGATCGCGCGCGGTCAACATGGTATCGGAGTCGAGCGGGACGGTCTTCATGCGGCGGGTGGCTTCTTCCAGCGGCACGTAGCGCACGGTAGGCGGGTCGAGCGCGACCATCACGCCAGACTGTCCTTCTTCCAGGGCGCGCACGGCGGCGGCGCCGAAACGCAGCGCCAGCAGGCGATCAAAGGTGGTTGGCGTACCGCCGCGCAGCAGATGCCCCAGCACCACAACGCGCGTCTCCTTGCCGGTTAGCGCCTCAATTTCACGCGCCACGCGCTCGCCGATGCCGCCGAGTCGTTCGGCGCGCCCGGCCTCCTTCGGCGCAATCAACGAGACACTCCCCTCAATCGGGCGCGCGCCTTCGGCAACGACGACAATCGAGTAGGGGCGTCCTTCCGCCTCGCGGCTCTTGATCTTGGCGGCGACTTTGTGAATGTCGTAGGGGATTTCGGGAATGAGAATGACATTCGCCGTGCCGGAGACCCCGGAGTTGAGCGCAATCCAGCCGGCGTAGCGTCCCATCACCTCGACCACCATCACCCGCTGGTGCGCTTCGGCGGTGGTGTGCAGGCGGTCGATCGCTTCCGTGGCGAAGGCGACGGCTGTATCGAAGCCGAAGGTCGCCACTGTGCCGTCAAGATCATTATCAATCGTTTTGGGAACGCCAATCACGCGCACCCCTTTGCGCGCCAGCGCCGAGGCGATCTCCATCGAGCCATCGCCGCCGACCGAGATCAGGGCATCAATGCCGTACACCGCCAGTCCATTGACGATCTCGTCGGTGCGATCACGCTCGATCACCTTGCCATCGGGCAGAGGCGTCGGGTAGCGCAGCGGATTGCCGCGGTTCGTCGTGCCGATAATCGTGCCGCCAAGTTGCGTAATGCCACGCACGAGGTCGCGAGTGAGCAGGATCACGCCGCCGCGTGGATAGCTTTTTGGCGAGAGAATACCGTTGAATCCGTCACGGATGCCGTAGCATTCCCAGCTGCGGTGGAGCGCACCCAGTACCACCGCGCGAATGACAGCGTTCAGTCCGGGCGCATCACCGCCGCCGGTGCAGATGGCGATGCGCAGTCGTGAGGCGGTATCGATGGTCATAGCGCCTTGTTCCTCTCTTCTCGTGGAACCAGTGCCGTTGGTTCGTCCGTGCCGCGTGCCAACCCGATAACTGACCCGACCTGCTTCCAAGAACGATATCCGAGATCTGATGTTCCGTTCAGAATCGTTACGCGCCGCCGCATACCAGACGCGACAGCGCGTGGACGTCGAAGGCGCGCGAACGATGCGCCTCTTTTCAGCTATATACGCCTTTATTATATATACACAGGCAAGACGTTGCTACATCTGTCTTTCTCTGTGACCCAGACGCCTGTTATCGCAGCGTTGCGTTCATGCGCGTTCACATTCCCTGACGAGATAGCGTGGGGTATTACGTCATGGAGGGACGGGGAACGGCCCGTCCCTCCGTCCTGACATTGGAAGGAACAAGATCAGACCGGCAGGTCGACGATGTTGATCGCCTCCTTGCCGCCGTACATGTCCCACCAGGGTTTGGCGCCCTTGTCGAGCACTTCGTTCAATGCCGTAATGTTCTGCACACCGCGGTCGTTGAGCCATGCCTCGAGCGCATCGAACCCTTCGCGCGCGTAGACGGGAATGCCGTCCTGCCAGGTGGCGCGTCCGCACAGCACGCCGGCGAAGCGCGAACCGGCTTCGGCAGCCATCTCGAGCGACTCGCGGAACACCTCATCGGTCACTCCCGCGCTCAGGTAGATGAACGGCTTGGTGGCGGCATCCGACGCTTCACGGAACAACTTCAGCGCCTCCTGGCGGGTATATGCCTCCTGACCGCCAAACGCCTTCGTGCCCGACACGAACTTCATATTGATCGGCACTTCGACCTTCAGCACATCGACGCCATACTGCGGCTTGGAAAGTTCCTCCATATACGCCGCGACATATTTTGGCTTCACTTTGGCAAATTCGAAGCTCTTTTCGTCGCCAATGTTGTCGTCATACGCCAGCGGTTCGAGGAAGAAGGGCACGTCGAGACCTTTGCACTCCGCGCCGACCCGCTCGAGGAACGCATGCTTACGCGCCAGAATATCCGGCTCATCGAAGGGATTGTAGTAGATCAGGATTTTGATCGCGTCGGCGCCAGCCTGGATCAGGCTGTACACACTCCAGGTATCGAGCAGGTCGGGCAGGCGCCCTTTGATCGTTGCATCGTACCCGGTTTTCTCATACGACATCAGCACACCGGCGTTGGGCGCCTTGTGCTCCAGCGCCGGCAGACCATACTCCGGGTCCATCAGGATCGCCGAGGCGTGCCTGGTCAACACTTTTGTGACCGCCGTTTTGAACAGCGTCAGATCCTCGCTGGTTGCTGTTCCGCCTTCGCCGCGCGCTTTGGCGATCGCCTTCTTGAGCGAACCGCGCTGATCCATCGCCGCTGCTGCAATCACGCCGCGTTCATCGGCACATGCGTTGATGCCGTTGAATTTGCCGCGTGTCATTGTGACCGTGGCCATCGTCAACCTCCTTCAATACAGGAACATCGGCTTGCCGAGCGGGTGCTTGACCCGCGGCCGGTAGTTTTCCGTGTCGTACAGCTCGTCGACATCGACTCGCTTGACTCCCTGAACGCAGGTATCGACCGGAACGGTGGTGTATTGGCCGCTCTGGAGCGCCACCATACGACCGCTGTGCCCCTGGAGCAACTGATCGACGGCGAGGTTGCCGTAACAGATCGCAACCATCCGGTCAAGCGAGTCGGGTGCGCCGGCGCGCATCAGGTACGAAAGTTGCTGGTGCACAATGTCGATGCCGGTGATCTTTTTGATCGCCTCACCGGTGATCATGCCGATGCCGCCGAGTTTCCGGTGCCCGTAGGCATCCTCTTGACCATATTCAACCACCTGGCCGCCGATCATTGACGCCCCTTCTGAGATGACACAGATGGAGTAGTTGCTCGGATTACGTCTGCGGTCTTCAACCAGGAAACGCGCCAGTTTTTCGACATCGAACGGCACTTCGGAGATGATGGCGCGGTCAACATCAGCCAGGTACGCCGAAATGAGCGCCGTTTCGCCCGAATTGCGCCCGAACAGTTCAATGACTGCGATCCGCTCGTGTGAACCGGTCGGCGTGCGGAGAGCATTGAGAAAATCGACGCTGCGCGTGACCGCCGTCGAGAAACCGATGCAGTAGTCGGTGCCGAACACGTCGTTGTCCATCGTCTTGGGAATGGCAACCACCCGTACCCCCTCGCGGTGCATGCGCACAGCATAGGAAAGGGTGTCGTCGCCGCCAATCGGCACCAGGGTATCGATGCCAAGGTGCTCGAGCACGCGCAACACGTGCGGCGTGCAGTCGGCGGTCTTCTTTTCGCCGGTGAATTCGAATTTGCCTTTGAGAAACTCGGGCATATCCTTCTCACGCACCTTCTGCGGGTTCGTACGCGATGTATGCAGGTGCGTTCCACCATACCGGTCGATCGTGCGAACGTCCGCTTTTGTGAGAGGTTGTACCCATTCTGTGGCGCTCTCCGGGTCATCAAGATTGTAGTAGAGCAACCCGGCCCAGCCGCGCCGAATGCCGATCACCTCGATCCCGGCGTCATTGGCACGATTCACAACGGCCTTGATACAGGGGTTCAAGCCGGGAACATCACCGCCGCCAGTCAGAATTCCGATTCGCATACTTCCTGTCTCCTCACTAAACTGAGCGATGCCAGAGCCTTTTGAGCGTCATGCTCACATAGTGCGCGAATCATTCCGCTGCACCCGTGCATCTGCGCGGAGATATCGCTCAGAATGCACCCGCCGTGTGGCGCTTCGGTCGGCGCTTGCGCAGCCCGGTCCGACAGGGCGACCGGTGGCTGAAAGCAAACGCCAGTGATGCTTGCACTGAGACATACGGTACGCGCCGCTGCGGTGTACGGCGACGCCACTGCCCACCAATCGGGCTGATCATGCCCTGGTTGTGTGGTACGCGATACACCGCCATTGTATACACGTTTTAACCTTGCTGCGGTTATGGGGTTCCAAACTGCGCGTAAATATCTCGCAACCTTTGCCCATGTGCATATGCTGCTGATATAATAGCACAGGCGCTGAGATGGAGAACTGCGTGCACTGACTATTATACATGCGCTGGCAAGGCATGCGTCTACTGTTCGCTTGTGCGGTGTGCGCGGCGTTGGGTTGCCTGTTGGCCGCTTCTGCCACTGCCCAAAGCGCGATCCCCGCTACGACGACGTATGAGTCGTGGTTGCGCGAAGCATTCACTGCTGCGCAACGTCGTGATCGCATTGGTCTGGAAGAAGCGGCGGAGCGCCTGATCGCAACGACAGCCGTGCGCCTGCCCGATGGAACGGTGGTTTCAGTAGATAATGCCTGGTTGCAGGATGCCCTGTCATCGCCGACTCCTGATTTTCCACGCATCACGGCACGCCTCGGCGCGCTGATCGACGCGCGGGCGCAACCGGCATCGTCGGCGCCCGCCGACGCGCTCGAACGGCTGGATCGCCTGCTGGCGGCGCCGCCTTTTAATCGCTCAGATCCATCTGAGCCTGAGACGCCGCAGTGGGTGATCGATGTCCTCGACTGGCTGGCGCAGGTGATCGAAACCATCCTGCGTCCGGTTGAAGCCGTTCCGCCGGCTGCAACCAATGTGGTCGCCTGGGTCATCACGTTGGCTGGCGCGGCGCTGTTACTGGCGGTGATCGTATATTTGCTTATCAATCTACGGCGCGGTATTGTGCGCGATGCACGGATTGCTGCGGATGGCGACGATCCTGTGCCAACTGCATCGGAGGCGTTCGATCAGGCCAGCGCCCTGGCGCGCAACGGCGATTACCGCGCTGCGGTGCGCAGTCTCTACCTCTCGGCGCTCCTCTGGCTCGATGAACAGGACCTGTTGCGCTACGACCGCGCGCTGACGAACCGCGAGTATCTGGAGCGTGCGCAGCGCAATCCTGCATTGCTGGCGCGTCTGAAGCCGGTGATCGAAACGTTCGATCAGGTCTGGTACGGTCATGCGCCGGTCGATGCGTTGACGTTTGCGGCGTACCGCCAGCAGATCGAAGCGTTGCGCCGCGATATGGGAGCGCAACGCCTATGACGCGGGTTCGCGATCTGCTGATCATCGCCGGTCTGTTTGGTGTGCTCATCCTGTTTGTCGTCGTGGGTCCGGGCCGCACACCGCCGCAGGACCCGAATCTTCCCAGCACCTACTCAAGTGCGCCAGGTGGGGCGCTTGCGCTCTACGAATGGACGCGCGCGATGGGGTATGATGCGCGCCGCCTTGAATATCGTCCATTCGAGGTCGCCAGGGACGATGCGGTGCTGGTGATGCTCAGCCCCAGCGAATCGATCAGCCGCGCCCATGCCCGCGACATTCTGGCATGGGTCGAGCGCGGCGGGACGCTGATCTTCGCTGACGATGCGCCGACGGTGTTCAGCGTGTCGGATGAACTGCTCGATGCGTTGCAGGTGCGGATCACCGTGCTCACCGGCACGCAGATCATCGGGCGCGCGCCAGCGTTGCAGCCGATGTTCGACCAGCCGCCGGTGCGGGAAGTGTTGGTTCGCACATCGCGCACGCTCACGCCGCAGCGCGATGACTATGCGCCTCTGTTTGGCGCTCCCGGTCAGATTCTGATTGCGGGCATTCGGATTGGCAGTGGCTATGTGTATATCAGCGCAACCGCACACCCGTTCACCAACAGCGGGCTGCGCGATCCACAGAACGCGGCGCTAGTGCTGAACATGCTGCGTCGTGCGCCACCAGGGGGGCGCATTCTGTTCGATGAGTATCATCACGGGCTGGTAGCGCCTCCGTTGCCGACCGATGGCTTGCTCACCACACCATTGGGATGGGCGGGGGTGTATGTGGCCACAGCCACGGCGCTCTTTCTGTTGCTGGGGGGGCGACGCTTCGGGCGCGCCGTGCCGCTCAGGGAAGAGATGGCGCGCCGGAGCAGCGCAGAGTACCTTGAGAGCATGGCAGAGTTGTATCAGCGCGGCGGCAAGCGCCGGTATATGGTGCAGCACTTTTACGCCGATTTCAAGCGTCGGCTCGCGCATCCATACGGTATCAACCCGCAACTGGAGGATCGCGAGTTCGTCTACCAGATGGCGCGGGCGCGTCCTATCGACGAAGCGGCGCTGCAGACGCTGCTGGCGCAACTGCGCACAACGCCTGCATCCGATGCCGATCTGTTGCGGGTCGTTGCTGCGGCGGACGCCTTCATCGCCGCCCGGATGCATGAACGATAAGCATGCGCAAAAGGTGTCAGGCGTTGCGCATTGAACGCTGAATGTGCGAAGGCAAGGCGAGAGACAGGCGGCGAGAAGGGCAACAACTGGTGTACATTGCGCATATGACTGTTGGCGGGACAGGCAGGCGCGGAGGCGATAATGAAACTCACCATTGCGGGACGTTTGCACCCGACGCTTGATCTGCTCGATGAAGGATATGCGCTCTACCGGCGCCACTTTACCAGTTTTGTGGCGATTGGACTGGCGTGGTTGACGCCGATTGCCATTGCGATTGGTCTGCTTGTGAGCAATGCCGAACGGATTGGCGAAAACTGGCTTATTGTGATCGCTCTGGGGGGGGTGTTTCTGGCGCCGCTACTGCTGCTCTACCTCATCGGCGGGCTGTCGCGCGCCGCCGCCGCCGCTATTGATGGTCGCGCTATCGATCTCCGCGAGGCGTTGACCATTCATCCATCCGGCATGGTCAAAGCCGGATGTTTTGCAATTATTTATAGCTTCATTATGCAGATTGCGTCCTGGGCAATGAGCATTCTCTGCGTCTGTCCTATCTATGTTCTGGGACTCAGCTTATCTGGTCTGTTTGCGTCTGCCGACTCCGATAGCCCCGCTGCCATTGCGGCGCTGGTTGTCTTTGGTTTGCTGATCACCGGAATGTATGGGATGGGGTTCATCATCGGGGGCATCGGTTACAGCAGCATGTTTTACGCACTCCAGCCATGGTTCGTCGAGCGGTTGCGTTTTGGCGAGGCGCTGGAGCACAGCGTCGATCTGGTTGTTTTCCGCTTTCGCAGCAATCTGGTTGCGTGGGGGTTGAGCGCGCTCGTCGTCTTTGCGGTTGGCGTGTCGGTCAGCCTGGCGGTCGGGGTGATCATTCCGCTCCCGCTGCTCCTGCTGCTCGGCTCAGAGTCGACGATTGCCCAGACGATTGCTGGTATCGCGTGGCTGCTCGGTCTGGCGCTGGTATTGCCGCCGTGGTTTATCTGGATGGCGTTGCTCTACCGGCGCAATCTGGCAGCGCGCAGCGGCGCCGATCTGGCGCAGCGGATCGAGGCATGGGCAGGGCGAGTGCGAACGTTGAATGTTGAATGTTGAACGTTTTCAAGCGAAAAGGTCACACGCAGGGGCGTGGCGGCGCCACACCCACAGCCCTGGGATACGTGCCCGTAGCGGCATGGCGCCGCCGCACCCACGGGCGCGTCTTACGCAGTGAGAACAAAAATGCTAACATACGACACCGCCACAACACTTCGCGCTGAAGCGGCGAAAGTGATCGTCGGGCAGGATGAGCCGTTGACGCAGATCATGATTGCGCTGTTCTGCGGCGGTCATGTGTTGCTCGAAGGCGTGCCCGGCACCGCAAAGACGCTAATGGCGAAGACGCTGGCAATGCTGACCAACGCCGAGTTCAAGCGGGTGCAGTTCACTCCCGATCTGATGCCCTCCGACGTGATCGGCACGCAGGTCTTCGAGATGGGCGCGGGGCAGTTTCGCCTGCACAAGGGACCAGTGTTCACCAATATTCTGCTCGGCGATGAGATCAACCGCGCACCGGCGAAGACGCAGAGCGCCCTCCTCGAAGCCATGGAGGAGCGCCAGGTGACTATCGAAGGGCAGCGGCTGCCGCTGCCCGAACCGTTCTTTGTGCTGGCGACGCAGAACCCTGTCGAGTACGAAGGCGCCTATCCGCTGCCGGAAGCGCAACTCGACCGCTTCCTGTTCAAGGTGATGATCGATTATGCGCCGCAAGAGGTCGAGATCGAAGTGCTACGGCGCTACCACGCCGGTTTTGATGCTCATCGCCTGGATAATGTCGGGCTGCGTCCGGTGATGAACACTGCCCTGCTGGCGCAGTGTCGCGCTGAGATCCAGCAGGTGCAGGTGGACGATGGCATTCTGAAGTACATCACCGACATTGCACAGGCGAGTCGCAAGAGCCTTGACCTGCTGCTCGGCGGCAGCCCGCGCGCCTCGATCAGCCTGCTCCTGGCCGCCAAAACCTGGGCTGCCATGCAAAATCGCGCGTATGTGATACCCGACGATGTCAAGCTTTTAGTGCGACCGGTCTATCGCCATCGCATTATTCTCAAGCCGGAAGCCGAAGTTGAGGGATTGACGTCCGATATGGCGATGGCGCGGATCCTGGCGCGGGTCGATGTGCCGAGGTGAGGGTTAGGGGTTAGGGGTTAGGGGTTAGGGTAACTGCACACTCCCCACTCCTCACGCGAAGCCTGCAACGCATGATTCCAACACTACGCCTCTATCTGCTCCTCCTGCCTGGCGCGGCGCTGGTTGCCGGGGTTGCGCTTACGCCGCTGATGCTCTGGATTGCTGTTGCCTACCTGGTGGTTGTGGCGGCGCTGGTAATCGCCGATTATCTGCTGACTGACCGGCCCGCCGTGCTCGAGGTCGAACGCATCCACGACTCGCGCCTCTCGCTCGGCGCCAGCAACCCGGTGACCCTCCTCATCGCCAGCCGCGCCCGCCGCCCGTTGACGCTGCAGATCCGCGATGAGCATCCCGACGACATTCCCGCCGACACAACCATTCTGACCGGAAAGGTCGAACCATTCGCGCTGCTCGAAGTGCGCTACCATCTGCGACCTGTGCGCCGCGGCGACTATGATTTCGGCAATATCAATCTGCGCTACGCCAGCACGTTTGGCACATTCGTGCAGCAAGCCTGTTATCCGGCATCAGCATCGGTCAAAGTGTATCCAAACGTCCTGGATATTCGCAAGTATGATCTGCTGGCACGGAAAGGGTTGCTTCTCGAAATGGGGTTGCGCCCGGCGCGCATCTTCGGGCAAGGGGTCGAGTTTGAGCGTCTGCGCGAGTACCGTCCCGATGACGAATTTCGACGAATCAACTGGAAAGCGACCGCGCGTCGGGGCAAACTGATCGCCGCCGAGTACGAGACCGAACGTAGCCAGTATGTCATCAGCGTTATCGACACCGGTCGGTTGATGCGCACCCCGGTCGAGGATGGCGACATCAGCCTTGCCAGGCTCGACTATGCCATCAACGCGACCCTGCTGCTCTCATATGTTGTCACCCTCAAAGGCGACCATGCAGGCATGCTGAGTTTCGCCGACGATGTGCGCACGTACCTGGCGCCCAGACGCGGCAAAAGCCAGTTCTACCGCATGCTCGAAGCGTTGTACAACGTTCAGCTCGAGCCGGTTGAGTCCGACTATGCCCGTGCGCTGACGTATCTGAGCACACGGCATAAACGGCGATCGCTGATTATCGTGTTCACCGATCTGGTGACGCTCGATGCGGCGCGTGATCTGATCGCGCACATGGCGCGTCTGGCGCGGCGTCATCTGCCGCTGTGCGTGATCATGTCCGATCCGAACGTTACCCGGCTCATCGGGCGACCGCCGATCGAAGCGAGTGATGTCTACCAGCGCGGCGTGGCGGAAATGCTGCTGGCAGAGCGGCGTGTCGTTCTTGAGACTCTGCACCGGAACGGGGTGCTGACCCTCGATGTTCCTGCCGATCGGCTCAGTGTGGCGGTCATTGAAAAGTATCTGGAGTTGAAGGGGCGGGGGATGTTGTAATAACAGGAGTTACGCGGTCGCCTCACGGACGAACCGCAGAACGGCTCTTTTTGCCTTCGGCAGAGCGGTGCGGCGGCTTCGCCGCCGCACCGCACCACCTGAATCCGGAGTGTCACATTGCCACAGGCTTCGGCGGAGCCGGAAAACGCGCCACCGCGTACGTCCTGGCAATAAGGCGTTCGACGAACATGTGATACAATCACGCCCGTGATTGTTCGATGTCGTATCAGCCGCATCCTTGCCGATGTCGAAGCCGCCATCCCGCCGGATGGCAAGCGCGACTATTTCCGGTTGCATCGTGATCGTTTCGCCATGCTGCTGGCGGCCATACCGACGGACGCTGGCAGTCGCGCACTCGAAATCGGCGTCAATCCAGGGTTGTTCACCCAGGCGCTTGTGCGCGCCGGGTATCGTGTCAGCGGCACAGATCTCTTCCCAGACCATCGCGCGGAACTGTGGCGTCGGCTGGGAGTCGACGTGCGTCGTTGGAACATCGACACCGAGCCGCCGCCATACCCGCCGGAGTCGTTCGATCTGATCATCTTCTCGGAAGTCATCGAGCATCTCGCCAATCCGCCAATCGACGCACTGGCAACAATGCGAGCATTGCTGGTTCCAGGGGGGTATCTCCTGATCTCGACGCCAAACCAGTTCTATTTGAAAAGCCGTTTGCGGGTACTGGCGGATATTCTGCTCCTGCGTCCGTTCGAACACGATGACGAATTTCAACGCTGGGCGAGTCTGAAGGCGGAAGCGCGCTACTACACCCACAGCCGGCTCTACAGCATGCGGCAACTCTGCTGGATGCTGGAGCAGGCAGGATTTGCCGTACAGCAACGCATCTACGGCGATCCATGGGAGCGGGTTGGCCTGGAATGGCAGCGGTTGTTCCGTTATCCGCACCGCTGGCTGGGCAAGGCGTTGCTGTGGGGGGCGACGCGCGCGATTCCGCCAGCGCGCTCGATGCTGCTGGTGGTTGCGCAGCGTCCAGCCTCCGCGCCCGGTGGCTGAAGCCGCAGGGTACGGGAAGCGAAGCTTGCCAGCGCGGACTGGCGCGGCGACGACCGGATTCATGACTCAAAGACCATAGACCAGCGTACGAAGAGGCGAACCAATGTGATGTGGCAAAGAGTGAAAACCAACACCTATGCTTTGCCTGCTCTTGGATACGTGGCGCTCAGCCTGATCGTCATGGCGCCGGTGTTGCCGGTGTTTGGCGTTGCCATTCCTGGCGGTCCGATCGCCGAAGTCGATGGGTGGCAAAATGTCTGGAACCTCTGGTGGGTGCATCGCGCGCTGATGACGCCGACCAATCCGTTCTTTACACCCCTGCTGTTCTATCCGCAGGGCGTCGATCTCACGCTGCAAACCCTCAATGTCAGCAACGGCATCCTGTTTCTGCCGGTGACCGCGCTGTTCGGTCCGATTGCGGCATACAACGCCGCCGTTCTGGCTGCGCTGGTTCTATCGGGTGTTGGCGGGTATGCGCTGGCGCTGCGGGTGAGCGGCGATCGCCTGGCGGCGTTCATCGGCGGCGCCGTTTTTGCCTTTTCGCCGTTCCACCTGACCAAAATCTGGGACGGTCAACTGGAGATGATTGCGCTGCAATGGCCGGCGTTCTATGCATTCTTTCTGCTGCGCGCCGTTGAGGATCTGCGCTGGCGTGATGCGTTGATTGCCGGCGTTTTTCTGGCGCTGACAGGGTACACGAGCTGGTATTACCTGTTCTTTTTTGGGGTCTACAGCCTGATGTTCGCGGCGCTCTGGCTGGCGCGGGGACCCGGTGAACGGCGATGGGGGATGGCGCGTCAGTGTGGAATAGTTGCCGGGACAGGCGGCCTGCTGCTTGCGCCGTTGATCATTGCGGCTGGCCGTGCAGCGCGCACGATGACCGCCGCCGGTATACGGTTTGATCCGTCCAATCCGCTCGACCTTATCCTGATCCACTCCGCTAATCTCTACGATCTGTTGCTTCCCAGTGGTCTTCATCCGCTTTGGGGACGTGCAGTCGAGGCGCTGGTGCGCACATGGCATCCGTACATTGGCGCGTGGAACATTGCGCTCGGATACACGGCGCTGACGCTGGCAGTAGTTGCGTTGGCGCTGGCGCGCACCAGAGCATGGCGCTGGGCAGTGATCGGACTGGCGGCAATTGTGCTGGCGCTGGGTCCTCTCGTGCACATTGGTACGGTGCGGACCGCTATTCCATTACCGTATCAGATTTTGCTGACGCTGCCGGGCATGGATCTTGCACGCCGCCCCAGTCACTTTGTAGTGATTGCAACGCTGATGCTGGCGCCGCTTGCGGCGCTTGGACTCCAGGCGCTGCGCCAGCGGTCAGCCCTGCAGCAAGGGTATCTGCTGGCGGGAGTGGCGACAGCGGCCATCGCTTTCGAGTATGCGCCGCCGCACTGGTCACTCTTCCCCTTCCGCACCCATCCCTACTACGCTCGGGTGTCCGCTGTTCCCGGAGCGGTGGTCGAGATTCCGCCATCGCTCGAAGCCAGTCTGCCGCTCAAGGCGCAGATCGTCCACGGAGAGCCGCTGGTTGGCGGGTTCGTCTCACGGCCGCCGCGCTACAGGTTTGTCGAGCAGGCGCCAGGAGTGCGTCCACTCTGGACGATGCGACCTGACGACACCTCGCTATTCGTCGATCAGGCTGCCAATCGGTTGAAGGAACTCAACGCCTATGGAGTGCGTCATGTTATTATTCACCGGGCGCAGGTTGCGCCAGAACGTCGTGCGGATCTCCAGGTGGCGCTGCGGCAGACGCTTGGCGATCTCACGCCGGTGTACGCAGACGAAGAGTTGATTGCATACCTGGTGCCAGCAATCGAGTCAGGTATAGTCGCATATGCGGCTTTTGGCGATGGGTGGTATGCCGAGGAACGTGATGGTGATCGACGCTGGCGCTGGATGGGACCGGAAGGAGAGATTGTGCTGGTCAATGCCGGTCACCACGATGCGCCAGTTCGTCTGTCGCTCGATGTGCGATCCTACGCGGAAGCGCGCCGGGTTGCGCTGCTCTTCGATCACCATCTGCTCGGAGAACGGCGTATTGACCCGGAAGGCTCACGACTGTCGATCCGCCTGCTCCTGCCGCCTGGCGAACATCGTGTGCGTTTGCGCGCGGATGCAACGCCTGACCCGGCTCTTCCGGCACGATTGATCAGCGTTGTTGTGTCCGATGCTCGTATGCAGGCGATTCCGCAACGGTCCCAGTAATGATTCGCTCACTGGAACAATCTCATTTCGCTGACAAGACGACAGGATTGCCCCGTCGCGCGAGGTTCGCCATCTACGGTGAAATCCTGTTCCTTACGGCTCTGGTTGCACTCTGTGCGGCATACCTGATGATTGTGCAACAAAACCCGGTCCGGTACACACTGGACGGAGCGCGCGACAGGCTCGACGGCAGCGGCTGGTATGGGATGGAGCAGCACGGTGCGTTGACCTATCGCTGGTCGACCGGCAGCGCGGACGTGCGCCTGCCGCTCCGTCATAAGAGTGGGCGAACCTATCTGATAACATTGACGGCGCAATCGCTCCATCCAGATGGACCGCAACCGGTTCGCTTTTTGCTCAATGACCAGTTGATTGCAGCGGCTACCCCGGATCGTGAAGCGCGCACCTATCGTTTTCTTCTCGCGCCAGCGCAGGGAGACGCAGGGATGCGTTTTGGGTTTGCCACGCGCCCTTTCCGCCCCGCCGACGACAACCGCGACCTGGGATTGCTGGTGAGTCATCTGGTCGTTCAGTCGATCCCGGCGCCTGACTGGATACTGATGTCTGGCGCTCCTGTGGGTCTGCTGGTTCTGTGGGGAAGCATGCGCCGACGCGCCACGCGCTGGCCCGCGCTGACCATTGTTGTGATCCATGCGCTGGCATTGATGACGACTGCCACGCTCTATCGCCCGACTGCCCTACCGTTCACCTGGTTTGCGTTCCCCACCCTGGCGGCTGCGGCTTTGAGCGTCTTCGTCGCTCAGGCGGCGCAGGCTCGCATTGGGTTGGCGGCGCTGGCGGCGCTGGTCGGATACAGCGGCGTCATCTGGCCGCTGGCGTTCACCGATGATGCCTTCATTTCGTTCCAGTACGCGCGCAACCTGGTCGCCGGGCATGGACTGGTCTTCAATCCTGGCGAGCGGGTCGAGGGATATACCAATTTCCTCTGGACGATGCTTGCGGCGCTGACCATCTGGCTTGGCGGCGATCCGGTGTTCTGGGGGTATGCTGCCGGCATCGCCATTGGTCTGGCGATCGTGCTGGTCTCCTATCGCGTGGCAGCGGCGGCGGTTGGTCCGGGATGGGGACTTGCCGCTGCGTTACTGGTGGCAAGCAGCCAGAGTCTGCTCGTCTATACTGCGCGCGGCACCGGCATGGAAACCGGGTTTTTCACGCTGCTCGTCCTGCTCGGCAGCGGCATGTACCTGTCGGCGTATCCGACTCGTCACCGGCAGCGGTATCTCTTCACCGGGGTTATCTTCGCTCTGGCGGCGCTGACCCGACCAGAGGGGGCTATGGTATTCGGGTTGACCGTTGGACACGCGCTGCTGGTTGCGATTGGCGACGAATCGGACGCTGGCGGGTCGCTGATCAAAACGACGCGAACCGCCGTGCGATCAACGTTGCCGCTTATTGCGTCTTTTTTAGGAGTGTTCGTGCCGTACTTTGCCTGGCGTTGGTGGTATTACGGTGATCTGCTGCCCAACACGTTCTATGCGAAAACCGGTGGAGGGGTGCAGCAATGGCTACGTGGGGCAGGTTACGCCGCCGATTTCGCCCTGGTTTTTGGCGGTCCGCTGCTGCTTTTCGCTGCGGCGGCGCCATTGGCGACGTTTGCTGACCGTTCTTCGAGGAAACAATGGCGCGCGGCGCTCACAGCGCCGGTGGGATACCTCTGGCTGCTCTGCGCTGTGTACACGGTTTACATTATCTTTGTCGGGGGCGATCATTTCCCTGGGGAACGGTTCTTTGCGCCAATCATTCCATTACTGGCGATCCTGATCGCCACCGGTCTCTCTGCCTTGACCCTGAGCGCCATTGCACGGCGCGCGCCACGGCTGGCATATGCCACTGCAACGATTGCAGTGGCGATGGCGGCATGGCTGGGATTGAATCGTGGCGATGCGCTGGAGCGGCGGGTGGTCGGAAACGATGAAAGTGTCTGGATATGGGCGGATCTCGGCACGTGGCTTCAGCGGAATACGCCGCCGGACGCCAGTGTCGCTGCGGCAGGGATCGGCGCCATTGCCTACTATTCGCAGCGTGAAACGATCGACATGCACGGTTTGACCGACCGGCATATCGCGCGTGTTGCGGTGGAAAACATGGGCAGCGGCGCTGCGGGGCACGAGAAGCGCGATCCTGAGTATGTGCTTCATGTTCGCAAGCCGACCTACATTCCGCGTTTGTGGGAAGACTATTTCGGCGGAGCAGCGGTTTTGCAGCAACAGTATGAATTGATCACCATTCGCACTGATCGAGGATTTGATCTCCAGCTCTGGCGGAGGCTGCCGACGGCGCCTTGACAATTCTGTCCGTTCTGTGACATAATCTGACCGCCATCGTTGCAATGGTCTGTAAGGTCTGATGCATGCGCTCCTCGGCAAGCCCCCTGAACATTCTCAACCGCTGCCTCGCGCGCACAATGAGCCATGGCGTTCGTAAGCGGGGCCTTCACTGTTCACGACTGTCACGCGAAAGGAGGGAGCATCACGCCATTCCCTGGTTTCTGAACGGGTGATGCATACATGCCATGAAACAATCACGTTCTTCGTTAGTCATCGCGGCGCTCGCGGTGCTGCTCGTGGCCGCGGCGCTCGCACTGAGCGCTCCGACGCCGTCAGGTCAGGCGGAAGTTCAGGATCTGCTGGTCTTGCCAACGGTTCCTCCCACCCCGACGGTCCCCCCTGCTCCCCCGGCGCGCGCTGACATTGCCGCGCCACAGGGCGGCACGACCCTGGCAACCGCATCGTTCGATGGAACGGACGCGCTGGATGGCTGGCAGATCGTCGATCTTGAGGATGTGCCGGTCGAGCGCAGGTCGCTCTGGGTCGTTGTCGATGGACGCCTGCGCCAGGATCGAACGGTCCCGCCGCTGCGCGATCCGAGCATCCACGAAACCGCGGCGCTGACCGGCGATGCAGCCTGGAGCGATTATACGATCAGCGCCAGTTTCTATGACCAGGATAATGCCAATGTGGGACTGATTGCGCGCTATCAGAACGGCGCCTACTATCGGTATCGAATCATTCGCGAGGGGTATGAAGACCGTCCCAAGCACGTGATTGAGCTGGTCGCCGAGGGGACGGTCACCACGCTGGCGAGCCTTGATGCGCCAGGATACGAGCCGCGCCGGTGGAATACCATCATGCTCAGTGTCAATGGTGATCAGGTGCGCGCATTCTTCAATGGTCAGTTGACGATTGAGACCCGCGATGCGCAACTGGCATCCGGCGCCGCCGGATTGTACACGCGCGCCATTGGCGGCATGCTGTTCGACAATGTGACGATTACCAGCCCGTAGCAGAGCAGCGACCATCCTGGCGTCGTTCCTGTCCGTCCGCCCGATGGACAGGAACGACGCCAGGCGGAGCGATACCATGAGGAACGCTATGAATCGGATACTGTTGGCGCTGACGATCCTTGTCCTGACCGTTGGCGCGTGGGCGGCGCCGGAGACGCAACGACGCGCACTGGCGCAGACGCCGGAAATCACCTTCATCGGGCAAACGACGATCCCCACATCGGGGAATATCAAATATCCGCAGATCCGGGGCAAAGGCGATGCGGTGCATATCGCCGGAAGCGGCGGGAGCGGCGATGACAACTTTACGCGCTACTGGCGCAAACCGGCGGATGGCACGCTGAGCTTCTCTGCCCCGGTGACGCTTGGTCCGGCGCAGGGATCGCCGGCGTACGCTACGTCCGATGTGACGGTCGCGCCGAATGGTCGGGTCTATGTTGTCGGGAACAATACCGGCGATCAAACCATCTACCTCTGGAGCTCAAGCAACGGAACCGAGTGGAATCCGAGTGATCGCAAGGTCGTTCTGCGCGGCGGCGGCTTTCGCGTCTACCCGCACGTGGCGGCGTCAAACAATCGCCTGTGGGTCGTCTGGAATCAGGATGGACGCTATCGCTATCGCACGACGACCGATATGACCGGCGGCGGGGGATGGTCGGGAACGCAACTGGTCTCAGAACTCGAGTCCTTTGGTCATCCGTCCGTGGCGGTCTCGCCAGATGGGACTCGTATGGCGGTCGCCTACGCCATTTCCGCAGGTGATATTTATGTTGGTATCTGGAATGGATCCGGGTTCACCGAGCGTCGCATTCTGGACAATAACTTTTATCTCGCCGATCCAACCATCGCCTTTGGTCCCGATAATCGGATTTGGGTCGCCTGGCGCGCCGTTGAGGACCGGGTGTACTTTGCGCGCGAGAATGACCAGGGAAATTTTCCGGTGTCCCAGTTTGATCGCGCCGGATCATACGGAACGGTGTCGATCAGTGTTGATCCGCAAGGACTGGCGCATATCTTTTGGGTTGGCAACCGTGGCGATGGCTGGAAAGCGTACTACGCGCGTCAGGGAACGGATGGCACGTTGGGATTTCGCATTGTTGATCCCGGCGCCTTTATCGTGCATGGAATGGGCGCCGTCACGGTCACCGATTTCGCCTACGGCCACGGGGTGACCGAGTATTTTACCGGCGGCGGGGTATCGACCCGCTACTATCTGTTCCGTTCACTCGGCAGCAACTGCCTTGCGCAGACCATCACGATCGGCAATGCGCTTCCAAGCACCAATCCGCCCGTTGTGCGCGACCCGACGGTCACCGGGACGATTGCGCCATCTGCGGGATGCACGCCTGCCGAGCAACGGGTGGTCTTGAATGCCCAGGACCCAAATGCGCCCGCAACCACATGGTCGGGGTCGTACAATGTGCCGATAACCAACCTCGAACAATGCACCCAGACGGTCAATGTTCAGCTGCGCGCCAACAATCGCGCGCAGTTCGATTCGCAGTGGCGCAGCATCACCTTCATCGTCGATCCGCAGGCTGCGGGGACGCCGGTCGATGCCGCAGTTGATGTCATGAATCCGAAGATGTTCGGCGTCATTCCATCGAGCTTTTCGCCGATCACGCCGGCAGGCGATCTCTTCAATGATGGCGCATCGACCGGCGATCCGGGGTATACGCGCATCGATCAGATGCATCTGCGTATCGCCGATATTGGCGATTGCACCGGGTTGAGGGAGTATAAATTGCTCTACGATAATGGCGCGGAGTTCCAGTCTGGAACCATCACCGGAACGTTCGCCAGCAATCTGCCGCTTCCGCCGCAGGCGCCAAGCACCTCGCTTGTGAGCGGTGAAACGCTCTTCAAGGTGCAGGTGTTCGACCGCGCGGGCAACTCGTTTACCCTTCCACACCGCATGGTCTACGATCCGCCCGGCGCCGGCGGGGAAGGACGCCCGGTGATGGACCTCGGTTCGACGAGCATTGCGACCGATACGAACACGCTGACGATCCTGCGCGAACTGATTATCAATACGATCGTGGTGACCGATAATCTGTATCGGCGTGGGGAGTCGGTTCCGACGCGCGGATACGTGAACAATCAGACCCCGCCGAATAGCGCTGATACAACCAAGCAGTTCTGGGGACTCTGGATTGCGGTCGAGTATCTGGGCAAGGGATTGAACGCAGAGACCACCTATCCACCCCTGCCGAGCAGCGGATTAACCTTCGATAACCTGCGCTGGCAGCCGGTTGCCGTGCCGAATGCCGCCGGCGGCGCCCGGGTGCGATTCAATCTGTTCGACGGTGTGCTGGATCGCACCGCATCGTCGCCGACCAATGGGTTTGGACCGGATTTGACGAAGGACGGAACGTATCGCGTGTACGTGAAGGCGCTCGATGGCGCCGGCAATGCCAGCGCCGCAACCTATGTCACGACCCTGAGACTCGATCCGGGGTACGAGGTGGTGACGATCCGGTTGCCGATCATCAGGCGGTAGTAGGGGCAGGTCTGCAACCTGCCCCTACCCGTGGTTTTCGACCATGTCGGTATTGACCATTCGCGCCAGGCAAATCACCGCGCGCGTGCGCGGTGATCGCGGTCTGCTGGCGCTCATCACGCTGTTTGCGCTCCTGCTGCCGCTGGCGACGCCGCGGGTCTATGCGACCGATGAGGTGCAATATTACGTCTATCTGCGGTCGCTTCGCTTCGATGGCGACTTCGATTTTGCCAACGATTATCGCCGTTTCGCGGAACTGAACCCGCGATCGGGAATTGAGGGGAGTCTGCTCCAGCCCAACCGCATCCGCCCCGCAACCGGGCTGTACGGCAACATCGCGCCGGTTGGCGCGGCGATCATGTGGGCGCCGTTCTTTTTGCTGGCGGATGCGCTGGTGCATCTCGCCAATTTGTTCGGCGCACGCACTCCGGCAGACGGGTTTTCGGCGCCGTACATCTCTGCCGTCTGCTATGCTTCGGCGCTCTATGGGTTGCTGGGGGTGCTGCTCTCCTATCGCCTGGCGCGCCGCTTTGCGTCGGGCTTCGCGGCGACTCTCGCCAGTGCAACAATCTGGCTGGCGTCGCCGCTGGTGTTCTACATGTATATTCAGATGCCGTTTGCCCACGCCACCGGTCTGTTCCTGACGGCGCTGTTCCTGACGATCTGGTACGAAACGCGGGAATGGGGACGCAGCGAAGCGGAAGCAGGACGAGCGCGCGGATGGCGGGCATGGCTGGCGCTTGGGCTGGTCGGCGGGTTGATGACGATCACCCGCGAGCAACTGGGATTGTTTCTGCTGGCGCCGGTGATCGAGGCGCTCTGGCGCTATGCGCGTCTCCTGGGCGGAGGAGGGTCTGAGACCTGCTCCTGTGGGGGAGTCGGGCGGTTGGCGGTGCGCCATGCGCTGTTTATTGTCACGTTTGCCGTGGCGCTCACGCCGCAACTCCTCGTCTATCACATCCTCAACGGTGCGCCGCGACCGGCTGGCGAGGTGAGCGGCAAACTAAACTGGTGCAGCCCGCACTTGATCGATACCCTGATCGACGTCAATCCGGCGCCGGATTTCTGGTGCCCCGGAGCAAGCGATTTCACCGCGACCTTTCCGCCGTTCAGCCGCGGTGCGCTGGTGTGGAGCCCGGCGCTCGGTTTGGGGTTGCTCGGGCTGGCGCTGCTCTGGCGGTACGATCGCCTGCTCACGGTTGCACTGATGGCGGTGTTTTTGGGGCAGACCTGGATCAATGGCGCGTTTGGGACGACATGGCACCTGACCGGCGCGTTCGGCTTCCGGCGCCTGATTGAATGCACGCCGATCTTCGTTGTCGGGCTGGCACTCTTGAATGATGCTCTCATCAGACGGATCGGCAGGGTTGGGGTTCTCGTACCCGCAGTTGCGCTGATTGGATGGAACTTTGGGCTGGTGTTGAACGCAACTGTCTTCAACGCGGAGACGAACCTGCGTCATGGGTTGACCTGGCCCGATGTGTGGCGCTGGCAGATGGAAGCGCCAATGCGCGCTCTCAGGCTGGTCGGCGATCTGCTGTTTCGTCGCTGCCGATTCTTCGAGAATCAGCCGTGTGAGTGAGAAACGCTTGCCACAAAAACCGCCAGGGTGTGGCTGTGCGCCCCGGCGCGGATGGTGGTTTGCAGTCAGGGGTTAGGGGTTAACTGTGTCCTGGTGTGGATGGTGGGCCGCCCAGGATTCGAACCTGGAACCCAGTCGTTATGAGCGACGCGCTCTGCCATTGAGCTAGCGGCCCGCACCGTGCATGGTATCACGCACTGCGCTGTGATGCAAGCGCATCAGGCGATCAGCGAGTAGAACTCACGCTCGCGTTTTTCCAGCATTGGAACAATCTCACCCTCAATAATTTTCTGAAAGTGTGGTGTGTCGCGGTGCGCCGCTAGTGCTGCGTGCGTTTCGTACTGCTCGTACAGAAGAAACATGTCCGGGTTTTCCTGCGAGCGGCAGCAGTGGTAGAGCAGGCATCCCGGCTTGTGTCGCCGCACCAGCGCCGCCATCCGACGCAGCGCATCCTCGACGGCGTCACCTAAACCGGGTTTGCAGACGTAGCGAGCGATCAGGACGATCATGGCGGCACCCTCGAGTCATGTGAGTTGGCGCGTTTCGTGAGCATTATACCAGTTTTGTGAGAACCGAGAACTGAGAACCGAGAACTGAGAACCGAGAACTGAGAACCGAGAA
>ERZ1685331.40-NODE-40-length-46468-cov-20.635856_pt1 | contig 46468 bp, 36 predicted proteins | sample MGYA00580194_ERZ1685331 | MGnify/ENA primary metagenome ERZ1685331 (study PRJEB41501, sample SAMN08275520) | hot springs metagenome | biome: alkaline hot spring; material: microbial mat | place: Russia: Ush-Beldyr | collected 2015-07 | depth 0.5 m m ...
CAGCGCCTCGGCGATCGCCTGGACGCTCGCCTCGATCGGCTCGGTCAGGTACGCCGGGTAGATGCCCCTGATGAACAGCACCACCACCAGGATGACCCCGCCGACATACTCCTGCGCCGTAAGTTCAGGCAGGTGGCGGAACTCAGGGTTTTTCAGTCCGCCGAAGAACACCCGGTACACGGCGATCAGAATATACCCCGCCGTGATCGGGATCGAAATGCCCGCCAGCACCGCGATCAACGGGAAGCGTTGCCACATGCCCATGAAAATGTTGAACTCAGCCCAGAACCCCGCCAGCCCTGGCATGCCCATGGACGACAACCCGGCGATGATAAAAACAATCGCCGCAAATGGCATCACCACGAACAAACCGCCGAGTTCAGGAAACTGCCGGGTGTGCGTCCGGTCGTACACCATTCGCCCGACGACCGCGAAGAAGAGTGCCGTCATCACGCCATGCGCGAACATCTGCAGCACTGCGCCGGTCATGCCGATCGTGTTGGCCGCCGCCAGACCCATGAGGGTCAATCCCATATGGCTGACCGACGAATACCCGATCATGAACTTGAAGTCGCGCTGCGTCATGGCGATGGTTGCGCCATAGACCGCGTTGATCAGCGTGGCGATAGCAATCGGCAGCAGCCAGTAATGGGCGCCTTCGGGGAAGATCCACATTGCCACGCGCAGGCAGCCATACGCCCCCAGTTTCATCAGCACGCCTGCGTGCAGCATCGAAACGGCAGTCGGCGCAGCGACGTGACCGGTCGGCGACCAGGTATGGAACGGGAACATGCCCGCCAGCACCGCGAACCCGAGGAAGAGCGGCACGAAGAAGATAATCTGCACATCGCGGGTGAACAACGCCGATTGCGCCAGCAGGCGCATGTCGAAGGTGCGCAGCGTGCCGCTGAAGTAGACAGCGACCATTCCCAGAATGATGAATGCCGACCCGCCCATCAGGTAGAGTGTCAGTTTCATCGCGCCATACTCTTTGCGCGTGCTCCCCCAGATGCCGATCAGCAGGTACATCGGCAGCACGGCCAGTTCGTAGAAAATGAAGAGCAGGAAGAGATCGAGCGACACAAACACGCCGTACACCCCGGCAGCCAGCAGCAACAACAACGCCCAGTACTCGCGCGTCCGCTCCTCGATGTTCCAACTGATCAATGCGCCGGTGAAAATGACCAGTCCATTGAGCAGCAGCATCGGCAGACTGATCCCATCGACGCCAAGGATGTAGTTGATGCCGAGTTCTGGCAGCCAGGGGATTTCTTCAAGAAATTGGAACTTTTCCGGGCTACGGTAGTCATACGCGAGATAGACCAGCAGCGTCAGCGCCAGCGAAATGAACGAAAAGACCGCGCCGACGATGCGGATCTCCTGCTTCTGCTCCGGTTTCAGCAACGCAATGATGAGCGTCGGGATCACCAGGCTGAGCCATATCAGACTGAGCCACGGCACATTGGCCGGCAGATCGATCAGGTTCATAGGATGATCTATGCTCCTCCCACAACCCGGGTGAACACTTCCACCAGTGCAGTCGCCGTCTGATTCGACAGATCCATAATCGGCGCGGGGTACACGCCTAGGATCACGAGCGCAATCAACAGCGGCGCAACCGCCAGAAACTCACGTCCGGCGAGGCGCATGTCGGGCACGGCGCTGCGTTCGCTGGTTTTGCCGTGGAAGATCTGCCCGTACATGCGCAGCAGCGCCAGCGCCGTCACCACCAGCCCAATCGTCGCCAGGAGCGCGAAGAGCGGCAGCGACGCCCACACGCCGCGGAAGATGAAGAACTCGCCAACAAACCCGGCAAGCCCGGGCAACCCCAGATTGCCGAAGGTCGCCACCCCCATCGCCCCGGCAAAGACCGGCATGGTAGTGCGCAACCCGGCAAGCGACCCCATCTCATCGGAACCGGTGCGTTCGGCAAGCATGCCCGCCAGCAGGAAGAGCGCGCCGGTCGAAAGACCGTGCGCCACCATCTGGAACAGCGCGCCATTGATCGCCGTCGCGCGGGTGGCGACATCCGCTGCACCGACGGTCGCTGCTGCGGCAATCGCCAGCCCGACGTACCCCATGTGGTTGACCGAGGTGTAGGCAATCAGGCGCTTGAGGTCACCGCCGACCTGACCGAGCGCGCCAAAGGCGCCCGCCACCACGCCGATCAGCGCCAGCGCGCCAATGGCCGGACCAAAATACTGGGCTGCATCGGGAACCAGCGGCAGCATCAGGCGCAGCATGCCATAGGCGCCCATCTTCGACATCACTGCCGCCAGCAGAATCGACGCTGCCGGCGGCGCTTCGCTATATGCATCGGGCAGCCAGGTGTGGAAGGGCCAGATGCCGAGTTTGATCGCAAATGCGATAAAGATTGCCCAGAATGCGATCGACGAATAGAGCAGCGGGTAGCGCCCGAGCACATCGGCAATTCCCAGTTGCTCGACATAGTTGAAGATAATCTCGCGCAGCGTCAGATTCACCGGATCGAGCACTGCGCGCTCGACGGTCAGCCCCTGTCCCAGGCGCGCCAGGGTGATCAGGTCGAACGTCGGAATGCCAGCCGCAGCCGTAGCGACGTAGAAGAACTGGAAGAGCAGCAGCATGCCGATCGAACCGGTCATCGTGTAGACAAAGAACTTAAGCGCGGCATCACGTCGGCGTTGCTCAGGGTCAGCGTCGGCGGTGTGGCGGCGCCCCCATCCCTGAATGAGGAAATACGCCGGTACCAGGCTAAACTCCCAGAAGATGAAGAAGAAGAAGAAATTGAGCGCCAGGAAGTACCCCAGCATCGCCGCTTCCAGCAGGAACATGAGCGCGATGTACAGTTTCACCCGCTCATTGATGCCGAACGATGCCAGCATCGCTACCGGCGCCATTGCCGCCGTAAGAATGACTAACGGCATGCTGATGCCATCCACCCCGACGAAATAATCGACCCGGATCGCCTGCACCCACGGAATCTTCTCGACGAACTGCACCACCCCCTGTCCATCGGCGGTCGCGTTCGGGTTGAACCCGACCCAGACAATGATCGCCAGCGCCAGGGGAATGGTTGACCACGCGGTTGCGCCGATCTTAACCGTCCGGTCGTCGAGGCGCAGCGCACCTGCCAGCCCGACCAGCGCCAGCCCGACCAGCGGCGACAGGATGAGCAGCGTGAGCCAGGGTATTGAGGCGTATGCCAGGTATGTCATATGCTCACCACAGGTGTCTTCTTTGCTCGTAAACTGCTTGCGCTTCTCCTAGGAGCGCGGGCGCCTGCCCGCACGAAAGGATCTCCTGGATCGGCGGGACGCCGTGCACTGGCGCCTGTCACAACCATTCCGCCGCCGATTTGTTATGTCGAGAGCGCCCCCCGAACCACTCGCGTCCCCGGTATCGCCCGGTTTCGCCCGTCCAGGCAGGCGTCGCACCCATCGCCCGCAGCCTCAGCCGTCGATTTGTTATGTCGAGGGCGCCCCCGAACCACTCGCATCCCCGGTATCGCCCGGTGTTGCCCGCCCAGGCAGGCGTCGCACCCGTCGCCTGCAGCCTCAGCCGTCGGGTGCACGACGGATAGCCGAACACGTAGTCAATGTCCATCAGCCGCCGGGCGGGTGGGTCGCCGTTCCGTGTTCAACGAACCAGATAGAGATATAACACGCCAAGCACCACTGCTCCGGCGAATGCCAGCGCCACATAATCCTGCACCTTGCCGGTTGTTGTGCGACGGGTGCGATCACCGGCGACCTGTGTGCCGGTTGCCATCAGGTCGGCGCCATCGTTCAGCATCGCATCGTCGATAATGAAGTTGACCTGCCCCAGGAACCGGGTAAAGCGCCCCGTCTCAATCACCACGCGGTCAATCACCCGTTCGTCGAACCAGGTCCAGATACGCGCCAGCACCGCCGCGGCGATGCCAAACGTCGCGGCGTACAGTTCGTCGAAATAGAACTTGCGGTTGAGCAGCGTAAAGACGCCAGGCATGATCCGCTCCAGTGGATCGGCTTCCTCGGCGGATGACGCAAAAGCGTTGCGGTACACCAGCCATCCCAGGAGAATGCCGCCAAGCGCAATCGCGCTGGAAATCGCCATAACCAGCAGGTTCAATTTTCCGGCTTCCTGCCCAAAGAAATCCGCCAGTTGATGGAAGCCGTCGAACGGCAGGTTGACAACCCCGGCAAACACGGCGAACAGCGCCAGAATGACCAGCGGCGCAGTCATTGTCCATGGGCTTTCGTGCGGGTCGTGCGCCTCGTGGTGATCGATGTGCGACACGAAGGCATAGGGCTGCTGCCGCGGATGATGCCCACGGAATGAACCGAAGAACACCACCATGATCTGGCGCGTCATGTAGAACGCCGTCAGCAGCGACGCCAGGCTGAGCACAACCCACACCAGCGAATTGGCGCGGAATGCGTCTGCCAGGATTTCGTCCTTGCTCCAGAAGCCGGCGAAGCCAGGGAAGCCGGCGAGCGCCAGGAAGCCCGCCATGTACGCAAAGAACGTCACCGGCATAAAGCGGCGCAGCCCACCCATGTTGCGAATATCCTGCGCCGTATTCGAGTCGTGCCCGACGGTCGCTTCCATCCCATGGATAACCGAACCAGAGCCGAGGAACAGCAGCGCCTTGAAGAAGGCGTGGGTGAGCAGGTGGAACATCGCCGCCACCCATCCGCCAACGCCAAGCGCCGCAATCATAAACCCAAGTTGCGACAGGGTCGAATACGCCAGAATGCGCTTGATATCGAACTGCCCGACGGCGATCAGCGCAGCAAACAGCGCCGTGAATGCACCAATCGTCGCAACGACCGGCAGAGCGTCGCTGATCTGGAAGATCGGGAAGGTGCGCGCCGTCAGGAACACCCCCGCCGACACCATCGTGGCAGCGTGGATGAGGGCGGAAACCGGCGTGGGACCCTCCATCGCATCGGGGAGCCAGACGTGGAGCGGGAACTGCGCCGATTTGCCGATTGTGCCGCTGAAGATCAGCAGGGCAATACCGGTGGCGGCGCTGATCCCGATGCCGGTCGTAGTCGTTGCCAGGCGTTCGAGCAGGTCAGGGTTGAACACCTGCCCCGGTCCTGTGCCGAGTTCGAGGGTTCCGGCTTCGATCCACAGCCATGCCAGACCAATCATAAAGAGCACATCGCCGATGCGCGTGGTGATGAACGCCTTGATCGCCGCCTGGCGCGGGGTGATCTGATTCGGGTCGGCGTAATTCTTATCGTACCAGAACCCGATCAGCAGATATGAGCACAACCCCATAATCTCCCACGCCATGAAGAAGAGGAGCAGGTTGCTCGCCATCACCATCGCCAGCATGGCGGCGGTGAAGAGCGAGATGAACGAGAAGAAGCGCGCCTGGCGCGGATCGTGCGCCATGTAGCCGACCGAGAACAGGTGAATGCAGGTGGCGGTGATCGTCACCATCACCAGCATCGCCGCCACCGCCGGGTCGATGATATACCCCATCGTGAAGGGCGCATCACCGCCGGCTGGCGCCCAGCGCACAGCGCGGACGATATTCGGCTCGCGCCACGCGAACCCATGCCCGGCGCCTTTGTCGGCAGCGGGTTTCGTGGCATGCGCCTCTTCCTCGTGCGCGGCAACTGCGCCGTCCGCCGCAATTTTCACGCCGCCGGCGACTTCGACGGCTGTGCCGAGCGCAATGATCGTCGCACCGACCATCAACAGCGTTGCCAGCCAGGCGCTCGCGTTCTTATTGCGCTGGATCGGCGTCAGCGTAATGACAGCGAACCCGATCAGCGGCAGCAGCGGGATCAACCAGGCATTTTGGAGAAACCATCCCATACGGCGACCTTGCGTAGCGAATACGCGAATGTGTCAGCGAATACGCGAATGCACCGGCAGAACTTCAACCTTCAACGACACCCAACGCGCAACGTTCAACGTGTAGCATCAACTTCTGTGCTCTCTGCGCCTCTGTGGTTTTTCCACGAGCAAACGTCCATGCCAGCGCATAAACGAATGGGTCAGCGCCCAACGCCCAACGTTCAACGTGTAACGTGCAACGATGTCCCTCATCCGCGCAAACTATCGACCTCATCGGCATTGACCGTCTGGCGCGAGCGATAGATCGAAATGATCATCGCCAGACCAATCGCGGCTTCCGCCGCAGCGACCGTAATGACGAACAGCGCGAAGGTTTGCCCGGCGACCACATTCGGCTCCAGGTAGCGCCAGAACGCGACCAGATTGATGTTGACGGCATTGAGCATCAATTCGATGCCAAGCAGAATGCCGACCGTATTGCGCCGCGAGAGCGCGCCGAACAACCCGACGCAAAACAGTGCGCCGGCCAGGGTGAGCACCCAGGAAAGCGGAACCGCTTCAGTCATTGACGGCATACCACGCCTCGATGCAGAACCACGGAAGAGAAGAACGAACAGATACCGCCACCATCACGTCTCACTGCCGGTCGCTTCCGACGCCTGAATGGCAGTCGCTGCCGGTTCGGGGCGCGGCGCCGGTTGCTGTTGCTGCTGACGCAGGCGCACCTGCTCCGCCAGGGTCAGCACACGGCGACGGCGCTCACGCTCCTCGAAGGCGATGACAATTGCGCCAATCATGGCGACCAGAAGCAGGATCGCCGCCACTTCGAATGGCAGGAGATACTCGCGCATAAATGCCGTACCGATTTGTTGTGCGCCGGAGATAGCAGGCGGTTGACCGGCGAGCGGCGGCGGCGGGAGTTGCCAGGCGTGGGTCATCACCGTCGGCACGATCAGGAGACCGAACAGCGCTGCCGGCACGATCAGCGCGATCCACCAGCGCGGCGTCAGTTGCCGATTCTGGCTTCCCTCCAGATCGCGCGTCAGCATAATCGCAAACAGGATCAGGATCGACACCGCGCCGACGTAGATCAGCACCTGCGCAACGCCGAGGAACTCCGCCTCCATTAACAGATAGAGCGCGCCGACGCCAAAGAACGACGAAATCAACCAGAGCGCGGCGTGGACAATATTCCTCACCGTGACGGTCATAATCGCAGATGTCAGGATAAGCGCGGCAAAGATCACAAACAGAATTGTGATAAGTGTATTCATAAGGCGCGCCAATGCAATGACGGATGCTATCTCCATCTCAAGGAGCGATGACCAGCTCCTCGTCCCATTCTTCCTGCGTTGGGCGCTGATTGATCGAGAGGATCCAGTACGTGGCGGCGATATTGATGATCGCCGTGACCAGAATGGCGATCAACTGGCGCTGCCAGGGCGCAAACCCATCCAGACTGATCAATCCGCCCCACTGCGCGCCCGTCCACTGTGTCAGCCCCACCATCAGCGACGCCGACACAATGTTGACCAGCGCGAGCGGCAATAACAGTTTCCAGGCGAAGTCCATCAACTGATCGACGCGCAGCCGCGGGAAGGCGCCGCGCAGCCAGATCATCACGAAGAAAAGAATCCAGATTTTGGCAAGCAGATAGAATCCCGAGAGCGCCGCTGCAACATGCACCCACGGACCACCCATGTTCGCCAGCGCCGCGACCCCTGGTCCCTGCCATCCGCCAAGGAAGGCGGTGGCTGCAAGCGCCGACAGCGCGAAGTTGAGGATATACTGCGCGATATAGAACGTCGCAAACTTCATACCGCTATACTCGGTCATGTAGCCTGCAACAATTTCCGAGTCCGCCTCGGGAATGTCGAACGGCGTGCGCTCACCTTCCGCAAGCGCTGCAATGAAGAAGACAATGAAGCCAAGTAATCCCACCGGCGTAAACACCCACCACCCCAGACCAAGGTCAAGCGCCTGCACCGGTTCATTCGCCGAGCCGGGGAATGACGTGATCGTGGTATACAGCAGCGGCGAACAGCCTGCCGGATCGCCACAGAGGATGGTTGCGCCCATGAGTGGCACTCCCGCCTGGAGATACGGCAACCCCAGCAGCGACATGCCGCCGGCCAGAACAACGACCGTCAGCAGCGCCGTGACTGCCGGGATTTCGTAGGAGACCAGTTGCGCCACCGCGCGCATCGCGCCCAGGAGCGCGAATTTATTGTTCGACCCCCAGCCCGCCATCATCAACCCCACGCCCGACACCGCCGACACGGCGACAATGTAGAGCAAGGCGACGTGCAGATCGATCGGCTCCCAACCGCGCCCCCACGGAACAACGGCGAGCATCATCGCCACCGGCGCAAGTGAGACGATGGGCGCCAGCAGGTGGACCCAGCGATCAGCGCTGCGCGGAACAATGTCTTCTTTGGTGAACATCTTGACCGCATCGGCGATCGGTTGCAGCAATCCTGCCGGTCCGACCCGGTTTGGACCAAGGCGGTCCTGCATACGCGCAACCACGCGCCGTTCCGCCCACACCATCAGAATGAAGTTCCCCACGGCGTAGAACAGCACAATGATGGTCACCAGCAGGTAGGCGATCAAGACGATCAGCCAGTCGGGGAGGGCGCCGCCAATCCATGATCGCAGGATATCCGTCATAGGGTGCTCACCTGTTATTCTTCACTTCCGTCACTTTGTGCAGCCGCTTTCTTCGCGGCATTGGCGGTGCGAATGGCCGCCAGGCGCGCGGCTTTGTCGGAAGGCATGCTGCTGGTAGGCGGCGCAACCTCGATCGTCGGATCAGCGGCTTCCGCAGCAGGCGGTGTGGACGAGACGTCAGGCTCACCCTCAGGCGCAGATGGCGCGGGGGCGACGTCGGCGCTTGCAGCGGCAGGCGCACCTTCGTTGGCGGCAGCCTTCTTCGCGGCATTGGCGGCGCGAATAGCCGCCAGGCGCGCGGCTTTGTCGGTCGGCGCGCTATCGCCCGCCGGAGCAACCGTTTCAGCGGCGCCCTCGTCCGTCTTCTTCGCGACATTGGCGGCGCGAATAGCCGCCAGGCGCGCGGCTTTGTCGGCTGGCGCGCTATCGCCCGCCGGAGCAACCGTTTCAGCGGCGCCCTCGTCCGTCTTCTTCGCGACATTGGCGGCGCGAATAGCCGCCAGGCGCGCGGCTTTGTCGGCTGGCGCGCTATCGCCCGCCGGAGCAACCGTTTCAGCGGCGCCCTCGTCCGTCTTCTTCGCGACATTGGCGGCGCGAATAGCCGCCAGGCGCGCGGCTTTGTCGGCTGGCGCGCTATCAGTTGCCGGTTCAGGGGCCGCTTCAGCAGTCTTTTCGGCGGATCGGGCGCGCGCAGCCGCTGCCGGACGAGCGGCTTTGTCAGCCGACGCAGCGTCAGCCGTTGCGGGAGCAGTCGCAGCAGCTTCGGCGCGTTTTGCCCTGATCTTCTCGACCATCTGTGGCGCGACGCCGATCAATTCAGGACGGCGCTTCATGTTGCCCTGCAACTTCTTCATCGCGCTGTCCTTCACCTCTGCCCAGAACGTCGGTGCGATCTTCTCGTAGTAGGAGATCGGACGGTTCAACGCCTCCTTGTTGATGGTCAACCCGCCATGCACATCGGTCGAATATTCGAACTCGTGATCCATTTTGATAGCGTCGAACGGGCAGACCTCGGCGCACAGACCGCAGCTCATACAGGCATCGTACTCGATCAGAAACTCAGCAACCGCCGGAACCGGCTTACCGGTTGACGGATCGCGCGCCTGCGTCATATGGATGACCTGCGGCGGGCAGATGCGCTGGCACTGGAAGCATGACGTGCACAACTCCTGCCCGGTTTCATCATCATAGAGAAGGATCGGGAAATTGCGGAACGCCTCGGGCAGTTTCAGGCGCTCTTCCGGGTACTGAACGGTAAACACGCCCGTCTGCTGGCTCGGTTTTTCCAGTTTGCGCGTCAGCGCATCACGAAAATGGCGAAAGACGACATCGAGGCCCGTCAGCAACCCCTGACCAACGCGCAGTCTGGGACGGCTGCGGTCGATGACATAGACCCTGCCCCGCGTCGTTTGGGCTTCCGTCGTTTCTGTTTGTATGTCAGTCGTCATCACGGCTGCACCTTCATCCTGCGTTCAGTCGTGCGCCTGAAAGTCGCATTTTGCACATACGTGGTGCACCGATCGGTTCTTGTGCGTGCCCATTGGATTGTTTCGTATTATCCCAGGTTGAGTTTCAAATCAAGGACGGATTGTCTCTCCGTTACCGTGATGGGCAGCCACAAGGAGCGCTCCTGCGCCGCTTTCAACGTACCATTGGCGCGCACCACCTGCAATGCGCCACACATTCGGCGACGTTGCGGCGCCACAACGTTCACCATCCAACGCGCTACCGGTCCACCTCTCCCATCACAATATCGATGCTGCCGAGGATGACCACCACATCGGCGACTTTATGGCCCCGGCACATATCGCCGAGGGGCGTCAGGTTGATGAACGACGGCGCGCGCACCTTGTAGCGGTACGGTCGTTCGCTGCCATCGCTCACGAGATAGAAGCCCAATTCCCCTTTCGGCGACTCGATGCGCGCATATGCATCACCGGGCGGCGGACGCAGCGCCTTCTGCTTGCCGATGTTCGCCATCGACGGATTGATATGCCCGCCAGTCGTATCCGGCAGGCGCTCGATCACCTGTTGCAGAATGCGATAACTCTGTCGCATCTCCTCGATGCGGATCAGGAAGCGGTCATACACATCCCCCACCGACCCGATTGGAATATCGAAATCGAGTTCGCTATACACGCTATACGGCTCAGCACGGCGCACGTCATACGGAATGCCCGACGCGCGCAGCACCGGACCGGTGACGCTATACGAGGCAGCGACTTCTTTCGGCAGAACGCCGACATTCACGGTGCGTGACAGCAGGATCTCATTTTCCTTCAGCAGGCGCTCGAACTCGTCGAAGAACGACGGCAGCCCCAGCATCAACTCCTTGAGTTGCGGAATGAACTCAGGCGGAAGGTCGCGCCACACCCCGCCAAAGCGGAAGTAGTTGCACATCATCCGCGCGCCGCTCGCCATCTCGAACAGGTCGAGGATCTTCTCCCGCTCGCGCATACCGAACATCAGCGGCGTCTGCCAGGCGCCCATATCGTTCAGCAGAAAGCCGACTGCCGAGGCATGGTTCAGAATGCGCGTCAATTCGACCATCAGCACGCGAATGTACTCAGCGCGCTGCGGCACGCTGATGCCGGCCAGTTTCTCGACCGCCAGCGCCAGCGCGTGGTTGTTCGCCATCGAATTGAAATAATCGAGACGGTCGGTGTACGGCATCGACTGAATATACGTCGAAACCTCGGCCAGTTGCTCGTGATTGCGATGCAGATACCCGAAGACCGGCTTGAGATCGATGATCGTCTCGCCATCGACGGTGACGATCATACGAAAGACCCCGTGCGTCGACGGGTGCTGCGGCCCGATATTGATCTGAAGTTCCTGCGTTTGCAGCATCGCTCACATCCCGCGTTTCATCACTCTTCGCTATCGCTGAAGTACTTATCGCCCTGTTTAGGAAAATCTTTGCGCATTGGCCACCCCTCGAACTCATCCCACATGCAAATGCGGGTTAGATTCGGGTGACCGGGGAATACCACGCCGAACAGGTCGAACGCCTCGCGCTCCTGAAGGTTTGCCCCGGGCCACTCATCGGTCAGGGACGGCACGACCGGATTGTCGCGCGGCACACGAGTTTTGACGACCAGTGCGGGACCGCCGTCGAGATGAAAGAAATGGTAGACCATCTCAATCACGCCGTCAGCGAGATAATCGACTGCCGTGATATTCGAGAGCAACTCATAGCCAAGGACATCGCGCACATAGCGCGCCACGTCGGGGATGCGCTCAGGGTATACCACCGCATCGTCAGTCGCAAGCAGATCGACCGGCGCGTGCTCACCACGCTTGGGGCGCGCCGCCTTCCCGTCGCCCGCCGATGCCTCATTCCCGTTGCTCATCTGCATGCGGGTGCGCGTCGGCATCAAGACGCCGGGCAGATCATCCGCCAGCCGCCCTTTGAGTTCAGCGCTGCTCATCCCGGGCATGGTCCACCTCGACAACAGGGCGTTTCAGGTCGTTATGCACAATCTCCGGCGCAACACCTTTCGCTTTCTGGGGCGACTCCAGCTCGACGGTTTCGTCCATGATCGGGAAGTAGCGCACCAGTTCAGGGTGTTCAATCATGCCGGAGCGCATTTCACCCTGGGTTGGCGACGTATACGGACTGATGAGCGGCAACCCGCCGACCGGATCGACCAGTTTGCCGTCGATCTCCAACCCATGTTTCCCAAACGCTGGCACCGGATATTCTTTCGCCTCGCGTTTGCCATACCAGCGCACCCGGTTCAGGCGTTGCGCATCGATCTGCTTCTGCAACGTCATCAGAGCGTGGAGCAACGCTTCGGGGCGCGGCGGGCAACCGGGAATATAGACATCGACCGGAATCAGGAGGTCGATTCCACGCAACACATTGTACCCATCGCGGAACGGCCCGCCGGATGTGGCACACGCGCCCATTGAAATAACATAGCGCGGTTCAGGCATCTGATTGTAGAGTCGCACCACCTGCGGCGCCATCTTCTTCGTCACCGTCCCCGCAACGATCATGAGGTCCGCCTGGCGCGGCGACGCGCGAAACATCTCGGCGCCGAAGCGCGCCAGATCGAAGCGCGCCAGACCGGTCGCCATCATTTCAATCGCACAGCATGCAAGCCCAAACGACAGGGGCCAGACCGACGAACGCCGCCCCCAGTTATAGAATCGCTGCATGGTCGTCAGAAAGACGCCTTGCTTTTCCGCCTCGAGCTGGATATCGCGATCATCTGACATGCTTGACTCTCCCCTCTCGCCTCCTGCCTCAACCCTCTTGCGATTTGAAGACGTTGCGATGCAACGTTTCTACGCCTGCATCCCCTTCATGTCTCGCGCCTCGCCTACACCCACTCGAGCGCACCCTTCTTCCATTCGTACACCAGACCGCCGATCAGGATAACCAGAAACACCACCATTGCGATCAGCGCAAACAGCCCAATCTGCCCATACGCAACCGCCCAGGGATAGAGGAAGACCACCTCGATATCGAAGATGACAAACGCCAGCGCGTAGAGATAGTACTGAATCTTGAACTGCACCCGGATATCGCCAACCGCCTCCAGACCGCATTCGTAGGTGTCGAGCTTGATCGGCGTGGGACGTTTGGGACCAAGGAAATACGCGGCCACTAGCGGGACGAGCGGGAAGATGACCGCACCAATGAAGAACACGCCAATAAACGCATAGTTCGCCAGCATTGGACTGCGCTCCTTGTGGGGAATACCTCTCTCAGGCGCAACAACGTTGTCAAGTATATCACAGCCCTTCGTGAAATCGCAAACAAACTGGTAAAAAGATTACAACCAGGCGTTACGGGTACGAGCGTTGAACGTTGAAGGTTGAACGTTGCATGTGGGTAAGGTTTCAGGCAACGTAGGGGCGCACCCCTGTGAGCGCCCGCTCGTAAGGATGTAGCGGACGCGAAGGAGAGAGCAAGTCAAACCATCATTCCAGATGGATCACCTGGGTTGTTTCACCGTGCGAGGTATGACTCTCGACCGGAAATCCGCACTTTTGGATCAGACGATGCACCCCTTCGTTATCCGCAAGAGAGAGGCCGCGCAAGCGCTTGATGCCGCGCACCAACGCCAGTTGAATGAGCAGATCGAGCATGATCGTTCCCAACCCCTCGCGCTGATAGTCATCGCGCAACACAATCGCAAACTCAGCGGTGTCGGGGTCGTGCGTATCGAGCACCAGACGCACAACGCCAATGGCGCAATCTTTCCTGCCTTCACGCGCCAGGGCGATGAACGCCGCCTGTTTCCGTTCGTTGAAATCCGCGTAGCGTCGCGCTTCGCGCCACAAGATGTCGTCCGGGAGATCGGGCAACGCCGTAAAAAAACGAAAGCGCCGCGTCTCCGGCGAGAGACGATGAAACAGATCGACCAGCAATCCCGCATCGGTTGGACGGATGTGCCTGAGCCGCACCTTGCGCCCCTTGCGGGTGGTGACGGTCACAGAGCCATGACCTCGCACAAAGTGGTCGGATTCGGTGTGTGTCTTCATGTTTGCTCCTGACTCTACTTCCTCGTGTGTTATAATACACCTGATGAGCGATCAATGGGGTTGATTTTTCTCGACTGTATAACGCAATGCGTTACACTAACCATCAAAGACGCTTCGATCCTATCCGAAAACCGCATACTGCGATGGCGCAAAGTGCGCAGCGTCGCAGTAATCGATAGTCAGGAACAAGTCGATGAAATCAACAGTTTCGACATACCGCCTTGCCCTGGTAGGGTTTGGGAGCGTCGCTCGCGGGCTTGCCGAGATCCTGTCGTTGCATCATCAGCGTTTCGTTGATCGCTATGGCGCCGATATATGCATCGTCGCCGCCTGCACCCGGCGCTGGTGCGTGTATGACCCGAACGGAATCGACGCTGCAACGCTGCTGCATGCTGCGGTATCGGACGCGGTTAGTGAATTGCCGGGCGCGTGCGCCTGGAGCGCCGATCAAATGATTGCCGCAGTCGACGCCGATGTGCTGGTGGAAGCGTCGCCGACTGATATGACGACAGGTGAACCGGCGACGACGCATCTGCGGGCGGCGATTGCGCGCGGAATGCACGTCATCACTGCCAACAAGGGACCAATTGCGCTCCATTTTGCCGAACTGCGCCGCCTCGCGGAAGAACGTGGCGTGATGCTCGGCTTCGAAGCCACGGTGATGTCAGGAACGCCGGCGCTGCGCCTGGGATGGAGCGACCTGGCAGGATGCGACATCCAGGAAGTGCGCGGGATCGTGAACGGCACCACCAACTTCATTCTGACCAGAATGGAACGCGGCATGAATTATGCCAGCGCGCTGGCGGAGGCGCAACGCCTGGGATATGCCGAAACCGATCCGACCGGCGATGTGGAGGGACACGATGCCGCAGGCAAAGCCGCCATCCTGGCGAACGTCATGATGGATGCGCGCCTGACCCCGGCAGATGTCGAGCGTGACGGGATCACCGGCATCTCTCACGAGATGGTTGCGGCTGCGTTGGCTGCGGGTGAACGCTGGAAACTGATCGCGCGCGTCTGGCGCGATGGCCCGACGGTGCGGGCAGTGGTGCGCCCGATGCGGTTGATAGCCACGCATCCGCTGGCCAGCGTCGATGGCGCGACCAATGCGTTAACGATTAGCACCGATCTGCTCGGCGATGTGACAATCATCGGTCCGGGGGCAGGCGGGACGGCCACGGGTTTCGCGATCCTGTCCGACCTGCTGGCGTTACATCGAGTTCGAAGAACCAGGAACCAGGAACTGAGAACTGAGAGCCAGGAACCAGGAACTGATACCAATGCGCGGTCATTCATACCATATTACTGATGTACATTGCCCGGTGCTCCAGGTAGACGAAGCGCCTGGTTATCGTGTATGACTGACCGCCAATTGGTATGAGAACCAGGAATCGAGACCGGAAATCTCGCGCCTTATGAACATTCCAGCCAGCGTCTTCCTCCGATATGGCAAGCCGCACGTGATGGGCGTGGTGCGGAGTATGGCGCTTGTCTGCGCGATTATCGGTTTGACTGGCGGCGCGATTGTTATCGAACAGCCGGTTGCGTTGCAGAGCATCTCATTCTCTGTGTATCTGCCGCTGGTGGTGACGCCAGCAACGCCGCTGACGAATCTTCCTGCGACTACTGCAACGTACCTCGGCGGCGCCGGCGCTGATGAGCTGAACGGCGCCGGTATCGCCCCCGACGGAACCCTGATCGTCGCCGGCGCACTGCCGGGCTATGCACCGCCGGGAGCGTCCCTGATCACCCTGCCCGGCGCCACCAACGGCGCAGTGGTTCGTCTGAGCGCCGATGGCAGCGGCGTGTTGTCGGTCCTGCGGTTCGGCAGTGTCGTGCGCGACCTGGAGATCAACGCCGCCGGTCACTTGATCGTCTGTGGCGACGCCGGGATTGCGCACCTGAGCGCCGATGCCGCAACCGTCGTCTGGAGCGCGTCCCCGGGCAATGTTGTGCGCTGCGCCGTCGGCGCGGATGGCGCCGCAGCCGCGTTGATCGGCAAGACGGTTGCGGTGTACGACGTGAATGGCGCACCCGTCGCTGCGTGGATGGTCGATGGCACGCTTGCCAATGATCTGATGATCGACTCAGCACGCGCGCAGGTGATCGTCGGCGGCTACACGCAGGTCAGCAGCACCCTGCAACTGCCATGGGTGCGGGCATACGGCTACGATGGGACGCTGCGCTGGCGCAGCTACGATTTCGCCGCCGCGCCCGGATTCGGCGCCGATAGCCGTGTGGAGCGCCTGGCGCTCGGCGCAGACGGCTACCTGTACGTCGCCGGATCGATCAACGGCGGCGTTGGCGCGTCGGTCTTCTCGCGCGACCCGAAGGACCTGTCGACTCCGCTGGGAGCACGCCTGGTCCGGCACGATTCGTACAGCGACTCGACCAACACCGGCAGCGTCAAGATCGGGTGGTTTGGGCGCTTCAACCCGGCGGACGGTTCGCTCACCCTTGCGCAGGCGCTACTGACGCGGCGCACGAGCGACAATCGGGGAAACTCGGTGAGCATTCGCGCCATCGCCGCCGACGCACGCGGTCAGGTGTTTCTGGCAGGCGACGCGGCATGCTGCATTAAGAACCGCGACCAGCAGCGGGTCGCCGGGATTGCCGTGGGTCCGTATGAGAGCGGCGAGGGGTATGTGGCAGTGATCGGCGCCGATTTCCAGCAGCGTCTGATCTGGACGCCCTACGCCGGTCCGGCGCTGCCGGGCGGGAGCAGCGCCGCACGCGCGCTTGCCGTGCGCAACGGAAAGGTGCTGGCTGTGGCGACGCTGAGCCTGGATCAAACGAAACCACGCAGCCTGATCACGGTCAACGCCATACAACCCGTCCCTGGCGGACCAGTGGATGCAGAGGGATATCTGCTCCTCTGGCGCACACCGTGAGGATACGAAAGGCGCCAGAAGCGCGAACGCGGTTATACCGCCATCCCAAGCGCCAGCAGGAGCCCAAAAGCCAGGTGGAGCCGGGCAGTGCCTTTGAGCGCCGGATTGAGCGCCCGTCCCTCACCGGTGAGCATGGTGCGCAGCGGTGTAATCGCCAGCGGCGCTGCAAGCCACGCCAGCATCACCCACGGTCCCGCCAACCCGCCGAGCCAGAAGATCGGCGGCGCCAGAAATGCGCCAATGACGAAGAACACATACTCGGCGCGCGTCGCCCGCGCGCCGATGATCACTGCCAGCGTGCGCTTCCCCGCCGCGCGGTCGGTGGCAATGTCGCGCAGATTGTTGACCACGATGATCGCCGTGACCAGCATTGCAACCGGGATGGAAGCCGCCCATGCCAGCGGCGGAACCGCGCCGACGTGCAGGTACGCCGTCGCCGTCACCGCCACAATCCCGAAGAAGATGAACGTGAAGAGATCACCCAACCCGTTATAGCCGAGCGGCCATGGTCCGCCGGTGTAGAGCACCCCCGCAGCAATCGAGAGGAGGCCGATCACCAGGATGGGCCAGCCGCCGACGATGATCAGATAGACGCCGATGAGCGCCGCTGCGCCGAACGCGACGACCATGCCGTTGCGCACGGTTTCCGGCGCCAGCAGACCCGCCTGCGTGACACGCACCGGACCCAGGCGCTCGGCGGTGTCAGCGCCTTTCCGAAAATCGAAGTAATCGTTCGCCAGATTCGTCCCGATCTGGATCAGGAGCGCCCCGACGAGCGCCGCAAGAAACGGCAGCCAGCGGAAACTTCCGGCGGCAAACGCCGCCGCCGACCCCACGACCACCGGCGCGACGGCTGCGGGGAGGGTCTGCGGGCGCGCGGCGAGCACCCATGTCCGCAGACGACCAGGATGGGATGGGGAGAAAGAAAGACTCATCAGCAGATGTTGGTTGTCATCTCAAACATGCTATTCCTTTTCATGATAGCACGTTCGATGCGTGGGTTGGGGGTCAGGCGTCAGGAACGCTTTCCCACCTTCTACCTGCAACCTCCAACCTCCCCGCCTTCGCACGTGCAACGCGCAACGCGGAACGTTCAACCTTCCTGCCTTCCACCTGCCCCCCCTCGCGCCGCGCGCCTCGTGTCTGTACATTCGACCTTTCCGCTCATCTGTGCTATACTCATGGCATATCTCTGAACAAAGGGGAATGCCAATGCCGCTCGATCTGACCGAACTGAGCCGTCAGGCGCGCGAGATGAGCAGCGCCTTGCACGCCAACGCCCCGGATAATGCGCAGCGCCGCGCGCAGGCGCTCGAACGCTATCTGCGCGAGTCGTCCGCCCACGCGAGGTGGGCGCAGGCAGTGGACCTGAGTCGCAACGGGTGCGCCTGGCTGCTGGCGCGCCCGGTCGAGCCGCTCAACACTGTGCGCGACACCCCGCCGCGTCCGCCGGATTATGCGGTGATCGCCACGGACGGATCGCACATCGACATCGACCGGCACGGCGCAGCGCTCTGTTATGTGCTCAACATTGGGCGGGTCTACCTGCGGTATGGCGCGAACCCGGCGGCAAAACTGTCATCGCGCCCGACACTCTGTTTCCGTGACGAGGACCTGTACCTGACCGACGGGATGCGGCGCATTCTGATCGAGGGCAACTACCTCAGCGCGCGGCGCGATGTCGCCGAAGGGGTCGAACTGGTCACCCTGGCAAAGGAGTTCCTCGCTGCCGATGATGCACCGGCGCTGGCGCTCCAGGACGGGACGCTCGTGCGCTGGACGCTTGCAGGGGCGGAAAAGGCGGTGCTGGAGCATTTTCTGCGCCCCTACCTGAACTACTTCGACGAGATGCGCGCGCGGAAGGTTCCGGTCGCCTCCTACATCAGTCGCCCCCGATCGCCGGAAGTAGCCGGGATGATCCGGTTGATGCTCTGCCCTGATGTGGACACGGACAAGCAGCGTGGGGCGAAATGCAACGCCTGTAGCGACGCTGCTGCCGGGCGCACACCGTCATGCTTCGTCTGCCAGGGGTTGAGTGACGCCAACATTCTGGCGGACATGCTGGAGGAGGGGCAGCGAGGACCGTTGTTCGCCTCGATGTCGCGGGTCAACGTCGAGTCGTATGGAGCGCACCTGATCCACTTCTTCTACATGCGAGTCGGGCGGGAAATCGCGCGGGTCGAAATGCCACAATGGGTGGCGGAAGACACCGAACTGCTCGACCGGGTGCACGCGCTGGTGTACGACCAGTGCCTCAAAGGGCAGGGATACCCCGTTGCACTGGCACGCGCACACGAACAGGCGGTCATCCGCGCCGCCGACCGCCGCACCTTCGAGCGGATCGTCGAACGAAGCCTGATCCAGGCGAACCTTTCCGCAACCTTGTCGCGCAAGGCGGCGTCGAAGGAGCAGCAGGCAGTGTAATGCCTCCAAAGGCTACGCCACCAACAGACATTCTGCTCATCCTTCATGCATGCATGAGGACCCTGATGGCGCAAAGAGTGCATATTCAGGCGGCAGTCACCCCGGGCGCCGGTCTCACCTGGTTCTTTTCCCTTACGCTATCACTCCTTTCCGGGATAGTGATCGGCGCCTCGATGCCAGCAATCCTGGATTGGGGCATGCTCGGTTGGGTGGGAGCGGCGCCGCTGCTCATCGCGCTCAACACTCAACCGCTCCGGCGCCACTTTGTGATCGCGCTACCCTTTGGCATCGCCTGGTCGGCAATGGCGCATCTCTGGTACCCGGCGATGTTCGGTCCTGCGGCGGGCATTGCGCTGATCGTTGCGGTTGGATGTTTCTATGCCGGGCTGGTCCAGGCAGGAATGGCGCTTCAGGAACGATTGCCGGAACCACTCGGCGTATTGGGTGTGCCGATCGTCTGGTCGGCGCTTGAGTTCCTGCGGTTCATTGCGCCTGTGACCGGCGACTGGTGGATTGAACTGCTGGGGAAGAGCCAGTGGCGCTTCCCGCCAGCTTTGCAAATACTCGCCGTCACCGGCTTCCCCGGTCTCAGTTTTCTGATGATGCTGGTGAATAACGCCATCGCTTTCCTGATCGTGAATGCCTGGAAACGACGCCGGGCGCATATGCCGGCAGTCGTATCACTGACCGTCACAGCAGCGATCATCGTCTGGGGCGCGCTGATCATCCCGTCCGCGCCGGATCACCGGTTTCGCATCGCAGCGACGGTCGATCTGACGAACCAGGATCGTTCCATTCAGGCGCTCAGCCGCCTGCCCGTCGAGCAGGAAGGGTACTATGCCGATACGCCGGAGATGTCGCAGGCGATCTTCGATGTGAATGCCGCACTGACGCGCAGCGTCGCCGAACTGAATCCCGCCTTCGTCGTCTGGCCCGAAAATGAGTTCGCCGATGCCAGCGATCCCGCATTCGCCGCGCAGGTCGGCAATCTGGCGCGCGAGATGAACGCCTACGTTGTTGTCGATATGGTCTGGCGTACAGCAGACGGCATGTACGACGCTGCTGTGATGTTCGGACCAGACGGCGCCGAAGTGGGACGGCGCGCCAAGATCAACGTTACTGATGGTGAGAAGGAGTTCGGCTTCGTCCCCGGACCACGCGCCTTCTCGGTCGTCGAGACACCCTACGGCAGGGTTGGATTGGGCGTCTGCTGGGATCGTCATCTCCCCTGGATCGTGCGCGACCTGGCGCGCGCCGGTGCGCAGATTGTGTTGATGCCGGTTGACGATGACTTCTCCGGCAATCGCTGGTTTCCGCCACTACATGCTTCCGATACCGTCTTCCGAGCCGTGGAGAACCGCGTCGCCTTCGGACTGGGCGCCACCAGCGGCGTTGCACTGGTTATCGATCCGTATGGGCGAATCACAGCCGAGAGCGGCATCAATCAGCGCGCAGTGGTGACGGGCAAGACGTTCGTTGTTTCCGAGCGAACGCTCTACACCCGCTTTGGCGACTGGTTCGGCTGGCTTGCCCTACTGGCGACGGGAGTCGGATTTGCGGCGCACCGCTGGCTTAGCAGGCGCTGAACCCATCACCCCTGCGACACGAGGTCTAGGCGCATCAGACCCGAATCCTAGCCCCCGCGAATACTATACCAGATGCCGCCCAGAATCATCGCCATCCCTATTCCGCCAGCGATAAGCCCCGCGATTGGCGCGATCGACGTTGTTGCTCGCTGATAAGCGATATATTGGTTGCGCGTGCCGCCAAAGATGAATTCCGCTTCGATCGCGCGCCCTTCGCGATCGTCAACAATCCGCCCAATCGTTATGGCGGCGTTGCCCGCCTCGAAACCACGATACCGCTTCGTTCCTTCGCCGCTGAACCCATTCCAGACGATCCGACTCTTGCCATTGCACAGGCGGTTCCTCAAGCCGGTAGGCATCGTTCGCTATCTGCACAACGCCATCGGCGACCTGAATGAGCAGAGGCGGAGTCCAGCGCTCATCTTCTTTCCATACCTCCCGATTATCGGTCGTATCAATGTTGCGATACTCTTCGCGCACATACGCAACGAAATTGCGCACACGCACCGGATTGCGTGCATCAATCACGCCTTCAACGAGCACTTCCGCGCCAATCGCGCTGCGTTGAATATCGCGCGCCGTCGCAACCGGGAGGCGCGCTGCGCGTTCCGCCGCTTGCTGTGCGGCGCGGGCCGCGAAGATGCCAATACTGACGCCGCCGAAGAGGAAAATGAACCCGCCAAATATGAGGAAAAGAGCGCCAATGTGACGTGAACAACCCCCCATATCAGAACCTCGCACACGTAAGGTTGAGCGATTCGATCAAGGCGGATAGGGATGATCCACCGCCAGCAGCACACCGATGAAGAGTCGCTTCATCAGCAAGAACGATGCCGCCAGGCAGAATCCGCAGTCTGGCATTCGAGGATTCTATCTGGATTCATTGCAAGGCGCATCAACAGTGGGCGACGAATACAGTCCGCGAACGGCGCCAGCGAGTAAGCGAAGATGGGCAGCGAATGCTACGTCCACCGGTGCAGGCGCAGCGCGATGCCACACCAGACGCCAGTAAAAACGGCTACGCCAAACACCCATCCTGATAACGCGAACGCAGCGATGCCGGAGAGGAGCGTTCCCACCGTGCAGCCGAGCGCCGTCATCGCGCCCCATCCCATCAACACACCGCCGAGCAGCGCGGTGACACTCCCGCCAGCGCGCGGCCACGCCGGTTGGAAGCGACCGGCAAGCAGCGCAGCGCCAAACGCGCCCAGCGCCAATCCGCCGATCAACCAGCCGTTGTCGGTGATGGTTTGCACCACCTGCGTGGCGCAGCCAGCGAAACTGTCCAGACCGTTCAGACGCGCCGGCAGCCATCCCGCCTGGTTCATCACCGTCCGGGCGACACTGCCGAGTTGCGCCGTGACGCCGAGCGGTTCGATCCGCAGGTATGCCACGACACCGATGATCCCGACTACTGCGCCGGTAACGAGCGGGTTCCAGCGGTCACGGAAGAGCGCTTCGCGCAGATACGTTATGTCGAGTTGACGGATGGGACGGGGCGGCAGCGGCGGAACGTGGCGCAACAGCAGGAGCGCCAGGATGCCGAGGATGGTCAGATGCAGGAGGAGCGACCCGCCATAGCCGATCCAGTGCGGCAACCAGACGACCGGCGCATCGGCGATCGTGGTCACATAGAGCCAGTTCCACGTTCCGAATCCGACACCAAAGCCGATCAGCGAACCAGCGAGCGCCAGCGGCGCATAACCCGATCCCTCTCCCAGGCGGTACAGATGACCGCTGATGCACGCGCCAGAGAGCGCCATCCCTATGCCGAACGCCAGACCAGCAACGACCAGCGCAGGGCTGACCGGCCCGATATGGGCATCGGGCGCCAGTCGGCCGCTCGCCGGATTGGGCAGGAACGCGCCGAAGACGATGGCATACCCGACTCCGCTCACTGCCAGCGCCATCAGGATGGCGTAGAGTGGACCTGCATTGCGCTGTTCGATGAAGTCGCGGAAGATGCAGAAGAAGCAGAAACGACCGCGCTCGAAGGCGACGCCGAGCGCCGCGCCGATCAACAGTGAAAGCGCCGCCGACGCACCGCGCCCCGGCGTCGCCTGGAGCAGATATGCGCCTGCCAGCAGCGCGACGCAGACCAGCGCCGCGCTGCCATATCGCAGCATGTCGGTCGTCGTCAGTTCAGTTTTGGAAGAAGCAGCCCGGTCAGCCGGGCTGCTCCCAGGCAATGCGTTCGACATCGTCGTCTACTTCACGCCCCAGATCGTGCCGGCGGGATTGGCGATCGGCACGCCGACACTATTGCCATACTCCGTCCAGGAACCGTCGTAGAGCGCCACCTGATACCCCAGAATCTCACTGAGAACGAACCAGGTATGGCTGGCGCGCTCACCGATCCGGCAGTAGGTAATAACCGGCTTGCTGCCATCGACGCCAGCATCAGCGTACAGTTTGCGCAGCTCCTCGACACTCTTGAACGTACCGTCTTCCCTGAGCGCCTGCTTCCACGGCACATTCACTGCGCCGGGAATGTGACCCGCGCGCACTGCCAGTTCCTGGAATCCTTCCGGCGCAAAAATCTTCCCGCTGAATTCGTCTGGCGAGCGAATATCCACCAGCACCCGGTTATCTTCGCCACGCACGACTTTCAGCACATCCGGCAGGAACACCCGCAGGTCGCCGCGCTGCCGGACGGTAAAATCACCCGGCGGATAGGACGGCGCGCGCGTCGAGAGTTCGCGGTTCTCGGCTTCCCACTTGCTGCGGCTGCCATCGAGCAACCGCACATCCTCAGCGCCGTACTGGCGGAAGACCCACGCGCCCCAGGCGGCGAACCAGTTGTTGTTATCGCCGTAGAGCACAATGGTCGTGTCATTGTTGATCCCTGCGGCGCGCGCCAATTCCTGGAAGCGCTCCGGCGCGATGATGTTGCGCGATACCGTATCGACAAAATCGGTGGTCCAGACAAAGTTGACCGCGCCGGGAATGTGGCCACGCTCGTACAACCCCGGCACAACACTGACCTCGATCACACGCACCTTTGGGTTGTCGAGATTCTGCGCCAGCCATTCGGTGCTGACGACGACATCCTCGAATTTGCGTGGTTCGCGGGGTGAACTTGCAGCCGCTGGAGCGGCAGGAGCGGTCGGTGCGACGGTCGATGGCGCCGTCGGCTGCGGTCGAGTGGAGGAAATGATCGCCACGATGGCAAGCGTCACGAGTGCGCCGGCAACAGCGGCGCCGGTAGTCCGCAACAGCGTTTTGTCCACAAGGTCCTCGCTTTCGGTATGTGAACGGTTTCCCTGGATGCACCGGTGCAGGCACAGTATAGCCAAAATTTATAAGTTTGTCAATCTATTTAGTCAGGAATATAGTAGAGGCACGGCGCTGCTTTGCCCCATCGCCAACCCCGCGCCGCTCCTCTCATAGCGCGCCAGACTCAATTTGCAACCGTGTAATGCTCTGTCACCCCGCCAGCGGTGCACCGCAGTGCGGGCAGCGGCGCACACGCGGCGCAACATCGCGGTGGCAGCGTCCGCAGACGTAGCGCACCGGCTCACGCGGCACGACGACAACCTCCGGCATTGCGACGACCGGTGCGCTGTTCAGCCGGTCGTGCTGCACCGGTCGTTGCGACGGCGACGATTGCGCCGGTAAGCCCAACGCCGCCGCAATCTGAAGGGCAAGCGCATCGACCGGCGGTAACTCATCGCGGGTCAGACGCACCACCGGCACGCCAGCGCTGATCAGCGCAGCATCGATGAACGCAGCGCGCCGGGCTGCGCCCGGTTGTGCAAAAAGCACCGCCAGGCGCGGCGCAGTTGTTTGTGCATCACAGAGAACAAAATCGAGTACACTCTCGCGAATGCGCTCCTGATAGCGCTCGGGTTGTGTCGTGTGCGGCTCGACGCACAGAATGTCGGTCAGACGCACATGGGGCAGCACGGCGAGATCATCGGGCGCGGCAGCGTTGAGCGCCGCAAACAACGCACGATGGTCGCCCGTCAACAGGTGCGTGGAGCGGGCATAGGGCAGGCGCGATAGAAACTCCGGTTCGCCTGATGCACGCTGTGGCGTGGCAGTCGCACGCGGGATCGCCATCCCGCCTGGCACTCCAGCGCGCCTGCGCGGGCGCATCGCCGCCAGCGCCACAACGAACCCGGCAACCACCAACAGCGCCGCAATCGTGGCAGCAATCGTGATAAGTGACTCCATAGCATTATCCTCACCATCAGACCTCGAGTCCTCGAATATAACCCCTACTCACAACAACGACTCCTTTCACACACCTCCACACACGCTGCCACGCCTGTCAGCCAACCGTAATCTGCGTGGTATACTACAGAGCGCATTCACGAAGAACATGCTGAAACCGCACGGCAACGGAATGACGCGCGCCTGATTGCAGGGTGTGTGTCGCATGCAACCCGACTGGAGCAGAACGTGGATATGAGCCGCATAACTGGCGCGCCGGTGATGGAGTTTCATATCGCCCGCAGCGCGCGCGACCGCTACCATTTCGATGAGTCGTTGTTCCAGTTCAGCGGCAACGTTATCTTTGCCAATTTTCATGCCGCGCGCATTTTCGCGCAGAAGATGAACCAGAAGCGCGACCTGGCGCGCTTCCCGGAGCAGGCGGTGCGCGCCGGGCAGATCAGCGCCATGGGGCTGATCGACGAAATCCTGCACTATGTCGCCGCCACGTACCGCAAACGCACCCGCGAACGCATGCTCGCCGATGCGCTTGCCTGGCTCAATGAGCGCCTGGGAACGGAAAAGGTCGAGGTGGCGCTGCGCGCGTTCTGCGACGCGTTTCCGCCGCTGGCCGTCTACCGCCGCGAGCAAACGATCGATGCGTACCTTGCGGGCGAAACCGGCAGCATGCCTCACCGCGAGGTGGCGCTCGAAGAGATGCTCATGCTCTGGCTGGAAAATATGAATCCGGCGTTCAATCCGTTCCTCGAATTGTTCGACGATGCGCACCTCGAGCACGACACCGTCTATCTCAAAATGATCGACGAGCTCGACCGGTTCTTCGCCACCCAACCGCCGCCAGCCGCCGTTCTGCCAGGCGTTACCAGCCGCACGCTGATCGAACTGTTGCGCGCGCCAGCCCTGGCGTCGCCGCACTCCCTCGAAGGACAGCTCAACTATATCCTCGAACACTGGGCTGGCTTCCTCGACCGCTCCTTCCTCTATCGCCTGCTCAGCGGCCTGGACGTGATCAAGGAAGAGGAACGGGCGCGCTTCGGCGTCGGCGGCGGCGATCTGACCGGCGCCTATGTGCCGGTCGCCGATTATCGCTATCTGGAAGCAGAACCGGAACGCTACACGCCAGATCGTGAATGGATGCCGCGCCTGGTGCTGCTTGCCAAGAATACCTTCGTCTGGCTCGATCAACTCAGCAAATGGTACGGTCGCCCGATCAAAACACTCGATCAGGTGCCGGACGAAGAACTCGACACGATGGCGCGCCGCGGATTCACCGGTCTGTGGCTGATTGGTCTGTGGGAACGCAGTGAAGCATCGAAACGCATCAAGCAGATTATGGGCAACCCGGATGCGGTCGCGTCGGCATACTCGCTCTACGACTATCAGATTGCGGCGGCGCTCGGCGGTCAACCGGCGCTCGACAATCTGCGCGCGCGCGCCTGGCAGCGCGGCATCCGCCTCTCTGCCGACATGGTGCCGAACCACGTCGGCATCGATGGACGCTGGGTGATCGAACATCCCGACTGGTTTATTCAACTCCCGTATCCGCCTTTTCCCACCTATACCTTCAATGGTCCCGACCTGTCGAGTGATGCACGGGTGGGAATCTTCATCGAAGACCATTACTACAACCGCACCGATGCCGCGGTCGTCTTCAAGCGCCTCGATCGCTGGACCGGCGAGGCGCGCTACATCTACCACGGGAACGATGGCACCAGCATGCCGTGGAACGACACCGCCCAACTCAATTACCTCAAGCCCGAGGTGCGCGAGGCAGTGATCCAGACGATCCTGCACGTGGCGCGGCACTTCCCGATCATTCGCTTCGACGCGGCGATGACGCTGGCCAAGCGCCACTATCATCGCCTCTGGTTCCCCGAACCAGGGACCGGCGGCGATATTCCGTCACGCGCCGGCTTCGGCATGACCCGCGCGCAATTCGATGCCGCCATGCCAGAAGAGTTCTGGCGCGAGGTGGTTGATCGCTGCGCCGCGGAAGCGCCCGACACGCTCCTCCTGGCGGAAGCCTTCTGGCTGATGGAAGGGTACTTCGTGCGCACCCTGGGCATGCACCGCGTCTACAACAGCGCCTTTATGGTCTGCCTGCGCGATGAGGAAAACGCCAAGTACCGCCAGATCATGAAGAACGTCCTTGAGTTCGACCCGGAGGTGCTGCGACGCTTCGTCAACTTCATGAACAATCCCGACGAGCGCACCGCAGTTGATCAGTTCGGCAAAGGTGACAAGTACTTCGGCGTCTGTACCATGCTGGTCACGATGCCGGGGTTGCCGATGTTCGGGCATGGGCAGATCGAGGGGTTCACCGAAAAGTATGGCATGGAGTATTACCGCGCCTACTGGGACGAAACGCCCGACGAGTGGCTGATCGCCAGGCATGAGCGCGAAATCTTCCCCTTGCTCCACCGGCGCTATCTGTTTGCAGGGACCGACAGCTTCCTGCTCTACGATTTCTACATGCCCGATGGTCATGTGAATGAGGATGTGTTCGCCTACTCGAATTGCCACGGCGATGAGCGATCACTGGTGATCTATCACAACCGCTATGGTCGCACGAGCGGCCGGGTGCGCCTCTCGGCGGCATTCATGGCGCGCACCGGCAGGGGCGACGAACGCGCGCTCGTGCAACGCACCCTCGCTGAAGGGCTGACGCTCCGCGCTGGCGACAACAACTACACCATCTTCCGCGACCATCGCAGCGGTCTGGAATACATTCGCCACAGCCGCGATCTGGCGGAGCGTGGGCTGTACGTGGAACTCGGTCCCTACGATTGTCACGTGTTCATCGATTTCCGCGAGGTCTCTGAGCGTCCCGATGGACGCTACGGGCAGATTACCGCCTATCTGGGCGGGCGCGGCGTGCCGAGCATCGACATCGCGCTGCGCGAGATGTTCCTCCAGCCGGTGCTGATCCCCTTCCGTGAACTGGTGAGCGCCGCAACGCTGCGCGAACTGGCAGCCTGGGCGGATCAACGCGCTGCGCAGAGCGGCATGCTCCCGGGTCTCGACGGCGAAGACGACGTTGCCGACAGTATGCTCGAAGGACCGGACGCAGTCGATGAGCCGACGCCAGAGGAACTGGAGGCGCTTGCACGGCGTCACGCCGACGTCGAGAGCGCCGCTCCGTCAACCGGCGCACAACCTGTCGCTGAACCACAAGAGGATGCACTCCCGGCGATTGAACCGTTCGAGCAGCGGCTGCGCATCTTCCTGACCGAGTTCGCCGCCTTCAGTGGCGGAACCGCCGATACCGACAGCATCGTCACCGATGTGCGCCGCCGTCTCGAAACGATCATCGATCTGCTGGTGTGCGCCGATGCCCGCCACGCGCAACTGATCGGCGCGCCGCTGGCGGATGACCCGTCACGCTGGGGGACCGCCGTCGCCTGGGCAATCCTCCATCGCCTGGGGTTGCTGTTCGCCGATGACGATGTGGCAGGCCAGAGCCGCAGTCTGATCGACGAGTACCTGCTCGGACGCGCGCTTCAGGCGACGCTAACAGAGTTTGGCTACGGCGACGACGTGGCTGCCGATGCGGTGACGCTGGTCAAGGCGCTGACCGCGCACCAAGACTGGCACGAGGAGTATGCCGACGACGGACGCGCGCTGGCGGCGGCATTGATGGCAGATGGCGACATCCAGACATTCACGCGGGTCAATCGCTTCCAGGGGGTCTTGTGGTTCAACAAAGAACGCTTCGAGCGCCTGTTGCGCTGGCTGGATATGATCGCTGCCGTCGCCCTTCAGGCGGAAGAGACGCCCGATGCCGATACGATTCGCATCGCCTGCGCCCGCCTGGTCGAATCCCTGACCGAAGCCGCTGAACAGAGCGGCTACCGCGTCGAACAGTTGCTGACAGAATCACGAAGCAAGGAAGCCTTGAAGGATACAGGAGCACGGTGATGCGCGCGATACGTGTGCACGAATACGGCGGACCAGAGGTGCTGCGCCTGGACGACATTCCCGTGCCGGAACCCGGACCGGGCGAGGCGCGGGTCAGGATCGCAGCGGCAGGGGTGAACTTTATCGACATTTACCATCGCAGCGGGCAGTACAAAGGCGCACTGCCGATGACACTCGGCATGGAAGCCTCCGGGATTGTGGATACTGTTGGTCCCGGCGTTAGCGACGTGCGCGCTGGCGATCGGGTCGTCTACGCCATGCGTCAGGGCGCATATGCCGAGTATGCTATCGTTCCAGCAACGATGCTGGCGCCAGTGCCCGAAGGCGTTGATCTGCAACAGGCAGCGGCGGTTATGCTCCAGGGGATGACGGCGCACTACCTGGCATACAGCACCTACCCGCTGCGCCAGGGTGATGTGGCGCTGATCCACGCTGCGGCCGGCGGCGTCGGCCTGCTGCTGGTGCAGATCGCAAAGCGCTGCGGCGCACGGGTGATTGGCACCGTGTCAACGGAAGAGAAGGCCGCACTGGCGCGCGCCGCCGGCGCCGACGACATCATTCTCTACACTCAGGAAGACTTCAGCGCGGCAGTGCGTCGCCTGACCGCCGGCGCCGGCGTTCACGTCGTGTACGACTCGGTCGGCCAGACAACCTTCGAGGGAAGCCTGAACTGTCTGCGCCCTCGCGGCTATATGGTGTTGTTCGGGCAATCGAGCGGCGCCGTGCCGCCGTTTGACCCACAAGTATTGAACGCGAAAGGATCGCTCTTCCTGACGCGCCCCTCGCTCGGGCATTACCTGCTGACGCGCGACGAATTGCTCTGGCGCGCTGGCGATCTCTTCACCTGGATGGCTGCGGGTGAGCTACAGGTTCGCATCGACGCAACCTATCCGCTGGAACAGGCAGCAGAGGCGCATAGCGCACTGGCGAGCCGCGCCACGAGCGGAAAGCTGCTGCTGCTGCCCTGATGCCGCCATAGCCACCGATGGGTGACGGTTACATAGGGGCGTCCCTACGACGCCGACGCTATCAGGGTCGCTGACAGCGCCCGTCCAGTTCGTTCGTCCCAGGTGTAACCGTTGCCTGCCTCGCTGAAGAACTGAGCGCCGCGCCCAATGAACCGCCGCACATGCCTGAAACTCCTGCTGTCGTCGCTGGCAAGTGTGTCACTTCCGGCGTGCGCGGACACCGTCGCTCCGCCACCTGAGTCGCGCCCGGCAGGCGCGTCATCGCCCGCCAATCCTTCTGTTCCCCCGACCGATACCTCCCCGACACCAGCGCAATTCTCCTCTCCCCAGGCGCCAGCCCCCGAAGTCGACCCTGATCCTGCCGTGCGCGATGTCATCGTCGTTGGGGCGGGTATTGCCGGACTGCGCGCCGCCCAAATCTTGCAGCAACGTGGTCAGCGCGTTCTTATCCTCGAAGGACGCAATCGTATCGGCGGACGCATATGGACTGATGAGTCCGCCGGGATGCCGCTCGACCTCGGCGCCTCGTGGATTCACGGCACGCGCAGCAACCCCATTGCCGACATTGCCGATCAACTCGATGCGATGCTCATCGCAACCAATAATGAAGATCTTCAGCGTTTCGACTATACAGGCAGGCCGCTCTCCAGCGACCTTGACGACCGTGTTGATGCACTGCTGGAGCGTTACTTCGAACGGGCGCGTGAGCATGCTGACGACCAAAACAGCGATGTCAGCCTGCAAACCGCACTGGAAGCCGTTTTGCGCAAAGAACCGCTCAACGCACAAGACTTACGTCTGCTCAACTACGCAATCAACACGGTCTTCGAGCATGAATACGCTGCTGATTCGAACGATTTATCCATGTGGCATTTTGATGATCAAAAAGAATTAAGCGGTGGTGATGCTATTTTTAGACAAGGCTACCGTGTCATTGTCGATTTTTTAGCGCAAACTCTCGATATTCGCCTGAATCACCCCGTGCAGCGCGTCGTCTATGACGATTCCGGCGTCACACTCACCACTGCACACAGCGTGCTGCGTGCGCGCGCAGCGTTAATAACCGTTCCGCTGGGCGTGCTGCAGCGGGGCGGCATTGTCTTCGATCCGCCGCTCGCAGCCGACAAACAGCGGGCTATGGCACGAACAGGCATGGGATTGCTGAACAAGTGTTACCTGATTTTTCCGGCGGTCTTTTGGGACGATGCCACGTTGTTGGGCTATGTAGGCGAACGTAAGGGCGAATGGACCGAGTGGCTTAATCTGAACGCGCTGCTGGGCATGCCGGTTTTGCTGGCATTCAATGCTGCGACCTTCGCCCGCGCCCTTGAGTCGCAGTCAGATGAGCAGATTGTTCAATTAGCCATGCACACTCTGCGAACAATATATGGCGCAGACATTCCGCAGCCCATCGATTACCGTATAACCCGTTGGGGCGCCGATCCCTTTGCATATGGCGCGTACTCCTTTCTGGCGACGGGCGCCACCCCCGACGATTACGATACGCTGGCGCAACCTGCAGGCACACGGCTATTCTTTGCCGGTGAGCACACCCATCGCGACTATCCCGCAACTGTGCATGGTGCATACCTTTCCGGGGAGCGCGCCGCGAACGAAATTGTATCGTTATTGGAAAAGGTCAGGACCCATTAAGATGGTTCTTTGGCTTCTTCCACTCGATCCAGCATCGTATCCTGAAACGAGGCTGGATCCTCGAGCGGTTCAAGGTGGGTGAACACCGTTGTATTCGGCAGCGCTTTGCGCACATCGCGCTCGACGCGCTCGAGCAGCGTGTGCCCGCGGCGGACGCTCCACGTTCCCGGCACCAGGACGTGGAACGACACAAAGCGACGCGCTCCCGACTGCCGCGTGCGTAGGGCGTGAAACACGATCCCCTCGTCGCGGAACGGCGCCAGCGTTGCATCGAGCACCTCACGTTCCGTCGCCGGCAACGCTGTGTCCATCAGACCCGCGACCGAACGACGCAACAACTGCACTCCCGACCAGATGATATGCCCGGCGACCGCCAGCGCGATCAGCGGATCGAGCAGATGCCACTCCGTCAGACCGACCAGCGCGACACCGGCGATCACGCCAGCCGACGTGTAGACATCGGTCATCAGATGGTGCGCGTCGGCTTCGAGCGTGATCGATTCATAGCGCTGGCCGGCGCGCAACAGGATCTGCGCCACACCCAGGTTCACCAGCGACGCGATCACCGCGATCGTCAGACCCAGACCCGCCTGCTCGATCGGTTGCGGTTGTAGAATGCGCTGCACCGCAGTAAACGCAATGCTCAACGCGGCAATCAGAATGAGCGCCCCTTCGACGCCGCTGGAAAAGTATTCCGCCTTCTCGTGACCGTAGGTATGGTCCTCATCGGGCGGTTGCGCGGCAATCGTCAACGCCACCAGCGCAATGACCGCTGCTGCCAGATTGACCAGCGACTCCAGTGCATCCGATAACAGACCGACCGAACCGGTCACCAGGTAGGCGCCCGCTTTCAGCACAATGGTGACGATCGCTGCCGCAATCGATAACCAGGCGAAACGAGTCAGCGAAGAACGTCCGTTCATTGCGTCCCGCCTTCTACTGCTGGCTGCCCTGCGCCTGCTTGAGGCGCAACGCAACCGGTAGCGGCGCCTCCTCCCGCAGGCTGGTGGTTCGCACGCCTGCGGGACGGTCGTCCGCCATACGTTGCCCCCTCCGCAGGCTGGTGGTTCGCACGCCTGCGGGACGGTCGTCCGCCTGCACCCCCCCGCACGCTGGTGGCTCGCACGCCTGCGGGACGGTCGTCCGCCATACGTTGCCCCCTCCGCAGGCTGGTGGTTCGCACGCCTGCGGGACGGTCGTCCGCCTGCACCTCTCCGCAGGCTGGTGGTCATGCCCGCTTCGCACGCCTGCGGGACGGTCGTCCGCCACTGTGCCGCGAGACTCAGAGATCGGTATGCCCTCCGCTGAGCGGAACCGGCGGCGAAAGCGCGCCGGATAAGCGCCAGAATCCGATGAACTGCCGGGTTCAGGTCCCCCAACGATTGCCATCAGACCGCTCCAGGCGCACTGGCACGCGCCGGACGCGCTGCAACCGCGAAACCCCCGCGAGTTATGGTACACTGAAAACATGACCACGACGCCAACAGAAACGATTGCGGCAATCCACGATACGCCGCACCGGCTGGTATTCGAATTTGCTGGCGCAGGCAGCCTGGCGCTCTACTGGCTGCACAGCGTTCCCGGGTCATCGCGCACCGTTCTCGAAGCGACCGACCGCTACGCGGCGGCGTCACTTGCCGGACTGATCGGCAGAATGCCGGAAAAATTCGTCTCCATCGACACGGCACGCATCATGGCCGAGGTTGCGTACCGGCGCGCTATGCGCCTGACCGACGGCGCCACACCGTGCCTTGGCGTCGCCTGTACGGCCACGATTGCCACCGACCGCGCCAAACGCGGATCGCACGGCTGCGCCATCGCCGTGTACGATGGCGCGATGTTCCACACCTTCGCCCTCACCCTCGCCAGAGGCGCACGCGACCGCGCAGGCGAGGAACATCTGATCAGCCTGCTGATTATACGCGCAATCGCCAATGCCTGTGGCGTCGCAGCGCCCAATCTTGCGCTGGAGTCCTCTGAAATCCTGGAGGTGCATGAAGAGACGCGCCGTGATCCCCTGACACTTCTCTTGCGAGGAGATGTTGCATGCGTTTTTGTCGGCATTGACGGGCGCATCGATCTGGAAGGAGCATCACCGGTCGCGCTGCTGTCCGGTTCGTTCAACCCGCTCCACGCCGGGCACGAGCAACTGGCGCAGGCGGCTGCAACGCTCCTCGGCGCACCAGTCGCATTCGAACTCCCGGTCCTGAACGCCGATAAACCCCCCCTGAGGTACGCCGAACTCGAACGCCGTCTTGACCAGTTTCGCGGGCGCTACCCGGTCGTGCTGAGCCGCGCGCCGCTCTTTGTGCAAAAAGCGAACCTGTTCCCAGGGTGCACGTTTGTGATCGGCTACGATACTGCCATTCGGATCATCGACCCGCGCTACTATGACGGCCAACCCGGGCGCGATGCCGCCTTCGCCGCAATCGCCGCGCAGGGGTGCTCATTCCTGGTCGCTGGGCGCGTCAAGGACGGCATCTTCCGCACCCTGGCGGACATCGACCTGCCCGCCGCATTGCGTCCACTCTTTCGCGAACTGCCCGAGCGCCTGTTTCGCGTTGATCTCTCCTCGAGCGCCATTCGCAACGCCTATGGCGCGATCGATTCGCTTCGCTCGCAATAACACCCGACCATCAGGCATCTGGATAGACTCTCAGCGACTACATGTCCACCTGCCGCGGCATAATCGGCAATTCATCGACGCGCACCGTCGGCGGAAGCGTACAAACCCACAGAATGACTTCCGCCACATCAACCGCCGTCATCAGACGGCGGCGGAACTCTTCGCCGGGGTTGAGCGGCTCCAGTTCGGTGTTGATCAGACCGGGAAAGATAGTCGTCACAAACACATTGTACGGGCGCAATTCTGCGCCAAGCGCCTGGCTGAGACCGTCGAGCGCAAATTTGGCGGCGCAGAATGGCGCAATATTGGCGATGCCGACTTTGCCGACACGCGACGCGAGGTTAATGATCGTACCCGAGCGCTGCCGCTTCATGTGTGGAATAACCGCGCGCGCTGCATAGAACGCGCCATGCAGGTTGGTTTCGATGACGAGGCGAAAATCATCGTTGCTGAACTGCTCAAGTGGCGCAATTTTGTGCGTGACTCCCGCCGAATTGACTAGAATATCGATCCTTCCGAACAAATTGACCGCACTTTCGACCAACCGATCGACCTGTTCCGAGTCGGTCACATCCGTGGGAATAGCGACTGCTTTGCCTCCTTCCCCTGCAATCTCCGACACCAGCATCTCGAGCCGTTCACGGCGTCGCGCCGCAGCAACAACTGTCGCTCCCTCACGCGCCAGCACACGAGCGGTTTCATACCCCACACCGCTTGACGCCCCGATCACAATCGCCACGCGTCCTTGAAGCCGCATACATTTCTCCCGCATTGGTGCACAATTCGCCTGAGAGGATTATACCTGTCGCCGTGGAAAGCGGCAACCCGGTTCTCAGTTCTCAGTTCTCAGTTCTCAGTTCTCAATTCTCAGTTCTCAGTTCTCAGTATGCTACAATAGCGCTGCACCCTGAAGCGTCTGGTTGACGAGAAGGAGAACAGCCATGGCGAAAAAGACGATCCGCGACATTGATTGGAGCGGCAAACGCGCCCTTGTTCGAGTTGATTTCAACGTGCCGCTGGAAAACGGGCAGATCACCGACGATACACGCATTCGCGCTGCGCTCCCGACAATCCGCTATTTGCTGGAACACGGCGCGGCTGTCATTCTCATGTCGCACCTGGGGCGACCGAAGAACAAAGTCGTCGAAAGCATGCGCCTGTCGCCAGTCGTGGCGCGCCTGGCGGAGCTGCTGCCTGAAGCGAAGGCGGTCAAAGGCACACAGGCGACCACCGGTCCTGCGGCGGAGGCGGCTGCGCAGGACCTCAAGCCTGGCGAAGTGCTGGTGCTCGAAAATACCCGCTTCGATGCACGCGAAGAAGCCAACGACGAAGGCATGGCGCGCGAACTGGCAAAACTTGGCGATGTCTACGTCAATGATGCCTTTGGGTCAGCGCACCGCGCTCATGCCTCGACCGAAGGGGTGGCGCGATTCCTCCCCGCCGTCGCCGGTTTTCTGATGGAAGCCGAACTCGCCGCACTCCAGGGCGCGCTGGAAAATCCAGCCCATCCGTTTGTCACGATCATCGGCGGCGCCAAGATTAGCGACAAGATCGGCGTGATCGAAAACCTGCTCGGCAAAGTTGATGCGCTGCTGATCGGCGGCGGCATGGCCAATACCTTCCTGCTCGCTCAGGGGTACGCGATGGGTGACTCGCTGGTCGAGCCGGATTCGGTTCCAACCGCCAGAGACCTGCTAGAGCAAGCGACAAACCGTGGAGTGCGCCTCATGCTGCCGACCGACGTCGTAATCGCCGATGCCTTCAGCGCCGACGCCAACCGCACGGTTGTGCCGGTGGGCGAAATTCCGCCCGGCTGGCGCGCACTGGATATTGGTCCTCAAACGATCCGCGCGTACACCGAAGTCATCACCGGCGCGCAAACCGTCATCTGGAACGGACCGATGGGGGTGTTCGAACTGGCGCCATTTGCTGAAGGAACCCGTGCCATTGCGCAGGCAATGGCGAATTGCCCGGGGATGACCATTATCGGCGGCGGCGACTCGGTTGCGGCAGTGGAGCAGATGGGGCTTGCCGACAAAATCCGCCACATCTCGACCGGCGGCGGCGCTTCGCTGGAGCTGCTGGAAGGGCGTATCCTGCCAGGCGTTGCAGCACTGAACGACGCATAGCATCGATTCGGAGCAGCGGAGACGGGCAAACTCCGGTCTTCGCTGCTTCCGAACTCTCTCGAGCACGTTTACGCCAGCCCTTCATTCTCGAGCCAGACGCTCACGGCTGCATCGTCGGCTGCGGGATTCCCGCCTGGAATATAGCGAAACCGGTCACCGTACCCTTCCATAATAAGTGCGCTGAGTTCCTGGTTCGCCGGACTTTGATCGCCCTCGGTAATGGATACGACGTTCCCGGTCTGCAGATCGAGAAACGAACTGATCGCCGGATCCGTAAGCGCCAACGCGGCGCGAATCTGATCACGCTGATATGTCGCTGCCACGATACGTCCTCCCTTGCAGCGCCGCCTGGTCTGCGGCATTTCAAGCATTACCCGCCCGTATTCACGGCGCAATGCTCGACGAACGACGTTGCTCATGGTATACGATAGAGGTCCGTAATGCAAACGCAGGCGTTCTGCCGGTAGTGGCGAATGATCAGGCGAAACCTTGTACGGTGCAGGCTCATTCGAGTATCCGCCACATACGCTTTTCTACTGTGGCGAATGATCAGGCGAAACCTTGTACGGTGCAGGTGCGTACTTCTTGTAGAATAGTAAAGGCGCATGGTGGAGCATTCTGACGAAGACGCACTCATCAAACGCTCCATCGATGGTGATCACGCCGCCTTCGCGCAACTGATTGAACGCTATCAGGGCACAGTGTTCAATCTGGCGTACCGTATGCTGGGGAATGCGCACGAGGCGGAAGATGCCAGTCAGGAGATATTTCTGAAAGTCTATGCGAACCTGGCGCGCTTCGACCAGGAGCGAAAGTTTTCGACATGGCTGTTATCGATCGGTTCGAATTATTGTATTGATCGGCTGCGGCGGCGGCGCTTCGCATGGTTGACGCTGGACGATACGGTGCTGACGATTCCCAGTCCTGGGAAAGGACCAGAACGCAGCGCCATCGAACGCGAGGAGCGCGATGCCGTTCAGCGAGCGCTCTTGCGCCTCCCCCCCGCCTATCGCGAAGTCGCGGTGCTGCGCTACTGGAACGATCTCTCGTATGCAGAGATCGTTCAGGCGCTGGGGTTGCCAGAGAGCACCATCAAAACACGATTGCACCGCGCACGCCGCATGCTTGCCGATGCGCTCCGCGCCGAGGGCGTGGTTCAGGAAGAAATGTCATCGTAGAAATGAGCAGGACTGTATGTCTTTGAACGACTCTGATGATACATTCCGTGACATACTGACACGTAGTGGCGCACTCGAGCATCGTGAGCCAACTGCTGATCTGGTGGCGTCTACGATGCGCCGCCTGCCCAAGGCGCCGCCCCGTATCGTTGCTCAACGCGCCGAAGCGCGCCGGCTCTTCAGCCGCGCAGTCACAGTCCTAGCGCTGGCGCTGCTGCTTGTCCCGGCGATAACCGGCGCATTCAATCTGATACGCGGCGTTGAAACCCCAATAAGCACGCTTGCCGGCGCCGCCAACCAGGCAAACGTGCGCGCTGCCCTGCTTGCGGCAACGGGTCAGCGGTTCGACGCTTCGGTGCTCCGCGGGCTGGTTGTGGCGTTGATCTGGCTGGTGCAGATGGCGGCAGTTGTGCTGACCATCGGCTTCTGGCCCCACCGAAGCGCTGCTGCCGGAATGACGTTGCTGACCGCGCCCTGGCGAGCGCTGCGCGCCGGTTTTCTGGCAACCGTTGCGTTGGGCGTTGTCGTCGCAACGCTGCTGCCTCTGCTGACTGCTACCATTATCGGTCTACCGGTCGCTGCCGGGGTGCTGTTACTGGCGCACGCCCCCATCGCTCTGGGCATTGCCGTCAGCGCACGCGCCCTGGGGCTGCGCCGTTCCGGGTCGCATCCACCCCACGACACCAACCGAAACTGGATCGCAGCAGCCGCAGCGCTGGCGTTGCCCGCCGCAATGGTGATACTCTTCTCCGTACCTGCGGCATTTCTGGTGCTCTACCTGGTGGCGATGCCTGGCATCGGCGCGCTGGTTCTCAGCCAGGCAGGAATGCGTCCGGTTCTCGCTGCTTACAACTCCCGCAGCACATGCTGAAATGTCGAAAGAAACTCCACGCCCGCGTCGGTCACCAGCACATCTTCCTCGATGCCAAGATATCCGGCGGAGGTAACGACGCCAAGTTCGAGGGTGTAGACATTCCCCGCTTCGACCTGCATCTCCGGCGTACTGCCGTAGCGGGGCCAGCGCGGACCGAGCAACGGACCGCCGTCGTGACAGGCGCGCCCCAGACCGTGCCCCAGCGCATGGCGATACTCGTCATACCCCGCCTCAACAATCACCCGGCGCGCCGCTGCGTCCACCTCGTACCCGCGCACGCCAGGCCGCAGCACTGCTGCGCCTGCCTCAATCGCCCGCACCACCGTCTCGAAGGCGCGCTGAACGTCAGGCGGCGCCGCCGTTTCGCCTGGACGACGCACATACCACATCCGCTGAATATCTGAACAATACCCCTCGCGCTGTACCCCAAGATCAATATGCACCAGATGCCCCGGCTGCACCACAATATCGTCGCGTGGACCGCCATGACCGGCTTCCGATTCGGGACCACTGTTCACAATCGGGCAGGCATCCCACGCCCAGGCGCTCGCCAGGTTGCGGCGGCGAAACTCCTCGTGAACCAAGGCGGCAATCTGCGCCTCGCTGACGCCGGGGCGAATCTGTTGCTCGACCAGATCGACAATCGCTTCGGTGATCGCAACAGCAGCGCGAATACGCTCCACTTCGACTGGCGTCTTGCGCGAGCGTAGCTTTGCCAGCAGTGGCGCGGCGCTTACAAAGCGTGACGGAAATGGCGTGTCCGCCAGCAAATCGCAGAGATGCAGGAACATACCGTGAGTCAGACCATCAGCGGTTGGGTCGTCGAGGCTGTAATTCAGCCCGATGGTCAGAGGATCGAGGCGACGCAGGGCATCGATCAGGTGATCGCGAATGCTTTCGTCATAGCCGATGATCGTCTGAAACAGCCCCGACGCGCGCACGCCAGCGACATCGTAGCGCCCTACAATGGCGACGCGCTGCCCACCGGGTCCAAAGATGAACGCCGAGTCCCACGTTACATCGACGCCAACCACGAGTTCGATGCCGGGATCAGGACGGATCACACTCTCACGAACAAAGATGAGCCAGACATCGAGACCGGTTTCGGCAAGCAATGCCTCTGCCTGAGCAGCTTTCTGATGGTAGAGCATTGGTGAATTCCTTCACAGGTCTGGTTTGTGATCCACAAAGAACACGAAAGCACACGAAGAGGTACGAACAACTTCACGGACCACGCGACGCCATCGAACCTTCAACCTTCCAACCCGCCTGCCTCTCGCCTCAGTTCTCATTCCAACAACCGCGTCACACTCCCCTCCTGCAACGCGCGCTGTTCGAGGCGCTGCGCCAGCCAATTCTGGCGACGCAGGCGACGCCCCAATGATACCGCAAGATTCTGCATCAGGCGCATCCCCAGCGCCGGGTCATCTTCGGCAAGCGTATTCAGCGCCTCGCGCGTCAGAACCAGTACTGTCGTCGGTTGATCGCCAGCGCGCAGATCGGCGCTCCGCTCTACATCTTCGAGCAATCCCAACTCACCCGCAACCTGCCCGCTCTGCATAAAGGCAATCCGCACCGGCGGCTGCCGCACCCCGCTGACCGGCACAGGGTCGAGCCAGACTTCGAGCAGCCCGTCCTGAACAAGGTACATCTCATCGCTGCGCGCACCGGCGGCAGCCAGGCGCTCGCGCGGCGCCAGCACGCGCCGCTGCAACAACGACGCCACACGCAGGCGTTGCGCCTCGTTCAGATGCCCGCCAATCTCGGAATTGTTGAGAAACTGTGCAATAGCGCGCAACTCGCCAATATCGCGTGAGTCGGTGGGGAGCGCAACCCCCGCAGGCGGCAGACCGAGAAAGAGGGCAATGTGCCGCAATGTGGCATCCGGCTGCTCGAATTGGGGCCAGTGACCGGCATTCGGGATAATCCGCAGATCGGCAGCGGGCCACTCGGCGGCGACCACTCCGGCATCACGCAGCGGCACAATATTGTCTTCCGCGCCCCAGATGACCAGCGTCGGCGGTTCGACCATCGCAATCTTCCCACGCAGATCGCCCTGTCGCATCGCCTGAAAACAAGCGGCGCGGATGCGCCCCTGTCCGGGTCGGCGCGCATCGGCGCGGATGCGCTGATAATCCTCTTCCGATACACGCGCGCGTTCAGCAAAGTTCGACGGCTTGAGCAGGTAATCGGTGTAATCGAGCGGTGTTTTCGCAAGCAGGTGCAGCAACCATTCGAGCGGAGGAAACCACTCTGCCAGCACATGGGGACCGATCAGCAGATTCACTCGTGTCGAGAGCCGCCCACTCAACGCCGGATTGAGCAGCACCATGCGCTCGACCAGCAGCGGGTAACGCAGCGCCAGCGTTGTGCTGATCTGCCCGCCCATCGAATGACCGAGCAACAACACTGGTTGATTGGGGCTGACATATTCGATGAGACGTGCAACGAGATCAGCATACCCTATGATCGTTGGCGGACGCGATGGCGCCGGTGAACGTCCGAAGCCGGGCAGATCGATGGTAACACAGCGATAGCGACGACTCAGCGCCGGCAGGATGGGCTTCCAGGTATACGACGAACTCGCCCAACCGTGGACGAGAAACGCATAGGGCGCATTTTCAGGACCAGTCACTTCGAGATAGATGGTCTGGTCGTCGATGGTATACAACGCCATGGGTCATCCTGTTTTCTCGCGAGCAAAGGAGCGATGAACCGCTTCTTGCCAGTGATTGTAGGAAATTGCAGGCGTCAGGTACAGAGTATCGGCTTACAAAACAATGAACGTCATTAATGGAGACGCCCAACACGTTGTCGTTCAGCAACGAAGAGGAAAGCAATTACGACTTGAAGAGAACCGTACAATCCCGCATACTGAAGGCGCCGATCCGCGTATGGCTTAGATCGAGGGGTTGACCATGACTGATTTTCGGACGACCTATCTGGGTTTGTCGCTGAAGAATCCGATTGTCGCTTCGTCATCGCCGCTCTCGAAGCGCATCGACAATGTTCGTCGCCTGGAAGAAGCCGGCGCTGCAGCCATCGTTCTCTTTTCGCTGTTTGAAGAGCAGATCACGCACGAGGCGCGTGAACTCGACTACTACCTCGACCGGGGCGCCTACAGTTTCGCCGAGTCGCTGACGTACTTCCCCGATCTGGAACAGTACAATCTGGGGGTCGAACCATACCTCGAACACATTCACGCACTGAAACGGCGGGTCAGCATTCCGATCATCGCCAGCCTCAACGGACCGTCGGACGGCGATTGGGTGGAATATGCAAACAAGATAGAGCAGGCAGGCGCCGACGCACTGGAGCTGAACCTGTATTTCCTGGCGACCGACCCGAACATTACCGGTGCTGCAATCGAAGAACAGTACCTGCGCCTCGTCCGCGACGTATGCAGCCGGGTGACGATACCGGTAGTGGTCAAGATGAGCCCGTTCTTCAGCAGCATTGCCAACATTGCCAGACAGTTCAGCGAAGCAGGCGCGAGAGGACTTGTGCTGTTCAACCGTTTCTACCAGCCCGACTTCGATCTGGAGGCGCTGGAAGTCGTGCCGAACCTGAAATTGAGCACGTCCGATGAGTTGCGCCTGCCGCTGCGCTGGATCGCCATTTTGTACGGGCGCATCAAGGCGGATCTGGCGCTGACCAGCGGCGTCCATACGGCGGAAGACGTATTGAAAGCCATGATGGCCGGCGCTCGCGTGGCAATGATGACCTCTGAGTTGCTGGCGCATGGCATCGACCGCATCCCTGCCATTCTGAACGACATGCGCATTTGGATGGAAGAGCACGAGTATGAGTCGATCGAACAGATGCAGGGGAGCATGAGTCAGCAGGCAGTGGAGAATCCCGCAGCGTTCGAGCGAGCCAATTACATCAGGGCGCTGGGTTCCCTGGGGTAAGCGCGGATAGCGCAACCAGACCGCGCATAACGCTGGTCACTCCTCAATGTGCACGGGAATGCGAATGACGCCGTCGGGAAGGAGCGTATCGTGCTGTATAACCGGCAGTCGCTCCAGTGAGGGCCAGCGATACATGCCCACCAGCAGCACATAGTCTCCTGGCGGCAGATCCGCCGGAATGAGCAATCGGCGCGCATCGACGACGGTCAGACCAGCGCGCCATCTGCTGGTTGGCAAGGCGCCCTCGGCTGGCGGCCCGTCGCCTTGAGCGTATTTGTTGCCAGCGGCGTCCACCAGATGGACAAGTACGCTACGCTCGTCCAGACCATCGTGCAGCGACCGCCACCAGAGCACGAGATCGACCATCTCGCCTGCCCTGAGCCGTGGCGTCACGACGGTGTACCCCATCAAGATCACGTCGCTGCCGACCCGGACCCTGAAGGGAGTTGCGGGATTGGTGGTACGGATTGCTTGAATCTGTTCCTCGCGGACCCACACGCCAGAGATTGTCCGATCAGATGTAACCTCAAACCCAAACAGATCAATTGGTTCACTGACAACCTGCGCACCAGCGGACAGATACAGTCGAGCGGTGTACCGACCCGGCTGCAAACCGGCGAAATAGGCGCCGATAGGCGCCTCGCCCTCAGCGGATGAGCAGCGCATGTGTCCATCGGCGAGCGAAAGAACCATAGAAAAGCGCTGCACCTCTACAGATGGCGCCATAAGCACGCCATACCAACCATACTGGACGCCCCGCTCAACATCCCAGATATCGAGCGCTGCGCGCAGCGGTCCCGCATCTGGCAGGAGCGTTTTCAGAGTCGTTGTGATCAGCGCCCCGGAGGCAATTGCTGATGAATGAACAACGGCGCTGTTCGTCACCCGTTGCACCGTCACATCTGTGAGCGGCGCTTGAACGTGAGCATGACGCGGAGCGCTCACACCCGCAGTCGACACCGTGTGGGATGCAGTCAACGAGGTGGCAGTTTCAACCAGGAGTGGCGTTGTGCCGATGTTGCGAAGGGTTACTTTCTGTGATGACACACGCAACAATGTGATCGTATGTCTGCCAGGCGAGAGGGTGAACGGCGCGCCATTGACTGCAATGGTCGCCGCTTCGGGCGATGCAACCATCAGGCGCAGCGACCGAGAAGGGTCTTCCAGCAAAGGCGCTGTCAACGTTTCACCCGGCGCCAACACTCTTAACAGACGCACATGTCTTTGTATCTCCGGCGGACGACGATAGAGCGCATATGAACCACCTCGCCAGATGGGCGGAGAAGCGTATCCCCACAGTAACGGGTCTTCAAATGCATAGAGCAGACCGTATTCTCCGATTGCTCCGGCGTCACCAGCCCGCGACTCAGCATAGCCAGTACGAACGTGCCCCCATACGATGGCATGATCCAGCGCATACGCAGCAAAGCCATTGGTCATGCCACGCACCCGTTTGTCGGAGGTCAGGGTGACGGTGCTTCCCGGCGGCGCCAGTTGGCGCAGCGCCAGCAACGTCGGTGCATCATCGGGATACAGACTAGGACGCTCCATATGGGCACTGACGACATGCGCCTGACTGACACCCATTAACGCACATAATCCTATGGCGGCTATGGTTGACAACGACCGGGTTGCTATCGCGGCGTATGTACGACAGGATTGGGGGAACTGACGTGGCAACTGCCACTGCCAGAGACCCTGGAGACCAGCCGCGGCCACGCCTAGCAAAGCAAAACTGACATATGCCGCACCTTTCATGTAGGCGTATGGATACGCCTGCCACCAGCGCAACCAGGCAAGATACGCCACGCCTCCTACGAGCACGCCTGCCAGCCGCACGCGATGAGGCTCTGACACAAGAGCGGTCGCCATCAGGGCAATGAGCACGATGCCAGCAGCCTGTTCTGCAACTTCGGGGAGAACAGACCCGGCCCCCTTCAGTTGAAACGGCGTCAATCCTGCGATCACCCTGGCCGAAATATAGTCGAATATGCCGAGCGAGGTCACTTGGTGATTGTAGCGGAATGCAAAACCGTCGAAATAATCCTCAATCGTTGGCGCAGCGACCAACAGCGTCATTGCAAGCAATCCCATCGCAGCAAATATCAGCGCACGGAACGATATATCAGCGCCTTTGCTGAATGCCTCGATCAGGCGCGCCCCGCCCAACCCAAGCCCCAACGCTGCCCATACGGTGATCGCCGGATAATAGACGACCGGCAGGGCTGCCAGCACCACGGATCCCAGCAGGGCGCTTCTCCACGCCGCCAGACGGTTGCGCCCGATCTCCTCGACTGTCGCCATACCAATGACCAGGCAGAAAGGTATCAGCAGGAACCCGGCAAGTTGTTTCTCGAAATTGAAGTACGAAATCCAGAGCAGCAGCGCATTCGCACTGACCCATATTGATCCGAATCAGTGCTACCCACAGCCGTAAACCAAGCACCACCCGGAGCCAGAGATAGACAGCCAGAACACCCAATCCTCGCAACCACGCAATGAGTGGCGTAAAGGTGTCGAACACTTCGAAGCCGCCAAGCAGGTCCACACATCCCTGATAGATGGCAAACCCGATGTTATGCGAAATCCGCGGTGGATTCGCCACAAGGTCTCGCAACGGATTGTCCGGCATGGTTGCAATGGCTGCAATCGGAGCGCGTTCCAGATACCGCGCCATTGGCAAGGCGACTTCGATGTCCCATCCACCTCCGATGGCCGCTGACTGGTTGTAGCGAATCAGCGGCGCTACACCAACGCCAATGGTCATCAGAACCAGCAGAAAAAGCGACACCCCCTCACGCTGTGTAACCTGACCCGGCAGGCGGCGCGTGAACGGAGCGCCGGTGCGACGCCAGGCAAGGATGTTGAGCATGGTGCAGACGAGGAGAAGAATCGGCAGCGCTACATTCAATCCAATGACCGTGCGCACGCTCCAGTACCCTGCAACCACCACCACCGCGTAGCCAATAAGCGGCGCCAGCAACCGACGAAACGGCAACAACGCCGAAGGCAGCGTCAGGCGCGCAAGACCCCACCCGCACCACCACGCCAGCGTGGTAGCGAGAACAAGCACGAAAGCGATGTGCAGACTCAGCATAACACTGTGTGACGGGCAGCACACACGGACAAGAGGAATTCGCGCCTATAATAACATGAAATTAACGTTCAAGAGCGAAGGAGACAACTTCAATGGAGACGACGGCTCCCACAACTGTTGATCGACGCGCCGAACGTCTGCGACGAATGGCGCTCTCTATCGCAGCGACGCTGGTCACGCTGGTTATGGCGCTCTACCTGGGCATTTCGACCTATGCCGCCAGCACGCTAACCATGCCGCAGCGCGATACAGAGGTCAATACTCCTGCAACGTTTGGGGCGCGTTTCGAGGACGTGCGCTTCCCGGCGCGCGGCGAGGATGTGGAGATCGCCGCGTGGTATCTGCCGCAGCCAGACGCCTCGCGCGTAGTGATCCTCATCCACGGCAAAGATAGCAGCCGCTCGACGGAGTTTCAGGGGCGCTTCAGCGAGTTCGCCGTCCGTCTCCACGAACGTGGATTTGCAGTGTTGCTGATCGACTTGCGCGGGCACGGGGCAAGCGGCGATGCGCGCTTCAGTTTCGGGCTGGCGGAACGGCGTGATATTCTCGGTGCGGTCGACTGGCTCATGGCACAGGGATTCCGCGCCGGAAGCATCGGTGTGCTTGGCGTGTCCATGGGAGCCGCCTCGGCAATTGGCGCTGCCGCCGCAGATCCGGCGATCGGCGCGCTTGTGGCGGATTGCAGCTACGCCGAGATTGAGCCGCTCATGCAGCGCCACTGGGGCGCTGCCAGCGGACTGCCGGATATCTTCCTTCCTTCGACCCTCTTTATGGGGCGGTTTATCCTGGGGATGGATCTGGCAACCGCACGACCGGTCACCGAGATCGACGACATTGCGCCGCGACCGGTGCTGATCATCCACGGCAGTGCCGACGCATTTACGCCAGTTGAGCACGGACGCGCACTCGCCGCGGCTGCGCCCGCAGCCGAATACTGGGAGGTTCCTGACGCCGGGCATGCCCGGTCCTATGAGGTCGAACCACAGCAGTACGTTGACCGGGTTACGACGTTCTTCCTGCAACATTTGACGGGATAGTCAAGAACCGAGAACTGAGAACTGAGAACTGAGAACTGAGAACTGAGAACTGAGAA
>ERZ1685331.41-NODE-41-length-45461-cov-19.422257_pt1 | contig 45461 bp, 47 predicted proteins | sample MGYA00580194_ERZ1685331 | MGnify/ENA primary metagenome ERZ1685331 (study PRJEB41501, sample SAMN08275520) | hot springs metagenome | biome: alkaline hot spring; material: microbial mat | place: Russia: Ush-Beldyr | collected 2015-07 | depth 0.5 m m ...
GGCGCCGGGGTGCACCCGGCGCCTTTTTTTGTTATCATGCGTGGTAATTCCGGGAAGTTTTATGTTGGAGAACCTTCGGCGACTGGGAACATACGCAGGTGGGCGCGATGATGCAAAACCCGGAACAATTGCCAGCATAGTGTCCCGGCTATTGTGTCTGGGCTCATGGTAGCTTCCCGGATGGATTTCCGAAAAGCCCCAAAGCTCGCGCCCTTTTGGCCGCTCGTTTGGAGAGCTGAGGACACGAACCCAAGGTTCTCGGCCAATGCCTCTTGGTCCTTCTTCCGCGCCCCGTTCAGGGCCTCCCACACCCGAGGAACGCGGAGGTCCTCCCTAGGACCGGCGAGGGCCAGGCAAACGCTGTGGAGGTCCCGATGAGCCCCAACAACTCTTCCCACCTTCTGTATGTGTCTATCCATGCGGAAAAGCCGCCCCCACGATCCCCTCTTCCAGAGCGCGGCCTGAAAGGTACTGAAGGCCCCCATCGGAATAGCCGATATCGGTCGGGGTTTCCATATCGTTTTACCTCCCGCTCCAATCCAAAACCTTAGGGAAAAACCTCGTCATGGGCTCACGCAATTGGGATGGGCAACGTGGGCTGTGTGCCACGCCTGGCGCGCCCGCTGGGCGACCGTTCCTGTGGGCCTTACACCAAGAGCGGCGGCGCCTCTCGCGGTCCATCGAGCTTCCTCCGCCATTGGGCGGCGGGCGATCCTGGCAGCAGGTTTGTCGGCTAGCTATGGACCTTTAAGCCGGTCCGCCTAGCTCTAACGACTCAACCCCTGTGGCTATGGCGGTGAGGGGATCGGCCCCCCTCCTCACCTAAGAGGCTCAGCATTTGAAAGTTCCTCCCCAACCGATGAGGCTGCTTTTGGTTCGCGGAAAGCTTGGCGTGGCGCCCCGGGGCAAGCCTGGAGGCCAATTCCCACCTCGGCCGCAAAGGCCACCGCCACTCTTTCACCCAACCATGGCGTTAGCCCCGGTTCATCGGGCGCCGCTCCCTGCCAAGTCCCGCTGGTCTCACGCGGGAAGCGTTGTCGTGAGCGGCGGTTGCCCCAGATGGTGGACGGGAGGGGAGCCCAGGGGTCAAGCGCGGGCGGCCAAGGCGGCGTCACCCACGGCCAGGCGGAAGGCCAGCCGCTGGCCGTGGCCAAGCTCGCGGCGATGCCAAAGAGCCTTCGCGAAGGGGTGGGCCGCCGGCTCCGCCTGTCCGCCGTCAACCCGGGAGATGATCGCCGTCATGGCGGAGGCATGGTTGATGCGGTAGGGTTTCCAGATCATGCGCCAGGAGCTCCGGATCGCCGGGTTCGGGGGGCAAGGGGTGATCTCCGCGGGAAGGATCACGGGCCAAGCCGCCGTTCTCTACGACGGGAAACAGGCGGCTTTCACCCAATCCTACGGGCCGGAGGCCCGCGGCGGCGCCTGCGCCGCCGAGGTCGTTATCTCCGACGCCCCTGTCGCCTACCCCCTCCTCACCATCCCCGACGTGGCCATCCTCATGTCCCAGGAGGCCTACGAGAAATACGCCCGCGAGGTGAAACCGGGGGGGATCCTCATCCTTGACCCCGACCTGGTCAACTACGAGGAGCCTGGGGATGTGCGTCTTCTCCTCGTCCCAGCCACGCGAATCGCGGAGTCCTTGGGCCGGAAAATCGTGGCCAATGTGGTCATGCTCGGGGCCTTGGCGGCCACCTGGCCGGTGGTCTCCAAGGAAGCCCTCCTCAAGGCCGTTTTGGCCGCGGTCCCTCCCCACACGCGGGATCTCAACCAGCGGGCCTTCGAGGCCGGCTACCACTACGTGAAGGAGCGGTACGGTGGCGGAAGCTAAACCGCGCATCGGCGTTTTCGTCTGCCACTGCGGGAAGAACATCGCGGGCACGGTGGACGTGGCTGGGCTTGCGGAGAAAGCCTCCCGCCTCCCCGGGGTGGTCTACGCCACCCACTATCAGTACATGTGCGCCGATCCCGGTCAGGCCCTTCTCCAGCGGGCGCTTAAAGAGCATCGACTGAACGGGGTGGTGGTGGCGGCCTGTTCGCCCTCCATGCACGAGGAGACGTTCCGGCGGGCCGCCGCCGCGGCCGGCCTCAACCCTTACCTCCTGGAAATCGCCAATATCCGCGAACAGGTCTCCTGGGTCCACAGCGGCCCCAAAGCCACAGAAAAAGCCCTTCGGGTGGTGCGGGCTATGGTGGAAAAGGTGCGGGCCAACCGGCCCCTCAAGCCCGCGGAGCTTGGGGTCACGCGGAAAGCCCTGGTGGTGGGCGGGGGGATCGCCGGAATTCAAGCGGCCTTGGACATCGCCAATGCTGGGTTCGAGGTGATCCTCGTGGAGAAAAGCCCGTCCATCGGCGGGCATATGGCCCAGCTCTCCGAAACTTTCCCCACCCTCGACTGCTCCCAGTGCATCCTCACCCCCAAGATGGTGGAGCTCGCCCGGCATCCCAAAATTCGGCTCCTCGCCTACTCCGAGGTGGAGGAGGTCACCGGTTTCGTCGGCAATTACCGCGTGCGCATCCGAAAGAAACCCACCTACGTGGACCCGGCGAAGTGCAACCTGTGTGGGGAGTGCGCGAAAGTCTGTCCCGTGCGGGTGCCCAACGAGTTCGACCGGGGCCTCTCTCAGCGGGCGGCCATCTACATCCCCTTCCCTCAAGCCATCCCCGCTTCCTACACGTTGGACGAGAGGAACTGTTTGGGAATCGTGCCCCTCCGCTGCGGGAAGTGCGCGGAAGTGTGCGAGCCCAAGGCCATTGACTTCGACATGCGCGAGGAGCTCCTCGAGGAGGAGGTGGGCGCCGTCGTCCTCGCCACCGGCTACGAGCTCTACCCCAAGGAGGCCATGGCCGAATACGGCTACGGCACGATCCCGGATGTGATCGACGGGCTGGAGTTCGAGCGGCTCCTGTCCGCCGGAGGGCCCACCCGCGGGGAGGTCCGCCGCCCCTCAGACGGGCAGGTGCCCAAGGAAGTGGTGTTCATCCAGTGCTCCGGCTCCCGCGATCCTGAGCATCATAAGCCCTACTGCTCCAAGATCTGCTGCATGTACACGGCCAAGCACGCCCTGCTTTTCCGGCATGCCGTCCCCGCTGGAAAAGCCTACGTTTTTTACATCGATATCCGCGCCGGCGGCAAGGACTACGAGGAGTTCGTGAACCGTGCCATGGCCGACGAGCGCATCCTCTACATCCGCGGCAAGGTGGCCAAGGTCTTCCAGGAGGGCCGGAAGGTGGTGGTGTGGGGGGTGGACACCCTCACGGGGAAGCGGGTGGAGGTGCGGGCGGACCTCGTGGTTTTGGCGCAAGCCATGGTGCCCTCGCCCGGCACCGCGGAGCTGGCGCGGAAGCTCCGCATCGCCTGTGGCGCCGAGGGGTTCTTACGGGAGGCCCACCCGAAGCTAAGGCCCCTCGAGGCCCTTTCCCCTGGGATCTTCCTGGCCGGCGCGGCCCAAGGGCCCAAGGACATCCCCGAGGCGGTGGCGCAGGCCTCCGGCACCGCGGCCAAGGTCGTGGCTCTTCTCTCTCAACCCAAATTGGAACACGCGCCGGAGGTCGCAGAAGTTCAGGAAGAGCTCTGCTCGGGCTGCGGGATTTGCGCTCCTCAATGTCCCTATGGGGCGATCACTGTGGACGACGTGGCCCATGTGAACGAGATCCTCTGCGAGGGGTGTGGCACCTGCGCGGCCGCCTGCCCCTCGGGGGCCATGAGCTTCCGCAACGTGGCCGACGCCCAAGTCCTGGCCATGGTGCGGGCGGCATTGGAGGGCGAGGGTGTGGGAATTTGAGCCGAGGATCGTGGCTTTCCTGTGCCGCTGGTGTGCCTCAGCGGGGGCGGATCTTGCGGGCACAAGCCGTCTTCAGTATCCACCGAACGCCGTGCCCATCCGCGTGAACTGCTCCGGACGGGTGGAGCCCCAGTGGGTGGTGGAGGCCCTGGTGGCCGGCGCGGACGGGGTCCTCATCGGCGGCTGCCACCCCGGCGACTGCCACTACGTGGCCGGCAACTACAAAACCCGCCGCCGAGTCCACCTCCTCCGGAAGGTGCTGACGGAGATGGGAATCGAGCCGCAACGGGTGAGGCTGGAGTGGGTTTCCGCCACCGAAGGCGCGCGCTTCGCCCAGGTGATGGCGGATTTCGTGGAGGACCTGAAAAAACTCGGACCGCTCCATGACGGAGGGCGAGGATGCCCACGCTGAAGCTCGCGGTCTACTGGACGGGAAGCTGTGGCGGATGCGACGTGTCCTTTTTGGAGCTGGGGGAGGGCCTTTTGGACGTGCTCTCCCAGGTGGAGATCGTGTTTTGGCCGGCCCTCATCGACGCCAAACGCGCCGACCTCGCGGCCCTTCCCAAGGGCAGCATCGATGTAGCCCTGGTGAACGGGGTCCTCCGCACCGCGGAGAACGCGGAGATGGTGGAGCTCCTCCGGGAGAAATCCAGGCTCCTTGGGGCCTACGGCGCCTGCGCCCAGCTGGGCGGGGTTCCCGCCCTGGCCAACCAGCGGAACAACGTCACAGAAGCGGTGTTTGGGCCGGGCTATCGGCCCGCGCCGCCTCCGGGGACCGCGGAGGACGCGCCTCCCGCCCTGCTTCCGGAGGCCTTGGCCGTGGAGGAGGTCGTCCCTGTGGACTTCGCGGTGCCGGGCTGTCCTCCGCCGGCCGGCCTCATCGCCCAGTTCTTCCAGGCGGCCTTGGCCCGGGAAATCGAGCCGGGGCGGGTTTTTGCCAAAGATAAGGCCCTCTGTGAGGAGTGCCCCCGGGTCCGGGAGGACCGCAGGATTTCCCGCATCGTGAGGCCTCATGAGATCCGGGCTGATCCGGAACGATGCCTTTTGGATCAGGGGTTGATCTGTTTGGGGCCGGTGACCAGGGGCGGGTGCGCGGCCGCTTGCCCCAAAGCGGGGATGCCTTGTACGGGATGCCTGGGCCCGGTGCCGCAGGCGGGCGATCCGGCCCTGGCCATGGTCTCCGCGTTGGCTTCCCTGGTGCGCGCCGGCGAGGAGGGGGAAAGCGCCTTCCCCGAGGAGGACAAGATCCTCGATGGTCTTGTGGATCCCATTGGCACCCTTTACAAGTACGCTTTCGCCAAGTACGGCCGGAAGCTCCTTCGGCTCCGCCGGCCGGTGAGGGAGGAGGTGGCGGCGTGAGGAAAATCGCGATCGATCCCATCACCCGCCTGGAGGGCCACGGCAAGATCCTCCTTTATTTGGACGAGGCGGGGAAGCTCCGAGACGCCATCCTTCAGGTTCCGGAGCTGCGGGGCTTTGAGGCCTTCTGCCGGGGCCGGCGGGCCGAGGAGATGCCCCAGATCACGGCGCGGATCTGTGGGGTCTGCCCGGAGGCCCATCACCTGGCCTCGGCCAAAGCGTTGGATGCCGCCTACCACGCGGACGTTCCCAAACCCGCTCTGCTCCAGCGCCAGCTCCTCTACAACACCTACATCTTCTCCGACCATCTTCTTCACCTCGTTTTCCTGGGCGGGCCGGACCTCTTCCTCCCCGAGGACGAGGGAAAGTCCGAGCGGAACGTGCTTGGGATCATCAGGCGTTTCCCCGAGCTTGGTCGGCAGGTCCTGGCGGTGCGGGCGCGGGCCCACAGGATCCTGGAGATCATCGGCGGGAAGGCCATTCATCCGGTGTTCGCCCTCCCGGGCGGGGTGGCCCAACCCCTCCCGGAGGAGGCGCGCCGGGAGATCCTGGCTGCGGCGGAAAGCATGGTGGAGCTGGCGAAGACCATGGTCCGCGTTTTCCACGAGGAGATCCTGCCGCGGCCGGGGTTCCAGGCCCTCCTGTTGGCGGAGGAGGCCTGGCTTCCCACCCACTACATGGGCCTTGTGGACGAGGGCCTGGCCCCCAACTTCTACGACGGCCTTGTGCGCGTGCTCTCCGCAAAGGGGGAGGAGATCTTCCGCCTCCCTGGCGCGGCCGTGTTGGGACGAATTCGCGAGCATGTGGAGCCCTGGACGTACGTGAAGTTCCCGTACCTTGTGGATCTCGGCTGGCAGGGCCTGCGCTCTGGACCGGACTCGGGGATCTATCGGGTGGGGCCTTTAGCCCGTTTGAACGTGGCCGAGCGCATGGCCACGCCGTTGGCCCAGGAGGAGTACGAGCGGTACCTCGACTTCTTCGGGGAGAAACCGGTCCACGCCACGTTCGCCTACCACTGGGCCCGGCTTGTGGAAATGGTCCAGGCCGCGGAGTGCGTGGTCGCGCTGGCGCGGGACCCGGAACTCACAGGACCCGAAGTGCGGGCCAAGCTGGGGAGGCCAGACGAAGGCGTGGGGGTGGTGGAGGCGGCCCGGGGAACCCTCTTCCACCATTACCGGCTCAACGCCCAGGGCCTGGTGGAGGAGGCGAACCTGATCGTGGCCACCACCCATAACGCCCCAAGCCTCAGCCTTTCCGTGAAGCAGATGGCCGCGGCCTTGGTGGAACGAGGCTCCTTAGAGGAGGCCCTTCTCCATCGGATGGAAATGGCCTTCCGCGCGTACGATCCGTGCCTGGCCTGCGCCACCCACTTCCTCCCCGGCGGGACGCCGGTGGTCGTGGAGATCTACGATGCCCACGGAAACCTTCTCCGCCGCGTTGGCGCCTAAGGCTGTGGTGGGGCTGGGGAATCCGGACCGCACCGACGACGGGGTGGGCGTGGCGGTGGTGCTGGGGCTTTCTCCCCGGCCGGGGGTGGAGATCCTGACGGCGGTGAAAACCGGAATGGACCTAGCCATGGCCCTTCTTCCCTACGCGCGGGCGCTCCTGGTGGACGCCGCTCCTTTCCTTCCCCCCGGCGAGGTCGCGCTCTTTCCCCTTCAGGCCCGGGAGGCCCGGGGCTTCCCCCATGGGGCGGACCTCGCTCAGGCCCTGGGTTGGCTTGCGGCGTTGGGCGCCAGGGTGCCGGAGGTATGGGTTTTGGCGGTGGGCGTTCCCCAGGAGCCGGGATTCGGCCGGAACCTCTCCCCTCAGGTTCAGGACGCGATTCCCCTGGCCCGCAAGGTGGTGGAGCGATGGCTGGCGAGCTGAGGCTTTCCCAGGAAGCGCTGGAGGCAGCGTTCGCAAGAAAGGTGGAGAACCTTTCCGGCCAAAACCCGTACGCCTGCTATCAATGCGGAAAATGCTCGGCTGGCTGCCTTTTTGCCGAACACATGGACCTCCTTCCCAACCAGATCATCCGCCTCGTCCAGCTTGGGGACGAAGAGGTCCTCGCGGCCAAGGCGCCCTGGGTGTGTGCCTCCTGCCTGGCCTGCGCCGTGCGTTGTCCAAAAGGGGTGGACATCGCCGCGGTCATGGAGGCCCTGCGGCAACTGGCGCTCCGCCAGGGAAAACAACCGGTCGCGCTCAGGCTCGACCGACCCTATCCCCAGATCGCCTTGGTGGGCGTGTTCCGAAAAGTCACACCTTGAGCGGAGATGGGCGATGAGGAAGGGGAGCATGGATGGGTTCGGGCTCCTGGGAAAAGCTGGGGACGCGTGGGAGGGCAAAGCATGAGGACTAGGGAGAGGAGCCAACCCTTGTCCCTCCTGTACTTCCCTGGCTGTGCCCTGAAGGACCAGGCCAGGGATTATGAGCGGGCCGTCCTTTCCGTCCTGGCACGGCTGGGCTATGAGGTGAGGGAACTTCCGCGCTGGAATTGTTGTGGTACCGTGTACTCCCTGGCCCAGGATGATCTCATGCGCCACGTGGGCCCGGTGCGAAACCTGATCCGCGTCCAGGAGGCGGGTGGGGATCGAGTCCTGACCGTCTGCGCCATGTGCTACCACACCCTGCGCCGCTCCGCCCGCTTTGCTGAAAACCCGGAGAACCTCCGGCGCCTCAACGCCTTCATGGACGAAGAGGAGGATTACCGGGGCGGCGTGCGCGTGGTGCACCTGGCGCAGCTTCTTTTGGAGGAAGTGGGCGAGGAGAGGTTGGCCCAGGCGGTGGTCCGGCCCCTGGAGGGGCTACGCCTTGGGGCCTACTACGGTTGCACCCTTCTTCGGCCCAAGGAGCTCGCCGTCGACCATCCCGAGCGGCCGGAGATCCTGGAGCGGCTCATCGCCGCGGTGGGCGCGGAGCCCGCCCTTTTCCCCGAACGGGTGGAATGCTGCGGCGCTTACCTCACGGTGACGCGGCCGGACATCGTGCGGGCGCGAGCCGGGGCGGTGCTTGTTTCCGCGGCCCGCGCGGGGGCCCATGCCCTCCTCACCTCCTGTCCTCTGTGCAAGTTCAACCTGGAGGAGCGACGGCCCCTTGGGGCGCCCAGGATCCCCATCTTCTATCTTGGCGAGGCCTTGGCCTGGGCGTTGGGCGCGGCGGAGATCCCCAAGGAGCTAAGGCCATTCCTCGCGGCGGGGGTGATGCCCTGATGGACGAAGTCCAGGTGAAGGTGAAACCGGAGACGGTCACGGTGTACATCATGGGCCAGGCCTACCAGGTCCCCGCGGGGCTCACCATCCTCAAGGCCCTGGAGTACGCGGGCTTTCGGGTGGTGCGCGGGGTGGGCTGCCGGGGCGGGTTCTGTGGGGCCTGCGCCACGGTATACCGGCTCCCCGGCGATTACCGGCTGTACGCGGATTTGGCTTGCCAGACCACGGTGAAGGACGGGATGTACCTCGCCCTTCTTCCCGCCACCCCGGCGGAGCGGCGGGCCTACGACCTACGCAAGGTCAAGCCTGCGGGGGACACCCTTCTTGCCCTCTACCCGGAATTGGCCCGCTGTGTGGCCTGCAACACCTGCACCAAGGCCTGTCCCCAAAAGCTTGAGGTCATGGATGCCGCCCAAGCCGCGCTGCGGGGGGAGGTGGCCAGGGTGGCGGAGCTCACGTTCGATTGCCTCTCCTGTGGTCTTTGCACCATGCGCTGCCCCGCGGAGATCCCCCATTATCACGTGTGGCAGCTCGCCCGCCGCCTCTATGGCGCGTATGTGGCGCCCCGCGCTCACCACCTTTCCCGCCGCGTCCAAGAAATTCAGGAAGGGAAATGCGCGGCGGAACTCGCGCGCCTTGTGCGCCTCCCCAAAGAGGAGCTCCGCGAGCTCTACAAGGCCCGGGAGATCGAGCCCGAATAAGGAGGAGCGATGAGCGTCTACCCCGAGTACATGCGGGAATCGATCCGGCGAGTGGAAGCGACGAGGCCTGCCCGGATGGGCACGAACTTCCCGCGCCTTTCCCTTTCCGAGCAGGAGGAGCTCCTTGGGCGCTTTCATCCGGACTACAAACCCGCGGGGAAACGGCCCCTCCGGGTCGGCCCTTCCCATGGGGAGCTGGTGCCCCACGAGGTGGCCGATCTCCTCGAGGCCTACCCCCTCCTCGATCCCAAAGGGATCGACCTCAGCGTGGTGGATTTCGATGTGGACGTGTTGGTGGTGGGTGGTGGCGGCGCGGGCACGGTGGCGGCCCTCTGGGCCAACGAGGCGGGCATCCCCGCGGAGCGGGTCCTCATCGTCACGAAACTTCGCCACGGGGATTCCAACTCCATCATGGCCCAGGGCGGCATCCAGGCCGCCGACAAACCCCAGGACTCCCCGGCCATCCACTACCTCGACATCCTGGGCGGCGGCCACTTCACCAACGACCCCAGGCTCGTGCGCGCTTTGGTGGAGGACGCGCCCTTCATCATCCGGTGGCATGAAGAACTGGGGGTCATATACGACAAGGAGCCCGATGGCACGATGATCACCATCCACGGCGGCGGGACCTCCAAAAAGCGCATGCATTCCTGCAAGGACTACACAGGGCTGGAGATCATGCGGGTCCTGCGGGACGAAGCCCGCAACCGCGGCATCCCCGTGTTGGAGTTCACCCCGGCTGTGGAGCTGCTCACGGATGAGTTCGGGCAGGTGGCGGGCGCGGTGGTGTGGAACCTGGAGACGGAGGAGTACAAGATCGTCCGGGCCAAGGCCACGGTTCTGGCCACCGGAGGGTGGGGGCGCCTCCACATCCAGGGCTTCCCCACCACCAACCACTACGGCGCCACCGCCGACGGCCTGGTCCTGGCGTACCGGGTGGGCGCGAAGCTCCGGGATCTCGATGCCGTCCAATACCACCCCACCGGCGCAGCCTACCCCGAGCAGATCGTGGGCCTGCTCATCACCGAGAAGGTCCGGGGCCTGGGGGCCCAGCCCGTGAACTCCTTGGGCGAACTCTTCGTGCACCCCCTGGAGCCCAGGGATGTGGAGTCCGCCGCGTTCATCCGGGAGTGCCTCCCGCCGGAACTGGGCGGAAGAGGCCTGGGCGTGGCCACGCCCACCGGGATGGTCGGGGTTTGGCTCGATACCCCCATGGTGGACATGATCCACGGAAAGGGCGCGTTTCAACGGGCCCTTTCCTCCGTCTACCGCATGTATATTCGCTTCGGCATCGACCCCACCGTGGACCCCATCCTCGTTTACCCCACCCTCCACTACCAAAACGGCGGGGTCGTCATCGATGAGTGGGGCTGGACCGGGATCCCTGGGCTTTACGCCGCGGGCGAGGTGGAGGGTGGGGTGCACGGGAAAAACCGCCTCATGGGGAATTCTCTTTTGGACTACAACGTGTTCGGGAGACGGGCGGGCCTGGCCGCCGCGGAATGGGCCAGGGAGGCCCGCCTTGGCCCCCTCACCCTGCGCCATGTGGAGCGGTTCGTGGAGGAGCTGCGCCGCGCCGGGATCCCCGAAACCCGCCGCGCCCCCATCCTCCTCCCCGACTACCGGGGGAAGAAAACCCTCATGCGGGTGGTGGATCTCCTATGAGCGAGGTTCAGGAACGCGTGGCCAAGCGCTGGCAGGTCCCCAAGGGCTCCCTTTACATCCTCGAGGAGTTCTGTAAGGGCTGTGGCTTTTGCCTCGAGTTCTGTCCCAAGAAGGTTTTGGCCCAGGCCTCCCATTTCAACGACAAGGGCTACCACCCTCCCGAAGCGGTGGCCCCCGAGGCCTGTGTGCTCTGCGGGTTCTGCGAGCGGATCTGCCCGGACTTCGCGATCTGGGTGGAGGAGGCAGGGGATGCCAGCTAAGGCGATCCTTTCCGGCGTGCATTTTATGAGCGGGGACGAGGCCATCGCTGAGGGCGCCATCGCCGCCGGGTGCCGCTTTTTCGCGGCCTATCCCATCACGCCCCAATCGGAGATCGCCGAACGGCTGGCGTGGCGCCTCCCCCAACTCGGCGGGATGTTCATCCAGATGGAGGATGAGATCGCCGCGATCGCCGCGGCCCTGGGCGCCGCCTGGGGTGGGATGAAGGCCATGACCGCCACCTCCGGCCCGGGCTTCTCCCTCATGATGGAGAACCTGGGGCTGGCGGTGATGACGGAGACGCCCTGTGTGATCGTGGACGTGCAGCGGGCCGCGCCCTCCACCGGCCTTCCCACCCTCGTGGGCCAAGGGGACATGATGCAAGCCCGCTGGGGCTCCCATGGCCACTACGAAATCATCGCCCTCTGTCCCGCCTCCCCTCAAGAGGCCTTCGATCTCACGGTGAAGGCCTTCGCCCTGGCCGAGAGGTTCCGCATCCCCGTCCTCGTCATGACGGACGAGGTGGTGGGGCACATGTATGAGCGGGTGGAAATCCCTCCGGAAGTTCCCGTGGCGCCGCGCCGCAAACCCCGCGTCCCGCCGGAGGAGTTCCTCCCATTTAAGCCCGACCCTGACCTCGTTCCGCCCATGGCCTGCGCGGGCGAAGGGTATCGGATCCACGTGACAGGCCTGACCCACGACGAGCGGGGCTATCCCGCCATGGACGCGGAGTCCCACGATCGCCTCGTCCGCCGCCTGGTGGACAAGGTCCGGCTCTTCCCCCAGGAGTACACGCTCTATGAGGAAGTGGCGCTGGCGGACGCGGAGATCGCGGTGGTCTCCTACGGCATTTCAGCCCGTGTTTCCCTGGGCGGCATTGAGCTGGCCCGCGCGGCCGGGATAAAGGCCGGGCTCTTGCGGCTCATCACGGCTTGGCCCTTCCCCGACGCTGCCCTGTCCCGCCTCGCTCAGCGGGTGCAGGGGATCGTGGTGGTGGAGATCAACCTGGGGCAACTGAGCCGGGAGGTGGAGCGGGCCGTGCGGGGACAAGTTCCTGTGCACGGCGTCTACCATGCCGGTGGCCGCATCCACACGCCCGAAGAGGTCTTCCAGGGGATCGAGGAGGTGTTTAGGCAATGCCGGTGAAGACGGTGAGGACCGCGCCGGAGCTTGTGGAAGGGGCGCGCCATCCCCTTGAGAAATGGCTGCGCACGGAGCGCTTGCCGCACATTTGGTGCTCAGGCTGCGGTTTGGGCACGGCGTTCTCCGCGCTTTTGTACGCCCTTGAGGAGCTCGGGTGGGATCCGGATTCGGTGGCCGTGGTCTCGGGAATCGGCTGCTCTGGCCGGGTTCCTGGATACCTCCGGGTCGATACTTACCACACCACCCACGGCCGGCCTATTCCCTTCGCGACGGGGCTCAAGCTCGCCAAGCCCGATCTCCATGTGATTGTGTTTTCCGGCGATGGGGATCTTTTCGCCATCGGCGGAAACCACTTCATCCACGCGGCCCGGCGGAACATGGACATGGCCGTGATCTGTGTGAACAACTTCAACTACGGCATGACCGGAGGGCAGGTGGGGCCCACCACGCCCGTGGGCGGCCGCACCACGACCACGCCGTTTGGGAACTTCGAGCATCCCTTCAATTTGGTGCACCTTGCGGCCTCCGCTGGGGCCACCTATGTGGCCCGCTGCACCACCCTGGACGGCCGGCGGCTCGCGAAGGCCTACGTGGAGGCCCTCTCCCACAAGGGCTTCACCTTCGTGGAGGTGCTCGCGCCCTGCCCCACCAACTACGGCCGGCGAAACCGGATCGGCGAGGGCCTGGACGAGCTCCGCTACTACCGCGAGCACACGGTCATCCGCCACGGCGCGGACCCCAAAGAGGCCGACATCGCCCCAGGAAAGCCCATCCTGGTCGGAAAATTCGTGGATATCCAAAAGCCCACGTACCTGGAGCTCTACCAGGCCAAGGTGCGGGAGCTGGGAGGTGAGGGATGAACCTCGTCCGAGGCTTAGCGGAGGCCCTGGCCCGCGCCTCCACCGCTCTCCCAGCGGACGTTGTCCAGTCCTTAAAGCGGGCGCGGGAGCGGGAGGAGGGCCCAGCGCGGGTGCAGCTTGAAACCATCCTCCAAAACGTGGAGATGGCCAAATCCCGGAAAATCCCGATTTGCCAGGACACCGGGACCCCCACGTTCTTCGTGCGGTTTGGGGTGGAGTTCCCCGCCCTCAAGGAGCTGATCGCGGCCCTCCCGGAGGCCGTGCGGGAGGCCACGCGGAGCGTGCCGCTCCGGCCCAATACCGTGCATCCTTTCAGCGGCAAGAACCCCGGGGACAACACCGGCCGTTTCATCCCGGCGGTGGCCTGGGAGCCTGTTTTGGGGGAGGAGGTGGAAATTCACGTCCTTCCCAAGGGCGGCGGATCCGAGAACTGTTCGGTCTTGAAGATGCTCGCCCCCGGGGTGGGGTTGCGGGGGGTGAAGGAAGCGGTGGTGGAGCATGTGGTGGCCTGCGGCGGGCTTCCCTGTCCGCCCACGGTGGTGGGGGTGGGGATCGGCGGCGGCGCCGATCTGGCCCTAAAACTTGGGAAGCTCGCCCTCCTTCGGCCCCTGGGCGCTCGGCACCCCGAACCGGAGGTGGCCGCGCTGGAGGAGGAGCTTGAGGAACTCATCAATGCCTCGGGCGTGGGCCCCATGGGACTGGGGGGCAGGACCACCGTGTTGGCCGTGCACGTGGAGTATGCCCACCGGCATCCCGCTTCGCTTCCCGTGGGGATCGCCGTCCAGTGTTGGGCCCACCGCCGCGCCGCAGTCCGCATCCGGCCCGATGGGACGGTGACCGTGACTGAGTAGGGCTCGAACCTTTCCGTCTTCCAGAGGGTTCGGGCAAGGGGGAAGCATGGAAAGGGTTTTGACCACGCCGGTTTCGGAGAAGGAGGTGCGGGCCCTGCGGGCCGGGGAGGTGTTCTATCTCTCCGGCCTTCTCGTCACCGCCCGCGACGAGGCCCACAAGAGGATCCTCGAGCGCGGCTCGCCCATTCCCCTTGAGGGTTTGGCCGTCTTCCACTGCGGCCCGGTGGTGCAGAAGAAGGGCCAGGAGTGGGGGGTGGTGGCCGCGGGTCCCACCACCTCCGCGCGGATGGAGCTCTTTGAGGCCGACCTTCTTCGGGGCTTTCGGCCGCGGGTGCTCGTGGGGAAGGGCGGGATGGGGGAGAAGACGTTGCAGGCCCTGGCGGAGGTGGGGGCGGTGTACACCCATTTCACGGGCGGCGCCGGGGTTCTCGCGGCCCAGGCAATAACGCGCGTGCTCGCCGTTCACTGGCTTGAGGAGCTTGGCGTTCCCGAAGCGGTTTGGGTGTTTGAGGTGGAGAGGTTTGGCCCCCTGGTGGTGGCCATGGACTCCCACGGTCGCTCCCTTTATAAGGATCTGGCGGCCCAGGTGGAGAAGAACATGGAGGGCATTCGGGCCCGCATCCGCGGCAAATAAGGAGGCAAGCCATGGCTGAGAAAAAACCGGACGTCGAGGAGCTTTTGGCGAAGGCGAAGGAGCCGGCAAGAAAAGCCCCGCCGCTTCACGCCTTCTACCGGGGAAAGGTGGAGGTGGCGCCCAAGTGTGCCATCACCTCTTACGAGGACTTTGCGGTCTGGTACACCCCGGGCGTGGCCCAGCCCTGCCGGGAGATCGCCAAAGACCCGGAGAAGGTGTTTGAGTACACGAACAAAGGGAACTTCGTGGCCGTGGTCTCCGACGGCACCCGGGTTCTGGGCCTGGGCGATATCGGCCCGCTCGCGGCCCTCCCCGTCATGGAGGGGAAGGCCCTGCTTTTCAAATACCTGGGCGGGGTGGACGCCTTCCCGGTCACCATCGACACCAAGGACCCCGACGAGTTCATTCAAGCCGTGAAGTGGATCGCCCCCGCCTTCGGGGGGATCAACCTGGAGGACATCGCCTCGCCCAAATGTTTCTACGTCCTGGAGCGGCTGAGGGCCGAACTAGATATCCCCGTTTGGCACGACGATCAGCAGGGGACGGCGGCCGTTACCCTCGCCGGGGTCATCAACGCCCTCCAGGTGGTGGGCAAGGACCCCAGGCGTGTGACCTACGCCGTGATCGGCGCGGGCGCCGCCAACATCGCCTTCGTCCGGGTTCTCCTCACCTATGGGGTCCCAGCGGGGAACGTGTTCCTGGTGGACTCTAAGGGGATCCTCCATCCCGGCCGGGAGGACCTCGAGGCCCAAAAGAAGGAGAACCCCTACAAGTGGGATTACGCCCGCCGCACAAACAAAGAGCGGCGCAAAGGCGGGATCGCCGAGGCCTTGGAGGGCGCCGACGTTTGCGTGGCGGCCTCCCAGCCCGGGCCGGGGGTGATCAAGCCGGAGTGGGTGAGCCGCATGGCCAAGGACGCCGTGGTCTTCGCCTGCGCCAACCCCGTCCCGGAGATCTGGCCCTGGGAGGCCCAGGAAGCGGGGGCCAGGATCGTGGGCACAGGCCGCTCCGACTTCCCCAACCAGATCAATAACTCCCTCGGTTTTCCTGCGATCTTCCGGGGCGTACTGGACGTGTTCGCCAAAACCATCACGGATGAGATGACCATCGCCGCGGCCGAGGCCATCGCTAAAACCGCCGAGGAAAAGGGCCTGCGTGAGGACTATGTTGTCCCCACGATGGAGGAGTGGGAGGTGTACGTGAACGAGGCGGTGGCGGTGGCCAAGAAGGCCATGGAGCAAAAGGTGGCCCGTCGGACCCTTTCGGAAAGCGAGCTCGTCCGACAGGCGGAGAGGATGATCCGCCGCGCCCGGGAGGAGGTGCAGGCCCTCCAGAAAGCCGGCCTCATCCCGCCCCTCCCCCAGGTTTAGGCCGCATGAACCCCGCGGTCTCCGCCCTGGTGGTGTTGGGGGTGGCGACGGTGCTTTATGCCACCGAACGCCTCCCCCTTTGGCTCACCGCCCTTTTGGGCTCCGCCCTCATGGTGCTCGTTGGGGCGGCGGACTTCAACACCGTCTTTCGGGGTTACGCCGATCCCGTGGTTTTCCTGGTGGCGGGGATGATGGTGGTGGGCGAAGCCCTTTTCGCCACCGGCGTGGCCCAGGACATCGGCCAGCGGCTCGTGCAGCTGGCGCAGCACCGGGAACCCTGGCTTTTGGCCCTCACCGTCCTTGTCGCCGCCGGGCTTTCGGCCTTTCTCAACAACACCGGCACCACCGCCATCTTCATCCCGATTGTGAGCGGGATCGCCGCGGCCTCCGCGGGAAACGTTCGGTCCCAAAACATCCTGCTTTTTGTGGCCTTCGCCGCCAACACCGGTGGGATGCTGACCCTGGTGGGGTCCACCCCGCCCCTCTTGGCGCAGGCCACGCTCACCAAGGCGGGGCACCCGCCCTTTGGCTTTTTCGAGTTCGCCTACATCGGCCTTCCCGTGTTGGGCGTGTTCTTCCTCTACACCCTTTTTTTGGGCTATCCCGTGGCGCGGCGGCGCTTCGCGGCTCGCGCCGCGCCCGCGTTGGCCAAAAACGCCTCGGCCCGGGCCTCGGGCTTGAAGAAAATGTGCGCCCTTTTGGTGCTCCTTCTTTGCGTTGGCCTTTTCGCCAGCGAGGCTATCCCGCTTTCCCTCACCGCTGTCTTGGGAGCACTGCTCGTCCTTCTCCTTGGGTGCCTTGCCCCGGGCGAGCTCCTGCGCAAGCTGGACTGGAACACGATCCTTCTTTTGGGCGGGGCATTGGGGATGGCCAACGCTTTGGACAAAAGCGGGGCGGGGAAACTGGTGGCGGAGGCGAGCCTCCGGGCCCTGGGCGCAAGCTTCACCCCGTGGATGTTCCTCGGCGTGGTTTCTGGGGTGGGCCTGATCCTGACCCAGGCCATGTCCAACACCGCCACCATGGCCATCCTCGCGCCCATCGCCGTGTCCATCTGCCAGGGGCTGGGGATTTCCCCAAGGCCGGTGCTCATGGCCCTGGCCACCACCACCGCCGCGGCCTATGCCACGCCGGTGGGAACCCCGCCCAATTCCCTTGTCCTTGTGGCCGGCTACCGGTTCCGGGATTACGTGCTTTTGGGCGGGCTTCTTACCGTGCTTGTGTACTTCGTGGTGGTCCTTTTGGTGCCGGTGATCTGGCCTTTCTGAGGCTAGATCTCAAAAAGAGCGAGGTCCGCGGCGGACCTCACCTGCGTCCCCGGGTACAGCAGGGCCACGCGAAGCTCCCGCGGACCGTAGGCCCTGGAGGTGAAGAGGGTCAGGCACCTTCCCCCAAAGAGGTACAGGGGGGCGTCGGGCTGATGGGCGCGGACCAAAGCCTTGAGGCCAAGACGTCCCATGATCTCCTCAAAGTAATCCCGGCCGTACGCGGGCCTCCCGAAAAATCCTGGGTCCAAACAGTAACCAGGACCATCGACCCAATCGCCCCACGTGATCTTCCGCCAGTTGGCCGAGCCCAGGGCGATGGCTTCGATCTGCTCAAGGCGCTCCACATCCGGGAGGGCGCCGTGGAGGGCCAAAACCCCGGCCGGATGGTGGGCGGCCAAGGGTAGAAGGGAAAGGGTCTCGGCCAAGGCTCTCTCCTCCCTGGACGGGAGGGAACGCCAGAAATCCGCGGGGGTGAACGGCGCCACCGCCCAGGCCTCGTGGTTCCCCATGAGGAGAAAAATCCTGTCCGGGTGGGCGAGCTTGGCCGCCATGAGCACCCCGAGGTTTCCCCCCGAGTCCTCCCCACGGTCCACATAGTCACCAAGAAAGACGAGGACGTGCCGCGCGTCGAAAAAACGGCGCAGGACCTCCTCCGTGGCCTGGCGATCCCCGTGGGTGTCGCCCACAAACACGATGGCCTTGTCCGGGGGAAGGCGCACCAGGCGGGATTCACCTGCCAGAACTTCCCGGAAACGTGCCAATTTCGCCCAATCCAGCACAAGCCTAACGTTACTGGCCAGGAAAACCGTGGGCAAACCATGAGCCCAGGAGGCGGGCCAGGGCTTGCGCTAAGCGATCGAGTTCGGGAAGGTCGAGGGCCTCCCCGCGCACGCGCGGCGCTAGCGCGGCCTCCGCGAGGATTTGGTCCACAAGCTCCCGGGGAAAATGCGCCGCCAGCGCTTGGCGCAGGGTTTTTCGGCGGTGGCCAAAAAGGAGGGCGAGGGTGTGCTCGAAAGCCGCGTCTTGGGCGCGGATCCGCGGCGACGGAAGCGGAGAGAGCCGGAGGAGAGCCCCGTCCACCTCTGGGGGCGGGAAGAACACAGTGCGGGAGATCCGGCGCAGAAGTTCCAGCTCGTAGTAAGCGCGAAGATGCACACCGAGTCTGGTCACCGCCGGTCCCGGCGGCGCCACCAGTTTTTTACCAACCTCCCACTGCACCATGACCACCGCCCGCGCCACCTCCTTCCGCTCCCGGATGAGCTTCAGGAGGACTTCGCTTGTGATTTGGTAGGGGAGATTTCCAATGACGACCAGCCTCTTCCCGAAATCCGAAAGCTTAAGGGACAGAAAATCGGCGGCGATCACCTGGACGTTCGCGAGGGGTTTTAGATTCTCCTTGAGGACAGGGATCAGTTTGGGAGCGACCTCCACGGCGAACACGTGGTGGACTAGGGGGGCCACGGCCACGGTGAGGGTGCCGAGCCCCGCGCCGATCTCCACCACGATGTCCGTGCTTTTCGGCTCGATGGCTTCCACGATGCGTTCTAGCACATTGCTGTCGGCGAGAAAATGCTGGCCCAAAGCCTTTTGGAGCCTTATCCCATGGGCCTGCAAAATCTCTCTGATGGTGGACGGGATCGCCAAACGCTTCACGACCGGGCTATCTTAACGCTTGGGGTTCCCGCGCACCGAAGCAGCGCGCCGCGTTTCGGGTGTCTACGCCGCATGACCGCTCCTCGTATGGATTTCCGCAAAGTCCCGCGGCCCAGGCTTTTTCGCTTCTTCTTTAGGGAGCTGAGCACAGGGCACAAAGGCTCTTCTCCCGCCCTCTTCCAGAACGGCTTCACCCCCGGTTGTTCCCGGAAAGTACGGTACGGCCCTGCGGACACACTTCTCAGACCAATACCGAAGCGAGCGATGACGATCGTCTCCCCAAACGCAAACGATCTGGAAAGGCGGCTTCCTGATCTTGGCTTACCTCGTGGAAGAGGCCCACTCCTCCGCAATCTTTCGCAGCAGTTCCTCAGGCATGGCCGTATCGGCGCGAGAAATCTTTTGCCCCATCAACGAAGCCCACAAAGCACGCGCTCGAACGTGCGTGCACAGGGGAGATCGCCTGGTCGCACAAACCAAAGCTCCATCTGGCCGGGCTCAGGAAAAATGGATTTGTGCCCGTGGCCGTAGGTCCAGTTATAGATATGCCGCACGTCGTGAGAAACGTTTACTGTCGCGAGATTCCGCGCGCCCACCACGATCTTAGGCGGCACGGCCCAGGGCTCCTTTGCCCCCAAGCCCACCGAGAGCGGCCAGGCTAAGAAGCGCCGCCCCAAACGCAAGTTTTCCCATCGACCCTTTTTTGTCTCCCAGCGTTATACTTGTCGCGGATGATCACCAGTGTAATCCGCGTGACTCGCGGTGGAGGTGAACATGGAGGAGTTGCTGCGCTCTGCGCTGAGTGAGGCCCGGGCGGATTACGCGGAAATCCGGTGGGAGGAGGTCTTCCGCTCTCGCGTTGTGTTTCAACGGGATCAACTTATCGCGCTGGAGGCCACGGAGGAGCGGGGCGGCATCGTTCGGGCCCTGGTGGACGGCGCGTGGGGGATCGCCGTCTTCACCAACCCTGATGAGCTCCCCAAGAAGATCGCGGAGGCCACCCGCCTGGCCCGCGCCGCCGCCCACCACGTGCGGGATCGGGTGGCCCTGGCGGAACTGGAGCCGGTGGAGGACCGCTACCAGGGCCCCATGGCGCGGGATATCCGCGGCGTCCCGTTGGAAGAAAAACGGAGACTTGCGGAGAGCTATAACCAGATCCTTTTGGGGTATCACCCTTCCATCGTCGCCAGCACCGTGCGCTACGCCGATAGCCTTCGCCGCGCGATCTACGCCAACACCGAGGGCACCTACATCGCGCAGGAGGTCCCGGATGTGACCCTGATGCTGGCGGCCACGGCCCGCAAAAACGGCGATGTCCAACAGGGTTTTGAATCCTTGGGCTTTGCCGGGGGCTTTGAGAAGGCCGTGGGGCACGAGGAACGCGCGCGGGCTGCGGCCAAACGCGCCGTGGATCTCCTTTCGGCCAAACCTGTCCGCGGCGGCCAATACACCGTCCTCCTCAACCCGGAACTGGCCGGGGTCTTCATCCACGAGGCTTTCGGGCACATCTGCGAGGCCGATTTTCTTTTGCGCAACAAACCCATGCGCAAGGTGATGGAGCTCGGACGGCGTTTCGGCGTGGAAACCCTCCACGTGGTGGACGATGGCTTCATCCCGGGCGCGCGGGGCAATTGTCCTTATGACGACGAGGGCGTGCGCCGCACGCGCACCTACCTCATCCGCGAAGGAGTCCTCACAGGCCTCATGCATTCCCGGGCCACCGCGCGAAAACTCGGGGCAAAACCCACCGGCAACGCCCGCGCCGTATCCTGGGAACACGAGCCCATCGTGCGCATGCGCAACACCTTCATCGAGCCCGGCTCCTTCACGTTCGAGGAAATGCTGGATGGCGTTGAATACGGAATCTATGCGTGTGGCGCCTTCGGTGGACAAACGGAGTTCGAGCAGTTCACGTTCTCCGCCGCCTACGGCTATGAGATCGTGAACGGAAGGGTCGGCGAAATGGTGCGCGATGTGGTCCTCACGGGGAACGTGTTCCAGACCTTGCGAAACATCGAGATGCTCGGGCGGGATTTCGAGCTCCACGGGGGCGCGGGCGGCTGTGGAAAAGGCCGGCAATGGCCGCTGCCCGTGACCCACGGGGCGCCCCACGTGCGCATCCGGGATGTGATCGTAGGAGGGCGGTGATGGATATCCTGGAATTGGCAAGGAGGAAGGCCGAGGCGGCCGAGCTCTACGAGGCCTGGACAGAAGCCCTGGGCGTGGTCTTCCACGGCGGCGAGGTGGAGAAGGTGGGGTCCGAGGAGGTCCTGGGCCAAGCGCTGCGGGTGATCGTGAAGGGGCGGCTCGGCTTTGCTTCCACCGCGGGAGGGGCTCCCGCGGCCCTGGTGGAGGCGGCGGTGGGCGCGGCGGAACACGGGGATCCCGCGCCTTTTCGGTTCCCCGCCCTGCATCCGGGGCCGGCCGTGGAAAGCTTCGATCCCGCGGTGCCTTTGCTCTCCGCGGAGGACCTTCTCACCTGGGGTGAGGAGGCCGTGCGCACGATCCATAGGGAGTTCCCCGAGCTTGTAGTGAACGTTTATCTTGCGCGCACAAAAACGGCGGTGACGATCCGAAACACAAGCGGCGGGGAGCTGCGAGAAGTGCGCACGGGGTTGTCCATGACCGTGGGCGTGGAGCGGGTGCAGGAAGGGGACATTTGGCTCGTCTATGAGTCCCAGGCCGTGCGCCGCCTTTCGGATCTGAACAGGGAAAAGCTGGTGGAGAAGCTCCTTGCCAAGCTCCGGTGGGGAGCGGAGACGGTGCCCGCCCCTTCGGGCAAACCGCCCGTTCTCGTTCTTCCCAGCGCCGTCCCGGTGCTCCTCCTTCCCTTGACCCACGGCTTTTCCGGCCTTTCCGTGTTCTTGGGGACAAGCCCCCTTAAGGGGAAGCTCGGGGAGAGGGCGTTCCACAAGGAATTTCACCTGTGGGATGACGGCCTCATCCCCTTTGGCCCTCGCGCTCGATCCTTCGACGACGAGGGGCTTCCGGTGGGGAGGCTCTCCCTCGTGGCGGACGGCGTGGTACGTGGCTTTTATTACGACCTGCGCGCCGCGGCCCTGGCGGGGGCGGAGCCAACAGGGAATGGCCTCAAGGGCGGGCCTTTTGGCGACGGCGGTTTTCGCGCGCCGCCTGGTCCCAGTCCCCGCCATCTCGTGATCCGGCCCGGCGAGGGCTCCCTGGCGGAGATGATCCGCACGATGAAGGAGGGCCTCCTCGTCGCCGACGTGATCGGCCTTGGCCAAGGGAACATCCAGTCCGGAGCCTTCTCCAACAACGTTGCCGTGGGATTCGCGGTGCGCGACGGGCACGTGGTGGGGCGGGTGAAGAACACCATGATCTTCGGGAACGCCTACGAGGTTCTGCGGGACGGCCTTCTTCAGGTGGGCGGGGAGGCGGAGTGGGTGGGAGGAAGCCTCCTTGCCCCGCCCCTCCTCGTGCAGGGGGTATCGGTGGTTAGCCGCTGAAACGGGGCTTGAGTCCCGCCTTTTTGGGCGCGTTCCGGCCCGGGAAGCGGCCGGCGGGCACCCCTTGACTGTGAAACAGTGTGATGTTACACTCCGCGGGGTGAACCCGTGGACAGCTTGGCGACGTTCCTCGTCTGTGGTTCTTGGCCGGCCGCGGTGCTGGCCAAGGTCGTGGATCCCCCGCTCCCCCGCCAACCCTGGGACAACGATCCGGATTTCCCGCCGGAAGCCCGGAACGCCCGGATCCCCGGGCCATGGACCCCCAACTCCGGCGGACGGGCCCACCGGGGGATCATGGCACAGCGTGATGTTACAATCGCGCCGAGGCGGTGATGCCCATCGGGCCTCGCACATCCTCGCGCGCGGCGGACATGAGGTGCAAAGGGAGGTGAGCCCCCGTGGAGCCCGCTGAGGAGCTGATCCCCAAAAAGGAGGTCCTCCGCCTCACCGGCATCTCCTACGGCCAGCTCTATCGGTGGAAGCGGCTCGGCCTCATTCCCGAGGCCTGGTTCATCCGCCGCTCCACCTTCACCGGCCAGGAAACCTTCTTCCCCAAGGAGAAGATCCTCAAGCGCATCCAGGACATCCTGCGGCTTAAGGACGAGCATCCCCTCGAGGTGCTCGTCCGACTCCTCTCCCCGGAGGTCGTGCCGGCGGAGGTCTCCTATCCCGATCCCCTGGCCCTCAAGCCCATCGGCCCTGAGGGGAAGGAGCTTCTTTGGAAGACCGGCGAGCACTCCTTCGCCGAGCTGGTGGCCCTGGCTTGCGGCGCCGAAGCCCTCCGCCACGGCGCGAAGACCGCCGAGGGAAAACTCCTTGTGGACCTTGTGCGCACGGCGGAGGAAGCCCTGCGGGCGCCCACGGGGTTGGTCCTCCTCCTTGCGGAAAAAACGGTGGAGCGGGAGGGTTTTTCCTTGCGGGCACCGTTGGCCCTCCTTGGCCGCGAGCCCCTCAGGCTGGACAAGGAGTGCCGGGTCAAGGTCCATTTGGACGTGGAGAAAGTGGTGGAAGCCGTGAAACTGGCGTTGGGGGGTGAAGGCCGTGGGTGAGCGCAATATCGCGGTTTCTGGCTCGGGCCGGATCGCGGGCGGTGTTTATGGAACCGTGAGGATCGCCGGCGCGGGGAGGGTGGTGGGCGACCTCACCGCCGAGGAGTTCAAATCCGCCGGGTCCGCGAAGGTGGAGGGGAACCTCACGGCCAAGAAGTTCGAGGCCGCCGGTTCCTTCAAGTGCGAGGGTGATCTCGAGGTGGTGGAAGGGGAGGCCGCGGGTTCCGTTAAGGTCGCGGGCAGGGTGAGGGCCAAGGAGCTCCGGCTTGCCGGTTCCGTCCGGGCCAAAGGGATAACGGGCGGGTATCTCCGGGCCGGCGGAGCCCTGGCGGTGGAGGAGAACGTGGAGGTGGAGACCTTCCGGTTCGGCGGAGCCTTCGAGATCGGGGGGCTTCTCTCCGCGGACCGGATCGAGGTGGAGCTGGAGGGCCGCTCCTGGGCCCGGGAGATCGGCGGGGAACAGATCGTGGTCCGTCTGAGCCCAAAAGGCCTGAGCGGCGTCCTCGCCCAAACCCTGGGCCTTTTGTTCGGCAAAGGCTCGGAAAAGGCCCTGAAGGTGGAGACGGTGGAGGGGGATGAGATCGAGCTGGAGGCCACGGAGGCGAAGCTCGTGCGGGGCGGAAGGATCAAAATCGGGCCGGGCTGCCGTGTGGAGCGGGTGGAGTACACGGAGACCCTCGCGGTGGCGAAGGAGGCGGCGGTGAAGGAGGAGGTGAAGGGATGAAGTTCGTTTCTAATTGGGCCTGGAAAGCTCGCGCGGTGGGGGGTGTGGTTTTTAGACTCCCCTTTCACCTTGGGCGCGCGGTCTTGGGCAGCACTTTTGGGTTTGGGCGCGACGTTGGGGCCTTGGGGGCGATCCTCAAAACCTTGGTGGGGCTCATCACCGCGGCCGTGGCCCTTCCCATGGTGATTTGGGTGACGGCGCTGGTTTTGGCCATCGTGGTCCCTGTGGTCACGTTCGCCGTGGGATTGGTGACCTTGGGCATCGTTTTGGCCGTGCTTTTTGCTCCGGTTTGGTGGGTGGTGGCGCGGGAACGCCGGAAACGCGAGCTTGAGCGTTGGAAAAAGGAGCTGGAGCGCTGGAGGTAGGGATGAGGCGTGGCCAAATCACCCTGGAATTCCCCGCGCCGCCGGACCTGCGGGTGGAGGTGGAGGCTGGGGCAAGCGACCTCGTGCTCGTGGGCGCCGAGGAACCCAAGATCCGCGTTACAGCCCACTACTGCCTTGACCTTCGGTCCGGCCTGTGGGGAGATCTGGCGGATACATGGGAAAAGGCGCTTTCTGAGAAGCCCCCCGTGAACCTCGTGGGGGATGTCCTTCGGGTCGGCCCTGGGCCCGAGGGCATTGCTCTCGACTATGAGATCACCCTTCCCCTGGAAAGCTCCGGGGAGATCCGCCTGGGCTCCGGCGACATCGCGGTCCGGAACTTTTCCGGGAAACTCTCGATCACCACGAAATCCGGAGATTTCTCAGGCCTCAAGGTAAGCGGCGATCTCCATTTGCGCACAGAGAGCGGCGATATTTTCCTAGCGCAAGCGGCTGGTGCTTTCACGATCCACACGGGAAGCGGCGACATCACCGGGGAAGAGGTGCGGGGAAGCATCGATGCGGAGACCAGCTCGGGAGATATCGAGCTCCTGGATTTCTTGGGGGATCTCCGTGTTCGCACGGGAAGCGGCGACGTAGAGGTGGAGGGCGAGATCCATGGGGAAACGTGGGAGATCCACACGGATTCAGGCGACATCCTCCTTAAGCTTCCCGAAGACGCGGAGCCAGAGGTGGACTTAATGAGCAAAGTTGGCGATGTGCACTGCGCGTTTCCTCTGCAGACCCAAGAGATCCGGGAAAACCTGGCGCGAGGGCGTATTGGGACGTTTCCTAAGGGTAAGATCCGAGTGACCGCGGGTTTTGGCGATATCGTCCTCCGCCGTCGCTAGGAGGTCTCATGCACGCCGAAGCGGAGAAAATCTTTTACGAACGCGTCCAGTTTTGGCTTGATCGGCTCCTTGAGGAGCATCCTGTGTCCGCCACGGCTCTGGGCGACCACCGGTTCGACAGCCGCCTTGCGGATTACAGCCCCTCCGGCATGGCCCGAAAAGAGCGGCTTCTGCGGGAGGCGGCCCAGGAGCTCATGGGTTTCGCCCCTTCCAGTCTAGGCCTGGATGCCCGCATCGATTACGAAATCATCCGGCGTCTGACGAAGAGTTTCCTCCGGGAGCTTGCGGTTTTGCGGGGCTACCAGAGAAATCCCATGGCCTACGTGCAGGAGTGCGGAGCCGGGGTATTTCTCCTTCTTTTCCGCGATTTCGCGCCTTTTCCCCAGCGCATGAAGGCGGTCCTCGCGCGGATGCAGGAGATCCCGCGCGTGTTGTCCGAGGCGGAAAAGCAGATCATCCCGGAGGAGGTGCCGCCGGTTTGGGCCGAGGTGGCCCAGGAGATGACCGCCCGCTACATCCCCGCCTTCACGTTCCTCATCCCATTCCTCTCCCTCCGAACCCCGGGGATGTTCCCGCGCATCCTCAAGGCCGGCCGGGCCGCGGCCAAGGCCCTCGCTCGCTACCAGGCCTTCCTCGCCCAGAAGGTCCGCCCCAAAGCGCAAGGAACCTTCGCGGTGGGCGAAAATCTCTTCGAGGAGATCCTGCGAGAGAACCACGGTCTTGACTACTCAGCGTCGGAGCTTTTGCGGCTGGGGAAGAACTACATCCGGGAGACGCGGGAGGGGATGGAAAGCCTGGCCCGAGGCCTCGATCCCCGCCGCTCGGCCAGGGAGATCTTGGAGAAAGCCAAGGCCGATCATCCCCGGCCGGGGGAGCTCCTCGCGGTCTACCGCCGTGAGGTGCGCAAGGCCCGGGAGTACGTGATGCGGGAAGGGGTGGTGACGATCCCCGAGGGCGAGAGCCTCCGGGTCGAGGCCACGCCCCCGCCCATGCGGGTTCTCATCCCCTATGCGGCCTACATGATGCCCGGCCCCCTCGAGACAAAACAGGAGGGCATCTTCCTGGTGACGCCCGTGGACTGGCGCATGCCCAAGCAGGCCAGGGAAGAAAAGCTCCGCGGCCACTGCCGGGCGAAGATCCCCGTCACCGTCGTCCACGAGGCCTATCCGGGCCATCACCTCCAGCTTGTTTACGCCAACCGCTACGCCCAAACCCTCCCGCGGAAGCTGGGCTCGGCCCTTTCCTCCCTCTTCGTGGAGGGATGGGCCTTCTACTGCGAGGAGCTCATGGAAAGCCTTGGGTACCTGAACGATCCCGTGCAGAAGCTCGCCCGGCTTTCGGATCAGCTTTGGCGGGCGGCCCGCATTGTGATCGATGTCTCGCTCCATACGGGCGCAATGACCGTCGAGGAAGGGGTGGAGTTTCTCGTGCGCGAGGTGGGAATGGAGCGGACGAATGCCCAGGCAGAGGTACGGCGCTACACGATGAGCCCCACCCAGCCCTTGAGCTACCTCGTGGGGAAGCTCGAGATCCTCAAGGTCATCGCGGAGCTGAGGCGGTCCCGCCCCAAGGCCACCCTGCGGGAAATTCACGACGCCATGCTCTCCCAAGGCTCCATCCCGCCCAAGCTCCTTCGGGAAAGGCTTTGCGCGGGATGAGGGGTGGCGGACTCTCGGCGCGTTTGGGGATCACGCGGGGCGCGTCTGCCGAGGCGTTGGTCATCTACGGGGGGCCAGCCGGCGCAGGTTCGCTTGGCGTTTCCTCAAAAACGGCGCGGGCGCCCGTGTTCCCGCGGCTTCGCCGCTGAAGGGGAGGGCGGTGGGCGGCGCCATGGCGGTCGGGCGCGCGGGCGATGCCTACTCCGGTCGGTGAGGGCGCACCCGGGTACCGGGGACGGGGCCTCGGCCGCTTTTTTTCCTGGGCCAGGCCGCGGCGGAGGCGTTTCGTCTTGGGGCCAAAAAAGCGCTGCTCCACGTGCGGGCGGATAACGAACCCGCGCTTGGGCTTTCGACCTTTCGCGGAACGCCTCGTCCAGAGGGCGGGGATTCCCCGAAGGGAAGGCCTCTGCCTTCAGGTGGCCCATGGCGCGCGTGGGACCGCTGGACCGGCAGGGCTTGCTTCTTATGGTCCGGACGGCCCTGTCGCCCAAAACGCCGGGCCCTTGCCGGCCGCGGCGGCTCTTAGTGGCGCCGAGAAACCCCGGGAACCCGGGATGGCCTTGGAAAGGGGGAGGATATGAGCGATTGGAAGGCGCGGTACATCCCCATTTGGATTGGGCAACAGTTTTCGTTGTTCGGAAGCGCTCTGGCCCAATTCGCTTTGGTTTGGTGGCTCACGCAGGAGACGGGCTCAGCCACGGTTCTCGCCACAGCTAGCCTGGTGGCGCTCCTTCCTTCCGTGCTCCTTGGTCCTTTCGCGGGAACGTTCGTGGACCGCTGGCGAAGGAAGCGGGTAATGATCGTGGCGGACGGGATCATTGCCTTGGTCTCCCTTCTCCTGGCCCTCCTCTTTTGGTCCGGCCGCATTCAGGTGTGGCACATCTTTTTGGTGAAGGTGATCCGGGCTTTCGGCAGCGCCTTTCACTGGCCGGCGTTCACCGCTTCCACCTCCCTTATGGTTCCCAAGGAGCATCTTTCCCGGGTGGCCGGCTTGAACCAAGCCCTTTTTGGGGTCATGAACATCGTGACCCCGCCGGCCGCCGCTTTTCTCCTTTCCCTCCTCCCCATATATGGGATCCTCGGGATCGATGTCGCCACCGCCCTTTTGGCCATCCTTCCCCTCCTCCTTCTCCCCATCCCTCAGCCGCAGGACCACCACCCGCAAAAGGAACCCTATTTTGCGCAGCTCCGCGCGGGCTTTGCCTATGTATGGCGCTGGCGCGGGGCGCTTTATCTCCTCCTTGGGGCGGCCGCGCTCAACGCCGTTCTCAGCCCGGCCTCTTCCCTGCTCCCGCTTTTGGTGGCCAAACACTTCGGGAAAGGGGCCTTGGAATTGGGCCTTTTGGAATCGGCTTTCGGAGTGGGCATGATCACGGGCGGGATTCTTCTTTCGGCCTGGGGTGGGTTCAAAAGGAAAATCCACACGACCCTCACGGGGATGATCGGGATGGGGATGGGGGTGATCGCGCTGGGCATGCTTCCGCCGGGTTGGTTTTACGGGGCCGTGTTGGCCATGGGCTTCATTGGGGTGGCGAATCCCGTCACCAATGGCCCGCTTATGGCGATCCTGCAGAGCACGGTGACCCCCGAGATGCAAGGCCGCGTGTTCTCCCTGATGGGCAGCATTGCCACGGGAGCCAGTCCCCTGGGATTAGCGTTGGCGGGGCCCCTGAGCGATCTTTTGGGGATCCAGTTTTGGTTCTTCCTTGGGGGTCTTGGGCTTCTCCTTATGGGCTTCTCCGGCTTCTTCATCCCGGCCCTTCTGCGCATAGAGGAAGGACCAAAAACCCGCGTCCCAGGCCATCCCGAATAAGCCGGAATGGGGTAGGGAACGGCAAAGGCCAGGCTTGCCGGGACCCCGGGGGAAGCGGGCAAGCTCTACGGGAGTTTTTGCCTTTCGTAATCCCCGCCCGGGGAGACCACGAGGAGCTCGTGGTTTTCCAGGGGATTCCAGGCCTTCGCGCCATCCGCCGGTTCCGAGGCCACGGCCAGACCGTCCGCTCCCTCATGGATCCAAAGGGTGAAGTAGTCAGGATCCCTGGTGTAGGCGCATAGGGCGTAGAGATGGAGCCCATCGGAGAGAAGAAGGTTTAAGGCGCTGTAGTCCTGAAGCATTGCCAAAAGCTGGGTGAGGAGGGCGCGGAGGCGCGCGGGCGTGCGCGGGTGCCAATGCCGCACAAGCCAAAAAAGAAGGCGCTGGGAATCGGTGCCGGGGCCGGCGCCAAGCCCTTCCAGGTCGCGGATGGTCCCGTTGTGGCAAAGGAAAACCCCCTCGTAAAAGAAAGGGTGAGCGTAAAGCCCGCCCCTAAAAGCCCGATACTCCGGGGAGGCCTTGCGGGCATGGGCCAAAAGCATGGTGGCCGGGGAAGCGAGGGGCCCGGGCACGCCCGGGGCGGCCAAGGCCCCTGGGCCAAAGCGAAAGAGCCTCCATTGCCCTTGGGGATCGCGGAATGCGTAACCAAGACCATCCCGATGGGGTGCCCCTTTCCCCTGCAAGCTCAGGCCCAAAAGCCCAGGGGACGCGTCCACCAGCCACTTCCCAATGGGGAAGGGTTCCCGACTGGCCACCCCAAGCATCCGACACATCGCTAGCGGCCTCGCTTGAGGGCGGAAAGGAGGGCCTCCACCGGCAACGTGTTGAGCACATCCTGAGGTTGGGCCCAGCCGCGGCGAAGGGTGAGGACCCCGTACTCCAAGAAATCCAGGTGTTCAGGGGCATGGGCATCGGTGCCCAAGATGAACCGCACCCCGTATTCCAGGGCGCGCCGGATGAGATCCGCCGGGAGGTCCAGGCGCTGGGGGTTGGCGTTCACCTCAAGGATGGTCCCGGCCTTGGCCGCTCGGCGGAAAACTTCGTCCCAATCCGCCTCGTAAGCGGGGCGCTCGCCGATCAGCCTCCCGGTAGGATGGCCAAGAACATCCACCCCCTCGTCCTCCACCGCCCGCACCAGCCGCTCCGTCATCTCCTTTTTGGAGAGCCGAAAGTGGGTGTGGACGGAGGCGATTACCAGATCCAGTTCGGAAAGAAGGTCCCGGGGAACATCCACGGAACCATCCCGGCCGATGTTCGCTTCCACCCCACAGAGGATGCGAAAATCCCGAAGGGATCCGTTGAGACGGCGGATCTCCTCGATTTGTCGGCGCAGGTCATCGGCGGAAAGCCCGGGGATGGCCTGGGCGAAGCGCAGGTGGTCGGTGACGGCCACGCTGCGCAGACCCCGGGCCCGCGCGGCCGCGACGAGCTCGGCCATGGTCATCTTCCCATCCGACCAATCCGTGTGCACGTGAAGATCCGAAAGGATCTCGGAAAATTCCACAAGCCTTGGTAACCCTCCGCTTTCTGCGGCCTGGATCTCCCCTTGGTCCTCGCGGAGCTCGGGCGGGATGTAGCCAAGGCCCAGGGCGCGGTAGATCTCCTCCTCCGTTTTCCCGGCGATGCGCCGGTCGTGCGCGTCGAAAAGCCCGTATTCGTTGAGTTTCCAGCCCCGCGCTACGGCGCGCTCCCGCACGCGAATGTTGTGGGCCTTGGAGCCGGTGAAGTACTGGAGAGCAGCCCCGAAGGATTCCTTGGGAACGATGCGCAAATCGGCCTGGAGGCCTCCGGAAAGCCGCACGGAGGACTTCTTCGGCCCCTGGGCCAGGACCTCCTCCACCTCGGGGAGCGCACAAAACGCCCGCGCGGCCTCCTCTGGCCGTTCGGAAACGGCCAGAAGATCGAGGTCTCCCACCGTTTCCTTTCCCCGCCGGAGGGAACCGGCCGGCTCGATCCGCTCAAAAAGCCCGGTTTCCCGAAGTTTTGCGCAAAGCGTCCGCGCCAAAGGCAGGGCGTAGCCCAAAAGCTCGCGCCTCTCCGCGCCCCGTGCCTCCTCAAGCCCCCGCCGGATCTTCTCCTCGATTTTGGGCCCAAGGCCCTTCACCTCCTGGATCTTTCCCGCGCGGGCGGCCCTCTCCAGGTCCTCCAGGGTCCGCACGCCGAGGGCCTCGTAGAGGAGCTTGGCGGTCTTGGGCCCCACGCCTTCCACCTGGGTCAGGGCGTAGAGGTCCACGGGCAGCTTGGCCTTAAGCTCCTCATGCAGGGCGAGTCTCCCCGTGCGCACGATCTCCTCGATCTTTTGGGCGATGGAACGGCCCACCCCGGGGAGCTCGTGGAGCCTCCCTTGCTCCACGATTTCCTCGATGGGGGTGGGGCAGGACTCCACGGCCTGGGCGGCCCGTCGGTAAGCGCGGGGCTTGAACTCCACTCCCTCCAGTTCCAAAAGATCAGCCACCTCGTAGAGGATCCTCGCTACCACCCGATTCCTCATCGATGGAGGCGGGCGAACCGCTGGAACGAGCGGTCATAGGTGCGCTCCACCTCCGGGGGGAAACAACAGGCGGGAAGCTCGTGGTGGGAGAGGTGGTATTGAAGGCACTCGCAGCAGCGGCCTTTGCGGGAACAGGCGGGCCAGGTGCATGGGCAGTGAGCCAGGTTCTCCTTCAGATTCGGACAGCTCGCCACGCGGAAAGACCTCCTTTCCTGGGGATTCCCCCGCCGCGGCTATAATGCTGGCACCATGACGCTAGGGCAAGAGATTTTCGCGCGCATCCAGCGGGATACCGGCGGTGAGCGACCTCATTACGAACGCTATTGTATCTCGGCGGTGCCCCACACCATCGAGGAGATCCTGGGATTCCAACCCCAGCGCCCGGGGCTCCGCGAGGAGCTGGACCTCCCCGAGGTCCCCAAGGTGGTGAGCGTGATCCTGGATGGGGTGGGCTGGCGTCGCCTGGAGCTCTTGCGCGCCGAGGGCCTCGTGGATCTTCAGCCTTTCCTCGAGGGCGGGGTGTACCTCCCCTTGACCTCCGTTTTTCCCACCACCACCACCGCCGCCCTGAGCACCCTCTCCACCGGGGAGAGTCCCGCGGTGCACGGGGTCCTGGGTTATCGGCTTTTCCGGCCGGAGCTCGGAACGGTGGTGGACATGATCAAGCTCGCCCCCCCAGGCGCCCGGGAGGACTCCCTGGACAAGCTTGGGCTTGGCCCGGAGAAAATCCTGCCCACCCCCACCCTCTACCACCGCCTGGCCGGCCGCGGCGTGGCCACCGTCCTCTTCCTCCCCAAATACATCGCGGACTCCGGCCTCTCCAAGGTTCTCTACCACGGGATCTCCCGCATTGTTCCGTTCCTCACCGCTTCCGATCTCCTCATGCTTCTTCGGGAGGCCTTGGCCCACGCGGGCCGGGCCCTGTTCACCGTGTATTGGCCGAGCACGGATTCCCTGGCCCACCTCTACGGGCCACGCTCGGACGCGTTCTTTTTGGAACTGGCGCACATCCTCTCCGTTTTGGCCCGGCTTCTTATCGACGCGCCCAAGGATTTTCTCCTGCTCCTCACCGCCGACCACGGCTTCTTCGAGGCGGACCCCGAGCGGGACATGGTGAACTGCGCGGTCCAACCTCCCCTTCGGGAGGCCCTCCTTTTGCCGCCGGTGGGCGATCCCCGCGCGGCTTACCTTTTCCTCCGCCGCGGAAAGGACGGGCTTGTGGAGCGGTTCTTTGCCGAGTTCTTCCCCGAGGATTTCCTGGTCCTCCCCGTGGAGGAGGGGCTCAAGCGGCACCTTTGGGGGCCGGAGGTGATGCGACCGGAGGTACGGGCCCTCCTTGGGGATATGGTGGTGATCTCCCGGCGCCGAAAGTTTGTGCTCTGGCCCACGGAGGAGTTCAAGCTGCGGGGGCTCCACGGCGGCCTCACCCCCGATGAGCTTTACGTTCCCCTCCTGGTGCGCCGGGTGGAAGGGGGCAAGAATGCCGACGGTTAAAAGGATCGAGGAGATCGAGGCCCAGGATATCTCCGATGGAAAGGAGATCGTGGGGGTGAGGAAGCGGGTCCTCATCGGGCCCAAGGAGGGTGCGCCCACTTTTGCCGTGCGGCTCTTCTCCCTGGCTCCCGGAGGACACACCCCCGCCCACACCCATCCCTACGAGCACGGGGTGGTGGTCCTGCGGGGCCAGGGCGAGGTCCTCGGCGCCGATGGCCCGCGGTCCATCGGACCGGGCACGGCCGTCTTCGTGCGCCCACGCGAATTCCACGGGTTCCGCAACACCGGAACGGAACCCCTGGAATTCCTGTGCATCGTCCCCGTGGCCGTGGAGCAGTAGCTCATGGATCTTTGGAAGCTCGCCATCCTCGCGGTTATCGTGGTGGGGCTTCTTCTCCTTTTGGGAAGCCCGCTTCCTCCCCCAAAGCTTCCCGCAGGCCCGCGGGTGGAGGAGGGCACCTTTCGGATCCTCACGCCGGCGGGCGCGCAGGAGGAGATCTTCGGGATTTATCCGGTGGACGCGGGCTTCCGCGTCGTGGGCCTTCGCCACGAAAAGGGCAAGGTCCTGGTGGAGGCCGATCTCCTCTACGGGCCGGATTGGACGCCCCTGGCCGGCACCATCACCCAACGGCACCCCCAGGAGGCCCGCTGGATGTTCGCGTTTTCCGAGGAGGCGGCGGTGATCCGCCAACAAGTGGGCGCGAGGGAAACCGTGGAGACCCTTCCCCTCCTGGGGCGCACGTTCCCCTTCGATAGCGACATCGTGGCCGTCTGGGACGCGCTTCTCCGCGCCGGCGCCGTGGGGGAAATTTACCTTTTGGAGGTGCGGCACCGGCGCGTACACAAAATCCACATCGGCGGGCGGAAAGACGTGAGCCTCCGCGTGCTGGGCCGGGCGGTCCCGGCGGAGAGCCTGCCCATCTTTTGGGACGGCCAGGATCTCCGGCTCTACCGCCAGGGCGACCTCCTCCTTGGGATCAAAGGCGCGGCCGTCGAGGCGTTCCTCCTGGAGATCCTTCCGGAAGGGGTTCGGGAGATGCCTTAGGCCCCAAGCTCCTCCCAGGGGAGATCCGCGCGGGTTCCATCAGACCATTCCACCTGGGTGGTGCGGGAGAACACGTTGTGGGCCAAAATTTTCCCTTTGCGGCCGTTGATCTCGATCCTGTCGCCCGGCTCGGGAAGGCCCTGGAGGGCCTGGAGATAGAAATCCCGCTCGTAGGCCAGACAACATTTGAGCCGGCCGCAGACGCCGCTTCGCCGCTCGGGATGCAAAAAAAGCTGCTGCTCGAAGGCGAATTCCAAGGGAATCGGGCGCATGTGCATGAGGAACGTGCGGCAACACAAGGGCCGGCCGCAGGGCCCGAGGAACCCGAGGATGCGGGCTTCATCCCGCGGTCCCAGCTGGCGCAGCTCCACCCGCACCTTGGCCTCCGCGGAGAACTCCCGCAAAAACGGGCGAAGATCCGTGCGGGTCTGGACGGTGAAGTACAGGCGGAGGAACGTGCGGTTCAAATCCATCTCGGCGGCCTGGAATTTGAGGGCAAGATCGAGGGCCTTGGCCTTGGCCTGGGCCTGAGACTTGAGCGCCGCGGCCTGGGCACCGGCCTCCTTTTGGCTTTGCAGGTCGGCCTCCGCGGCGGGCCTCAAGAGGCGCCCGCAGAACTCCCCTCCCTCCCCCACCGGCGAGCGGAGAATGCGCCCAAGCCAAAGGCCGTTTTTGTCCTCCTCCACCCAGATCTGGCCGGGAAGGCCCACCGCGCCCGTCCACACCCCAAGGTGCACGTCCGGCCAAGGGGAAATGCGTTTCACCAACGCTTTCAGGCCATCCGTGGCCAAAGGAGGACCACCTCCGCCAAAAGCCGGGGATTGGCGTTGGCCTCAAGCTCCGCCCGTGCCAAGGAGACTTTTTTCGCCCACGCTGCCCAACGCGCGCGAGGCCCAGCCAGGTCCCGTTTCACCAGCCCATCGCGAAGAAGCCGCAGGAGTTCCCAGAGGAAATGGCGCATGGCTCCCGTGTGGGCGAGGCTCTCCGCAGCCTGAAGGACGGAAAAGGTCTGGGCTTCCAAGAGTTTGGCGAAAATCGCGTGGGCCAAGGTCCGCCGCCGCAGGGGATCCGCGGCCTCTCCGCAAAAACGCAGGAAAAGCTCAGAAAGAGGAAGCCCTTGGGCCTCGGCCTCCGCCTCTTTGAGCTCGGAAAATACATCCCGCTTCGTCTCCAGAAAGCTCCCGAGCTCCTCCTCCCGTTCCGCGCAGAGGTCCAAAAGGAAGGCCACCTCTGAAGGAGCATAACCCGCGCGGCCGAGGGCCTCCGCCCAGGCCTCGGCGGGGGTGGGCACCAACCGCAGGGCGCAGCGGGAGCGGAGGGTGGGCAGCACCCGGTCCGCCGACTCCGCGTAAAGAAGCGGGGCCAAATAGGGAGGCACCTCCTCAAGGAGCTTGAGGAGGGCGTTGGCGGCCTCGGGCGTGAGGCGCTCCGCCGGTCCCACCACCGCCACCCGCTGGGCCCCGCTCACCGGCGCGTAGCGGGCCCAAAGGATCAGGCTGCGCACCTCGTTGATGCCCAACCATCGCCCCTCTGCCTCCAGGCGGAGGAAATCCGGATGCGCCTCCCCAAGGCCGGGAAGGAGCTCCCTGGCGCGGAGCCGGACCTGGGTGCGGGCCCCACCTCCGCAATAGAGCTCGGGGATCATCGGCCTTAAAGGGTACGCGTTTCCACCGGAACTGGACAAGGGGCCGCCGGACACACTATCCTGGGTGGGCATGGACAAGGGCCTTTCGGAGATCCTGGTCATCCTCGAGCGGACCATCCGCGTGCGCCGGGTGACCTTGGGTGTCTTTTCCCTTCTGGCCTTGGCCGTCACAGGTTTCCCGGGTTTCCCCTTCAACCCCATCTTTTCCGTGCCCTTCGCCTGGTTTCTCCTCACCTTTCCCTTCAGCTGGCTCATCCGGAGGCCGAAGAGCGCGCGGGCCCTCCACCACGCGCATGCCGCGTTTCTCTCCGCGGAAGCCGTGCTCATCACCTACCTTGTGCACCGCCTGGGTGGGGTGGCCTGGGTGGGCGTCCTCTTCTACCTCTTCACCGTGATGTATGCGAATTTCTTCCTTCCCAGATACGCCGGTTACGTGGTCACCGCCATCGCGGTGGGTGGGTATGCCCTCATCGCGTTTCTCGAGTGCTTTGGGCTTCTTCCTCATGTTTTTCCGTTCGCGGGGGAGGATCCTCCCCACCGGGACATCGCCTATGTCCTGGCCACTGTGCTGGTGGGCGGGGTGGGTTTCTATAGCGTTTTGGCCTTCACCGTACGGGCCTTTGCCGCCCTGTATGAACGCAAGAACGCGGAACTCCTGGGGAGGGAGCGGGCCCTGGCCCGGCTCTCGGCCAAACTCCTCACGGCCCAGGAGGAGGAGCGGCGGAAAATGGCGCGGAGAATTCACGACGAGGTGGGGCAGATCCTGGCTGCGGCCCGATGGGCTCTGGCTAGTGGGGAAAAGGAGGAGGCGGAGAAACTTTTGGCCCAGGGGATTGAAGCTCTGCGGGACTTGGCACGGGAACTGCGGCCCCCCCTGTTGGACAAGGCCGGTCTTGCCGCGGCTTTGCGCCGGCTCCTCTCCTCCCTCGCCGCCCAAGCCGTTGAGGTGAGCGCGGAGATCGCGGAGAGCAGGTATCCGGAGCTGGTGGAGACCGTGGCCTTCCGGGTGATTCAGGAGGCTTTGGAAAACGTGCGGCGCCATGCCCAAGCTCGCAAGGTTTGGGTGCGCCTGGAGGAGGAGAACGGCTGGCTTGTGGGAGAAGTGCGCGATGACGGCCGCGGGTTTAACCCGGCGCAGGCCACGCCCGGGCTCGGCCTCTCCGGAATGCAAGAATGGGTGGAACTTTTAGGCGGAACACTGGCCATTGAATCCCACCCTGGCCGGGGAACCCGCGTTACTTTCCGCCTCCCGTTACAGCCCCGGGATCCCTCGTAGCGGAGGGCCGCCCCAGGATCGAGGCGGGAGGCCCGCCCGGCTGGATAAAGCCCGAAAACGAGGCCCACCGCTACGGAAAGGCCTACGGCACAATAAGGTAGTGCCCAAGACGGGTGGCCGCAGTTCTCCCAAGGAGCGGCCAAAAGGGCGCGAGCTTTTTTACGGAAACCCAGACAGGAAAAGACCATGAAGCCCAGACCCAATAGACGGGACACTGAAGATCCGAAGGTGCTACTATTTGAAGCGATGCCGGGAAAAGTCCTGGTGGTGGATGATCACCCTTTGGTGCGGGAGGGGCTGCGGAGGTTGCTAGCCCATGCGGGTTTTTCTGTGATTGCGGAGGCCGCCAGTGGTGAGGAGGCTTTGCGCAAGGCCCTTGAGCTCCAACCCGAGCTTGTGCTCTGGGATCTCCTCATGCCTGAGGGAGGCCTTGCTGGCCTTAGGCAGCTTAGAGAAGCGTTGCCCAACGTAAAAATACTCGTTCTCACCGCCCTCGATGCACCGGGTTCGGGTGAGGAAATTCTGCGGGCTGGTGCCCAGGGTCTTGTCGCTAAAACCGCGAGCCCCGAGGAACTCCTTGCGGCCATAAAAACGGTGCTGCGCGGAGAGGTTTTCCTCCCAAGGGAGGCAACTCTCACCGACCGAGAGCAAGCCATCTTCAGCCTGTTGGCCCAAGGCTTGCGCCTGGCGCAGATCGCAGAGACATTGGGAATTTCTACAAAGACGGTCGAGTCCCACTTGGAAAACCTGAAGGAGAAGCTGGGCTGCCGCTCGGTGACGGAGCTGCGGGCCCTGGCCCTGCGCTCCCGATCTCCTACGGATCCCCCATCGCTCAAGAAGGCCTGAGGAGTAGGATTCCTTTCGTGCGCGTCCTCGTGGTGGAGGACCATCCGGTGGTGCGGGAGGGGATTTGCGCCCTCCTTGAGCGGGGCGGGTTTGCCGTGGTCGGCACTGCCGCCGACGCCCTCGGCGCTTTGGAGGTGGCCTCAAAAAGGGACGTGGACATAGCGGTGGTGGACGTGGCCCTCCCGGGGATCTCCGGGCTTGAGCTTTGTCGGCGGTTGCGCCGCCGCTTTCCGGGGATGAAAGTGGTCCTCCTTTCCATGTTCGACGAGCCGGAGTGGCTGGCGGAGGCGGCGCGGGCCGGCGCCGCGGCCTACCTCCTCAAGGACCTGGCGACCGAGGAGATCCTTTCCGCGCTTCGGCGCGTGGCCCAGGGCGAAAGGCTCCTTCCCCAGGCGGAGCCAGCTCTGCCCCTGACCGCCCGCGAGCGGGAGATCGTGCGGCTTTTGGCCCAAGGGAAAAAAACCACGGAGATCGCCGCGCTCCTTTCCCGCTCGGTGACAACGATCCGCGCCCATAAGGTCTCGGCCATGCGGAAGCTCGGGGTCCGCTCCACCCCTGAGCTCATCCAGGTCGCGATCCGGCTGGGGCTCGCGCCCTCGTTGAGCCCCGCGGAGCCATGATCCTTGACCGCTACCGGCCGCGGCTCGTGGCGGGCCTGGCCCGGGCCGCGGAGCGGGACGGCCGCCTCGGCCTCCTGGTGCGTTACCCCTTGGGCCTTTCCGAGCCCGACGGCACCCCCGGCCCGGGCATCGGGGGAAAGCTCCTCCGGTCCTCCTTGGTCCTCTTTTCCTGCGAGGCCTTGGGCGGGGATGTGGACCAGGCCTTGCCCCTCGCCTGTGCCCTGGAGCTTGTGCACAACTTCTCCCTCGTCCACGACGACATCCAGGATGGCGATGAGCTTCGCCGCGGAAGGCCTACGGTCTGGAAGGCCTTCGGGGTAGGCCAGGCCATCAACTCCGGCGATGCTCTTTTGGTCTTGGCTTTCACCACCGCTCTTTCTGCCGATCTGGCCGCGGAAACAAAAGTCATGGCCCAGAAAGCCCTCCTTGCCGCCACCCTCCGGATGATCGAGGGACAGATCCTGGACCTGGAGGCCGAGGGGCACGAGCTCGACGTGGCCGGGTACCTCCGCATGGCCCGGGCGAAGACCGGAGCCCTTTTGGGCTGCGCGTTGGAACTCGGGGCCCTGGCCGCACGAAGGCCGGAGTTCGCGGAACCCCTCCGGGCGTTAGGGGAAGAGCTCGGCCTGGCCTTCCAAATCCGGGACGATATTCTGGGGATCTGGGGGACGCCCGAAAAGACGGGGAAGCCGGTGGGGCGCGATCTTCTGCGGAGGAAGCGCTCGTTCCCCATAAGCTACGCATTAAGCCGCGATCCCCCCCTTCGGGAGCTCCTTTCGGCCCCGGCGGGGAAGGTGGGGGAGATCCTGGCGCGCCTGGAGGCGGTGGGCGCCAAAAGGGCCGCGGAGGAGGAAGTGCAGCGGCGGCTGGCCCAGGCGGCTCAGGCGACGCGCGCGCTCCCCTGGCCGGGATGGGCTCAGGCCGCGTTCGCGGAGCTCCTGGAATTCCTAAGGGAGAGGGAGGCCTAGGATGCGACCGCTTGCGCTGACGGCGGAGCTGGGCCTCTACCTCTTTTTGCGCCGAAATTGGCCGCGCCGGGGAAAACTTTTCCCCATCGTCCTCATGCTGGAGCCCCTGGAGGCCTGCAACCTCCGCTGCGCTGGTTGCGGCCGGGTCCGGGAATATGCGGCCGTCATGGGGAAGCGCATGAGCGTGGACGAGGCCTTGGCTGCCGCGGAGAGGGCGGGGGCCCCCGTGGTCTCCGTCTCCGGCGGGGAGCCCCTTCTCCACCCCCAAATCGGCGAGATCGTGCGCGGCCTCATCGCCCAGCGGCGCTGGGTGTACCTCTGTACCAATGGCCTTCTCCTCCGCGATTCCTTGGACCAGTTCCCGCGCAGCCCCCGCTTGTGCTTTGTGGTGCACCTGGACGGCACGGAAAAGGTCCACGACGCCATCACCGGCAGGCCGGGGACCTTCCGCGAGGCCCTCGCCGCCCTCGCGGACGCCAAAAACCGGGGCTTTCGCGTGGCCACGAACACCACCGTCTACCACGGCTCCGACGTGGAGGATCTGCGCCGCCTCTTCCGGCTCCTCACGGACCTTGGGGTGGAGGGGCTCATGATCTCCCCGGGCTACGCCTACGCGGCCGTCCCGGAAAAAGAGCTTTTCCTCCGCCGGGAGGAGTCCATCAAGGTCTTCCGGGCCCTTTTTTCCCGCCGGGATGGCTTCCGGTTCTACGACAACCCCCTTTTCCTCTCCTTCCTCCGGGGGGAGCGGGTGTACCAGGAGTGCGCGGCCTGGGCGGTGCCCACCTACACGGTCCTGGGCTGGCGGGTCCCCTGCTACCTCCTCGCCGATCGGCACGCCGCAGATCCCGCGGAGATCCTGGATCCTGGGCTTTGGCAGCGGTACGGGCCGGGGAGGGACCCAAGATGCGCAGGGTGCATGCTCCATTCGGGCTTTGAGCCCCAAAGCGTGCTCGAGGCGGTGAGGAAGCCGTGGCTGCTTCTGGGAAGGCGGTGATTTTGGCGGCCCTGCGCACGGAGCTCCTGTTTGTGCGTGGGCCCAAGGGGGCGGTGGGGATGGGCGCGGCGGCCCGCGTGGGCCTGCGGCGGCTCCTGGCCCGGCGGCCCATCCCGGCCGCAGCCCTGGTGGGCTTCTGCGGCGGCCTCGCGGAGGATCTCCCGCCGGGGGCGGTCCTCCTCGCGCAGCGCATCGAGGGACCGGATGGGACAGTGCCCGTGGGCGGCGAAGCTTTGGCCAAAGCCAGGGAGCTTTTGCCCCAGGCCCGCGTGGGTTCCCTCTTCACCCACCCCGAGCTTTTGAGCAAAAAGGCCATCCGAAAGAGGCTGAAGGAGGAGGGGGTTGCGCCGGCCCCCCTTGGGGTGGACATGGAGTCGAGCGTTGTCGCCGCGGAGCTCCTCCGCCGGAAAATCCCGTTCCTCGTGGCCCGCATCGTCCTGGACGCCTGGGCGGAGGAGGTCTCCTTGGGGCTGGAACGGTTCCTCTGGGCGCCGCGGGCCCTCCGGTGCGCCTGGAAATTAGGAAGGGTGGCGGAGGCCCTGCGTCAGGCCTTGGAGGAAGAGGATGGGTGAGCGCCGGAAAACCCGCACGGTTTTCGTGGGGGGCGTCCCCCTCGGCGGGGGAAACCCCATCGTGGTCCAGTCCATGACCACCACCGCCACCGCGGACATCCCGGCCACGGTGGCCCAGATCCGCGCGTTGGCCCGGGCGGGGTGCGAGGTGGTGCGGGTAGCTGTTCCTGATCTTGCTTCCGCCGAGGCGATCCGGGAGATCAAAAAGGAAGCGGGCCTTCCCATCGTGGCCGACATCCACTACGACCATCGCCTGGCCCTGGCCGCCCTTGAGGCCGGCGCGGACAAGCTCCGCCTCAATCCCGGAAACCTCCGCGATCCGCAAAAGATCCGGGAGGTGGCCCGGGCGGCCCGGGAAAAGGGGGTCCCCATTCGGGTGGGCGTGAACGCCGGTTCTGTGGACGCCCGCTTCCTGGGCCCCAAGGGCGAGGTCACGCCCGAGGCCATGGTCCGGGCCGCCCTCTGGGAGATCGAGCTTTTGGAAAGCCAAGGGTTCCAAGACATCGTGGTCTCCCTCAAGGCCCACGATGTTCCCCTCACGGTGGAGGCCAACCGGCTTTTGGCGCGAGAGGGCGACTGGCCCATCCACGTGGGGATCACCGAGCCGGGGCCGGAGCTGGAGGGGATGGTGCGGTCCGCGGTGGGCATGGGCCTTGTTCTTGCCGAGGGGATCGGCGACACGATCCGCGTTTCCCTCCCCGGCGACCCAGTGCGCGAGGTGGAGGTGGCCTGGGAGATCCTCAAGGCCCTGGGCCTGCGGAGGCGCGGGCCGAGTTTTGTGGTCTGCCCCACCTGCGGGAGAACCGGGATCGACGTGCCTGGGATCGCCGCGGAGGTCAAGCGCCGCCTGGCCGGGCTCGCCCAACCCCTTTCCCTGGCCATCATGGGCTGCCCGGTGAACGGCCTGGGCGAGGCCGAGCGGGCGGACTTCGCCATCCTGGGCGGAAACGGCTTCGGCACCATCTATGCCCATGGGAAGGTCCTCCTTCCCAAGGTGCCGGAAGAACGCCTGGCCGAGGAGCTCGTACGCGTCGTGCTTGCGGAGGTGAGCTTCCGTGCTTCTTAAGGAACAGGAGATCACCCTCTCCGCTTCCGATTTGGCCCAAGCGAGCGAGCGGGCGACGGCGTGGCTCCTGCGCCACCAGTACCCCGAGGGCTACTGGTGGGGGGAGCTCGAGAGCAACGTCACCATCACCGCCGAGCACCTTTTCCTCACCCATATCCTTGGGATCGGCTCCCAGGATCTTTGGGAGAGGATCGCCCGCTACATCCTCTCCGAGCAGCGGTCCGGAGGGTTCTGGGCCAACTGGTATGGCGGTCCTGGCGACCTTTCCACGACCGTGGAGGCCTACTTGGCCCTAAAGATGGCCGGGATGGACCCGCATTCCCCGCCCATGCGCAAGGCGCAGGAGTGGATCCTCTGCCAAGGCGGGGCGGAGAAAACCCGGGTTTTCACGAAGATCTGGTTGGCGATGCTGGGGGAGTGGCCTTGGGAGGCCACACCCATGCTCGTGCCTGAGCTCGTTCTCCTTCCCGATTGGTTCCCGGTGAACCTTTATTCCTTCGCCTCCTGGGCCCGGGGGACCATCCTGCCGCTGGCCATCCTGCGGGTCTTGAAGCCCGTTTGGCCTGTTCCCGCTTATGCCCGGATCGACGAGCTTTTCCCCAGGGGCCGGGAGCGCGCGGACCTTTCCCTCCCCCGCAAAAGGAGCGCCTGGGGGCTTTTCTTCTCCGGGGTGGACCGGGGCCTTCGCCTTTATGAGCGCCGCCCGATCCGCTCCCTCCGGGGGCTCGCCCTGAAACGCGCCGAGGAGTGGATCGTGGCGCGGCAGGAGGCCGACGGGTGCTGGGGCGGGATCCAGCCGCCTTGGGTCTATTCCCTCATTGCCCTCTTTGCCCTCGGTTATCCCCGGGAGTCCCCGGTCCTTCGGCGGGGGATCCAGGGTTTGGCCCGCTACGCCATCGAGGACGAGCGGGGCTTCCGCTTGCAATCCTGCATTTCGCCTGTTTGGGATACGGGGCTGGCCCTGATCGCCCTGGAGGAAGCGGGGCTTCCCGGGGACCATCCCGCCCTCCTCCGGGCGGGGGAGTGGCTTCTTGCCCAGCAGATCCTGGTGGGGGGCGACTGGCAGGTCCGCTGTTCCGCCCGGCCCGGCGGATGGGCCTTCGAGTTCGACAACGACGTCTACCCCGATACCGATGACACCGCCATCGTCATGATCGCCCTTTTGGGGCTGAATCTCCCGCCCCAGGCCAAGGAGTTTGCCCTCGCGCGGGGGTTGGAGTGGCTTTTGGGAATGCAATCCAGGAACGGCGGTTGGGGCGCGTTCGATCGCGATAACACCAAGGCCTTTCTCCGGGAGATCCCGTTCGCCGATTTCGGGGAGATCATCGACCCGCCCTCGGCGGACGTCACCGCCCACATCGTGGAGTGTCTGGGCCGACTCGGCTACCGGCCAGGCTTCCGGCCTTTGGATCGCGCTTTGCGCTACCTCTTTCGGGAGCAGGAGGAGGAAGGCCCCTGGTACGGCCGCTGGGGCGTGAACTACCTGTACGGGACGGGCGCGGTCCTTCCGGCCCTGCGGGCCGTGGACTTCCCCATGGAGGACCCGCGGGTGCGGCGGGCTGTGGATTGGCTCCTTTCCCGGCAGAACGCGGACGGCGGCTGGGGCGAGGACGTGCTCTCCTACCATCGGAAGGAGCTTTGGGGCCGCGGGCCCTCTGCCCCCTCCTCCACCGCCTGGGCCCTTTTGGCCCTCCTGGCCGCAGGAGAAGCGCAAAGCGAGGCCGTCCGGCGAGGCGCGGCTTATCTTGTGCGCACCCAGCGGGAGGACGGCACCTGGGACGAACCATACTTCACAGGAACCGGCTTTCCCACGGACTTCATGATCCGCTACCACCTCTACCGCCATTACTTCCCGCTCATGGCCCTCGGCCGCTACCGAAAGGCGCTGGAGGGGGGCACCCGATGATGGTGAAGCTGGCGGAGGTGTACGGGTTTTGTCCGGGCGTACGCCGGGCCGTGGAGATCGTGGAGCGGCACCTCCGGGAAAGCGGCCCTTTGGCGACCCTGGGCGCCATCGTCCACAACGCCCAGGTGGTGGAGGAGCTGGCCCGCCGGGGGGCCCGGGTGGTGGAGAGCCTGGCTGAGGTGGGGGAGGGCGCGGTGGCCATCACCGCCCACGGCGCCGGCCCCGAGGTGTTCGCGGAGATCCAAGCCCGGGGGCTCGTCCTTGTAGACACCACCTGCCCCATTGTGCGCCGCGCTCAGGACGCCGCCCGTTCCTTGGCCGAGGCGGGGTTCTTCGTCCTCATCCACGGCGAGGAAAGCCACCCGGAGGTGCGCGGGCTCCTGGCCTGGACCCAGGGGCGCGGCCGGGCCGCCCTGCGGGTGGAAGAGGTTCCGGATCTTCCCGGCGACCACCTGGCCCTGATTTCCCAGACCACCAAATCCCGGGAGGAGTTCTGGGCCTTCGTTTCCGCGGCGATGGCCCGCTTTTCCCCCAAGCTTCGGAAGGTGCGGGCCTTGGACACCACCTGCCCGGAGACCGGCCGCCGCTACCGGGCTGTCCGCGCTTTGGCCCAGGAGGTGGAGGCCCTGCTCGTCGTGGGCTCCCGCAACTCCGCCAACACCAGAAAGCTCGCGGAGGTTGCCAGAGGCACCGGTCTTCCCACCTTTCACATCGAGCGGGCCGAGGAGATCCAGCTCGCGTGGTTTTCCGGGCTCACCCGAGTGGGCGTCACCGCCGGCGCCTCCACCCCTGACGATCTGGTGGCAGAGGTGGTGCGTCGCCTGGAGGAGCTGGGAGGTGTAGGATGAATCCGGTCTTAGCGCTTCGCCCTCTTGTTTGCCAAAAAACCCTACGGTTTGTGACGGAGCGAGCCCCTCAGTTCCTGGACATCACGGAAGCCGTGGCCCAAGCGGTGGAGGAAAGCGGGGTACGAGAAGGGATCGCCCTCGTCTTCTCCTGCCACACCACTGCGGCCATCCGCGTCAACGAGAACGAACCCCTGCTCCTGCGGGACCTGGAGGAGTTCCTCAAGCGTCTGGCCCCGCGGGACCTCTACTACGGCCACAACGACTTTTCCGTGCGCACCCATAACATGACCCCTGATGAGTGTCCCAATGCTCATGCCCACTGTCAGCACCTTCTCCTTGGGGCGAGCGAAACCATTCCCGTGGCTGAAGGAAGGCTGTTTCTTGGCCGCTGGCAACGGATCTTCCTGGTGGAGCTGGATCGGCCGCGGGAGCGGGAAGTCCTCGTGCGGGTGATCGGCCATGGCTGAGGATTTGGCGGATGTGCCGGCCTGCGAGCGGGTGTTACTTCTGCCGCACTGCCTTCGGCCCAGTGGCCGCTGCCCCGGCCGGCCAAGCCGCGAGGGTTTCCAGTGCCCGCCGGATTGTCCGGTATCGGATTGCCCGATCCGCGTCCTGCGGGCGGAGGCGGAGCGGTTGGGCTATAAAGGGGTTTGTGTGGCGCCCGGCGGCGCCTTGGCTTTGCGCTACGTGCAGGAGAAGAGGCCGCGGGTGGTGATGGCCGTGGCCTGCGAGAAGGAGCTCCTGGAGGGGAGGGAGGCGGTGGCGAAGCTTTCCAATCCGCCGGTGGTAAGGGTTTTGCCCCTCATGCGGGATGGCTGTGTGGACACGGAGGTGGACCTCACTGTGGCCCTGCGTCTCCTTTCGGAGGGTCTCCCCCTTGTAGTGGGCCAGGAGACCGTTACCACCCTCGGCAAACCACGAGAAGGCCCAGTCGGCGCTGATCCGATCCAGCACCAGGGGCGGGAAGAGAGCGAACGCGTGGGGTAGATCGCACCCAAGCTGGCGCAGTACCTGGAAAGGCGGTCTCCCCTCCA
>ERZ1685331.42-NODE-42-length-44553-cov-19.987168_pt1 | contig 44553 bp, 41 predicted proteins | sample MGYA00580194_ERZ1685331 | MGnify/ENA primary metagenome ERZ1685331 (study PRJEB41501, sample SAMN08275520) | hot springs metagenome | biome: alkaline hot spring; material: microbial mat | place: Russia: Ush-Beldyr | collected 2015-07 | depth 0.5 m m ...
TCACCTTCTCCACCATCGGCACCCACTTCATCGTGTATCCCTCCTTTTAGGCAAATTATCCCCTTGTCACCTCGTGGCCTGCCTACAAACCACTTCCAGGCGACAACTTAAATATACACCATCCGGACCAAGCTGTCAATAGCCAAAGAGGGGACATTCTTCCCGGTCCTGGGATAAGTGGGTAGAAAGAGGTTCAGACCATGATGCGGCCGCGCAGCCGCGGGTCCAGGATGTCCCGCAGGGCGTCGCCCACAAGGTTCCAGGCCAAAACGAAGAGGATCAAAGCCAAACCGGGATAGACCACCGTCCACCAGTATTGGTGGAGCCGGGGGATCCAGTTGCGGGCAAACGACAGGATCTGGCCCCAGTCGGCATAACCCACCTCCGCCCCCAGCCCCAAGAAAGACAACGCGGCAAAGGAGATCACATAGGAACCGATGTCCATCGAGGCCATGACCAGGGTGGGATAGATGGCGTTGGGCAAAATGTGGCGGAAGAGAATGCGCAGATGCCCGGCCCCGGCGGCGCGCGCGGCTTGCACGAAGTCCCGCTCCTTCACCGAGAGGATGTCCCCGCGGATAAGACGGGCATACCCCATCCAACCGAAGACGATGAGGGCGATCATCGCCGTTACCAAGCCCCGGCCAATGGTGGGCTGGAGGACCGCGGCCAGGGTCATGGCCGCCACCAGAAATGGGAACGCCATGAACACGTCCACGAGGCGCATGAGGACCTCGTCCACATATCTCCCAAAGTAAGCCCCCACCGAACCGACAAGGAGACCGATAACCAAAGAGATCCCGGTGATGTAGAGGCCAACTTTAAAGGCGGTACGCGTTCCCCAAACCAGGCCGTAATAGATGTCGTACTGTCCTTCTCCTGTGGTGCCGAAAGGACGTATCTGGCAAATGGTGGCCTGTCTTGTCACGATTAACCAGATCCCGCGGAGCGGGTTGTCGATGCCCGGGGGCCGGGGCATCGGACTGAAGCCACAACGGGCTATGCGATAGGGCTCCCGCGGCCAAAAAGGTGGGGCCAGCCAAGGGGCGGCAATAGCGACGCCCACAAAAAACAGGAGCAAAATTAGCCCCGTGAGGGACAGCGGGTTTTTGCAAAGCCTAAGAAGCAGCTTCATTCGAGCCTGATCCGCGGGTCAATGATCGCGTAAAGGATGTCCACAAACAAATTTCCCAACACCAATAGGCCGCAGTTTAACAATGCAAAACCGAGAACACCCAGGGTGTCCAACTGAGTGGCGGCGGTGGCCGCCCAGCGCCCCAAACCTGGGTAGTTGAAAATGGTCTCGGTGATCACCACCCCGTTCAAGAGGCCGATGAGGAGCAACCCGGCCACGGTAGCCACCGGGATCATGGCGTTGCGGGCGGCGTGCTTGTAGACCACAACCCGCTCCGACAGCCCCTTGGACCGCGCGGTCATCACGTACTCCTGGCGTAGGGTTTCCAACATAGAGGAACGGGTGATGCGCAAAAGCAAGGCCCACTGAATGTAAGCCAAGGTGAATATGGGCATCACGAGGTGCCGCAGGGCATTGGCGAGCACATCCGCTCTTCCGTTCAGGATGGCATCGATGGTGTACATTCCCGTGTAGATGCGAAAGCCCCCCGCGGCCTCCAAGCGCAGAACCCAATCCGAAACCCGGCCCACCGGAAGCCACCTAAGCCACGCGTAGAACACCATCACAAGAAGAAGACCGTACACATACGAGGGGAAAGACCACCCCACCAAGGCGAAGACGCGGGTGGTATGATCCAACGTGCGATTGTGGTGGATGGCGGAGAGGATTCCCAGCCAAATCCCAACGAAGATGACAGGGATAATGGCCCAAAGCGCGAGCTCCACGGTGGCTGGGAAATAATGAGCGAGGGCCTCCAGAACCGGGCGCTGGGCTGTTCTCGACCACCCCAGATCCCCGCGCAGGAGGTTTCCCATCCAGCGCACGTACTGGATATGAATAGGCTGGTCCAGACCGTACTTTTCGATGATCCTTTGCATCGCGTCCGAAGTTTTGGGCACGTCTTGAACGTAGAGGCTAGCCCGCATTTTGGGGGGCAAAAGGGAATACATGCCGAAGACAAACAACGTCACAAGAAAGATCAAAAGAGGCAAGAGCAAAAGGCGTCTTACGATATAAGCCCACACGGCCAGGAACGTTTATACCCGGTTAGGGAGAAAAAGCAAGAGGGGCCAGGCCACCCTGGCCCCTCTTCTCCAGCGAGCGCGAGCTTTAGCCCTTCCAAATAACGTAACAGTAAGTGCCGGGATAGGCGGGGTTGTAGAACCAACCCTGCACCCAGGGCTGCTCGTAGCGGCGGACCAGGAGCTGGATATGGGCCACATTGATGGCGTAATCCACGGCCAGGCGGTTCAACTCAAAGTACAGGAGTTCAGCCTTCTTGAGGTCCGGCTCCTTCTTGGCCAAGATCACAAGCTCGTCGAACAGGTCCTGCAAGGTGGCGTAGGTCTTAGCCGGGAGCCATTTGGCGTGGACCGGCTCAAAGTACACGTTTTCGATGACGGAGAAGCTCTGGCCAATAGCAAAGGCCCCGGTGCGGAACATGTAGGGATGTACCCAGTTATGCGGATGCGCGTAGTCCTCCAGCCAACCGACGAAGAATATGGCCAGTTGCTTGTCATCCATCATCGCCAAATACGTGGGCCAAGGGAGGTCCCGGACTTCGATCACGATAGGAGCCGTGTAGCCCTCCTTAGCGCGGATTTCATTGAAGTACTCGATGTTCATCTCGAGCATTTCCGCCGCGAATTTGCGCATGACGTTTCCGGTGTTGTAGGTGATGACCACTTTGAAGCCCTTCTTCCAGGCCTCCCCGCCCCAGGCCAGCCGCAGCTCTTGCTCGGCTTTCTCCAAATCGAAGAGATAAATGGGCTGATCCGGGTTGTGCCCAAGCCGCCCCTTGATCACCGGACCGCCCACCGGCCAGGCCTCGCCAAGCCAAGCCTCCCTGATGTACACGTCCAGGTCCATGGCGTAGTTGAACGCCCGGCGCAGGTGAATATCAGCGAGGAGGTCGGGCTTATCCACGCCGCCCAGCTGGGGGATGAAGGGGCTGCCCTCGACCACGCGGAAGTTGAAGAATCCGGTTTGGGCAATAGCACCAGGCAGTGGGCCATGCATCTTGGCCTTGCCGGCGGCCACCAACGGGTCCATGGCCGCCACATAAGCCCGCGGCACCGCGATCACATCCGCGTCACCGGCCTCAAACATGGCCAGGCGCGTGCCCCATTCGGGCACGATCTTGAACACCACCCGCGCCAGCTTGGCCGGCTTTCGCCAATAGTTCTCGTTGCGCACGAGGCTGACGTACTCGCCCGGGACCCACTTCTCCAGCTTGAACGGGCCGGTGCCGTTGGCCACATTGAAGAGCTTGGAGTGCTCGGCCTTAGGATCATGCCAAGGCCGCCAGTTGGCCGTGCCGTCCCAGTCGCCCAAAGCCATGGCCCACTCCATGTCGATGATGCTGCACCAAGACCCGGCGAGGATCTGGATAAAGGGCGGGAATGGGAAAGCCAGGGTTATCACGACCTTGCCGTCCACCAGTTTTACGGCCTCGCAGACCATGTTGTAAGCGCCCTCGTCGCCCACCTTCTCCGCCAGTTCAGCGATGGAGTACACGTCAAGGAGGGGCTCAAGCAACATGTGAATCGGGCCGCCGGCACGGTCCTGGAGGAGAGCGCGCCGCAGGGAGTAGACCACGTCCTCGGGCGTGAGGTCGCCGCCTTCGTGGAACTTCACGCCCTCACGGATGACAAAGGTGAAGACCCGGCCGTCCTCGGAAACCTCCCAGGATTTGGCCAGCATAGGAACGAATTTGTCGATGTGCTCGCCGTCATAGAAAACCAGGGTCTCGTAAACATTGAAAATCACCGTAGCGCTGGCCGTGTCGTAATGCCAGGCCGGGTCAAGGCTTTGCATATCCCCGATCCAAGCCTCGATGTAGGTGTCCGGACTTGGAATCTGCGCCCAGCCAATAACACCCATCATCACCGCTAACGCCAAAACCTTAGGCCACATCTTTCCACCTCCTTTTGCCATTTGGGCTTTGATGGGAAACCAAGGACTTTTTGCTTCCGGCTCTCACCTCCTTTTTTTCTTTTTTCACGCCATTATAGGTGAAAAGGGAGATCTGTCAAGATTCGGCTTGCTTGAAGGGGCGTGCTCGGTCTATCCTTTCCTCCGTGGCCATCCTGCTTCATGAGAACACAAGGGTCGTGGTGCAGGGCATCACCGGGTCGGAAGGATCCTTTCACACCCGGCAGATGGTGGCCTACGGGACCCAAGTGGTGGCCGGCGTCACCCCCGGCAAGGGCGGTCAGAACTTGGATGGGATCCCGGTCTATGACACCGTGGTCGAAGCGAAAAAAGCGCACGCCATCGACGCCTCCGTCATTTTCGTCCCCGCCGCGTTTGCCCCCGAGGCCATCCTCGAGGCCGCCGACGCCGGCATCCCTCTGGTCGTGTGCATCACCGAGGGCATCCCCCTCCACACCGCGCTCCGCACCTTTCATCTTCTTAGGGCTTATCCTACCAGGCTGATCGGCCCCAATTGCCCGGGCATCATTTCCCCGGGGAAGGCCAAGCTTGGGGTCATCCCGGCTGCGCCCTTCACCCCCGGACCTGTGGGGATGATTTCCCGCTCGGGAACGTTAACCTACGAGATCGCCTCTCATCTTTCCCAACGCGGGCTCGGACAGTCCACGGTGGTGGGGATCGGCGGCGATCCCATCGTGGGCACCACCTTCACCGAGCTCCTCCCCCTCTTTGAGGAGGACCCGGAAACGGAGGCGGTGGTGATGGTGGGCGAGATCGGCGGTGCCGCGGAGGAAGAAGCTGCGGAATACGCCAAGCGCCACATGCGCAAACCTTTGGTGGCGTACATCGCGGGATTTTCAGCACCGCCCGGAAAGCGCATGGGCCATGCCGGGGCCATCGTCACCGGCGGTGAGGACACCGCGGAGGCCAAGGCCAAGCGTTTGGAGAGGCTCGGGATCCCGGTGGCCCGCGCCCCGGCGGAGGTCGCTGAGCTGGTGGCGGAGGTCCTCCGGTGAGCCGGACCTTCGGGCTCGTGGGCCTGCCCAATGCCGGGAAATCCACGATCTTCAACGCCCTCACCGCCGCCGGCGCCCGCGTGGAGCCCTATCCCTTTTCCACCCTGCAAGCGCAGAAGGGCATCGCCTCTGTGCCCGATCCCCGCTTGGATCGGCTCCATGCCCTCTTTCCGGAAAAGAAGAAGGTCCCCACCACCATCGAGGTGGTGGACATCGCCGGTCTTGTGGAGGGAGCCTCCCGGGGCGAGGGCCTGGGAAACCAATTCCTCGCGGACATCCGCCACGTGGAGGCCATCCTCCAGGTGGTGCGGTGTTTTACGGCCCCGGATATCCCTCATCCCATGGGCGAAGTCGAGGTGCGCCGTGACATCGAGGTGGTGGAAACGGAACTCCTTTTGAAGGATCTCGAGACCCTGGAAGGCCGCCAGGAAAGGATCGCCAAAGCGGCGCGGCTCGGGGACAAAGAGGCCAGGGAAGAGCTGGCCCTTTTGGAGCGCGTGGTGGATGGCCTCAAGCGGGGCGTGCCCCTCCGGGCCCAAAATCTTTCTCCCGAGGACCGGGAAAAGTTGAAAGGGCTCGCGCCCCTCACCCTAAAACCTGTTCTTTTCGTGGCCAACGTGGACGATGCCGGGGAAAACGAGCATTCCCGGCGGCTGGCGGAGCTGGCGCGGGCGCGGGGCGCGGGTTGGGTGGTCATCCGCGGTCGCCTGGAAATGGAGCTCCTCGAACTCCCCGAGGGGGAACGACGGGCGTTTCTCCGGGAATACGGGCTTTACGAGCTCGCCGTGGAGCGTCTGGTGCGGGAGGCCTATCGGCTCCTTTCCGTGATCACGTTCTACACCTTCGTCGGTCCGGAAGTGCGGGCCTGGACCGTTCCCGCGGGCACAAAAGCCCCGCACGCCGGAGCCGTGATCCACACGGACTTCCGCGACCGCTTTGTTTTGGCGGAGATCATGCGCCTGGAGGATCTGGAGGCCTTCCGTTCGGATAAAGCCTTGCGGGAGGGGGGAAAGGTTCTGCGGGCTGGGCGGGACTACGTGGTGCAAGATGGGGATGTGATCCACTTCATCGTCGCCTGATGGCTGCCTTCGCTCTTCTTCTTATCACGGCAGTTTGGGGTTGGACGTTCGTTTTGGTCAAGGACGCCATGGGCGAGGTGGGGCCGTTTTGGTTTTTGGCCCTGCGGTTCTCCCTGGCCTCTCTTCTCGCTCTGCCTTGGGTGCGAAAGGGGAGCGCGGGGCGGGCCTCGGCCATCCTCGGCTTATTTTTGTTCGCCGGCTATTTCTTTCAAACCTGGGGCCTTAAGTACACCACGGCCCAAAAATCCGGGCTCATCACCGGGCTCTCCGTGGTCCTCGTTCCCCTTTTTGCCCGTTTCCTTGGGGAGAGGGTGCCACCGTGGACAGGGCTTGGGGTGGGGTTGGCCACCGCCGGGGTGGCCCTCCTCGCCCTGGGTGGGGAGGAACCCCTGGGGCCCACGGGCCTTGGCGATTTTCTCACTGTGATCTGCGCCGTTTCCTTTGCCCTTTACATCGCGCTCCTGGCCAGTTACGCCAAAAAGAAACGGCCTGGCTCTCTTTTGCCCGGGCAGCTGGGAACGGTGGCCGTCCTTTCCCTTTTCGGTTCCGCGGCCTTTGGCGAAGTGGCCTGGCCCCTTTCCCGGCAGGTCTGGGAAGCCATCCTCATCACCGGGGTCCTCGCCTCGACCTTGGCCTACTGTGTCTTGGGGTGGGCGGAGAGCCGGGCCTCGGCCACCAAGGCCGCGGTGATCCTGGCCATGGAGCCCGTCTTCGCTGGCCTTTTTGGATGGGTCCTGCGCGGTGAAGTTTTGGGTTCCTTGCAGATCCTCGGCGGCGTTCTCGTCCTGGGAGGGATCTTGGTGGCCAGCGTCATTGACGCCCGGAAGAACCGCCCGGATAATCCTTGAGCCGGGAGGGATGTCCGAACGGCAAGGAGCCGGTCTCGAAAACCGGTAGGGCCTTTTGGCCTTCGGGGTTCGAGTCCCCGTCCCTCCGCCCGCGCCCGTAGCTCAGCGGATAGAGTGCCGGCCTGCGGAGCCGGAGGCCGCAGGTTCAAATCCTGCCGGGCGCATTTATTTTTTGCGGGGTTGGATCACCTCGTCCACCAGCCCGTAGGCCGTGGCCTCCTCCGCGCTCATCCAGAAGTTCCGGTCCGTATCGCGCTCGATCTTCTCCTTCGTCTGGCCCGTGTGGTGGGCGAGGATCTCGTTCACGCGGTGGCGAAGCTTGATGATCTCGTCGGCCTCAATTTTGATGTCCACGGCTTGTCCCCCCACCATGCCCCAGGGCTGGTGGATCATGATGCGGGAGTTGGGGAGGGCGTAGCGTTTGCCCTTGGCGCCGCCGGCGAGGATGAGGGCTGCCGCGGAGGCCGCGATCCCCACACAGATCGTGCGCACCGGACAGCGCACGTACTGCATGGCGTCATAGATCGCCAACGCCGCTTGCAGGTCTCCGCCGGGGCTGTTGATGTAAAGCTGGATGTCCTTCTCCGGGTCCTCCGCTTCCAGACACAGAAGTTGGGCGATGATGTTGTCGGCGGCACCGGAGTAGATGCCGCCGCCGGCGCTGGACACGATTTCCCCGGAGAGGAAGATGATCCGGTCCTTAAAGAGGCGGGCGAAAGCCCGTTCCCAATACCGCATCATGCGCAGCTCCTCTTCCTCAAAGTATTGCAGCCTCATTGTGGCCTCCTTAGGTGTTCCAAGATCCAATCGGAAACGCGTTCAAAAAGCAAGCGGTTGTGGACGAGCTCCTCGTCCTCTTTGGCCTCCGCTGCGATCCGCCGCACCTCTTCGGGGTCAGACATGAGCTTTTTCTTCTCCCCGAGGCGGTGGATGAGGATCTCCCGGCGCAGCCGGCGGGTCACGTGCTTCTCCACCTCCGCCCGCACCTCCGGCTTTTTGGGGAATTTTTTCATCTCCTCTTCCACCGCTTCGGCAAGGAAACGGGGTGGAACCGGGACATGAAGGGCCTCGGCCAAGGCATCCAGGGCCCGACGCCGAAGCTCGTCCCGCCGGTTGGCCTCCGCCCGTGACGCCAGCTCCCGCCGCACCTCCTCCCGCAGCTCCTCCCAGGTCTCCTTTCCGTAATGGCGGGCCGTTTCCTCCTGGCTTGGGAGGATGAGCTGGTAGACCCCCGCCACCTCGAATTCCTCGGCGCGGCCCGCCTCGTCGGTGAGGACGATGCGCGCCCCCGTCCGCGCGCCCAGGAGCTGGCGGCCGAGGTTTTTGGTGGGCGTCACGGTTCCCTCCCAAACGTGCCCGCCGCGGCGGATGCGGACCACATCCCCCTCCTCAGCCGGATCCTCCTTGGGCTTCAAGGTGGCCGCCTCCCTCCGGAGGTCCGCCAAAACCGCGTCGATCTCCTCCTCTCGCACCTCCGCCGGAGGCGGTTCCTCGAAAGAAAGCACGAGGTCCGCGGGGACCTCCACTTCCGGGAGAACCTCGAACTCCGCGTGGAACGCGAGGCTCTCGCCCTTCACGAACTCCAGGGTTTTCACCTGGGGGCTGGTGAGGGGATGGAGGTCGTATTCCCGGAGGGCTTTCTCCAGCCAATCCTGAACCAACCGCTTCCGCACCTCCTCCCAGAAGGCCTCCTCGCCGTAGCGCTGAAGGAGCAGGTGTTTTGGGACCTTGCCTGGCCGAAACCCCGGGACCCGCAGCTCCCAGGCTAAAACTCGCAGGAGCTCCTCTTCCTTTCGCAAAATGGCCTCCTTGGGGACCCGGATCTCCAAAATGGCCGAGGTCCCCTCCCGTTTGATCCGGATGTTCTCGCTGGGCACGGCGGAAGGCATTATACGGGCTTACCACCAAAGCCCTGAAAGCCTGGCCAAATCCTCCCCCAACATCCACACCGCCACGGCCTCGGCCCCCCGCAGGACCAGGTCCAAGAGTCCCAAGAGAAGAAGAGCGACAACGATGACGATCCCAAACTGCTCCAGTCTGAGGAAGGCCAACCGCCAGCGCACGGGGAGGAAGTAGCCGAGGATCCTGGAGCCATCGAGGGGAGGGAGGGGAACGAGGTTGACAAAGGCGATGACGAGGGAGACCACCACGAGGATGGCCAGGAACGTATAGGCCAATGAGCCTCGCACGCCCGCCCAGTAAAGGAGGCGGGCCAGGGAAGCGGCCATGGCCGCGAGAAACACGTTCACACCCGGACCAGCAAGGCCCACAAACACCAGGCCCCGCCAGGGATCGCGAAAGTAATAGGGGTTGATGGGCACCGGCTTGGCCCAGCCGAAGACGAGGATGGGCAGGCCGGTGAACCGGCGCACGAGAATCAGGGCCAAAGGAAGAAGGACGGAGCCGATGGGATCCAGGTGTCGTAAAGGATTAAGGGAGAGTCTTCCGGCGCGTTTGGCCGTGGGATCGCCCAGGCGCAGGGCCACAAGGCCGTGGGCCACCTCATGGGGGATGACGCACAAAAGAAGCGCCCCAATAGCAAAAACTATGTGCAAGGCTATGCTCACAAGCTCTCCTCTCCGGGGACGACGATCACCCTTTCCCTCAGCAAGCTGACCGTGCCCGGTGGACTTCCCTTGGGTTTCCGCAGATATCGGACCTCAGTGTAGCTTACCTCTACCTTTCGTTCACCTCGGGCTTTCGAGTGCCAAGCGGCCAGTTTTGCCGCCCTGAGGAGAACTTCTTCGGGAACAGTGCGGCCTCCGTTCTTGATGAGAACATGGGCTCCGGGAACACCGCGGGCGTGGAGCCAAAGATCATTGGGGCTGGCCCGCCGGAGGATCTCCTCGTTCTCCTTGGCGGAGCGGCCCACAAGGACGGTGAATTCCCCAACACGGAATTGCCGCGGCTGGGCCAGCGCCCCCTTGGCTTGCGGCTCCGCCTCCTCCCAGGCCATCAGGTACGGAGCAAGCTCTGGTCTTTTCTGGAGCACCTCGATCTCTTCGCCCAGCCGAGCTATCTCCCCCTCGATCGCCGCGCGGCGTCTGGGGATTTCCGCGAGCGTGCGCTGGAACTTCTGGGCCCTTTTGTAAAGGGCCTGGGCATATTGTTGCGGGGGCACGGAGGGGTCGAGTTCGATCTCCACTGGCTTTCCCTCGAAGCTTTCCACGATCACTTTGGCCACGCCTTTGGGGATCTCCGCCAGCCTTGTGAGGATCAAGTCCGCCTTCTCTTTGAGCTCGGGACCCGATTGGGCCTCCTTTTCGGCGGCGGCCAAGGCCGCCAAGGCCTTCCGTTTTCTCGCTATCTCCCGCGCAAGCTCTTCCCGCCTCGTTTTCGCTAGATCCGCGTAGATCCGCGTCTCCAAAACCCGATCCAGGGCCTCCCAGAAGGTGGGAAACTCCGCGACCGGTTGATTTAGGTCGGACCGCAAGAAAAACGAAGCCCTAAGGCCATGCGGCGTCTCGTAAAGGAAGCCCTTTGGGGGAAGGGAAAGGAGCTCCCGGGCGAGCTCTTTGAGCCTTGCAGGATCTGGCGGGCGGCCCAATCGGGCCGAAAGGGCGCGCCGCAGCTCCGGTCCCAGGCCTTCCTCTGGCTCCCCGAGCCCGAACGGTGCTTCCTGCAGGACCCCATCCCTGAGGGCTTCCCTCCGCCCGTCCCGCCCCAAGAAGAAGAGGTTCCCCAGGCGGGGCCGGAGATCCAGGATGAGGTCGACTTCAGGGAAGCGGAGGCGCACCACCCGATCGAAGCCAGCCTGATCCAGGCTGAGAAGGGGCTGCCCCTCCAGGGTGCGCAGGAGCTGACAGAAGGTCGGGGGCCGCGGCGGCCCCGGCGGCCTGAGCTCCGTGCGGTGGAAAGCCTTGCCCTGGGGGTCCAGGGCCAGGGCCCCCGGGGGCGCGAAAAAGCGGAGGAGAAAAACATCGCCGATCTGGTGAACCTTGCTGAGCCTGGCCCCCACCAGCTTTTGGGCCTCCTCCAAAGCCTTGGCGATCTCCAGGCCTTCCATAACCGCCCACGCCCCAGCATAACCGAGGAATGGGTTACGGCCACCCGTTCCTATCCCGCGTCTTTTCGTGTGCGCTTTTGCCCTACACCTTGGGCGCCAACTTCGGCGAACTTCCCAAGGATCCCTGAGCCCCTCGGCCAGAGCAACGGGAACACCGGCCGCTTTTGGGAAGTCCGGTGCCGAGGGGAAGAAGAGGCGGACGAAAAAGATCCTCGCCGGTTGCTGTCCCTTAAGGGGCAACCCCACCGTTGCGACCCGCGGGAACCCAGACCATCGGGGTGACCGCCACGGATCACTTGTGGGAAACCGGCGACCGCGATGTATGCGGTCCCGGCCCGCGGGGGAACCAGAGGCAAGCCTCCACGGGAAGGGAAAGCTACGCGGGCGGCCAGCGCGAAAGATATGGGGGCACGGCCCTCGACCAAGCCAGCACGCAAGGGTTGCTCACCATCTTCAGCGTTGGGGAAATACTACCTTGCGAACGTAGAGGGGAACAGTATGCTTGAGGATGCTTGAGGGTGCGCCGGCGTAGCTCAGCGGCAGAGCAGCCGCTTCGTAAGCGGCGGGTCAGAGGTTCGAATCCTCTCGCCGGCTGAGCGCAGGAGGTGGGGAGAATGCAGAAGGGTACCTACCGCGTGAAGACCGGCTTCGCCGAGATGCTCAAGGGCGGGGTGATCATGGATGTGACCACACCCGAACAGGCCCAGATCGCGGAGGAAGCGGGGGCAGTGGCGGTGATGGCCCTGGAGCGGGTGCCCGCGGACATCCGCGCCCAAGGTGGTGTGGCCCGCATGGCTGATCCCAAGAAGATCAAGGAGATCATGGACGCCGTCTCCATCCCGGTCATGGCCAAGTGCCGGATCGGCCATAGCGCCGAGGCCAAAATCCTGGAGGCCCTGGGGGTGGACTTCATCGACGAAAGCGAGGTCCTCACCCCGGCTGATCCCTTCCACCACATCGATAAATGGGAGTTCAAAGTTCCCTTTGTCTGCGGCTGCCGCGATCTGGGCGAGGCCTGTCGGAGGTTGGCGGAGGGCGCGGCCATGCTCCGCACTAAAGGCGAGGCCGGCACGGGCAACGTGGTGGAAGCCGTGCGCCACATGCGCATCCTCAACGATCAGATCCGCCGTGTTAAGGAGATGTCCCGGGCGGAGCTCGTTACCTACGCGAAGGAGATCGGTGCCCCCGTGGAGATCCTGGAGATGATCCGGGAGCTGGGGCGGCTTCCGGTGGTGAACTTCGCCGCCGGCGGCATCGCCACCCCCGCCGACGCCGCCCTTATGCGGATGCTGGGCGCGGATGGGGTCTTTGTGGGAAGCGGGATCTTCAAGAGCGCGAACCCCGAAAAGCGCGCGCGGGCCATTGTCCTGGCCTGCACCCACTACGACGATCCCGAGCTTTTGGCCAAGGTCTCCGAAGATCTGGGCGAGGCCATGCCGGGGCTGGAAATCGAGAAGATCCCCGAGCACGCCCTCATGCAGTACCGATGAAGATCGGGGTGCTAGCCGTCCAAGGGGCGGCCAGGGAACATATTTTGTGCCTGAAAAAGCTGGGCGCGGAGGTGGTACCGGTTTTGCGCCCCCAGGATCTTTTGGGCTTGGCGGGGATCGTCCTCCCTGGTGGTGAGTCCACGGCCCAGTGGCGGCTCCTTCGCGGCATGGGTCTCGTGGAGCCCCTGGGGAAAGCCCTGGCGGATGGCCTTCCCGTGTTCGGGACCTGCGCTGGCCTCATCCTCCTTGCGCGAAGCATTACGAATTGGCCAGAACGCTATTTTGGCCTTCTGGACGTGACGGTGGAGCGGAACGCCACCGGGCGACAAGTGGACTCCTTCGAAGCCTTCGTGCCGGTGGCGGGGTTGGGCGAGGTCCCAGCGGTGTTCATCCGGGCTCCGGCCATCCGCGAGGTGGGGCCGCGCGTGGAGGTTTTGGGGCGGTACAACGGGGAACCTGTTTTGGTTCTGGAGGATTCGCGTCTTGGGGGGACCTTCCATCCCGAGCTCACCGATGATCTCCGGGTGCACGAGCTTTTCCTGGGGCTGTGCAAAAAGGAGGGAACATGGCGAGGATTGCCATCAACGGGTTTGGGCGCATCGGCCGGCTGACCCTGCGGGTGTTGGCCAAACGGGGATGGCCGCTGGAGCTCGTGGCCATCAACGACCCCTTTCTTTCGCCGCAGATGGCCGCCCACCTCACCAAGTACGACACGGTCTACGGCCGCTTCTCTTCGGCCCTAGCCGCCAAGGACAACGCCCTGGTGGTGGACGGGCGCGAGATCCTCTTTTTTGGGGAAAAGGACGGGAAAAAGGACCCGGCCACGTTGCCCTGGAAGGATCTTGGGGTCGAGGTGGTGATCGAATCAAGCGGGGCTTTCACTGATCCAGCCTTGGCTTCCGGGCATCTTAAAGCGGGGGCCACGCGGGTCCTCCTTTCCGCCCCGCCCAGGGGCGAGGAGTCCGCCGATGTTCCCCAGATCCTTTGGCGCGTCAACGAGCACCACTTCGACCCCAAAAAGCACCAGATCGTGTCCGCCGCTTCCTGTACCACCAACTCCCTGGGGCCTGTGGTGAAGGTCCTCCACGAGGCCTTCGGAATTGAGCACGGCTTCCTCACCACGGTGCACGCCTACACCGCGGACCAACGGCTCGTGGATGCCCCCCATCGGGACCTGGCGCGGGCCCGGGCGGCCGCGGCCAACGTCGTCCCCACCTCCACCGGCGCGGCGCGCTCCATCCCCACCATCTTCCCCGAGCTCAAGGGCAAGATGGATGGGATCGCCATGCGCGTTCCTGTCCCCTGCGGCTCGGTCTCGGACTTCGTGGCCAAGCTCAAAAGGCCCGCGGGCGCCACGCCCAAGGAGGCCGTGGCCAACGTGAACCGCGCCTTCGAGGAGGCGGCGCAAGGGCCCTTGGGCGAGGTCATGGCGGTGACCCGCGATCCCCTCGTGTCCTCCGATGTCCTGGGCGAGGACCACTCCGCCGTCGTGGCTTTGGCCTACACCATGGTCCTCTCCGCCGCCCTCGATGTGGTGAAGGTCCTTTCCTTCTACGATAACGAGTGGGGCTACTGCTGCCGGCTCGTGGATGTGGCTCAGTACATCGCGGGCCGGTAGATGGCTTTCGGGGTGGGGCGGGCTTCTTTTCCCGCCCCAGTGTCTGGTGTGCGGGAGGGAGGTGGAAGCGCTTGTTCCCGTGTGCGGGGAGTGCGCGGCGGGGATCCGGGGCTGGGAGGCGGTCTGCGCGGTGTGTGGGGTGGGGATCGAGACCGGGTTGGACCTCTGCCCGGACTGCGCCGTGGAGGCCTGGAGTTTCTCCTGGGCCCGCTCCATCGGGCCCTATGAGGGGGTGCTGCGGGCCCTGGTGCTCCTCGTGAAGTACGAGGGCGAGCGCGCGGTGGCGAAATTTTTGGCGCGGCGGATGGCTAAGCTCCTTGTGGCGGAGGCCGCGGTGGTGACCTGGGTTCCTCCGGATCCCCAAAGGCTTCGGGCCCGGGGGTTCCATGGGGCGGAGCTGCTGGGGAGGGAGGTGGGCCGGGCCTTGGGGCTTCCCGCCCGGCCTCTTCTCCGGAAGATCCGGGCCTCCCCGCCCCAGGTGGGCCGGCCGCGGCAGGAGCGGGTGCGCGCCATGCACGGGCTTTTCGCGGCCACGCGCGACGGAACGGGGGAGTCGGTGTTGCTCGTGGACGACGTGATGACCAGCGGGGCCACCGCCAGCGAAGGGGCGCGGGCCCTCCAGGAGGCGGGCTTCGGGGAGGTCGGGGTCCTCACGTGCGCCCATGCCGTGGGCGGGGAGTGATGGAGATCAAACGCTTCGTGGTGGGGCCGCTTTTCACCAACGCCTACCTCCTCCTGGCCGGAGGGGAAGCGGCCCTCATCGATCCCGGCGGATCCTCCGCGGAACTGGAACTGGCCCTTTCCCAAGCGAGACTGAAATACATCCTCCTCACCCATGGTCATTTCGACCACACCGACCACGCGGAGATCTTCCGCGCCCGGGCGGGCGCGGCCCTCCTCTATCACCCCGAGGAACGCCCGGTGTTTTGGGCCATGGGCCGCCCCCCGCTCCCCCTGGATCGGCCGTTGGCGGAGGGGGAGCGTCTCCCCCTGGGTGGCGAAGAGCTTTGGGTCTGGCATCTGCCCGGCCATTCGCCCGGCTCGCTGGCTTTCCTTTGGGAACGGGGAAAGACGATCTTCGTGGGCGACGTGCTCTTTGCGGGTTCGGTGGGGCGCACGGATCTTCCCGGCGGCTCCTGGGAAGAGCTGGCCCGCTCCCTCGCGCGGATCCTCTCGTTGGGTGAGGGCTGGCGCATCCTTCCGGGACACGGCCCGCCCACGGAGCTTTCCTCCGAACGGGAGCGAAACCCGTTTCTCAGGGAGCTCATCCATGGGCGCCCTTGAGGAGATCAAGGCCCGGGTGAACATCGTGGAGCTCCTCGGCCGGTATGTCCTTCTCAAGCCGGCCGGGAAGAACTACAAGGCCCGCTGTCCCTTCCACCCCGACGACACCCCCTCCCTCATGGTTTCCCCCGACAAGGGCCTTTGGCATTGTTTTGGCTGCGGCGCCGGCGGCGATGCCATTGCGTTCCTTATGCGCATCGAGCGCCTCTCCTTCGGGGAAGCCCTGGCCAGGCTCGCCCAAGAACTGGGGATCGCCCTTCCGCCCGCCGGCGAGGGAAAAGCCAAGCTCTTTGCGGTGAACCTCGAGGCCCTGCGCTATTTCCAGCGGGAGCTGCGCGGCCCTCAGGGAGAGAAAGCCCGGGCTTACCTCCTTTCCCGCGGCCTTGGGGAAAGCCTTTGGGAGAAGTGGGGGCTGGGCTACGCCCCGCCCGCCTGGGACGGCCTTCTTCGCGCCCTCAGCCGCTTTGGGGTCCAGGTCCTTTTGGAACTGGGGTTGATCGTGATGGGCGAGCGCGGCCCCTACGACCGCTTTCGGGACCGCCTAGTTTTCCCCATCCGCGACGACCAAGGCCGGGTGGTGGCCTTTGCCGGGCGCAGTTTCGGGGAGGAGCCGAAGTACCTGAACACCCCGAACACCCCCCTGTTCACGAAGGGCACGGTCCTTTACGGCTTGGATTTGGCTAAGGACGCGATCCGGCGCAAGGGGCGCGCGGTGATGGTGGAGGGCTATACGGACGTAATTAGCCTCCATGCCGCGGGGATCGAGGAGGCCGTGGCCTCCATGGGGACCTCCCTCACCGTCGATCAGGCCCGGCTTCTTTCCCGCCACACCGAGGAGGTGGTGATCGCCTACGATCAGGACGCCGCCGGCGAGGCCTCCGCCCTGCGGGGCATGTTCGTTCTCCATGGCGCGGGGCTTTCGGTGCGGGTGGCCTCCCTCCCGCCTGGGGAGGATCCGGATTCGTTTGTGCGCAAAGCCGGAAGGACCGGGGCGGAGGCGGTCCTCGCCCAGGCCCAACCCTTTCACGAGTTCTTCCTCCACGCCCTAGCCCGCCGCCATGACCTCTCCACCCCGGCGGGCAAGGAGGCGTTGCTGCGGGAGGCCCAGGGCTTTTGGCCGGAGATCACCAGCTCGGTCCTGCGGCTGGAGATCAGCACCGGCCTTTCCCGTCTCCTGGGCCTGGCGCCCGAGGCCGTGCACGAGGCCCTGCGGGGGGTCACCCGGCCGGTGCCCAGGACGGAGGAAGACGAGGAGGCTTCCCTCACCCCGGAGGATCTGGTCGTGAAGTTTCTCCTGGAGGGAAAGGTTCCTCGGGCGGTGGTCCCGGAGATCCTCGCGGAGGAGCCGCGTTTTTCCGGGGTCTACCGGGAGGTGGTGCGCCGATGGGCGGAGCGCCTGGGCGATGGCGAATTCCCCGATCCCGCGGAGCTTTTGTCTGGCCTTTCTCCGGACGCGGCTTCCCGCGTCTCCCGCCTCCTTCTTTTGGAGCTCCGGCTCCGCCACGAGTCCCAGGCCCTGAAGGAGGCCCTCATCCGCTTCCTTTACCTTCCGCGCCTCATGGAGCGGATGGAGGGGGTGCGGATGGCCCTGGGGGAGGCGGAGAGGAAGGGGGATGAGGAAGCCGTACGCCGGCTTACCCTGGAGTTCCAGGAGCTTTGCCGGCAGCGCTTCGAGCTTTTGCGGAGGCGGTGATGGGGCCGGAGGATTTGGAGCACCCCCGGGGAACACCGGAGAGCGGGGACCGCGCGGACTCCGACGAGGATCTTCTGGGGTTGATCCCGTTCCTTGTGGAGATGGCCGAGGCCGAGCCCGAGGAAGCGGAGCGCGCCCAGGATCCCATCCGCACCTACATCCAGGAGATAAGCCGCATCCCGCTTCTCACCAAAGAGGAGGAGGTAAAGCTCTCCCAAAAGATCGAGGCCGGGAAGGAGGCCGCGCGGCGTCTGGCCGAGGATCAAAGCCTTTCCCCAAAGGAGCAGGCGGAGCTGGAGGAGCTGGTGCGGGAGGGGAAGCTGGCGCGGGAGAAGATGGCCGCGGCCAACCTCCGCCTGGTGATCTCCATCGCCAAGCGCTACATGCACCGCGGCCTTTCCTTTTTGGACCTCATTCAGGAAGGGAACATCGGGCTTATGCGGGCCATCGAGAAGTTCGACTGGCGCAAGGGCTTCAAGTTCTCCACCTACGCCACCTGGTGGATCCGGCAGGCCATCACCCGGGCCATCGCCGAGCAAGCCCGCACCATCCGCATTCCCACCCACACCATGGAGGCCATTCAAGAGCTCCAGCGCCTGCGCCAGGGGTACATCCGCGAGCACGGAGTGCCCCCCACCTATGAGGAGCTCGCCGAACTTTTGAAGACCAGCGTGGAGCGCGTGAAGAAGCTGGAGCGCGCCCTCATGCCCACCACCTCCCTGGAGCGCCCCCTTTCCGAGGAGGAGGAGGAAACCCTCGGCGATTTTATCCCCGATGAGACCGCGCCCTCCCCGTTGAAGGAGGCCCTGAAGGCCCGGCTGCGCGAGGATCTGCTGCGGGCTCTCCAGGACCTGGAGCCCCGGGAGCGGGCGATCCTCGAGCTCCGCTATGGGCTGCGCGACGGGCATCCCCGCACCCTCAAGGAAGTGGCCACCCATTTCGACATCACCCGGGAGCGGGTGCGGCAGCTGGAGCTCAAGGCCCTGGAAAAGCTGAAGTATCCCGCGCGCCAGCGCTCCCTCCGCTACCTTTATACCCTGCTGCTTTCGGAGGAATGACGGTCCTCCTCATCCTCGGCCCCACCGCGGTGGGGAAAACCCAGGTGGCGGTGTACGTGGCGGAGAAGGCGAACGCGGAGGTGGTCTCCGCCGATGCCCGCGCGATCTTTCGGGACCTGGCGGTGGGCGCGGACCGGCCGCCCCCGCAGGCCCTTGCCCGCGTTCCTCATCACCTGGTGGGCGTCCTTCCTCCCGCGGCGCGCTACGACGCCGCCCGGTTTCGCGCGGACTGCGAGCGCCTGGTCCAGGAAATCACCGCCCGGGGAAAACCGGTGCTGATCGTGGGCGGGAGCACCTTGTACATCCGGGCCCTCACCCGTGGCCTTTTCCCCGGGCCGGCCGCGGATCCCCAGCTTCGGGCGGAACTCTCCCGCCTCCCCACCGAGGCCTTACGGGAAAAACTCATGCGGGTCGATCCCCCAAGCGCCGAGAGAATTCATCCCCGCGATCGGGTGCGGATGATCCGGGCTTTGGAGGTCTTCCGCCTCACGGGAAAACCCATGTCCGCCCAGTGGGGAAAGGAATCGCCTTTCCCCTGGCCGTTGGTGAAGGTCGGCCTTTTTTGCGGGCGCCCCGAGCTTTACCGACGCATCGAGGAAAGGGTGGAGCACATGTTCCGTGCGGGTTTGGTGGAGGAGGCGCGGCGCCTTTGGGAGATGGACCTCCCTGAGGACGCCCCGATCCTCCGCAGCATCGGGTATCGGGAGCTTTTCGGATTTTTCCGGGGCCAGTACGGCCTTGAGGAGGCCAAGCGGCGCATCATCCGCCACACCAAGGACTATGCGCGCCGGCAGCTGGCCTTTTTCCGGGCGGAGAAGGACGTGGTTTGGCTTGATGTTTCGGGCAAAAGGGTCGAAGAGGTGGGCGAGGAGGTGTTGCGGGTTTGGCGGCCCTTTGAGCCCGGTCTACAATGAGCCCCATGCTTCCCGTCCTTTCCGCGCAGGCCATCCGGGAGCTGGACCGGAGAGCGGAGGCCCTGGGCCTGCCCGCCCTCCTCCTTATGGAGTCCGCTGGGCGGGGCGCGGCGGAAGAGATCCGGAGATGGCTTTCCGACGTGAGGGGGCGGAGGTTCCTTGGCCTTTGCGGAAGGGGTGGGAACGGCGGGGATGCCCTCTGTGCCCTGCGGTATCTGGGCCTTTGGGGCGCGGAGGTCCGGGCGGTGGTGCTGGGCGAGCCCACCGGGCCAGCTTCGGTGGAGTTCCAGGCCTTTTCTTCTTCCTTTCCCGGCCGGGCGCGGGTGGTGCGGGAGGAAAAGGAGTGGGAGGGGGTTGGGGACTGGTTGGGCTGGGCGGAGGTGGTTTTGGATGGGATTTTGGGCGTGGGGGTGGAGGGCGCTGCGCGGGGTCTGGCCCGGCGGGCCATCGAAAGCCTTGGGGGATTTTCCGGGCTGGTGGTGGCGGTCGATCTTCCCTCCGGGCTTAGCGCGGATTCCGGGGGGATCCCGGGTCCGGCGGTGCGGGCCCATCTCACCCTGGCCATGGGGGCCCTAAAGCCCTGTCATCTTTTGCCACCCGCGGCGGAGCGGTGTGGGGAGGTGCGGGTGGTGGAGGTGGCGTACCCACCGGCCGCCTGGGAAGGTCTCCCCCCGCTGGCTTTGGTGCTCACGGAGGATCACTGCGCCCGGGTGCTTCCGCCGCGGCCGCGGTTCGGGCACAAAGGCACCTTCGGCCGGGTCCTGGTGGTGGCGGGCGCGGTGGGGATGGCCGGCGCGGCCGCCCTCTGCGCGGAGGGAGCCCTGCGCGCCGGCGCCGGCCTCGTCCACGTGTACACCCCGGAGCCCGTGTTTCCCGTGGTGGCGCGGTTCCTGCCGGAGGCCCTGGTCCACCCCGGCCCTGCCGCTCCCGACGGCACCTTCTCCCCCCAAGCCGCGGAGGAAGCCCTGCGGTGGGCCCAGGATATGGATGTGGCGGTGATCGGACCGGGGCTGGGCCGCACCCCGGGCCCGGCGGAGATGGTGCGGGCCTTCCTCACGGAGAAGTTTCCCAAGCTCGTTCTGGATGCAGATGCCCTCTTTGTCCTCGCTCAGGAAAAGAAACTCCTGGAGGGAACGCACGGGGAGCTCATCCTCACCCCCCACCCCGGCGAGTTCGCCCGCCTGGCGAACGCAAGACCAGAGGAGATCGTTTCCGAGAAGATCCGCTGGGCCAAAGAGAAGGCCGAGGTCTGGCAGGCCGTGGTGGTGCTGAAAGGGCCGCCCACCGCCATCGCCGCGCCCGGCGGAACGGTCTTCCTCAACGCCACCGGGAACACGGCCCTGGCCCACGGCGGCTCCGGCGACATCCTGGCCGGGCTGATCGGAGGGCTTTGGGCAGGGGGGGTGGCCGCGGTGGACGCCGCTTGTCTAGGGGTGTTCGTGCACGGCCGGGCCGCGGAGGTCCTCGCCCTGGAAGGGGCCGCGCGGGCCGTGCTCCCAAGCCAGGTCCTCGCCGCCCTTCCGGCCGTTTTCCTTCAGCTTGAGCGCTTTTCAGGATGAGGTTTTTCGAGGCCCACGCGCACCTCGATTTCCCCCAGGTCGACGGCGACCGCCCCCTTCCCCTTTCCGCCATGGGCCTCCAAGGGGTTTGGGCGATCAACGTGGGCCCGCGAAAAAGTGCGGGGTGATCCACGCCTTCTTGGGCGGTCCCACCCAGGCCCAAGATGCCCTAAGCTTCGGCCTCCTTTTGGGGGGCCCCAAGGAGGGGGTGGAGATAACCTGCCCCAACGCCTGTAAGCTTTTCCGTCTCCCCCTATGAGGGACCAGGTTCACGTGGCCATCCTTTGGCACATGCACCAGCCGTGGTACCTCCTCCCCGAGGGGAGGGAGGCCGTGCTTCCCTGGACCCGGCTGCGGGCCGCCAAGGACTACTACGACATGGCCGAGCACCTCCGCCGCACGGGATTCCCTTGCACCGTGAACTTCACGCCCTCCTTGACCGAGCAGCTTCGCCTTCTCGCCGCGGGCGAGGCGACCGACCCCTACACGCCGGATGGTCCGGAGAGGGCGCAGCGGGAGCTGCGGGAGGGGTTGATCCCCCTCCCCCTTCCCCGCCGTGGCCTCCCCGTCCCCACCTCCTTTTCCTCCGCCGAGGAATTCTGGGCTTGGTTCCATTTGGCTTGGACCGCGCAGACCGTCCTCGAGGAGGACCGCCGGGTCCCCCCGCTTTGGGCCGCGGCGCCTCCGCCGGCGGCGTTGGCAGAACTGCGCGCCCTTCAAGGGGAACTCGTCCGGGCGGTCCTCCCCCTTTACCGGGGCCTTGGGCGCTCCGGACAGGTGGAGCTTTCCACCACGCCTTTTTACCATCCCATCCTTCCTTTGCTCTTGGACAGCGCGGTGGCGAAGCGCGCGCGGCCAGGGGACGAGATCCCGCCCTTTTCCGCGCCGGAGGACGGCCGGGCTCACGCCGCCCAAGCGTTGGAGCATCACGCCTCCCTCTTCGGGGAAAAGCCCGTTGGGATGTGGCCTGCGGAGGCCGCGGTCAGCCCCGAAGCCTTGGCGCTTTTGGCCGAGCTCGGCCTCCTTTGGGTGGCCACGGATGGGGAGATCCTCGCCCGCACTTTGGGCCGGGCTCCCACCCCCGCGGAGCTTTATCGGCCCTGGCGTTTCCGCGCCGGATCTCCCGAGATCTTCGTGTTCTTCCGCGACCCCCTCCTCTCTAACCTCGTGAGTTTCGAGTACGGCCGCTGGCCGGGGGAGAAAGCCGTAGAGGATCTGGTTTTGCGCGTCCAAAGGGGGACGGCGGGATGGAACGAGCGGGTGCCGCCGTTGGTCCTCATCGCCCTCGACGGCGAGAACGCCTGGGACCACTACGAGCGCAACGGCCGGCCCTTTCTCCTTACGCTCTATCGGGCGCTCGCGGAGCATTTCCTTCCCATAACCCTCGGCGAATACCTGCGGCGGTACGGGCTGGACGGAAGGGCCGGGGACCTCACCACCCTTTGGTCCGGGTCCTGGATCGACGCGGATTTCCGGACCTGGATTGGGGAACCCCTGCAGAACCAGGCCTGGGGCGCTCTGGCCGCGGTGCGCGAGGCCATTCGTGCTCATCCTGATCCTCTTGTTCAGGGGAACGCGCGGAGGCACGCGTATGTGGCGGAGGGAAGCGACTGGTTTTGGTGGCGGAGCTCCCGGCACCGCACCCCCCTGGCTCCCCACTTCGCCCGGATCTTTCGCGCGCACCTTGCTTGGGCCTGGCGGGCCTTGGGAAGAGAACCGCCCCGAGAGCTCGAAACCCTCTAGGCTTGGCGTATCATTTCCGGGGGTTAAGGAGGGGTATGCCGCTTTTGGGGGGGAAAGAGCTGGCTCACGTGTATGCGAGGGCCAAGGCCGAGGGATTCGCCCTGTTGGCCAATAACTTCGCCGAGAATAACGTGCTTCTTGGACTTCTCGCCGCGCACGCGGCCAAGAAAAGTGACCTCCTCCTTCAGATCTCCCAGGGCGCGGCCAAGTTTGCCGGGGGAGGCCAGGCCTTGGCGGGCCTACGGGCCCTGGTCGCCTACGCGCGCGCCTTGGCCGCGGACCACCCCATCGGGGTGTTCGTGAACCTCGACCATGTTACCCCGGACGCCATCGACTCCTTCATCGTGCCCGCCCTGAAAGAGGGCCTCTGTGCCTCCGTGATGATCGACGCTTCCGATCGGCCCTTTGAGGAGAACGTGGCCATCACCAAAAGGGTGGTGGAGCTCGCGCGGCCCTACGGCGTCCTGGTGGAGGGCGAGCTTGGGCGCATCAAGGGCGCCGAGGAGGGGATCGTTTCGGACGAGGCTTTCTACACGGATCCCAACGAGGCGGTGGAGTATGTGGCGCGCACCGGCGTGGACCTTTTGGCCATCTCCGTGGGCACGCAGCACGGGGTTTCCGCGGGGAAGGAACTGCGGCTCCGCGTGGACTTGGCCCAAAGGATCGAGGCGGAGCTTCGGGCGGCCGGGCACGAGCGCCCTTTGGTTCTGCACGGCGCCTCCGGCCTCACCGCGGATCAGGTGCGGGCCCTGGTCGGGGCGGGGATCTGCAAGATGAACAAGGACACCACCTACCAGTACGTGTACGCCCGGACGGCCGCCACCTTCTTCCTCGCCCAGCGCGCGGAGATCCTCCCGCCCGACGGCGTTCTTTTCGACCCCATCACCTTCGAGGCCCATGGCGCCCGCTGGTCGCCGAACAAAAAGATCTTCGATCCCCGCGTCTTGGGCAAAGAGATTCAGGCGGCCATCCAACGGGTGGCCGAGGAGATGATCGACCAGGTTGGGGCAGGAGGGAGGTCCCTTTATGCCTGAGCTGCAAAGGATTGGGATCCTCACGGGTGGCGGGGATTCCCCTGGGATTAACGCTTGTCTTCGCGCCATTGTTCGCCGCGCGGAGAGGGAAGGGATCACAGTCATCGGCTTCAAGGACGGCTGGCGCGGCCCCCTTGAGGACGACGCCGTCGTTTTGAGCTCGAATTCTGTGTCCGGGATTCTCCCCCAGGGCGGGACCATCCTGGGCACTTCCCGCACCAACCCGTTCCGCAAGGTGCAAAAGGACGGAAAAACCGTGTGGGAGCACACCGAGAAGGTCGACCGCATCCTCGCCAACCTCGCCCGGCGGGGCATCGACGTCCTCATCCCCATCGGCGGGGATGACACCCTCGGCGTGGCCTGGCAGCTCCAGGAGCGATACGGGGTGAGGGTGGTGGGCATCCCCCAGACCATCGACAACGACGTGGCCGGCACCGACTACTGCTTGGGCTTCCATTCCGCGCTCGCCGTGGTCACCGAGGCGTTGGACCGCCTCCACACCACGGCCCAATCCCATCACCGCGTGTTCGTGGTGGAGGCCATGGGGCGGGACTCCGGATGGATCGCAGTTCTTGGGGGGATCGCCGGTGGCGGGGATGTGATCCTCGTCCCCGAGGAGCCGTTCTCGGTGGATGAGGTCATGAGGGGGATCGAGGCCCGGCTTGCTCAGGGCCGCACGTTCGCCGTCATCGTGGTGGCCGAAGGGGCCCGTCCCGTGGAGCTTGGGGGGAAGCCCGTGGCCCAGGCGGGGCGCGTCGATGCCTTCGGCCACGTACAGCTTGGGGGAATTGGTTACTGGCTCGCGGACCGTCTGCGCGAGCGCGGCTTGGAGTGCCGGGTCGTGGTGCTTGGGCACCTCCAGCGCGGCGGGATCGCCACCCCTTTCGACCGCCTTTTGGCCACCCGCTTTGGGGTGGCGGCGGTGGAGTTCGCCCTCGCGGGGCGATCCGGGGTCATGGTGGGCCTGCGGGGGCATGAGATCGTGGCTGTGCCCCTAAGCGAGGCCCTTCCCAGAAGTCCAAAGCCGGTGGACCCGACCTTCCTTGAGCTTGCCCGGGCCATCGGGGTGAGATGATGCGCAAAGTGTTCGCGGTCCTTGGGCTTTTAGGCGTTTTCGGGCTCGGCGCCGGCCAGACGGCCGCCATCTTTCAACCCCTCTCCCAGGTCTACGACGTCATCCGGCGCTATTACCTTTGGGCCGATCAGGTCAACGACGCTCAGCTCATCCGGGGTGCCATCCGGGGCATGGTGCAAAGCCTTGGGGACCCCTACTCCACCTACTTCACGCCGGAGGAGTATGAGTCCTGGCAGAGGCGTCTGGCCGGGGAGTACACCGGGGTGGGGATGGAGATCACCATCAGGAAGGGGTGGATCACGGTGGTGACGCCCCTTCCGGGGACCCCGGCCGAGGCCGCCGGCATCCGCCCCGGCGACGTGATCCTCGAGGTGGACGGCGAGTCCACCGAGGGCTGGACCCTGGAGCAGGCCTCCATGCGCATCCGCGGCCCGGAGGGAACGCCCGTGACCCTCAAGGTCCGCCATCCCGATGGCACTGTGGAGACGCTCACCATCGTGCGAGCCCGCATCAAGGTGGAGGCCGTGCGGGCCCGGTACCTCGAGGAGGAGAAGGTGGGATACGTGCGGCTCCTGCGCCTGGATGAGGAGACGCCCGCGCTTTTGGGCCGGACCCTCTTCTCCTTCCCGCTAGAGGAGCTCCGCGGGATCCTCTTGGATTTGCGCAATAACCCAGGCGGCCTCCTTTCCTCCGCGGTGGAGGTGGCGAGCTTTTTCATCGATCGGGGCCCGATTGTGCGCGTGCGGGGGCCGGCCTTCGGCGAACGCCTCTACAACTCCCGCGGGAATTCTCTTCCCAACCTTCCTTTGGCGGTTCTCGTGAACGAGGGCACGGCCTCTGGGGCGGAGATCGTGGCCGGGGCTATCCAGGACTACGGCGTGGGCGTCCTCGTGGGCCGGAAAACCTTCGGCAAAGGCCTGATCCAGGAGATCGTCCTCCGCTTTCCCGACGGCGGGGTCCTCAAGTTGACCACGGGCGAGTACCTCACGGCCAAGGGCCGGCAAGTCCACGATGTCGGCCTCACCCCCGATGTCCTCGTTCCCGTGGGGAGGGCCGATGAGGAGGATTTGGACCTCAAGGCGGCCCTGGAATGGCTGGGCGCTCGGGCCCCGGTGGGGGTGAGCCCGTGAAAGACCAGGTTTGGCGGAGGATCGACGAGCTTTCCGAAGCCCTTTGGGATTTGGCCCTCAGGATCCACGCCAATCCCGAGCTGGGTTTTGCGGAGCACAAGGCGGCGGCCTGGCTCACCGAGGCCTTGGCCGCTGGGGGGTTTCGGGTGGAACGCGGGGTGGGCGGCCTTCCCACGGCCTTCCTGGCCGGGCATCCTGCGGCGGGACCCGGCCCCCGCCTCGCTATTCTTGCTGAGTACGACGCCCTCCCCGAGCTGGGGCATGCCTGCGGCCACAACCTCATCGCCGCCATCGCCGTGGGCGCCGCTTTGGGCCTGGCCCCCTTCAAGGATCGCCTTCCCGGCGCCCTCCTTGTTGTGGGAACCCCGGCCGAAGAGGGGGGCGGCGGGAAGATCAAGCTCATTGGGGCCGGGATCTTCAAGGGCGTGGACGCCGCGCTCATGGTGCATCCGGCGGACCAGACCCTGGTCGAGCGGGGCTCCCTGGCCATCACCGAGGTGAAGATCGAGTTCCACGGGAAAGCGGCCCATGCTTCCTCCGAGCCGGAGAAGGGGATCAACGCCTTGGACGCGGTGATCCAGACGTTCGTGGCCCTCAACGCCCTCCGGCAACACATCAAGGATGGCTCCCGCATCCACGGGATCATCACCCACGGCGGGGTGAAACCGAACATCGTGCCCGAGCACGCGGCTGCCCTTTTCTATGTGCGGGCCGCGGACAACTCCTACCGCGATGAGCTCGTGGAGAAGCTCCGCCGGTGCGCGGAGGGCGCGGCTTTGGCCACGGGAGCGACCCTCACCTTCACCAAGGTCGGGCACGAGTACAAGGCCATTCGGCCCAATAAAACCATGGCCCAGGTCTTCGCCAAATACCTTACGGAGCTGGGCTACCCGCCTGAGGAGCCCAAAGGGGGCCTGGGCTCCACCGACATGGGCGACGTGTCCTGGGAGGTCCCGGCCATTCACCCCTACATCCGCATTGGTCCAGGGGATATTCCTGGGCATTCCCGGGAGTTCGCGGAGGCCGCAAGGAGCGAGGGCGCGAAAAAGGCCGTGCTCGCCGCAGCCAAAGCGGTGGCCGCCACCTGTATTGAGCTTTGGACCGATCCCGACCTTTTCCGCAGAGTTCAGGAGGAATTCCGCGGGGGAACGGGATCGTAGCCGCCGGGGTGCCAAGGACCGCAGCGGAGAAGCCGGCGGATGGCCAGCCACCCCCCGCGGAGGGGACCGTGCCAAAGGATGGCCTCCTTGGCGTACTCCGAGCAGCTCGGGTAGAAGCGGCAGCGTTTGGGCAAAAGGGGGGAGAGGAAGCGCTGGTAGACGCCGATGAAGAAAACCAGCCCCCTCTTTACCAAATTTGCCATCCCGCGGAGATGCGGAGGTCTTGGGTCCATTCCCGGGCCTCGGCCAGCTTGGCGAAGCCCATCTGGAGGGTCACGGTGGCCCCGCCCAGCTTGAAGGCGAGCTGGAACGCGGCGTTTTGCGTTCCGGCGGGAAGCTGCCCGCGGGGTTTTATCTGGCGCAGGGAGTACTGGGCAGAAAAGCTTGTGGTCTCGTTCAGCCGGTGGAGGTAGGAGACGTTCAAAATCAAAGTGTATTCTTCAAAAACCTGGTATGGCGCGGAAAGATCGGCTTGAAAGAGGATTTGCGAGCGGGGGTCCGGGGCCATGGCCCCCCGCATGGAGAGGTTGAAGGTCAGAGGCGAACCGGGCTGAGGGCGGCTCAGGGCGTAACCCAGGCCGAACTGGGCCGCCCAGCCGCAGTACCGCTCCAGCCCCTGTTCCCCCAGCACCTCCTCGATGAGGAGGACGCTGCGGGGATCCAAATTGGCCCCGGCTTCGCGGGCGAGGATCCTCACCAGCGCCGAGGCCAGATCCGACAGGGAGGGGTACATCTGCCTCCGGCCGATCTCCTCGGCCAACCGCAAGAGGGTTCCCTCGCGCAGGGCCGCGAGAAGCGCGCCGCGCTGAAGGAGCCTCTCCTCGATCCTCAGGGCCCGCACCAGGGGCGTGACGTCGGTGAACCGTCCATAACCCACCCCCGCCCGGGCCTCCACGGCGGGCTGGGTGTAGCGCGTGTTCAGCTCCCCCTCCACCCCGCCGAAGACGAAGTAGGAGAGCTCCGGAAACGGGTATTCCCGGAAAGTGCTGGAAAGGCGGGCCACCACCGAGGTCAGGCGCAGGCCGTAGAGGGTGACATCGCCCCCGAAGGCGAGGCCTATCCCGCGGGATGGGGAGTCCACCAGCCATTCCCCGGAGATGGAGAACCTTCCGGTGCTGATGTCCACGCCGGAAGTGGCGGGATCTTCAAAGTAATGGTAGGTCAGGGCCGCCTCCCCCCGGAGGAGGTTCGTGGTCGGCGCTTGGAATTGGCAGATGTTGAGGGCCAGCGCCGGAACCGCCCACACCCAAAAGAACCCCCATCTCCAGGCCATGGCCAGCTCAAGGGTAGCGGATCCTTTCATGTTCGGCCAGATTCCCCAAGGCCAACGCATGGGGCCCAAATTTTCTCCGCACCTCATGGAGGACCTCCCCGAGTTTTTCTTCCACAAAAAGCGGGAGGGGTTTGAACCGCGCGGGCCCAAGATCCGCAGCGCCCACGCCCAAAAGCCGGATCCCTTGGCCCGGCGGGATCTCCACCCGGGAAAGGAGCCCCACCGCTTCCGCCGCCAAAAGCACGGGATGGTCCGTGCGCTCCGGCAATCTCGTCTGCCGCGTGCACGTGGTGAAATCGGAAAAACGCACCTTGATCTGGACGGTTTGGGCCAAAAGTTTCTCCGCCCGCAGGCGATAAGCTACCACGAGGGCCAGCCTCCGGATTTCGTTTCGGACCAGTTCCTGCTCCAAGAGATCCTCCGGGTAGGTGACCTCGGTGGAGAGGGATTTGACCTCCCGCACGGCCACCACCGGATCCTCGTCGATGCCCCGGCTCAGCCGCCAAAGGGCCTCCCCGCTGTTTGGTCCAAACCACGAACACAGAAGTCCCAGCGGGGTTTCCCGCAGATCCCGCACCGTGCGGATCCCCTTTTCCTCAAGTCGCGCCGCGGTCTTCGGCCCCACGCCCCAAAGATCATCCACCGGACGCGGATCCAAGAAGCTTTGGACTTCCTCAGGCCGAACGATTCTGAGCCCCCCGGGTTTCGCCGAATCCGAAGCGAGCTTCGCCAGGAGCTTGTTGGGCCCAAGCCCCACAGAACAGGAAAGGCCGGTCTCTTTAGGGATGCGGGCGTGGATCTCTTGCGTGACCCTCTCCGGCGGGCCATGGAGCAGGTCCGTTCCCGTCAGATCCACGAAGGCCTCGTCCAGGGACACCGGCTCCACAAGGGGGCTGTATTCCCGGAGGATGGCGCGGATCCTTTGGGCCACTTCCTCGTAGCGCGGGAAGCGGGGCGGAAGGAAAACGCCTTGGGGGCAAAGGCGCTTGGCTTGGGCGGTGGGCATGCCCGAGCGGATCCCGAACCGCCGGGCCGCATAGGAGGCGGTGGCCACGACCCCGCGGGGCTCCGGTCCGGCCACGATCACCGGCTTCCCCCGCAGCGCGGGCCGGTCCAGCTCCTCCACCGCGGCATAAAAGGCATCCATGTCCACATGCAAAATCCAGCGAGGCATCAGAAAAATCCTAAGCCTTTTCCCGCCCCGCTCAACCCCTGTTTGCTTCCCCCTCCCCCCCTCGCTAGAATGGCCCCACGCGAAGTTCTTCGCACAAAAGGAGGCAAGCATGCAGATCCTTAAGGTCGCGGCCACTTCTAATCCCAAGGCGGTAGCGGGAGCCATTGCCGGAGCCCTGGAGGAGGACGGGATCGTCGAGGCCCACGCCATTGGGGCCGGCGCCGTCAACCAAGCGGTGAAGGCCATCGCCATCGCCCGCCGCCTCGTGGAGCGCGAGGGCGAGGCGGAGATCAAGGTGACCCCAGGGTTCATTGATGTGCAGATCGGCGGAGATGTCAAGACGGGCATCCGCTTCGTCATCGAAAAGTAAATGCGGTTGGAAAAGCTGGTCCAGGAGTCAGTGGCCCTCGCCCTGGCTCGTCTTGGGTTTTCCCCCCCGGAGATTCCTGTCCAACGCCCTCCCCGCCCGGAACTGGGGGATCTCTCGACCCGCGTGGCCTTCCTCCTTGCTGCTCAGGCGCGCCGTTCCCCCCCGGCCCTGGCCGAGGAGCTCGCTTCCGCCCTGGCCCCTCACCCGGCGTTTGCCAAGGTCCTAGCCGTCCAAGGGTTTCTGAATTTCTCGTTGCGCCCGGAGGCGCTTTATGGGGTGCTCAGGGAGATCCTCCGCGAGGGCCTGGCCTACGGGAAAAGCGCGGAGGGTCAGGGAAGAAGGGTTCAGGTGGAGTTCGTCTCCTCCAATCCCACGGGCCCGCTCACCATCGGGCACGGCCGGCAGGCCGCGCTGGGCGATGTCCTGGCCAACCTCTTTTCCGAGCGCGGCTGGCGCGTGACCCGGGAATACTACCTCAACGACGAAGGCCGCCAGATTGAACTTCTGGCCCAGTCCCTCTGGGCCCGCTACCGTCAGGCCCTCGGGGATCCCCAGCCCATCCCCGAGGGCGGATATCACGGGGATTATCTCATCCCCATTGGTCGGGAGCTGGCGGAGAGGTTTGGCAACGCCTACCCGGAGTGGAACGCGGAGGCGAAAAAGATTTTCCGGGAAGAGGTCGTGCCCCGCATGCTCCGCCTGATCGAGGAGGACCTCGAGGCCATTGGCGTTTCGTTCGATGTGTGGACGCGGGAGGGGGAGATCATTCGCCAGGGCTTGGTGGAGGAAGTGCTGGGGCTTTTGCGCGCCCGCGGGGCGGTCCACGAGAAGGACGGGGCCGTCTGGCTTTCCGCCCAAGCCCATGGGCTCGGCCGCGATCCCGTCTTAATCCGCTCCGACCGCGCCCCTACTTACCTCATGGTGGATATCGCTTACCACCTGGACAAATTCCGGCGCGGCTTCGCTTGGGTGGTGGACGTGCAGGGCGCCGACCACGTGGAGGAACAACAGCAGGTGAAGCTGGCCCTGCGTCTCCTTGGCCTTCCGGAAAATTTCCTGAGCTATTGTCTCCATCAATTCGTGACCATGAAGGGCGCGGAGGGGGTGGAGAAGATGTCCACCCGGGCCGGCCGGTTCCTGCGGCTTTTGGACCTCGTGAACGAGGTGGGCCGCGACGCCACCCGCTACTTCATGGTCATGCGGAAGCCCGAAAGCCATCTTGTTTTCGACTATGAGCTTGCGAAAAAACAGAGCCTGGAGAACCCCGTGTACTACGTGCAGTATGCCCACACCCGCATCGCCTCCGTCTTCCGGGAGGCCCAGGCCCGGGCGGAGATGCCGCAGGATTTCCTGGCGGTGGACCTCTCCCCCCTGCGGGACCCCGAGGAGCTCCGCCTGATCATGGAGCTCGATCGTTTCCCCGACGTCTTGGCGGTGGCGGCCCGGGAGTTTGCCCCGCACCTCCTCTGCGAGTACCTGGAGGGATTGGCCGGGCTGTTCCATTCCTACTACGCGCGGGTCCGGATCCTTGGGCAAGGGCCCGCCAGCCCCGCCCGCCTGGCCCTCCTGGCCGGGATCAAACTCGTCCTCTTCCGCGGCCTTTCCATCCTTGGGGTGAGCGCGCCCGAGGAGATGTGATGTCGGAGAACAGCTTTCTGGACCGCCTGCGGGCGGGCCTTTCCCGCACGCGGGAGAACCTCCTTGGCTCCCTCGGCCCCATCTTCCAGGGGCAGAGGAGCGCGGAGCTTTTGGCGCGGCTGGAGGCGGCCCTTTTGGCGGCGGATGTGGGCCCCGAGGAGACGAGAAGGATCCGAAGGGTTTTGGAGGAGAAGCTGCCCGCTCGCTGTTCTTGGGAGGAGCTTTTGGGGGCGGTGGAGAGGGCCCTCCTGGGCGAGCTCAAGGGGGCGGAGCGCGTCTTTTCCTGGCCTTCGGGGCTTGGCGTCCTTCTTTTTGTCGGCGTCAATGGGTCTGGGAAGACCACGACCGTGGCCAAGGTGGGAAAGTGGGCGCGCAGCCAGGGCCGAAAGCCCCTGTTGGTGGCGGCGGACACGTTCCGGGCGGCGGCCATCGAGCAGCTTCAGGAGCTCGGCGGTGCTTTGGGCGTGGAGGTGGTGGCCCATAAACCCGGGGCGGACCCCGGCGCGGTGGTCCACGACGCCCTGGCGCATGCCCGCGTGGCCGGCTATGATATGGTTTTGGTTGATACGGCCGGCCGCCTCCAGACGAAAAGGCCGCTCATGGAGGAGCTGGGAAAGGTCCGGCGCGTGGTGGAAAAGATGATGGGCCGACCCCCGGACGAGCGCATCCTTGTGGTGGACGCCACGGTTGGGCAAAACGCCGTCTCCCAAGCTCAGCTTTTCCATGAGGCGGTGGGGCTCACAGGCCTTGTGGTGACGAAGCTGGATGGGACAGCCCGGGGCGGCGCGATCCTCCCGGTGGTGCGGGCCCTGGGCCTCCCCATCCTGTGGTTGGGAGTGGGAAAAGAACTGGACGATTTGGCTCCGTTCCGGGCCGAGGAGTTCGTCCGGGCTCTCCTCAGGGGGTGAAGATGGCCAAGCACGTGTACCTTTTCGGCGCAGGAAGGACCGAGGGAAGCGCAAAGATGAAGGATCTCCTGGGCGGGAAGGGCGCAAACCTCGCGGAGATGGCTTCTTTGGCAATCCCCGTCCCGCCGGGATTCACCATCACCACCGAGGTCTGTCGCTATTACTATAAAAACGGCGGGCGATATCCGGAGGGCCTGGCGGACCAAGTGCGCCAGGGCATGAGGTCCCTGGAGGAGGCCACCGGCCGCCGTTTCGGGGACGCGGAGAACCCCCTTCTTGTTTCCGTCCGGTCCGGCGCGCCCGTCTCCATGCCGGGGATGATGGACACCATCCTCAACCTGGGCCTGAACGATGCCTCCGTAGAGGGGTTGGCCGCCCGCACCTCCGCCCGCTTCGCTTACGACGCGTATCGCCGGCTTCTTTCCATGTACGGCGCGGTGGTGTTGGGGATCAAGGACGCGGTGGACCCCTTCGGGGAGGCCCTGGAGGAGCTGAAGAGGGGGAGGGGCGCTTCCTCCGACCTGGACCTGGCTGCCGCGGATCTGCGGGAGCTCGTGGCCCGCTACCAGGCCATCATCCGCCGTGCCGGAAAGAGTTTCCCGCAGGACCCCTGGGAGCAGCTTTGGGGTGCCATCGATGCGGTGGTGCGCTCCTGGATGAACGAGCGGGCCCGGGTCTATCGCCGCATGTACCGGATCCCCGAGGAGATGGGCACCGCCGTGAACGTCCAGGCCATGGTGTTTGGGAACCTCGGGAGCCGCTCGGGAACCGGTGTTTGCTTCACCAGGGATCCGGCCACCGGCGAGAACCGCCTCTACGGCGAGTACCTCCTCAACGCCCAGGGCGAGGACGTGGTGGCCGGGATCCGCACGCCCAGCCCCATCGCCCGGGCCGCGAAGACCGATCCCTTCCAGCTCTCCCTCGAGGAGGCCATGCCCGAGGTCTACCGGGAACTTTTGCGCATCCGGGAGATCCTGGAGCGCCACTACCGGGACATGCAGGACGTGGAGTTCACCGTGGAGGAGGGGAAGCTCTACATCCTGCAGACCCGTTCCGGCAAACGCACGGGGTTCGCCGCGGTGCGGATCGCGGTGGAGATGGCCGAAGCGGGGCTCATCACCGAGGACGAGGCCATCCTTCGGATCGATCCCGCCGAGCAGCTCTCCCAGCTCCTTCAGCCCATCTTCGCTCCCAAGGAGAAGGCCAAGGCCAAGGTGCTCGCCCGGGGACTGGCGGCAGGTCCTGGGGCGGCCTCCGGGAGGATCGCCCTCTCCGCGGCCAAGGCCGAGGCGATGGCCCAGGAAGGCCCGGTGATCCTCGTGCGGCATGAGACCTCACCGGACGACATCCGCGGCATGGCCGCGGCCCAGGGGATCCTCACCGCCCGGGGCGGCCTCACCTCCCATGCCGCGGTGGTGGCCCGTCAGATCGGCAAAGTTGCCGTGGTGGGCTGCGAGGCCCTCCACCTGGACTACCAAAAGGGGGAGATCCGCGTGGCCGGGGAAACCCTGCGGGAAGGGGACTGGATCTCCATCGATGGCACCACCGGCGAGGTCCTCCTTGGTCGAATCCCCACCCAGCCCAGCGAGGTGGTGCAAGTTCTTGTCACGAAAACCCTGAAACCCGAGGAGGCCCCGCTCTACCAGCTTTTCGCCAAGCTCATGCGCTGGGCTGACGCCAAAAGGACGCTTGGTGTGCGGGCCAACGCGGACCAACCCGATCAGGCCGCGGTGGCTTTGGCTTTTGGCGCCGAGGGCATCGGCCTTTGCCGCACGGAACACATGTTCTTCGGCGAGGGCCGCATCTCCTACATGCAGGAGGCCCTGGTCGCGCCGAACCCGGAGGCGCGCAAACGCGCCCTCCAGGAGCTGGCCAAAATGCAGGTCGCGGACTTCGAGGGGATCCTCCGGGTCATGGACGGAAAGCCCGTGATCATCCGGCTTTTGGACCCGCCCATGCACGAGTTCCTTCCCCGGGAGGAAAAGGACATCCAGGCCTTGGCGGATCGGCTGGGCATGCGGTTTGCGGAGCTACGAGCCTACATCGAGTCCCTCCAGGAGTTCAACCCCATGCTCGGTCACCGCGGCTGTCGCTTGGGCATCACCCACCCGGATCTCTACGACATGCAGGTGGAGGCCATCTTCCGGGCCGCCGCGAAGCTCAAAAAGGAGGGGCTCAACCCCAAGCCCGAGGTGATGATCCCTCTCGTGGGCCACGTAAACGAGATGAAGGTCCTGCGGGAGCGGGCGGTGGCGATCGCCCGCCGGGTCATGGCCGAAGAGGGGGTGGAGATCCCCTTCGAGGTGGGGACGATGGTGGAGGTTCCCCGGGCGGCCCTCACCGCCGATGAGATCGCCCGCGAGGCGGAGTTCTTCTCCTTCGGCACCAATGACCTCACCCAGATGACCTTTGGCTTCTCCCGGGACGACGCGGGCAAATTCATTCGGGAGTACCTGGAGCGTCGGATCCTCCCGGAGGACCCCTTTGAGACCCTGGACCGCACCGGGGTGGGAGAGCTCATGAGGATCGCCGTGGAGAAGGGACGGAGGACGCGGCCGAACCTGTCGGTGGGGATCTGCGGCGAGCACGGTGGGGAGTCCCGTTCCGTTCAGTTCTGCCATGAGATCGGGCTCGATTACGTTTCGGCCTCGCCCTGGCGCATCCCGGTGGCGCGGCTGGCCGCCGCCCAAGCCGCCATCAAGGAGCGGATCGGAGCGGGGATAGCGGTGGACTGAGGCGCGCTTTCGGTGCTTCGGTTCCTTCTCAACCGCACGGTGGCCATGGTGGCCATGATCCTTTTGGTGACCATGGCCGTGTCCTTGGTGCTCACCGCGCTTCCGGGCGATGCGGCGCGGCTTGTTTTGGGCCCGGAGGCCCCTCCTGAGCGGTACGAGGCGGTGCGCCAGGCCCTCGGCCTCCATGAGCCTTGGCCTCTGCGTTTCTTCCGGTGGCTTGCCGGCGCGTGCCGCGGTGATCTTGGTTTTTCCTTCCGTTATCCCGGGCACACCGTGGCCGAGATCCTCCGGCGCGGGCTGGCGGTCACCCTGCCCTTGGCGGGCCTGGTGGCCTTTTTCTCCTTTGTCCTTGGCGTTCTCTTGGGAACGCTTTCGGTAAGCCGCTTGGGCGGGCTTTTGGATCTGCTTCTCTCCATGGGAAACCAGGTCTTCCTGGCCATCCCGGAGTTCTGGCTGGGGATCCTCCTGGTCGGTTTTCTTTCCTTGCGCCTGCACCTTTTTCCCGCCGGGGGGTTTCCCGGCTGGGGGGAAGGGCGCGCCTGGCTTCACCTGGCGTTGCCCCTTTGCGTCCTGGCTCTGCCTCGGGTTGCCTACTTCGCCCGCCTAAGCCGCGCGGTTTTGGCGGACGTGCTTTTTGCGGATTTCGTGCGCACCGCTTGGGCCAAAGGGCTCGCGGAACGGGCGGTTCTTTTCCGCCACACCCTGCGCCCTGCCCTGGTGCCCCTTGTGGCCGGATTGGGCCTCACCTTCAGCAGGCTTTTGGCTGGGGCCCTGGTGGTGGAGCAGGTTTTCTCCTTGCCCGGGCTGGGGGGGTACGCGGTGGAGGCCGCCTTTGGCCGGGACGTCCCCCTCCTTTTGGGGATGTCCGCCCTGGTCACGGCGGCGGTGGTGGTCGCCAGCACTGCGGCCGATTTGGCTTACGGCTTTTTGGATCCTCGGATCCGCGCCTCGTGAGGCGTTTGGCCCTTGGCCTTGGGTTTGTGGTCCCGGGAATTCTCCTTGTTCTTTTGGGCCTCCTTTGGGTTCCTTTCCCTCCGGAGGCGATGGTGGCCGAGCCCTTCCTGTCCCCAACGCCCTCTCATCTTTTCGGCACGGACTGGTTTGGTCGGGACCTGTTGGCGCGGGTGATGGTCGGCGGCCGCGTGAGTTTCGCCGTGGCCTTCCTCAGCGTGGCCGGTGGGGGGGCCCTGGGGACCCTCCTCGGTCTCCTCGCGGGCTACTTCCGCGGCCCCTTTGGAGCTGCGATCCTTGGCGTTTCCGATGGGGTGTTGGCCTTTCCCCCGGTGCTTTTGGCTTTGGTCTTGGCCGCCGTGTTGGGACGCGGGATCCCCGGCGTGGTCCTGGCCCTGGGGCTCTTTAACCTCCCCTATTTCCTCCGTCTTTCCCACGCCGCCACCTTGACGCTAAGGGAGCGCGAATTTGTCCTGGCGGCCACAGCGGCGGGCGTGAGCACTGCTCGCCTTCTTTTCCGCCACATTCTTCCCAACCTGGCCTCGCCCCTTTTGGTCCAGGCCACGGTGTCCTTGGGCGCAGCCCTCCTTGCCGAGGCTTCCCTGGCCTATCTTGGCCTTGGGGTGCAACCTCCCCACCCCACTTGGGGAAGAATGCTGGGGGAGGCCCAAAGCTGGCTTGGGCGCTCCCCCTATCCTGCCCTCTTTCCCGGGCTTGTGCTAGCCCTGACCGTGTTGGGCCTTAACGTCCTGGGGGACCTCCTTCGGGATCTCCTCGATCCCCGCGTGCGCCCGCTTCTTTTCAGCCCTTTTGGGCCTCGTCCAAGGGGAGAACGTAAAGGGGAAGGAGGCGGAGCCCCCTGACCTCGGCGCGGCTGGCGAGGATGCGGTGGGGGGCTTGGATGAAGACGTTGACCACATCGCGCACGATGAGGTACTGGGCGATGGTGTAGATGCTTTGGCGAGCCTTGGGGTCGGTGGTCACGGCTCCGCGGCGCAAAAGCTCGTTGAGCTCAGGGTTATTCCAGCCGCGACGGAAGTAGTACTCGGGGCGATCCGCACCGTAGAACACGAGGGTCAGCGCCGGGTCCAGCCGGCCCACGTGACCGATCACGGTGAGGTCGAAGTCCGCCTGGGCGTGCACGCGCTCCAGCCAAGTGGGCCAATCCACAAGCTCCAGCTTCAACTGGATCCCCACCCGGGCCAGCTGGGCGGCGAGGACCTCGCCGGTGCGCACATGGAACACGTAGTTCGCCGGCAGGGTGAGGGTGGCGGAAAAGCCCTGGGGGTATCCGGCCTCGGCCAAAAGAGCTTTGGCCCGTTCCGGATCATAGGGGAAAAGCCAGCTCATGTCCGCGTGGTAGGGGGCAGTGGGGGCCAGATGGCTCCAGGCGGGGGAGGCGTAACCGAGGGCCACGACGCGGATGATGTGTGACCGATCGATGGCATGGGCCAGGGCCTGGCGCACCGCGAGTTGGTCAAAAGGCACCCGTGTCTTGTTGATGGCCAAAACCTGCACGAGCTCCTGGGGGGCGGAGACAACGCGGAATCCCTTATCGGCTCTGAGCGTTTCGGCCACCTCCGGGGTCACTTCCACCACGATGTCCACGTCGCCGGCGCGCAGGGCGGCCAGCTGGGCCGCGGGATCACGGATGAACCGGAAAACCAGGGCCTCGACCTTGGGGTACCCGGCCCGCCAATATTGAGGGTTGCGAACAAGCCGGAGTTGGTAGCCGGGATCCCGCTGGGCGAACCGGAAGGGCCCGGTTCCCACCGGCCAGCGGTAAAGATCGTCTCGATTCGGAACGACGACGGCGTCGCCCAGGGCGAGCAAGGTGAGGAACGAGGCGTCCTCTTTCCTCAGCACAAAGCGCACCACATATGGTCCGAGAGCTTCGATGTCGGCGATGCCCGCGAAGTAGTGGGGGTGAACGATCCCCCGGGCCTTATCCTGGGCCCGCAGGAAGCTTTGCCGCACGGCCTCGGCATCGCACGGGGTTCCGTCGTGGAAAAGCACCCCCTCCTGGAGGTGGAACGTGTAGGTTTTCCCGTCCTCGGAGATTTCCCAAGCTTTGGCCAAAAAGGGCAGGATCTCCCCGTTTTCGCCGATCTGCACGAGGTTCTCATAGAGGTTGTATTGCAAAAGAAGGCGGATGACGGCCGCGGCGTTGGTGGTGGGATCAAGGGAAGGGGGTTCCGTGGAGATCGCCACTCGTAGCTCCGCGCCAAAGACCAGAAAACTTAAGGAAAGCCAAAGAAGCCATTTCACCATGGAGTGTCACCTCCTTAATTTGGAGTGTCACCTCCGAGGAAGAGCTTACACGAGCCTAGCCAGCTGCTCAACCCCCAAGGAAAAGCTTTGACGCCAACGCGTCAAGGGGGTTTCCCTACGGTTTGGTCCCCTCTATCGCCGCCCGGGGCTCAGAACCGCGCGGCCATGGTGTCCCGTCTATTGGGTCTGGGCTTCATGGTCGCTTCCCGGATGGATTTCCGCAAAGCCCCAAAGATCGCGCCTTCTCACCGCTCATTTGGAGCGCTGAGGAGACAAACCTCAGGTCCTGGGCCAACGCCTCCCGCTCCTTCTTCCGCGCTCCGTTCAGGGCCTCCCGCCCCGAGGAACGCGGGTTCCTCCACGGGACCGGCGAGGAGACGGGTTTTGTCCGGTATAGGGGCCTTCCTTTGCGGTCGTTTTCCCGGAGGGCTACGGTGCTTCCCTGCGGACGCTCTTCTTGGGGCACTACCAATCCGCCCGCGCGGTTTGTTGGACAAGCCCCCAGAGGTTTGACATGGGCAAGGGAGCGCATAGAATGCGAGGTGGGAGGGATGCTCGAGCGGCCGAAGAGGACAGCTTGCTAAGCTGTTGCCGGGGATTAAAGCCCTGGCCGCGGGTTCGAATCCCGCTCCCTCCGTAGCGCCCGTAGCTCAGCACGGACAGAGCGCTGGCCTCCGGAGCCAGAGGTCGCAGGTTCAAATCCTGCCGGGCGTACCAGGCCTCAGCCGATAAATTTCTTCCGCGCCGCAAGCAGAACGGGAACGAGGATGGGACAAACCCAGCCGGGCCGTTCTATCTCTGACCCGAAAAGGATGGCCTTTTCGCCGCGGCGAACCTGGGGAAGTTCGGACACGTCGCAGGCCACCGTATCCATGGCGATCTTTCCCACAAGGGGCGCGCGCTTCTTTTGCACCAGGACCTCTCTCAGTTCCGGTCGCAGGCCATGGCTGTAGCCGGCGGCGAGGATCGCAAGTTTCGCGGGTTTTTCCGTGACAAAGGTTCGGCCGTAGCCCACCGGCCAGCCCGCGGGGATCTCCCGCACCGCAGTGATCTCCGTCCACACCTGCGCCGCGGGGAGGAGCGGCACCGGCGGCCTTCCCGGGCCTTCGGGGTAACCATAGGCCGCGGTTCCCACCCGCACCATGTTCAAAGGGGAAGCGGTGGCCTCGTGGAAAGCCAAAACCGCCGCGGAATTAGCCAGATGCCGCCAGGGCGCCTCGATCCTCCCCTCCCATTCCTGGAGGAGTTTCCGGAACCACCACACCTGGGCGCGGGTGAACTCCAGATCCTCGGGAGTGGTTCCATAGGCGGAAGAGAGGTGGGAAAAGATCCCCGTGAGCCTCACGAGTTTTGGCTTAATTTGAGGCGCGACCTCTTCTACCTCCTCGGGGAGGAGGCCGAAACGCCCCATGCCGGTGTCCACCTCGAGGTGAAGAAGGGCGGGTTTGCCCGCGCGGCGCGCGGCCTCCTCCACCTCCCCAAGCATCCCCACATCGCCCAAAGGAATATGAAGTCCGGCGCGGATCGCGGCCACGAGCTTTGCGCCCAAAGGGGGGAGCATGAGGAAGATCGGCTGAGGAAGCCGGGCCCTCCGGAGAGCGAAGGCCTCCTCGACGCTGGCCACCCCAAACCAGTCCACCAGAGGGCCGGCCGCCTGGGCCGTGGGGATCAGGCCGTGCCCATAGGCGTCCTCTTTGACCACAAACATGAGGGCCACCCGCTTGGGAAGCCACTCCCGAAGGCGCTCGAGGTTCAAGCGGATCGCGCGGAGGTCCACTTCGGCCCGGACCATGACGCTTTATTTCATGGGCCCTCTTCTTCCCCGCGAAGCGCAACCGACCCAAGCGGGAGGGACAACTGCCCGCTATACTTTCCGGCCCATGCGGCGCGTGCGAATTCTCGTGGAAGGGACCGTTCAGGGAGTAGGTTTTCGCCCTTTTGTGTACAGGATCGCCGTGAGGAACGGTCTTTTTGGCCACGTACGCAACCTGGGGGAGGCGGGCGTGGAGATCGAGGTGGAGGGCAAACCTCCGGCCCTGGAGGCCTTTCTTTCCGCCCTGAAGGAGGAACGGCCGCCCCTGGCGGAAATCGAGCGCCTCCACCTTTGGGAGCTCTCGCCTTTGGGCGAGCGGGAGTTCCGCATCCTCCCCTCCCGGGATGGAGGGGAAGGGGCGGGCCTCATCCCGCCGGACACGGCCACCTGCGACCGCTGCCTTTTGGATATCAGCGATGCGCAAAGCCGCTTTCGGGGGTATTGGGCCACAAGCTGCACGGATTGCGGCCCGCGCTTCACCGTGGTGGAGGCCCTTCCCTATGATCGGCCGCGCACGGCGTTCCGGGATTTCCCCATGTGCCCAAGCTGTGAACAGGACTATAAGAATCCTTTGGACCGGCGCTACCATGCCCAGACCATCGCCTGCCCGGCCTGCGGTCCGCGCCTGCTTTTTGTGCGGGACGGCAGGGAAGAAGAGGGCGACCCCATTGCCCTGGCCCAGGAGGCCCTGCGGGCGGGAGAGATCCTGGCCATCAAGGGATTGGGCGGGACGCATCTTGCGTGCGATGCCACGCGGGAGGAGGTGGTGGCGGAGCTTCGGCGGCGGCTGGGAAGACCATCTCAGCCCTTCGCCCTCATGGCCCGGGCCGACCAGATCAAGCTTTTCTCCGATCCAGAGGAGGACGAGGCGGGGCTTCTGCGTTCGCCCCGGCGGCCCATCGTGGTCCTCCGGCACAAGCCCGGTCATCTTGCGGATTCCGTGGCCCCCGGGCTCCACACCGTGGGGGTCATGCTCCCCTACACCGGGCTCCATCACCTGCTTTTCCAGGACCTGCCCTTCCCCTTGGTCATGACCAGCGCCAACTTTCCCGGCCGGCCCATGCTCATCGAGGACGACCGCATCCGGCGGGAGCTCTCCCCCGTGGCCGACGCTTTTCTCCTCCATGACCGGCGAATCGTGGCCCGCTGCGATGACTCTGTGGTGCGGAAGGGGCCAGCGGGTCCAGTGTTCCTCCGCCGCTCCCGCGGTTGGGTTCCCGAACCCATCCCGGTAGACCTTGGGGAGGCCACCCTTTTGGCCCTGGGCGCGGATTTCAACGTGACCTTTGCCCTCTACGCCCGCGGCAAAGCCTACCTTTCCCAACACCTTGGGAACGTGGAGGAACTGGAGACCCAGGAGTTCCTCAAGGAGGCCCTGGCCCATTTCCTGAGGCTTTTGGGGCTCCCAATCCCCAAGAGGATCGCCTGCGACCTTCACCCGGGGTTTCCCACCCGGAGGCTGGCGGAGGAGCTGGGGGAGGCTTTCCCCGTGCAGCACCACGTGGCCCACGTGGCCGGGCTTTCCGGCGAGCACGGGGTGAGGGAGCTGGTGGGGATCGCGGTGGACGGCTACGGCTACGGCCTGGATGGCACGGCGTGGGGCGGGGAGGTCATCCTCTGGGGGGAAGGGAGGTTTCGGCGGGTGGGGTCTCTCCGGCCCGTGCCCATGCCGGGCGGGGACCGCGCGGCCCTGCGCCCGGGCCGGATGAGCGCAAGCTTCCTCCTTGCCGCGGGGCTCTCCCCGGAGGAATCCGGCCTTCCCCCGGCGGAGCTGCGCGCGGTTCTCGTCCAAATCGAGCGAGGATTGAACGCCCCCCTCACCACCAGCGCCGGCCGGTTCTTGGACGCCGTGGCCGCCTGGCTTGGGATCTGCTCAACCCGCACCTACGAGGGCGAGCCGGCCATGAGGCTTGAGGCCCTCGCCGCCCGGGGTCAACCCCTCCCTTCGCCTATCCCCATCAGCCAAGAGGGCGGGATCTTGGTCCTGGACACGGTGGAGATCTTCAAAAACCTTTCTCGGCTGAGGAGGGGAGGCGCGAGGCCCGAGGATCTCGCGGCCACCGCCCAGGATGTGCTCGCCCGAGGTCTGGCGCGGATCGCCGTCGCGGTGGCCAAGGAGGCGGGCATTCCCAGCGTGGGGCTCACCGGCGGCGTGGCGGTGAACTGGGCCATCGCCGCCGCCGTCAAGGCGGAGGTGGAACGGGCGGGCCTCCGCTTCCTCTCCCACCGCAAGGTTCCGCCCGGAGACGGGGGCCTTTCCTTCGGCCAGCTTGTGCAGATGTCCTTTGAGCTTCGCCAAAAAGGGTCGGGATCCTGTTGACGTCCGGTGGCAACCGTGCTAAAGTATAAGGCCATGTGCAGGGTGAGGGAGTGGTCTCGGCATCGGACTGGGCAGTGCGGTGGTGGCCTTTGTTCCCGCCCCCTCGCCCCCCGCTGTAGCCGCTGATCCTCCGGCCTTAAACCTTCCCGTTTCGTTCCAGTCTGAGCCCGCGGGGGTTAGCGTTTGCCCAAAGGAGGAGAGATGAAGGTGGCCGAAAGCGCCATCGACCTCATCGGTAACACTCCTCTTCTGCGGCTTTCGCGGATCGGAAAGGGTTTGCCCTGCGTGATCCTGGGGAAGCTTGAGGCAAAAAATCCCTTGGGAAGCGTCAAGGATCGCATCGCGTGGGCCATGATCCGCGAAGCGGAAAGGCAAGGACTCCTGCGTCCCGGCGGGGTGGTGGTGGAGCCCACCTCAGGAAACACCGGGATTGGCCTCGCCTTCGTCTGCGCCATCCGGGGGTACAGGTGCATTCTCGTCATGCCGGAGACGATGAGCCTTGAGCGCCGCGCGATTCTCCAGGCTTTGGGTGCAGAGCTCGTCCTCACTCCGGGGGAAGAGGGGATGGCGGGAGCGGTGCGGGTGGCCCAGGAGCTGGTCCGGCGGTACCAGGCGTTCATGCCCCAGCAGTTCGAGAACCCCGCAAACCCCAACATCCACGAGGAGACCACGGCCGAGGAGATCTGGCGAGATACCGAGGGAAAGGTGGACATCTTCGTGGCTGGGGTGGGGACAGGCGGGACGATCACAGGAGTGGGGCGCGCCCTCAAAGCGCGGAAGCCCAGCGTGAAAGTGATCGCCGTGGAGCCCGCGGCTTCCCCGGTGCTTTCCGGAGGGAAACCCGGACGCCACCGCATCCAAGGCATCGGCGCCGGCTTCGTTCCCAAGGTCCTCGACCTCTCCCTGGTCGACGAGATCGTGGCTGTAACCGACGAGGAGGCGGCGGAGACGGCGCGGAAGCTCGCGCGTCTGGAGGGGCTGCTTCTCGGGATCTCCTCGGGCGCGGCCGTGGCCGCGGCCCTGAAGGTGGCAGCCCGACCGGAGTGCGCCGGAAAAATCCTCGTGGTGATCCTTCCCGACACCGGGGAACGCTACCTTTCCACCGGCCTTTACGGGGGAAATTTTGGAGGGACCCATGTTCCGCGGAATTCGTGAGGATGTGCGCGCCGTGCTGGCCCGCGACCCCGCCGCGCGCCATGCCCTGGAGGTCCTCCTCTTTTACCCGGGGATGCACGCGATCTGGGCCCACCGCCTCAACCACTGGCTATGGCGGCACCGGTTGCGGTTTCTCGCCCGCTTTTTAGCTCATCTTGTGCGCCTTCTCACCGGGGTGGATATCCACCCGGGAGCAAAATTAGGGAGGCGGGTGACCATCGACCACGGGATGGGCGTGGTGATCGGCGAAACTGCGGAGATCGGGGATGACGTGCACATCTATTCAGGGGTGGTGCTCGGCGGCGTCTCCACCGAAAAGAAGAAAAGGCACCCGACGGTGGAGGACGGGGTGGTGCTTGGGGCAAACGCTGTGCTTCTTGGGGCGATCCGGGTGGGGAAGGGCGCGCGCATCGGCGCGGGCGCGGTGGTGCGCGATGATGTCCCGCCAGGAGCCATCGTGCTTGCCCCCAAGCCCTGGGTGATCCTGAAGCCGGAACTTTTGGAAAAACTCCCGCCTACGGAGCTCCCCTTCTCGGGTTTGGGGATTTAGGGCGCGGACAAGGTTAGCGTGTCGGTCGAAGGCAAGTTGGGGGGTGAAACTATGGAGGACTGGCCGCAGGCGTTGTTCGTGGAGAAGGCCGATCTTTACCGGCTGCAGCTTGAAGAGAGGTTGCAAAGGGTTGAAGAAGAGGCCGAGCTTTTGGTCAAACTGTTCCAGGCCCAGGGAATTCTTACGGGCGCGAAGACCCTCGGCGTTTGTTGTGGAATTGGCCGGCACAGTGTAGCGCTAGCCAAGCGCGGATACCACGCAGTGGGGGTGGACTTTTCCCCAAAACTTTCTGGAGCGCGCTCGCTAGCTGGCCAAGGAAGCTAAAGTCCCAGACTTTACGGAATTCGTGCTTTTCGATGTTCGAGCGATCGGAATGCTCCCACAGCGGGACTTTGCCGTTGCCCTATGCCTTTTCGGCTCCTTTTTTGGCTACTACGGCGAAGCGGAGGACGAAAAGTCCCTCGCCTCCGTGCGGACCAAAACGCACCTGATCCTTGAGGAGGCCACGTTTAGCTGGGAAACGTCCCGCTATTTCTCCCGCTGGCTTTTCTTCTCGCCCGAAGGGGCATAGTGTCCCGTCTATTGTGTCTGGGCTTCATGGTCGCTTCCCGGATGGATT
>ERZ1685331.43-NODE-43-length-43467-cov-20.383719_pt1 | contig 43467 bp, 34 predicted proteins | sample MGYA00580194_ERZ1685331 | MGnify/ENA primary metagenome ERZ1685331 (study PRJEB41501, sample SAMN08275520) | hot springs metagenome | biome: alkaline hot spring; material: microbial mat | place: Russia: Ush-Beldyr | collected 2015-07 | depth 0.5 m m ...
CGCCGGACCCCTCCAGCCGCGCGCGCAGCACGGCGGTGAGGTACATCCGGTCGGTCTCGTGGCGGTCGCTATGCACGATGAAATCTCCCACTTCCGGGTGCAGCACATCTTCCAGCGTGAGCGGGACCTGTTCCAGATTGTTGGGATCATCCGGCGTGGGACGCCGCACGAAGCGCCAGCCGTAGCGGAAGGGGTCATCGGCGCGCGGCGGCTCGGATGCTGGCGGGGGATGGACTGTGGTGTGGGTCATTGGCGCGACCTCCCTGCAAATGATGTATGCATGGCAGTCGGTATTGTACCACGTCCGATATGCGGGCAAGACGCGGCTCTGTGTGTGGAGACCGAATAGCGCAATCGCGCCGAAAGAGGGGCAACGAGTTCTGGTCGGTCTCGTACATGTAGATGCAACGCTAGACAACGTATCACCACCATCGATATGTGCAGGTTCTGACTGTCGTGCGAGCCTTGTTGAGCGATGGAGGAAATGACCGTGTCGAACCAGTCCCTGAATCCTGACAACCCCATCGCCTATTGCAACCGTGGCATCGTCTACGAAGAACAAGGCGATCTGGCAAGAGCGATTGCCGACTACACACGCGCCATTGACCTCGATCCGAAGTATGCCGCTGCCTGGCGCCATCGTGCTCTTGCGCGTTACGAACAGCGCGATCTGGCTGGCGCCATCGCCGACTACGATGATGTTCTCCTCCTCGATCCCGGCAACACCGGAGCCTACGCCAGCAGGGGCATGGCTCGCTACTCGCAGGGCGACATTGCTGGCGCTGTTGCCGACTTTGATCGCGCCCTTACCCTTTATCCCAACCTTACTATCGCATACATCAATCGGGGCATCGTCCGCTCCTTACGAGGCGACCGACAGGGAGCGCGCGCCGATTTTGAACGCGCCCGCGCAGCAACGCGCGATCCACAGTTGCAAACGTGGCTGGACGAGCAGATCGCGGCGCTGAGGTGAAACATCACATGTGCGTCGACAGCCCCTGACCCCTAACCCCCGACCCATGACCCATGACCCATGACCACTGCCAGCGTTCGACGCGCAACCTCGGCAGGCGTGCCGGCGCCATCGATACGGCGCAAGACTCCCTGGTTCTCATAGTAGGCGATGAGCGGCGCCGTCTGTTGGTGATACGCGACCAGGCGCTGACGCACCACATCGGGACGATCGTCGTCGCGCTGCACCAACCGTCCGCCGCGCTCGCGACAACGCATGATGCTTGCCAGATCGTCGATATGCACCGGAAACGGTTCGCCAGCGCCTTCGCAGATGCGCCGTCCACTCAAACGACGCACCACTTCATCATCAGCGACTTCAATGGCGATAACCACGTGCAACAGACGGTCATAATCGGCGAGCATAGCGGTAAGGCCCAGCGCCTGGCGCATAGTGCGCGGGTAACCGTCGAGCAGCATGCCCTGATCCGGGTCAAGTGTTTCCAGGCGAGCGCGCAGCACCCGATCCATGAGCGAGTCAGGCGCCAGGTCGCCGCGTTCGAGCAGCGGCGCCACTTCACGCCCAATACGCGTGCGGGCGCTGATCTCGGCGCGCAGTAGCGCTCCGGTCGAGATCGGAACCAACGGCAACTGGTGAACGAGTTCCTCGGCAATCGTACTCTTCCCGGCGCCAGGAGGACCCAGGAGCACAATGTTGAGCACAGCATTCATGCGTTCTTTGCTCCCAGAGAAGCTTTACGGCGCACCAGTTTGTCCGTGGGAGATTGCATCGCTGACAGAACCTGCATCGGCGACATGCCGATCAAGACGGCGCTCGAACGCTTCCAGCGCCACAATCAGTTGATCCTGACGGATCGCAGCAGTGACATCGCCGCGGGTCCGTTCGAGGACGGCGCGCAGTGCGTCGGTGGTGCGCCGCAGACCGCCGGTGACGGCTTCCGGGTAGTCCACGGTGATCAGCAGGCTATAGACATCTTCCATCACGGATAGGAGTTCAACGCCGCGCGCCGTTGCCCCTGCGCGCAGGCTGTCGAGAATGGCGCGGCGCAATTCCGACGCCGCCTCAGCCAGTCCGTTGAGGTATGCCGCAGCATCGACTCCGAGCGACTGCGCGTCCGGCGGCGGATCGCCGTGGAGGAACGCATACACCAGCGCAGCCTCGGCGTACTCCTTGAGCGCATCTTGCGAATAGCCAGCGTACAACAGATCGGGATGATCAGCAAGGCTCTCACGCAGCGCGCGCGCTGACGCGCCCGCTTCCGCCAGCAACGCGGCAGCCTCGGCAAACTCACGGCGATGCGCCGCACGGATGGTGTTGGCGCACTGGCGCGTCAGCGCGCGCGCCAGGGTCAATGCCCGCTCGCGCGCCGCATGACACGCCTCGATCTCCGCGATAGCACAGGCGACAACCGTATCTATCGAGTTCATAGCGCTCCTTCCGGCTTGCATCTCACTGCTGGGAATATGCACAGTATATCCGGTAGAGTAACGCGCAGCGAGTCTCAAAAACTGCTTCCCGACGCCTGTGCTATACTGAAGCCTCTACTCGACGCTCGCTCACAGACAGACGGACCCGACGTATGATAATCGACCGGCGTTCGCGCAACGCGCTCAATCCTGCGGAAACGCTTCCCGTTCGCGCCGTTGACTGGCGCCGTTTGTTGACATACCTGAACCCCTATCAGCGGCACATGGCAGGTGCGCTGCTGGCGCTCGCAGGCGCAAGCGCCATCAATCTCGGATTCCCGCTCGTCATCGTGCAACTGCTGGAGGCGGTGCTGCAGCAGGGTGATCAAACGCTGCTGACAAACCTGACAATCGCGTTGATTGCGCTCTTCTTCGTCCAGGCGTTGCTGACATTTTTACAGGGATACATTCTCAACATCGTGGGTGAGCGGATCGTCCTCGATATGCGGGTACAGTTGTATCGCCATCTGCACGCGCTGTCGTTGAGTTTCTTCGCAAACCGGCGCGTCGGTGAACTTGTGTCGCGCATTTCCAGCGATGTGACGCAGGTGCGCGCCATCCTGACCAACAATGTCACCCAATTCCTGTCGAGCATTGTCGCGCTGATCGGCGCGATCATCATTGTGTTTCTGCTCAACCCGCGATTGGTGGGGTTCGTGCTGGCGCTGGCGATCAGCGTCGTCGCTGTCGCAGCGATCTTTGGGCGCTGGTTGCAGCGCTTCAGCACCCGCGTCCAGGACGAACTGGCAGACGCCACCGTGGCAGTCGAGGAAGGATTGCAGGGGGTGCGGGTCGTCAAGAGTTTCGTGCGGGAGTCGTATGAGATCGAACGGTACGAGCGCGCCATGCAGCGCACGCTGAAGGCAGCGCTGCGCCTGGCGCTGCTCCGATCCGGGTTTGGCGGTCTGATGGCGTTTCTCGGATTCAGCGGCATCGCGGCAATCCTCTGGTTCAGCGGCCGCGAGGTGCTGGCAGGGCGCATGTCGTTTGCAACCATTAGCGGTTTTCTGATCTATGCGATCACGATTGGCGCCAGCCTGGCGCAACTCTCTGGCTTGTACGGCCAGTTTCGCGAAGCGGTCGGCGCGGTGCGGCGCGTGTTCGAGATCCTCGACACTCATCCAACCATCGGCGACGCGCCGGATGCACGTGATCTGCCGCCGGTGCGCGGCGAGATTACATTCGACAATGTATCGTTCGAGTACGAAACCGGGCAGGGGGTGCTGCACGATATCGCGCTGACCGTGCAGCCGGGCGAAATCGTGGCGCTGGTGGGACCGAGCGGCGCCGGCAAGAGTACGCTGTTCAACCTGATCCCGCGCTTCTACGACCCGACGTCCGGGCGTGTTCTGATCGACGGATACGATCTGTGCAGCGTCACGCAGCGCAGCCTGCGCGAGCAGATCGGTCTGGTGCCGCAGGAAACGATGCTGTTTGGCGGCACGATCCGCGAAAATATCGTCTATGGGAAACTGGATGCCAGCGATGAGGAGATTATTGCTGCGGCGAAGGCGGCGAACGCGCACGACTTCATCATGGCGATGCCGCGCGGCTACGACACGCTGGTCGGCGAACGCGGCATCAAACTGAGCGGCGGGCAGCGCCAGCGCATTGCGATCGCGCGCGTGATGCTGAAGAACCCACGCATCCTGCTCCTCGACGAAGCCACGAGTTCGCTCGACAGCGAATCGGAGGCGCTGGTGCAGGAAGCGTTCGAGCGTTTGATGCGCGGGCGCACATCGGTCATTATCGCGCACCGTCTCAGCACCGTGTCGATTGCCCACCGGATTATCGTGCTCAACCACGGGCGCATCGTCGAGCAGGGAACCCACGAGAAACTGCTGGCAAACCAGGGGTTGTATGCGCGCCTCTACGCCTTGCAGTTCCGCGAGGGGGTGATGGTGGGGTAGAAGGACGTTCCACGTTGAACGTGGGAAGGGTTGCCCATAGCGGCGTTACAGCGCAACGCGTCCAGAACGTACTATCATGGGAACGTTCCACGTTGAGCGTTGAATGTGGTCTGATCGAAGAACGCACCCGATCCTTGAGGTCTTCGCCACCGATCTCGCACTATGATGGGACGTCGTTGGCGAAATGCGCTCCACCCCCGGCATCCATGGATCCCGACCTCAAGAGTCTTGAAGGGAAAGCGGTTCAAACGTCGTGCGTCACCGCTCACGATCAGGACAAGCGATGCCGCGGGTCGCCCAAAGCGGGGGTTCGGGGGCAGCCCCGAACGGAAGAAGCGGCGGTGGAGGGACCTCAGCAAACGCCAATGCACGGCATTCCACCGCCCCAGGGCGCTGTGCATAACGCCTGCGCTCCCAGGAAGAGCGTGAACCGTCACCTTCGTGCGATTTCGTGTCCTTTGTGGACAGAGAAGGAGGTTCCAATGCAAACCAGCGGACCTGTCAGCCAGTTTTTACGGCATCATTTTCGCCACTTCAATGCGGCAGCGCTCGTCGATGCCGCCGAGGCGTACCGTGCGCATCTTGATAAAGGCGGAAAGATGATGATCACCCTTGCCGGCGCTATGAGCACGGCAGAACTCGGGCTTTCGCTGGCGGAGATGATCCGGCAGGATAAGGTGCACGCCATTTCGTGCACCGGCGCCAATCTGGAAGAAGACATCTTCAACCTGATTGCCCACGATTTCTATGAACGTCTGCCGAACTACCGCGATCTCACGCCCGCGCAAGAGCAGGCATTACTGGAACGCCATATGAACCGCGTCACCGACACCTGTATTCCAGAAGAAGAAGCCATTCGCCGGCTCGAGAAGGCGCTGATCGAAGAATGGATACGCGCCGATCAAACCGGTGAGGCATGCTTTCCGCATCAGTTTCTCTATCGCATCCTGTGCTCCGGCGCGCTGGAGCAGTACTACCAGATCGACCCGCGCGACTCGTGGATGTATGCCGCGATGGAGCGCGATCTGCCGATCTATGTTCCTGGATGGGAGGACTCGACGACCGGCAATATCTATGCGGCGCACTGCATTGCTGGCGAGATCGCAAACGTTCATACGGTACGCAGCGGCATCGAATATATGATCGACCTGGCGGACTGGTATACCAGGACTTCTGCCCGCCACTCGATCGGGTTCTTTCAGATCGGCGGCGGGATTGCGGGCGATTTTCCGATTTGCGTTGTGCCGATGCTGCACCAGGATCTTCGCCGCACCAATGTGCCGGTCTGGGGCTACTTCTGTCAGATCAGCGACTCGACGACCAGTTACGGATCGTATTCGGGCGCAGTGCCCAACGAAAAGATTACCTGGGGCAAACTCGCGGTGGATACGCCGAAATTCATCATCGAATCGGACGCCGCCATCGTCGCACCGCTGATCTTTGCCCTGGTGCTGGGCTGGTGAACCTGTCCGGCATCCTTGCTTCTATAGAGACGCCGAAGGCTTGCGTTTCGACTGTAAAAATGCCTCTGCACCGCACGCACGCGCATATTCCAGCGCATATGCAGACAGATTGTTCTCCTCACCGTCGAGATACGCGCGCACTGCGGGCAGCAATGCGGTCACCGCATCCGCCAGATGCGGCTTGATCTTCACTCCTGGCCGCTGCGCCGCCAGAATGGCGCCGTAGAGCACGGCACGATCCGCCTCGCGTGCCAGGTCTTCCGCCGTTACTCCAACCCAGCACGCGGGTCGTGGCTCTTCTCCTGTCATGGTTCATCTCCCCTTTTTGGAACGCCGTATCGGGCATTCCCGTGAACTGGAGGTCTGCGCCTTCCCTGCGTCTGAAGGAATAACTGCCGCATTCATCGCCGCGCCGCGCCTGATTACGCGCCTTCCCTGCGTCTGAAGGAATAACCACAGAGACACAGAGGACACAGAGTTGTTCCACACTGTCGTTGCGGGTTAGTTCTCAGTTCTCAGTTCTCAGTTCTCAATTCTCAGTTCTCAGTTCTCAGTTCTCGGTTCTCAGTTCTCAGTTCTCAGTTCTCAGTTCTCAGTTCTCAGTTCTCAGTTCCTGGTTCTCACTCCCCGCTTCATGGTATACTTCACTCAGAATAAATACCATTGTCTGGGAGATGACCGTGCCATACGTACCGGTTCCAACAATTGTCGAGCGCACCCCGCGCGGTGAACGCTCGTGGGATCTGTTCTCGCGCCTCTTGCAGGAACGCATCATCCTGCTTGGCACTCCTATCGACGACGAAGTCGCTTCCTTGATCGTCGCGCAACTTCTCTATCTGCAACATACCGATCCAGATCGCGACATCTGGTTTTACATCAACAGCCCTGGCGGCAGCGTGCGCGACGGGCTCGCCATTTATGATACGATGAAACTCATTTCGCCCGATGTGTGCACCATCTGCATCGGGCGCGCTGGAAGCATGGCCACCATTCTGCTCGCTGGCGGAACACGCGGCAAACGCTACGCTCTTCCAAACGCCACGATCCACTTCCATCCGGCTGGCGGCGGCGCTGAAGGGTATGCGCCCGATATGGAGCGCATGGTCAAAGAACTGTTACGTATTCAGGAACTCGGAAACGGTCTGCTCGCCAGAGACACCGGCAGAACAGTCGAAGAGATCGCTCGCGATTTCAGCCGTGACCGCTTTATGACTGCGCAGGAAGCGCGCGAATACGGTTTCATCGACGCCATCCTCGAGTCGAAGAAACTTCCGGCGTCAACGCCTGCATAACCAGACGCAGACGCTCATAGAGGCGATCACGTCCACCCGGGCATTGGCATCGCGCCTGAGCAGTGGATCGTTCAGGCGATGGCGGGCAGGGCGCCTTCACCCGGTTCGCTTTCACTGGAGCGGAGCGCATTGCCCGGTCCGCGCCAATTCGTCTCAATCCGTCCGAATCCGGGTTCCATCACAAGCCATGCTCACACGCGAGAGCAACATCGTTCAACGTCCGGCTGCGCTCTCTGTCAGATGGCTGGCCATCCACGCTGCCACTCGCTGCAGCGCTTCTGGATGCAAAATCAGCGTCAGATGACCTGCATCTGGCACAAGCAGCAAGGTGGCGCCGGGTGGGGCGACGCGCCAGACCTCCTCCGCCTGCGCTGGCTTGACAATCGCGTCACGCTCGCCATACACCAGGAGCAGCGGCGGCGTCAGGCGCGCCAGGCTGCCACACAGATCACACGCGGCGATCAGATCCCAGGTGTTGATCGCCGCACGAATGCTTGGCGTCCGTTGCGCGCGCACCAGGCGATAGACGGCGCTCCCCAGATGGATGATCGACGTCTCGCGGAGAAGATCGATCACATACGGCTGAAGAAGCGTGCGCGCCTCTTGCAACCGGTCATGATTGTCAAAGCGCAGAACCGGTGGCGCTTCCATGATCGCCAGCGCATCGATCGCCAGACCGTCTGCTGCTGCGCGCGCCGCAAGGCATCCCCCCAGGCTGATGCCGACAATGCCAACGCGCGGGTGGCGGGCGCGTAGCCAGTGGACCGCCTCCGTCGCACACTCGAGCATCTGCGGGTAGCGCTGCACCCGCGGGTTCTCGCCGTGGCCATCGAGATCGACCAGCAGCACCGCGATGCGCTGCCGTAACAACGCATTGGTCAGACGCCACGCGAAATAGGTTTTGTCGCACCCGGAGCCGTGCAACACCGTCACTGCCGCCTGTGCGTCTGTGTGCGGCACGACATACAATGCTGGCATAAATGCTTCCGGCATCGGAATATCGATGCGCGCAACCGTGCAGTCATCGTACAACCCCGGTTTGAGCGTCGCTCGTGAGTCCAGCGTGCGCCGCCGCATCCCCGCAGCGACCGCCTGAACCATCAGCGCCGGAAGCGCCGCCAGCGCCAGCGCAGGCGCCCGTTGCCGCCACGTGGCGTTGCGCGGATGCAGCGCCAGCGCCGCCAGCGCCAGCAATGGTCGCAGCGCTGGATGCCCCCAACTCAATCCACGCCACCCGCGAATATCAGAAAGGAACTCGTACACAATCACCGCTAACAGCAGCGCACGAAGAAAGAGCGGCATAGATCTCCCTCGATAACAATCAAACTTCATAGTATCATACCCGACACAATGCTACTGCACTGTCAAGGAGGAAACAATGGGCCTGCTTCAAGGCAAAAAGGGCCTGGTCATGGGGGTCGCCAATGACCATTCCATCGCCTGGGGAATTGCGAAGGCGCTGCACGCACAGGGCGCCGATCTTGGCTTCACTTACGTCGGCGAAGCGCTTGAACGACGGGTGCGTCCGCTTGCCGAAAGCCTCGGCGCGCGCCTGATCGAACCGTGCGATGTGCAGCGCGACGAAGACATCGACGCACTGATGGCGCGTGTGCGCGAGGTCTATGGATCGCTCGACATTATCATTCATGCCATCGCATTTGCCAATCGCGACGAACTGAACGGACCCTACCTGAAAACCACGCGCGAAGGGTTTCGCCTGGCGCTCGATGTGAGCGCCTATTCGCTGACGGCAGTTGTCAAAGCCGCATACGACCTGCTGTCGCCGGGCGCATCGATTGTGACGCTGACGTATCATGGGTCGCAGCAGGTGGCGCAAAACTACAACGTCATGGGCGTAGCCAAGGCAGCGCTGGAGGCAAGTGTGCGCTACCTGGCAAACGACCTGGGTCCACGCGGCATTCGGGTGAATGCGATCAGCGCCGGTCCGATCCGAACCCTGGCAGCCAGCGGTATCGCTGGGTTCCGCACGTTGCACAAACAGTTCGCCGAAGTCGCGCCGCTGCGCCGTAACGTCACGATTGAAGACGTCGGGAACGCTGCCGCCTGGCTGTGCAGCGACTGGTCAGCGGCGGTGACCGGCGAGATCGTCTATGTTGATGCAGGGTTCCATACCATTTCGATCAGTTTGCCGGAGTGACCGCTTTCTCCGTCTGATCGACCGGCGTTACGGGCGTGTGATCCACGGACGTCAGCCCCTGATCGGGTTGGGCAGCGCCCGATAGCGCTGACGCCTGTGCGTGCTGTGCAGGCGCAAGATCGAGCGGCAGATCGGGCGAGTCGATCAGTTTAGCGTACAGATACCGCAGCAGCAGGCGCGCAACCGCGGCAACCGGGATCGCAACGAACAATCCGAAAGGTCCGCCAAGCGCGCCGCCTGCCAGAATGGCAAAAATGACCAGCATGGGGTGCAGGTGCACCGCAGGACCGACAACATGCGGAATAATGAAATTGTCCTCGAACATACGGAGCACGAAGTAAGTCAACCCGATCGAGCCTGCGATCAGCCAGGCGGGACACCCCCACGGCGCTGGCGTTTGAAAAAGCGCCACGACAATCGCAATCCCTGCCGCTGACCAGGGACCAAGAAGCGGTATCGTTTCCAGAATGCCGGTCACAATCCCCAGCACGAGCGCATAGCGCACCCCCAGCAGCATCAGCGCTATCGTTGTCAGCGTCGCCATGATCGGGATCAGCATCAGCATTCCGCGCACATACCCCGCCAGAATGCGGTCAATCTGGCTGCCAAGGGCGCGAATTTCGGCACGGTAGGGCGCAGGCGCAAGCCTGTACATCCACTCGACAATGCGTGGCGCTTCCAACAACAGATAGAACGTGACAATCAGATAGGTGACGAACAACAGCAACGTCTCGAAGGCAACGGCGACCAGATGCGGTACGTGCTCCGGCAGGCGTCGTCCGAAATCGGCGATTGCTTCGCGCAGCGCTTCAGTGATCGGTGCGAAATCGACGCTGATGCCTGCAACAACGATGTGATCGCGCAGCAGCAACTCCTGCTGGATAAGATTCAGTGCATGTGGTATCTGGGCTTGCAAGCCGCCATACTCGCGCTCGATCGCCGGCCCAAGCGACCGCCAGAGACCATAGATCATGCTCCCGATCACGACATACAACAGTCCAATCCAGAGCGCTCGACCAACGCGCGTGCGACGGTGCAACCAGGTAATGAGCGGATTGAACAGGTATGCCGTAATTGCCGCTCCTACAAATGGGATCAGTACATTCCCCAACCCGCGGATCAACCAGAAAAAGAGCGTCGCAATCAGCGCGATCGTAATCAGTTTGACTGCTGGCGAAAAACGAATCGGGCGATCTTCAACGATCATGCAGACATGCAGACCTCCGGGCGTCCAAATGCGGAGATGCTCCTCTCGCCTATTGTACCGCATGGATGCCCGTCATGAAACGTAAAACACGGTTGAACGCGCCAGGCAGAGGTTGTCAGTGCGAAGGTTGCAGGTGGAAGGTGAAACGTATCCGAACCTCGAGGTCGCCGCCGCAGACTCTTCCCTTGCGATAGACCGTCATTGGCCGAACGATCTTCGCCTGCTACGTGGATACGGACCGACCTCAAGGGTCTTGAAGACGGGAAAGTGACCGGGGCGAAGGGCCGAATGTTACACGCGGAAGGTAGGTAAGCGGGATGGCGGCAGGGGCGAAGGGCCGAATGTTACACGCGGAAGGTAGGTAAGCGGGATGGTTCTCCGAACCCCTAACCCCCTCATAGCTTCTGCGACGTCCGTCGCAGCGGAATATCGGCCTTGAGATGATCAACCGCCTCGCCGCGCATGAGCGTCACCTCAATCGCGCCAGCATCAACCGACGGCACATATCGCGCAATGACGGCCGAAAGCTCGGCTTTGAGCTGCTCCATCATATCGGGCGTCAACTTGACCCGATCGTGGACCAGCACCGTCAACAGACGGTCACGTGCAATATCGGAGCTGCGCTCGCGCTTGCCAAACAATGCATCCAGAAAACTCATAGCATCCCTCGTTTGCGCTCGATACCAGAGCGAGACTGACACGCATCCATCGCCGGGCGCCGCATATCCCCTATCGCTCACTTCCCCTCGCTCGAATGCCAAAGGCGCCAAAAATGCGATTCAAAAGACCCGGATTGTCATCAAACACCGTGATCGGCACATCTTCGCCCGCGAGACGCCGCGCAATCTCGGCGAACGCCCGCCCCGCGCGCGAACTGCGATCCAGCACGGCGACTTCGCCGCGGTTGGTGCTGGTCACGATCTGTTCATCGTCGGGCACCACGCCGATCAGGTCAATCGCCAGGATTTGCAGGACATCCTCGATACTCATCATCTCGCCGCGGCTCACCATGCGCGGCTTCAGGCGATTGATGATCAGGCGCGGATGCCCTTTTTCAAATGCTTCGACCAGACCGATGATCCGATCGGCATCACGCACAGCGGCGACTTCCGGCGTTGTGACAATCAGCACTTCATCGGCGCCGGCGATGGCGTTGCGGAACCCGGCCTCGATCCCGGCGGGACTGTCGATCAGCACATAGTCGAATTCCGCGCGCAACTGATTGGTCAGCGCAATCATGTCATCGGCTGTCACCGCATCTTTATCGCGCGTTTGCGCCGCCGGAAGCAGACAGAGATCGGGGAAATGCTTGTCCTTGATCAACGCCTGGCGCAGTCGGCAGCGCCCTTCGACCACATCGACCAGGTCATAGACGATCCGGTTCTCCAGACCCATCACGACGTCGAGGTTGCGCAGGCCAATGTCGGCGTCGACCACCGCGACTTTCAACCCCTGGAGCGCCAGCGCGGCGCCCAGGTTAGCGGTCGACGTCGTCTTCCCGACGCCGCCCTTGCCAGAAGTAATCGTAATGACCCGCGACATGTTTGCTCTCCCTGAAGGGTGAATAGCCCGACCGCCTGCATCACAGGTCGCTGCGATTCGACCTTCGGTATCGTTCCCACGACTCCACAGCGATCTGATCACCATCGATGTACGCCACTTCCGGATGCCCTATTGCTGCACCATCCGGCGCTCGCGCAATCAGATCGGCAATCCGCAATTGCATCGGACGCAACTCAATTGCACAGATGATCACGGCGCGATCGCCCAGAGCGCCCGCATGCACCGTTCCGCGCAACCGCCCCCATACAACGACGCTTCCGCCAGCCACGACCTCTGCGCCAGCATTCACATCACCGACAACCGTGATATGCCCGTGGTGGCGAACAATCTGCCCCGACCGCACGGTGCGCCAGACGAACAGCGCGCCGTCAGGCGACTCGGGCGCAGTGATGCTGCGCGTCACCGGACGCGCAACCACACCGGCGGCGCGCGCCGCCGATCGGCTCTCGCGCGACGTTGACGCCAGCGCCGATGCCTCGAGGTGATGCTCGTGCATCAGCCCCATCAATTCCGCAAGCTGTTCTTCCGTAAGCGACCGGTTACCGATATCGATGATGACCCGGGCGCCATTGAAGAATTGCGCCCCCTGACCAAGCTGACTGCGCAATGCTCCCAGCACATCAGACCACCCGGCTGCCTCGTTGAGATGCAGCCGGAGACCGTCTTTTCCGCCTTTGATCGCAACCAGCGTTGTCATGCGCAGTGTAAACGCAAAAAAGAGGCGACTCGAAACAGATGTAGCAGTCTATTCTCCACTATCATACCATTACTGTCAAGCGTTTTTTGCAACTACTATGTCACATGGTTCGCTACGATGAGGAGTCACGCGCTGAAACCCATGCGGAAAGCGCCGCAACCAGGCGCTCGATCCCCACACGCAACTGAGAAGGTTCGACCAGACACGAAATGACCACGTGCGCTCCCTGCTCGTAACCATAGAAATAGCCCGGATGCACCAGCACGCCATGCTTGAGCAGATGGAGAGTGAGCGCCTCTTCGTCGTTCCATCCAACAATTTCGGGGAACAGATAATACCCGCCGTCCGGCGCATGCACGCGCACCACATCGCAGCCAGACAACAGCGCGATTGCCATGTCCAGCGATTGGCGAACGCGCTCATGCATGGCAGCAGTAAATGCGCGACCGTGCTCGAAGATAGCGGGCAGCATGGTCTGTGTCAGGGTATTGGCGCTGAGAAAGGTGTCGTTCAAGACTTCGAGGCGTTCGCCAAACCGGTCGTGCGCTGCATCGTTCAGTGCAATCCAGCCAAGTTTCAGATCGGGCAGGGCAAACATCTTCGAGATGCCATTCAGATGGAAAACCGGCAGTTCCGGGTAGAGCGCGCCAACCGGAGGAACTGTTGCTGCGCGATATGGGAATGCTGCGAAGACCTCATCACAGATAATGGGCAGATCGAGGGCGCGCAGCACCGGCACACGCGATGCAAGCACAGCGCCGGTCGGGTTATGCGGCGACACGACCAACACAGCGCGGGTGCGTTCATCCGCCTGCAACCGGAGGCTCGCCGGATCGATGCGCCAGCCCCGCCGTTCGTCCAACGCATACGGGCGCAGTTCGATATGATGCGCCATCGCCAGATACTCAAAGAGCGGATACGTAATCGCCGGCGCCAGCACATTGTCGCCCGGATCGGTCAGCAATGCAAACAGCAGGCTGTATGCTTCGCTCGTGCTTGCCGTCACTACAATCTGATCGGCGTTCAGCGATAATGCTGGCATACGTTCCGCGTAGTACTGTGCAATCGCCGTGCGCGCCGAGCGCAGTCCGCGGGGGTCCGGGTCGTACCGCCGGTTCGACCAGTACTCACCAGACGCCGCACGCAGAACATCTTCTGGAAACAACAGCCCCTGATGCGTTGGATTGCTGCTCGTCAGATCGATGTACCCGCCACTCGCCTGCCGGGCGCGTTCGATAGCATTGGGCGAGAGATCCTCACCGTACAGAAAACCTGGCATAACCTCGTCCCCGTTCATTGACGCCGCCTGTCGCCGGTGCTACAATGCGCCCGCGCCTGTGAAACGCAGCATATCGCTGTCTGGTGAGTGTGGACGATGAGCATCCTGACCGGCAAACACATCCTTCTTGGCGTTACCGGCAGTATTGCCGCTTACAAGGTCGCCGAACTCGCGCGTAATCTGACACTCGAAGGCGCAGTGGTCGATGTTATCATGACTGCTGCAGCGCAACGTTTTGTTGGCGCGGCGACCTTTCAGGCGCTGACCGGACGCCCGGTGCTCGATGATATGTGGGCGCTGCCCGAAGATGGCGTCGTCGGGCATGTGTCGCTCGGGCAGCACGCCGATCTGCTGGTCATTGCCCCCGCAACCGCCAACACAATTGCGCGACTCGCCGCCGGGTTGTGCGACGATCTGCTCACAACCACGGCGCTCGCAGCAACTGCACCAATCCTGATTGCTCCAGCCATGAATCCGCGCATGTACGAGCATCCGGCGACCCAGGCGAACATTGCGCTCCTGCGGCAACGCGGCATGACGGTGCTCGAGCCGGCATACGGGCGCATGGCAGAACCGGTGATCGGGCGTGGGCGACTGCCGGAACCTTCCATCATCGAAGCAGAGATACGCGCACTCCTTGGGCGCACGTCTGGCCCGCTACGCGGACGCCGCGTGGTGGTCACCGCTGGCGGCACCCACGAACCGATCGACCCGGTCCGTTTCATTGGCAATCGTGCATCGGGCAGAATGGGATACGCCATCGCCGCCGCAGCCCGTGATCGCGGCGCATCTGTGACGCTCATCAGCGGCCCGGCAACCGTGCAACCGCCGGCTGCTGTCACTCTGGTGCGCGTCGAAACGGCGCTCGAGATGCAACGTGAGGTCGTGTCTGCCATTGTCGATGCCGATCTGTTGATCATGAACGCTGCCGTCGCCGATTTTCGACCAGCCATGGTAGCCGGGCAAAAAATCAAGAAGGGCGACGATGAAGAGTTGACAATCCGACTGGTGCGCAATCCTGATATTCTTGCCAGTATCGCGCATCGTTGCGATCTGGTCAAGATCGGATTTGCTGCCGAAACCCACGATCTGATCGCGTATGCGCGCGATAAGCTCGAGCGCAAGGGGCTTGATATGATCGTCGCAAATGAAGCGGTCGCCAGCATTGGAGCGGAAGATATCCAACTGGTGCTGATCGATGCGCAGGGGATCGAACGACTGCCGCTGCTGCCCAAAACCACAGCGGCAGAGGTTCTTCTCGACGCGATTGTCGGGCGGTTCGCTGCGCGACTGCGCACTCCCGAATCCGACCCCGGCGCTGCACACGATTGACGATGCCCATGACGCAACCCGACGACCCCAAGAAACCCGACGATGTCAATGGCGCGCCTGCGGAAGAGACCGGCGACGAGCCAGCCGATGGCGCGCCAGCAGCCGCGCGCAGCCTGGTGCAGGCGACCCGCACGCTGACAACGTCCGATCGGCGGGTGAGCGCGCACATCGCCGATGCTGCGTTACGGCAGCGTATTATGGTGCTGATCGGCGCGCTTGGCGATCCGGGTCACCCGCTGCATGCACGCGCCGTCGATGACCTGGCAGCGCTTGGCGAACCGGCGGTTCCGGCGCTGATCGAGGCGCTGCGCACCCATGAACCCTGGCTGCTTGCGTACCGCGCAACTGAGGCGTTGGGTCAGATTGGCGACGGTCGCGCCGCCGGTTCTCTGGTGGAAGCGCTCCGCCATCCGAACAGCAACGTGCGCTGGGGCGCAGTTCGCGCACTGGCAACAGTGGGTGATGCGCGTGCGCTGCTGGAATTGCGCCGTGTCGCGCGAACTGATCGCAGTAAAACCAGTTGGGGCGAGTCGGTCGGCGATACGGCGCGCGCCGTGCTCGAACAGATGCAGAGCCGCACCCTGCTGGCGCGCGTCGCCGAACTGGTCAAAACGGCTATCGCCTGTGTGCTGATGCTCGTTTCGTTGATCTTCGCGTGGAGCGTCCTGACCGAACTGCGCGACGAACTGAACCAGGTGGGTCGGATCGAACCGGCGCCGGTCATCATCGCGCCTCCCATGCGCACCACAGCACCACAGGCAGCACTCACACTGCCAACGCCAGCGCTGCCGCCAACGGCGCCGCCGACGCCTTCCCCACCGACGCAGGCCGCCGTCAGTCCGGCAGAACTGACGGGGGTCGTGGTGACCTCGGGCAATGTACGCGCAACACCGGCACGCCTGCCCGATAATGTCATCGGCAGCGTGACAGCCGGCGATACGTTGATTTTCCTGGGGGCGGCCCCTGATGGCGCCTGGTACCGCGTGCGGCTCGGTTCGCCAACCGCGGCGTCTTCACAGATCCGCAGCGTGGACGGAAGCGGGTGGGTCAGCGCATCGCTTGTGACTGCACCCGAGGGTGTACCGGTCGAAACGCCGCCGCCGCTGCCGACGCCAACGCCATGATGGAGACCACGAAGAACCATGTCTGACACTGTCCGTGGAACTGCTTTCGCCAAAACCCTGCGCGCAATCTTCCTCGGCGTTGCGTTGCTGGCATTGAGCGTGGCGTGCGCAGGTTACCTTCTGTTGAGCGAAATACGACGTCCGGCAGGAACCGATGCCGCGCCGGTCGAGTTCATTGTCGAACCTGGCGACAGCGCCAGCGTTATCGCCACTCGCCTTGGCGCTGCCAATCTGATTCGCCAGCCGCTGCTCTTCACCATCCTGGTGCGACTGCAAGGACTCGATGGCGAATTGCAGGCTGGTCGCTACCTGCTGCGCGCCAATATGACGATGAGCGAGATCATTGCAGCGCTGCAGAACAGTCGCGTCGAAGAGGTGCAGGTGACGATCATCGAAGGGTCGCGGCTCGAAGAAATCGCCGAGCAACTCGCTGCTGCCGGCCTGATCAACGTCACTGAACAGGCATTTTTGCGCACAGCTCGAAATAGCGCGGCGTTTCAGTCGCAACACTTCTACCTCAATAGTCTGCCGCCCGGCGCAAGCCTCGAAGGGTATCTGTTCCCCGATACCTACCGCTTCGCGGTGACGGCCACCGTCACTGAGGTGATCGAAATCATGCTCGACCGCTTCGATGAGCAATATGCCACATTCGAGCGCGACGTCACAGTGCCGCGTGTCAGCGTGCACGACATCGTAACCATGGCGTCGATCGTGCAGCGCGAAGCGGCGCGTGAAGACGAAATGCCCAAGATCGCCGCCGTCTTCTGGAACCGCCTCAAACCCGAGAACCTCGCTGAGACCGGCGGCGGCAAATTAGGCGCCGATCCGACGGTGCAGTACGTTCTGGGACAACGCGGCAACTGGTGGCCCCGCCTCGATTCGTTGAGCATCGATGAGATCAATGGCATTGCCAGCCCATACAACACGCGCGTCAATCCGGGTCTGCCTCCGGGACCGATTGCAAGCCCGGGACTGGCAGCGCTGCGCGCCGCCGCTCGTCCCGATGAGTCGGCGCCCTACCTGTACTTCGTTGCGTCCTGCACGAACCCTGGCGCACACAATTTTGCCGTCACCTTCGAGGAATTTCAGCGCTTCGAGCGGGAGTATCTGACATGTCCATCGCGTTAGCAGGCGTCATTGGCGATCCGGTGAGCCATAGTCTGTCGCCTTTTCTGCACAATGCCGCGTTTGAACATCTTGGCATTGCGGCGCGCTACGAGCGCTGGCACACGAGCAGTGCCGAACTTCCAGCGCGGATCGCCTCATTGCGCGCACCGCATGTGCTGGGCGCCAACGTGACGTTGCCGCACAAAATCGCGGTTGTGCCGCTTCTCGACCGGCTCGATCCCCAGGCGGCGCAGATCGGCGCAGTCAACACTATTGTGCGCCTCCCCGACGGACAACTCGAAGGGGGCAACACCGACGCGCCTGCTACGATTGTGACACTGCGGGAGGATGCCGGGTTCGATCCGGCCGGAAAGCGCGTGGTGATCCTTGGAGCGAGCGGCGCTGCCCGTGCCGCGGCATATGCGCTCATTGCCGTGCGCATCTCCGCATTGACCGTTATCAATCGCACGCTGGAGCGCGCCGAGGAATTGCTGGCGGATGTGCTCGCCAGCAGCGATGACGATCCCCATCTGCGGGCATTGACGCCCGATGACCCGGACGTTCCCGAAACGATCGGTGCGGCAGATGTGATTATCAACGCTACATCACTCGGCTGGCGCCCCGATGAAACGCCGCTGCCAGGGCATATGATCCCGGCAACCGCGCTGGTGTTCGACATGGTGTACCAGCCGACACGCCTGCTGCGCGAGGCGGCAAAGGCAGGCGCATCCACCCTCGATGGACGCGGCATGCTGGTGCGGCAGGCGGCGTTGTCGTTCGAACGCTGGACGGGCGTACCTGCACCGCTCGCTGTCATGTTTGCCGCTTTTGATCGGGCCAGAACCGTAGCCGTATAGGTGCTTTCAGCGTGGATCTCATTCTCGTAGCGCTGGCAGGGTTGTTGCTGGGAGGATGCCTGAATCTGATCATCATTCGCCTGCCGCGTGAGCAAGGCTTTAGCGGTTGGCCCCGCTGCACGCGCTGCGGTCAGCCTCTGGCATGGTGGCAGGCGCTGCCGCTGCTTGGATGGCTGGCACAGGGCGGACGCGCCCGCTGTTGCAGTCAGCGCCTTGAAGCGCTCTATCCTCTCATTGACCTCATCACTGCTGCAACCTTCGTACTGCTCTACGTCCAGCATCACCTGAGCATCAGCCTGGTCTACAGCGCTGCTGTGGCTGCCGTGCTCATCGTCACCGGCGCCATTGACTGGCAGCATCGTCTGATCTACACCCTCCCAACCCTCGGCGCGACACTGGCAGCCAGCGTTGCTGCTTTCGCTGTTCCATTCCACAGTGTGCTGAATGCACTGGCAGGGCTATTGATTGCCGGTATCTTGTTTGTCATTTTTTACATGCTGGCGCGCTTTCTGTTTCCAGCGCACCACGCGCCATTTGGGCTGGGTGATGTCTATCTCGGCATGTTCATCGGTGCAGCGCTTGGACTGACCAATCTGCCCGGCGCCCTTCTCTACGGCATGCTCCTGGCTGGCGCGTTCTCGGCGATCCTTGTGATCGTGCGACGCATCGGCAAACGCAATGTGCCACAGTACATCTCCTATGGCACATTTCTGTGCATTGGCGCCCTCATCTACCTGGTGATCTGGGGACTCGCCGGTCCACAGCCCCTTTCATAAAAAATTATCAAGCCTGTGTACCTGTTTTAGTGAACAAATCGTCATTCTACGAAATTGTGTCGTATGATAAGATAGGCAAAGCGTTATTCTGAGTTAACAGAGAACTATAAACATGCGACAACGGCTTACGGTGTTGATCGCCGTGATGAGCATCGCCCTGTCTGCGATACTTATTCCGTCTGCTTCATCCGCATATGAGGCGGAGGGGGAACCTTTTACCGCTGACCCCACTGGAACCCTGCTGCCGCCGCCAGGCTACATAAACCACCGCCAGCCTGTCACCATCATGCTTGAGCTTGGCGACGCCAACCCGCCAACGCCGCCAGATGGCGCGCTCGCACCTCAAACCGCCGGCGCCGATCTACAAACGCTCCGGCATCTTCTGGCAGCCTCGAACATTCCTATTCTGTTCGAGGCGCATACTGCGTATAACGGCATTGCTGTCGCAGCGACTCTGGATCAACTGGTCACGCTCCGCAGTCTTCCAGGCGTGACTGATGTCCACATCATCACGCCAAAGGAACGTTCGACTGCGCGCACGATCTCATTCATCGGCGCACCGCAGTTTTGGAGCGCCACCGGTCAGATCACCGGCAGCGGCGTGCGCATTGGTATTATCGACAGCGGTATCGACTACACCCATGCCACATTTGGCGGGCCTGGCGCGCCAGAGGAGTTTCGCAACAACAATCCGGCAATCATCGAACCCGGAACATTTCCAACCGAGAAGGTCGCTGCGGGCTACGATTTTGTCGGTGATGCGTATGATGCGTCGGGACAGTTCGGCTCACCTTTTGCCAATCCCGATCCCGACCCGCTCGATTGCGCCGGGGATGGCGCCGATGCAACACGGCGCATTAGCGGCGGTCACGGCACGCACGTGGCAGGCATCGCTGCCGGTTATGGCGTCGATCCAGCGGGCAGAACGTACCGGGGGATCTATTCCGGGAGCGTATCGTTCGAGGAGTTCATCGTGGCGCCCGGCGCAGCGCCAGGCGCCACACTCGTCGCCTTGAAAATCTTCGGCTGTCGCGGCACCACGACGTTCCTTACCCGCGCCATCGACTACGCTATCGATCCCAATGGCGATGGCAACACTGATGATCGCCTGGTCGATGTGTTGAACATTTCACTGGGTTCGCCTTTCGGCGGCGAAACCGACCCGGACGTTATTGCGGTCAATCGGGCAGTAGAAGCCGGGGTCGTGGTCGTGGTCGCGGCTGGCGACACCGGTAACACATTTTACAGTATCAATTCGCCTGCATCTGCCAGCCGGGCCATCACCGTCGGCGCTTCGGTCGATGCCGGACGAGATCCGTCACTGCCGCCCGATAGTCTCGATCGGCTGACATCGCGCGGTCCGCAGCGCGCCAGAATGCTCAAACCCGATCTGGTCGCACCCGGGCTGGCAATCCGCTCGGCGGCGGCCGGATCCGGGGCAGGGGCGCAGTCGCTCAGTGGTACATCGATCGCTGCGCCGCACGTCGCAGGTGCAGCAGCCCTTCTGCGCCAGCTGCATCCCTCCTGGACGCCTGCGCAGATCAAGGCGGCGCTGATGAATGCGGCTCGCCCAACACGCGATGCGTCCGGCAACCTGTATCCGCCATCGCTCGCAGGCGCTGGCAGGCTCGATACGTCGATATTGTTCGCCTACGATGTACTGGCGTTCGATGCCGACAATCCTTCCGCCGTGGCATTGTCGTTTGGCGCACCATGGATCAGTCAGCCCCAACAGTTTCAGAAGACGCTGCGGATCACCAATACCGGCAGCCATGTACGCACCTTGCGGCTCACCCCGGTTATTGCTGCTGAGGAGCAGGGGGTGCTGATCGAAACGCCGGCCGGTCCGTATGAGTTGCACCCAGGACACACTTTAGATGTTCCGGTGCGCGTCTCGGTCGATCCGGCGGCGCTCGACTTTACGCGCGACGAAACGACACCGCAGCGACAAACCGGCGATCCGCCTGTCTTTGAACGGTACTATATGGCGGAGCACAGCGGCGTCATCGAGATTCGTAGCACGCTGGGAGCACGTCTGCGCGCAGCCCATGCTGGCGGCTTCGACAGAGTCACCGTTTGTGTTGATGATCAGGCGCTCGAATCGTCGATCAGCCCTGGACGAATCGGCGCCTATCGCGCATTCAGTCCGGGGCGCAGGCTGGTGCGCGTGTTTCAGCCCGGAGCGCCGTTAACATCTCCGCCGCTGATTGCCACTGAGTTCGAGGTGGCCGATGGACGCGACTACACGATTGTAGTCTATGGCTCGTGGCGCAATCCGCAAGTGGCGCTGATTGACGAAATACCGGAGCCATCCTTGCCGCGGGATAAAATCATGCTGCACGTCTTCAACGGGAACCCGCTGCGCGACGGTTCAGCCGTTGATGTCTATCTCGACGGCGTTTTGCTGGTCGCCAATTTGCCGGTCGGTTCGGTCAGCGCATTCAGCGTGACGAACCCCGGCAGCCACAAAGTGCGCTTCTTCCGCGCCGGCAGTTCGCCAGCCACCTCGTCGTCAGCCGCCAGTAAAGAGTTTGTTGCCGGTTCCGGCGAAGTCATCCTGGTGATCGGCGGCGGCAATGCTTCCTGGCACCTTCGTGGCTTCACCGGTCGTGGACGGTTAATCAACGAACAGACGACACGGACGCCCTTCCAGATCGTTCCGAAATCCGCTTCGGAGAGTGCAGCCATACAACCGGAACTGACGATCCTGCCCGATGCAACGACATTCAGCGCGCCACTGCGCAACACCGGCGCACGCAATCAACCCTCGTCGCCGCGCGGTGCGCAAACGCCGCTGGTGAGCGCCTACGAACTCGCCCCTGAAGGTCGCAGTCCGCAGATCGCCGGGCTGGCGCCCAACCTGCGCCCTGCCGATATTCGCTACGTCGGCGTCACCAGCAGCTACCCGGCACGCGGTTGGGAGGGCAACAGCACGGTTATCTTCTTCGGGTTGGCCGGGTATGGCGCCTGGGCGACGCCCAATGAGGTGCAGTATCGCGTCTACATCAGTACAACCGGTCCTGGCGGATCAGGACCGCCGGATGACATTCCCGAGTTTGTGCTGGTCAATACGAGTCTTGGCGCCGTGCTCCCTGTGAGCGGGACGGACGGATTCACCCGCCCCAACGACGTGTTCCGCACGATTTTGTATCAGATTCAGCCGGATGGTACACTGACCGTGTTGCGCCTGACCGACTGGAACTTTATCCCTCCGCCTTCACTGGCGCCATTTTTCGACAGCGCACCATTCGATACATCGGTTATGGCATTGACAACAACCGCAGGGTTCCTGGGTCTCTCTCCTGCGACGCCGGTGTTCAACTACTATGTCGAAACATATGCGCGCGACGCAGGCGGATTCACCGAGCCGATCGACCGTGCACCCGCCAGTGGCGTCATTGCCTATGATCTCCGCTCGCCAGCAGTCGCGCCGCTCAATACCCTCCCTGATACCGGCGTTGTTCGATCCGGACTGCCGACACCCTTCTTCTTCAGCGTCGCAGGGGCGCAAATTGCCGGTATCGTCAACCAGGAGGTTCTGACAGTACGTCGCACGCAGGATGTGCTCTTGCTCCATCACCACAACCCTATCAGCGCTCAGACGGAAGTGGTGACGCTGTCCAGCAGTCGCCCGGTAGTAACCGTGTCTCCAGCAACGTATCGGATCTACCTGCCGATTGCCATGACGCCGTGAAGGCGCTGACCGGCTTGCAACGATAACCGTCACCCATACCAATCGGCGCACAGGCGGGCGAAAATCCCTCCCGCCGGACAACGTACTGCTGCCGCGCCAACCACCCTGCCGATGACTGTCACCCATACCAACTGCTGCCGCGCCGGCACCCTTTAGATGAACGATCATCTCCACCCAGGCGCCCCTACGGTAACACGGTGACGCAGAGCGCAGGCGTGCTCGAAGCAATCGTACCAATCCCCGACGCCGTCACTTCCCAGCGAATATTACACCGCGCATCGCTTCCAGGCGGAGGCTGACTCACGAAGACGCCGCTTATCTGGAGTTGCATACTTTGCCCTGGCGTCAGAACAACACTCCCTGTCCACGTTGCGTCTGTCGTGATTGCTCCAAGAGTACACGAGCCTCCTTGCGGACTGCTGCAGGAGCCAATCGTAAATTGGGGCGGATCCAGAGGATTGCCTGTCTCAAATGTATCTTCAATCCGGGTAACCGTCACATTCGTTGCACCCGTGTTGAGCACCTCGATCGTCCAGGTGACTGTTTGACCAACCTGAACGGAATAGCTGGAGGCGCTCTTTGTCACCTGAACACTGGGGACAGGGGTTGGCGTCGGCGTGAGCGTCTCGGTTGGCGTCGGCGTAAGCGTCTCGGTTGGCGTCGGCGTGGGTGTCAGAGTCGGCGTGAACGTCGGCGTCGGCGTCGGAATCGGCGTGAACGTCGGCGTCGGCGTCGGAATCGGCGTGAACGTCGGCGTCGGCGGCACTTCGGTCGGAACCGGCGTGGGTGTATTTGTCGGAACCGGCGTGGGTGTATCTGTCGGAACCGGCGTGGGCGTATCTGTCGGAACCGGCGTGGGCGTCTCGGTCAGGATGACCGGTGTCAACCTTGCGGTTGGCGGCAGCGGCGTGGGTAACGCCGGACGCGGCGTCCCGGTTGGTTGCGGTGTCCCGGTCGGTTGCGGCGTCCCGGTTGGTTGTTGCTCTCCGCGCGGCGCCTCGGTTGGCTGGACGACCGGCGAAGCAGGGGTTGTTGCAGTCGGTTGACTCACCGGCGGCGCAGTTGGCGTATTGGTAGCGGGTTCGAGGGTTGCAACAACAGGCGTGCTGGTAGGAAGTACGCCGACAGGACGCGGCGTCACCGTCGGTGGTTCAACGACGAGCACATCACCAGGGGTTGGCGTCGGCGCATCGAGCGCTGGCGGCACCACTGGCACGGGAGCAGTCGGAACGCTTCCAACGATGACAGGTGTTGGCGTACCCCGTGCTGCGATACTGGTCGCCGTTGCGCGCTCGGCGGCCTCTGCGGCGGCGGCTTCGGGCGGAATGGCAGCAATATCGAGCGGTATCAACCAGGGGCTATAGTCGGCGCGGTCCTTCGAAAGCAGATTCAGCGCAGTCGCCATATTGCGGGGGACGAGCGCACGCATCACGACTTCTGCCACACAGCAGATCGAAAGCAGCGCCAGGAGCAGGGCTGAGGCGATGATCCAGCGCAGCGGTTCAGACTGTCGTCTGCGTTGCGCGTGGGCTGGAGATGGCGTCTGAGTACTCATGGGCGATAGGGAGTGCTATGCTAAATGTGCTGCCGCGCCCAACTTCGCTTTGCGCCCACACTTTGCCGCCGTGGCGCTCGACCAGTTGTCGTGTAATCACCAGACCAAGACCGCTGCCGCGCTCAGGTGAATTGTTGCCTTCAACGCGGAAGAAACGTGTAAACAGGCGTTGCATCTGATCGGCGGAAATGCCAGGACCCGTGTCCGTAACATCAACCTGCACCATACCATCATCACGCCGATGCGCCGTGATCACTACTTCGCCCTGCTGAGTATACCGGCGCGCATTATCGACCACCTGAGTGAGTATGATCAGCAGTTGTTCACGATCGGCGCGCACTGACGGCAGATCATCCGGCACATTCACCGTCAATGTCAGGCCCTTGCGCTCGAACGCCTTGCGCATCGGCGTAATCGTCTCATCGATGACACGCCGCACATCCTGGGGGGCAAAATCGTTCTGAAGCGTATTGGCGTCGATGCTGGCGACCAGAACAACATTCTTGACAATATTGTTCATCAATTCAACCCGATTCCGCACTGCTTCGAGCAAATCGTGTTGATCGCCGCTCAATTCGCCAACCAGGCCGCGAAGCAACAGATCGATATAGCCATAGATCACTGTCAGCGGAGAGCGCAGCTCATGCGAAACGGTTGCAATGAAGTCGGTTTTCGCACGATCAACGGCCACTTCAGCCGAAATATCGTGCAGGACAACCACTTCACCAATCTGATCGCCCTCGGTGGTAATAACCGGCGCACTGCTCAAACGCAACACGCGATCGCCAAAACGGAAATGATCACGATGCCCTGCCCCATTTTCGCTGAACACTTCATGCCGGACATCGACGCGCACGAGCGGAATTTCGCTAAAAGAGCGTCGAACGAACTGCCAGTCGTGCATATTCAGCATCTGCTCCGCAGCACGATTGACAATCACGATGTACCGCTGGCGATCCAGCACAATCACCCCATCGGCAATCGATTCGAGAATAGCGCGCCGCCGCAACGCTTCGCTCTGGACCCGATCGAAGAGCACGGCATTGTAGAGCACGCTGGTCGTCATGTTGGCAATTGCGATCAGCGAAGGTAATATGCTACCGTCGAACGCATTGGGTTGGCGATGTGCCAGGATCAACAGGCCTGCCGGCTCCCCCTGCACCACCAGCGGCGACAGGATCAGGCTCTGATAACCGGCGACCTGCGTCAGACCGAACGATGCCAGACGCGGCTCTTCCCCCGGAGCCACCCGCGTGACCTGTTGCATTGCGGCAAGTTCGCGCACCAGCGGGTCGCTCAGCGGCACCCGAACATGGCGGAGGCTGCGAACAATTCCGGGCAATTCCTCATCGATATGATACCGTAGCGCTCCTTCCTCTGCGATCAACGCCAGCACATCGATATCGGGCAACAACGACCGTACTGCGCGTTCGGTCACCTTCAACACCGGCGTTACTTCAATCGCCTGATTGAGGTCGCGACTGGTGCGATACAAGCGCGCCAGGTGTTCGGTCATCTGATTGAACGCCAGCGCCAGACGACCGAACTCATCGGGCGACATCACCGTCGAGCGCGCTTCGAGATCGCCGCCGGTCACCGCTTCCGCCGTCGCCACCAGGTCTGCCAGCGGGCGGGTGATGCGTCGGGCAATCTGGTACCCCAGAATCACCGATCCGGCTGCCAGCACCATGGCAATGGCAATAACCACATTTCGGCTCAGTGATAACTGCTGCACCTGGAAATCGCGTGACAGACCGACCGAGAAGTATCCTACCTGTGCATTGGCAATAACCAGCGGGCTATACGCCAGCTGATACCCGCGCTGGCGCAACTCGACCGTAAAAATCGACTGCGCCTGCCCGCTGAGCAACGCTTGCAGCACCTGGGGCGGCATGTCGAGCGCGCTCAACTCGGCGCGTGGCAGCAATGTCGTGCTGATGGCCCGGCCCGACAGATCGTACAGGGTCGTCACCGCCGCCTGACTGCTGCGCTCGAGCGAGAGGAGCAGACGATCGCTTTTGACTGCGATCAAAATCCCGCCGACCACCTGATTTTCTTTGCGCACCGGCGCGACCGTATAAAAATACGGCTGAACATCAGGCGCAAAATAGATCAGGTTTGAGAACTTGTCATTTCCATCGATCGTTCCGCCAGAGATGATCAACTGGACGAAATCGAGGCTCGAGAGGTCAGTCGTCGTAACCCGCACCGGAGGATCGGCAGGGTTTTCCGAAACACGCAACCAGTCCAGCAGTGTTTTGCCATTGCGATCAAAGGCGATCATGCGGTCGAAATCAAGATTGATGCTTCCAACGCCAAACCGATAGTATGGATCGAGCGCACGTATCACCTGTTCGTCATCGCCGCTGGCGAACGCATCCGCCACTGCTGGAATATCGTTGTTTGCAGGCGCAAACACCACCTGGCGCAGAAACTCCAGATGGTTGCGTTCACGCCGCACGAGCGCGTCTGTTGTGTTGCGCGCCACCTGCGCCAGCTGATTCTGGAGCCGCTCTTCCCACGAAGCCGCCACCAGGCCGACCGCAATCGCCGCGCCTGCCATCATCACGACGAGTGTGAGCGCCAGGTAGGGAAAGATAATTTTGTATCGGATTTGTGAGCGGAAAACCGCTACAATCCCGTGCATACCAGCCCGCCTTGCACCCGAATCAACGATTTACAAGCGTTCAACTTGACAGATTTATTATATCCTTCTAAGACCAATGTATCAAGCACGAAAATAACGATCAGGATAAGAAGACTGTAAATCGTTCGATGAATAGATTGTCATCTCGCCGACCCTTCCCTCAAACAGTCAGCCATTGCGTTTCACCGGCAGGGTGAACGCAAAGACGCTCCCCGATCCCTCGACGCTTTCGACCCAGATACGCCCGCCGTGCGCCTCGACCGCCAGCCGGCAGAACGTCAGACCCAAGCCAGTTCCCCGCACCTTCCGGCCGCGCACCTGGCCAAATTTCTCGAAGATGCGCTGAAAATAGGCAGGCGGTATTCCCGGGCCGCGATCCTGCACCCAAACCACCAGATAATCCTCGCCACTGATCGGAACGTGCACAGGTGCATCTCCCGGAGCCGTGGACGAGCCGCCAGCCAGAAACGCCCCAATCGTCACCACACTCTGCGTTGGCGAGAACTTGATAGCATTATCCAGCAGATTCTGGAGCACGCGCACGATCTTTTCGCCATCGATCTCAACCGGCGGGAGATACGGCGCCAGGCGCTGCTCGATGACAATATGGCGACTGCTGGCAAGGTTGTGCAGGCGTTCAACCGCCTGATCGATCACACTGAAAACGGGCAACGGCTTGAGATCGAGCGTCATCTGACCCTGTTCCAGCTTCGAGATATCGAGCAGGGTATTGATCAAGTGCAACATCGTCTGACTGCCCTGATAGGCAATCTTCAGCAACTCCTGCTGTTGTTCGCTCACAGGACCGACGATACCGCGCTGAAGCATCATGATGCCATTCATAATCGATGTCAACGGCGCACGCAGGTCGTGCACCAGCATACTGGTGTAATCTTCGCGCAACTGCTCCAGTTCGCGTTCCTGGGTAATATCGCGCAGGATGAGCAATTCGCCGCGCGGTTCGTTGTGCGCGTCATAGACGGGGAGCCGCAGCAGGCGCACAGAGCGGTGCACCCCGCCGGTCAGCGCCAGATCGCTGATCTGAACCGGCGCCGACGCATCCTGACCCCACGCAGGCGTCGAGACTTCGTGCGCGCGCGCCTGCAACTCAGCCACCACATCATCGATCCGCCGTCCGATCAGGCTCTCTTCTGTACATTCGCATATCCGCGCCGCCAGCGGATTGGCAAGTTGGATGTCGCCCCGCATATCCGCCATCAAAATGCCATCGGCGGTTGAATGCAGAATGGACGCCATGCGATCGCGCCCGGCAGTGACCTGCTGGAAGAGGCGCGCATTCTCGATGGCAACAGCAATGAACGCTGCCATGCGCATCAATCGGAGCGCTTCCTCCTCATCGAAATCGCCGCCGATTTTGTTGAGCAGTTCGATCGCACCGATCACGCGACCTTTGGCAATCATTGGCACACAGAGGATCGAGCGCGTCGGGAAACCGGTGGTTTCGCTGATTTTGGCATAAAATCGTGGATCGCGGGAGACATCGTGCACGATTTCCCACTGACGGCTGCGCACCACATGCCCCACAACACCCTGACCGGCTGGCACGCGAATGCCCGCCAGTTTTTCCTCGCCCCCCTCGATGGTCATCACAAACTCGAGATCGCCGGTAGGCTCATCAAGCAGCAACAGCGAACCGGCCTCGACATGGAAGTAATCACTGAGTTGCTGAACAACCAGACGGTACACTTCGCGCGTATCAAGGGTTGAGGTGACGGTCGCCGCAATGTCGTTGAGCGTCTTGAGCTCTTGCGTACGCCGTTCGGCAGCGTCACGGCTGCGAAACGAGGTGATTGCCAGCGCCATCTGACTGCTCAACGCCCTGACGAACGCCACATCTTCCGCTCCGAACATCCGCGCAGCACCAGCGCTGCAGACCGCCAGAACCCCGAGCGCTTCATCACGGGCGATGAGTGGCGCAACGATCATCGTCTGCACGCCGCGCGCCCGGAGGAGCGCGGCATCCCACCCTCCCTGCGTCCTTTCCGTGTGGATAACAACCGGATGCCGCATCTGCATGACATCCATAGCGCCTGCCAGGCTATCGAGCGTCAGGGCAGGCGCATCGCCAGGCGATGGGTGTTCACACGCCAGCGTCATCCGACCGGAAGCATCGACCAGCAACACAAACGCGCGATCTGACTGGCACAACTGGTTCAGTTCGATCAACGAATGGTGCAGCAGTTGCTCCAGCGTCGTCGCGGTTTCGGCCGCCTGCGCAATGCGCATCAGACCTTCGAGCCGCGGATCGATGCCAATCGACGGCTCGACGCCCTCACAGGTTTCACTTGTCGAGATCTGGGGACTCAGCGAACTCATTGGTGCATTGGATGCGACAACCAGATGACACGGCCAATTGACCTTTTCTTAAGAAACGCTCCCCGCTCATTATAGCGCACCCGGGCATACAATACGACTCCAACATGGCTACAGAATGATGACAAATGATCGTTTAGCCCCGACCCCCGGCGCGATTCGGGGGAGTCTCGCCAGCCGGCATATAAGGCGAACCGACGGCAAGATACCCATAGCCAGCCGCGACCAGTTCCGTATAGTCGGGAATCATACGGCGACCATCGATGACCAGGTATGGCGGCGCGACCGTCTCTTCGATTGTGCGCGACAGACCGCGAAACTCTTCCCAGTCGGTGGAGATAAAGAGCATATCGGTTCCGGCGAGCGCCTCACGCACCGAGGTGTGATAGGAAATGCGCTCGAACAGATGGTTCTTCTCGGGATCGAAGAACTTGCGCGCTTCGCGCAGCGCCATCGGATCGTAGGCGCGAATGGCGCGCACGCCTCTGCCCAGCAGCGCTTCGACCACCTTGAGCGACGACGAGTCGCGCATATCGTTGGTGCGCTGTTTGAACGCCAGCCCCAGCAGAGCAACCGTTTTGTTGTTGAAGCTGACCCCCGCTTCCCGGATCGCGCGATCGATCAGGTAGGTCTTCTGATATTCGTTGATGCCGTAGACCGACTGCAGAATATCGACCGACTGCCCCGCAGTTTTCAGTTGATAGATGAGCGACTGGATATCCTTCCCGAAGCATGATCCGCCAGCGCCATTCGACACATACGATCCCCAGGTGCTGATGCGTGAATCGGCTGTGACGCCGCGCTTCAGATCTTCCATGATGATGTTGGGGAATGTCTCGGCAAGACGCGCCCCTACGCCGTTCCAGAACGAGATATAGGTTAACAGCAGCGTATTGGCGACATACTTAATCGCCTCCGCTGTTTCCGGCGTGGTTTCGATGTAGCGAATGCGCACGTGGTTGACGAATTGCGAGTAAATCCGGCGGATAATACGAAAATCCTCCTCACAGTCTGCTCCAACCACCACACGATCCGGTCGGCGCGACTTTTCGACGGCATCGCCTTCGGGAAGGAATTCAGGATTCGAGGCGACCCCTGCATTGGGCACACGGTAATCGCGCAGCACACGTTCTAGCTGCCGCGCCGTGCCGATCGGCACCGTGCTTTTGTTGATGACCACAACCCGGCGCTGATCCTGCCGGCGCGCCAGCAGTTCCGCCAGATGACGCACCGCAGCAAAGTAGTAGCTGAGATCCGATGAACCGTCCGGCTTGGGCGGCGTTGGCAGGCACAGAAAGAGCGCATCGGCGCCTTCGATCACCGGTTCGATATCATCGACGAAGAACAGATACCGCCCGTGGTTCTCGAGAATAATGCTCGTCAATCCAGGTTCGTGGACATAGTGCTCGATCGCTTCAGGGCGACACGACCGATACGCCTCGATACGCTGGTGATCGATATCGTATGCATACACTTCGTGGCCATACTCCGAGCAGACTGCTGCATGAGTCAGACCAACGAAACCGGTGCCAACGACGATGATTTTCATAGAATATGCGCTCCTTGATCCACGAGCATTACCGACCGCGAACCAGCAAGTTGCTGAAACGCACCACACCTGATCCTTCACCGAAGGTTTGGGTCCCAAACGCAAGTTCGCCGCTGCGGAAGGCGCTGTCGCGCAGCGTTGTGAGACGCTGACCATTACAGTAGAAGGTCAGTTCGTCGCCAACCATCTCGACCTTCAGCCGGTTGGGCGAACCGGCGGCACTGATGGCTGAAGACGGCGTCCAGTCGCGCAACACCGAGAAAGCATCGTCCACATAGCGCGCGACGCGGTAACGTCCTGTGCCATCAACGCTCAAGATGTAGAAGTTCTGGGTGTCCTGATAGCGAAACAGGATCGCCACTGCCGCGCTGCGCGGCTTGCTGACCGTCGCCTCGATCTCAAATGATGCATCATCGACCACGCTGTCGATAACCTGCCAGACGATCTGACCCGCATCAAACGCCTCGATGACATAGGCGCCATTTTCGAAGCGGTAGTCGCCGGCATCTGTTCGTTCGGCGGTAAACTGGCTGCTTGCTTCGCTCGCCAGCGAGTCGCGCAGCAACACATTCGGAAAACCGGTCGTCCCTGGCGGATTGTCAACACTCACGACTGTGCCAGAAACGGTGGTGCCAAGCGACTGAACCGCCTGCTGCCCGATGAGGTATAGACCGCCGATCACCAGGATGCATCCCAGCACCAGCACGCCAAGAATAATGCCAATGATCAGTAGCCAGTTCGGTCCCTTTTTGACGGGCGCGGTTGCAGGCGGCGGCGAGGCGGGGCTGCCGGCTGCGGGCGAAGAGGAGTGTAGTCCGAATCCGCCGCCTGAGGCAGGCGGAGTGGATGGCGGCAATCCGAGCCCGCCGCCCGATGCTGGCGATGGAGGCGACGCTGATGGCGAGGAAGGCGGCAATCCAAACCCGCCGCCCGATGGTGGTGGCGGCTTTTGAGCCTCGGTAAGAATCGTCTGCATCCCGGCGCTACTGGACGGCGTTTCGGACGGAGGCGCCGGCGGAACCACCATCGTCTTACCAGCATCGCTTTCTGGCGGCAGCAACACGGTGCGCCCCACATCTCCCGCCGGCGATGGCGGAACCACCATCGTCTTGCCAGCGTCGCCTGCTGACGCCGGAGGGGGAGGGGCTGGCTTCCCGGCGTCGCCTTCTGGCGGCAGCAACACGGTGCGCCCCACATCTCCCGCCGGCGATGGCGGCTCGGGGAGGCGTGCGCCACACTGAGGGCAGAAGCGTTTTCCTTCGGCGATTTCGGCCTGACACTGCGGACAGCGAATCATCACGCATCTCCTTGCGAACAAGCGTCCGCCTTATATGAGAACGCATTGACAGCGTAGAAGTACGCCATCTGAACAGAACCTTTTGATTATGGCGGACCCTCAAGGGGAAGCGCGACATAGAAAGTGCTTCCACGCCCTTCGATGCTTTCCACCCAGATCATTCCGCCATGATGGACAACCAGTTCATAACTGAGATACAATCCCAACCCAAGACCTTCGCCGGTACGCTGATGGCCACGCGCATACCGCCGGAACAGGCGTTGCATTGTCTCTCCCGACATGCCAATCCCATAATCGCGCACTGTGATCAGAGCAAGTGGTTGTGACACGCTCTGCATGCCGAGGAGCCATGAACGCAATGTTGCCGGCGGTTGATACCCATACCGCTTTGCCAGGACATCGGATCGAATAATCACCTCCGAAATCTCGATCGGCGAACCCGAACCACTGTAACGCGCTGCATTGACCAGCAGATTCGTCAGCACCTGGCGGATGCGCAGCGGATCACAGATGACCAGCAGATCGGGCGCATCACTGGTCAGTTTCACTTCGCGCTCGCCAATCGCCGGGCGCAACTGATCGATCACCTGGTGGGTCAACGCAACCAGATTGATGCGCTGGAGTTGAAGGCTGAAGAGGCCAGCATCGAGGCGCGACAGATCGAGCAGATTATCGACAAGGCGCAGCATATGGCTAACCTGCTGCGACAGAATGGTCAACCCGCGCAGGTCCGTGGCATCCTCCTTCTCGCGGCGCTGCTCGCGGCGAATCAAGAGATCGGCATAACTGCGCACTGCGGCCAGCGGGCTGCGCAATTCGTGCGCTGCAACCGCAAGAAAGTCGTCTTTGGCGCGCTCCAGTTTCTGGTGCTCAGTGATATCACGAAAGATGACGACGGCGCCCTCGATGGTATTCATATCGCCGTAGACGGGCGCGCCACTGAAACTCATCACCGTGTCTTCGCCGCTGGCGCCGCGCAACAGCACCCGATAATCGTGAAACACCTCGCCAGCCAGCGCGCGCGTGAGCGGCAGGCGCTCGACCGGCAACGCCCGCCCATCGAGATCGCGAATGGCATAGAAGTCGGCCATTGAACTGATCGGTTGCTGATAGGGGAACGAGTCGGACGACAGCAGTTCCATCGCTGTGCGATTGGCGAGCACCAGACGACCCAGACGATCACACAACACCACCCCTTCGACGATGCTGTTGATCACGGCAGCCAGTTTCCGGCGCTCGATATGGCTTTCCTGGTACAGTCGCACGTTCGCAATCGCAAAACCAATCAGGTTGCTCATCATCATGAGCGTTTGCACGTCGATACGTTCTGGCAGCGCCGGGTCGCCGTAGATTCCGACGACACCCACAACCGTGCCGCCGGCAAGAAGTGGCACATACGCGCAACTCGACAACCCCGCCTCGATCAACGCTTCCTCGCTGGACCCGGCGATCAGGGGGCGGCGGACCGGTTGACCGTAGCGTACCGCTTCCTCACACATCGCGCCTGCAACGTGGATTTCGCGCTGCTGTTCGACAAACTGATGCGGGATGTTACGCCAGGCGCCAAGTTGCAGCATCGCACGACCGGGATCGAGGAGCAGCAGAATGCCGACCGACGCATCAACCACGCCAAGCACGACATCGAGCACGTTGCGAAGCAGTTCATCAAGATCCGCAGCCGTGCTGATCACTGTGCCAATCGCGCCAAACGCCTCCAGGCGACGTTGATGCGCCTGCATCTGGGCGTGCAGTTGAGCGTTCTTGATAGCGCCTGCGGCCAGGTTGCTGAATGTTTGCAACACCTGGAGATCGGTGCGGCGCAGTTGAGGCCGGTTGCCGAGATTCATCAACTCCAGCACGCCGATCACTTCCGCACCGATGCGCAACGGCAGGATGACAGCGGTCAGTTCGCGCGGGAGGCATTCAAGGAAGGCGCACACATCCGGCTCGCTGCGTGGACTGACCCGCCGCGCCAGATCACGGTACGACGAGCGGGTCTCGATCAGGAGCGGTTCGCCGCGTCGCAGCGCTTCCCCCGCTAACCCTTCGCCAGGGCGCAGGTGCAAACGACAGACGGCCTCATTCGCCGGACCGAAGTCAAGACCATAGAACGACTCCAGATGCAGCGTGGTCTGGCGCCGATCGTAGATCCAGAGCAGACCGGCCTGCACTGCGGGAACCACCTCAACAACACACCGGACAAGCCCGGCGAACAGCTCATTGGGGTTGAGCATCGACACGAGGTACGTCGAAACATCCAGCAGGTTCGCCAGCACCTCGCTGCGTTGTTCCGCCTCGTTGACCGGTTGTTCGAAGATTTCGCCGGCGAGCGGCGGCTGCGTAATCGTCATCTCACGCCTCCGACGCAGCGTGTTCCAGACACTGGATTATATCATGACAGCAATCAGTGCTTCGAGACGCCCGTCGATCATGAAAGACCACACGTTTTATCTCCAGCATATTCTCGAATGTATTTGGCGAAGCGCGGAGCACGGAGCAGACGGTTGCGACGCTCGCTTCGTTTCCCATACCCTTCAGGATGCAACAGTACGCGATCTTCAAACCATGACCCAGGCGACTCAACGACTTTCCGACGCTGCAGGCAACGGTGCGGCGATCGTCTGCCGGTGCATAATGCTATCGAAGGTGTAGATCGCCAGCGCCGTCCAGATCAGCACAAACCCGATCAGCCGCGGCAAGGTCAACGGTTCGCCGTACAGACCAACGCCAATCAGAAACTGCAAGGTCGGCGCGATATACTGTAACACTCCGAGCGTTACCAGCGAGACGCGCCGCGCACCGGCGGCGAAGAGCAGGAGCGGAATCGCCGTGATCGGTCCGGCGGCGATCAGGAGGAGCCAGATCAACGGATCGCCGTGGATGAACGTGGTGTGCGTGGTCAGTTCGCGGTATGCCAGAAATGCGATCATGGGCGGGGTCAGAAGCGCCGTTTCGAGCGAGAAGCCGTCGAGCGAGTCGAGCGACGCGGTTTTGCGCAGCAGACCATAGAGCGCGAAGGTGCCCGCCAGAATAAGCGCGATCCAGGGAAACGATCCGTACTGAAACGTCAGGTACAGCACGCCGATCAGCGCTACGCTCATTGCCAGCCCCTGACCGATGCGCAGGCGTTCTTTCAACACCAGCGCGCCAAGCAGCACATTGACCAGCGGGTTGATGAAATAGCCCAGGCTGGTCTCGACAATGTGATTGGTGTTCACTCCCCAGATGTAGACGAACCAGTTTGCCGCAAGCAACACACCGGTGACCAGAAAGGTCGCCAGCACATGCCAGTTGCGCCAGACATTGCCGATCCGCGACCAGCGTCTTCCGACCGTCAGCAGAACGACGGCAAACGCCAGCGCCCAGATGATCCGGTGCGCGACGATTTCGAGCGCATCGATATGCTGTAACAATTTCCAGAAAACGGGAAGCAGTCCCCAGCAGGCATAGGCGCCTGCCGCATAGAGCACACCTTTATTCATAGATACCGCCTGCACCAGAGCGAATGCACGATAACTTCGCTATCGTACCACACTCTGTCATCGACTCTGAACGCGAGAAAAGTCACAGACAAGGCGCTCCTGCCAGAGTACACTGCAGATCAAGATCGGGGCGCTTATGCAAAGGGGAACATCAGCGATGACCTGGACGCTTCCTTTGATCGATCTCGAGCGGTGCACCGGCTGCGGCCAGTGTGTGCAGCACTGTCCGACACAGGCGGTTGAACTGATCGCGCGCAAAGCCGTCATCACCCGCCCGTCCGATTGCACCTATTGTGATGCCTGTGAGCGTGCGTGTCCCACTGGCGCAATCGGCCGTCCGTTCATCATCGTGTTCGAGAGCAGTCAACAATGGAGTAGCGTATGATCCGGCACACGCTCCCTTCTCGCCATCGCCGTCCGCCTGTCACGCCGGTGCAGGCTGCGGGAGTTGTCCTGATCGTTCTGGCAACGTTCCTCAGTTATGGCGGATTGCGGGACTCGCTCCGGCCCTATACCGCGCGCATCGATGAGGCGATCGACAGCCGGCGCAGCGTTCAACTCGTCGGCTTTCCCGGCAGTGAAGGAACATATGATGCGCAGGGACGATTTACCTTCGTGATCGAGGACGAAACCGGTCGGCGCATCACGGTGGTCAGCCGTGAACCAAAGCCTTCACACTTCGAGCGGGCGACGAGCATTGTGGTCATTGGCCGATACGACGAGGAACAAACCTTTTTTGTCGCCGACCAGGTGTTGGTCAAGTGTCCTTCGAAATATCATGAACAGGAGCCTGCCCGTTGAGACGGGTCACACACGCTCGCTTTCGCGTTCCAATCCGGCGCGGTCTGCGACAATAATGGCGCCGCGCTCGATGCGGATCAATCCCATCGCCTCGAATGTCTTCAGCGAACGCCCGACCATTTCGCGCACAGTGCCAAGGCGCGCCGCCATTTCGCTCTGGGTGAGCGGCTGAACGAAGCCTTGCTCGCCAGCTTCCGCCTGCATCAGCAACAGGCGCGCCAGGCGCCCCTGCACACTGGTGAGCGCCAGATCGTCCACCAGATCAACCAATCGTCGCAGATACCCGCAACAATCCGCCAGCAGGCGCAGCGCCACCATCGGATGTTCCAGAATGAGGGCGCGCAACTCTTCACCCGGAAACAATAGCGCCGCCACGTCAGTCTGAGCCGATGCATTGACCGGACATGGACCGCCATCGAACACTGGTACTGAATTAAAATGGCGTCCCGGCGCGACAACGTGAATGACCTGTTCACGACCACCTGGCGAGAGACGCGACAGGCGCACTCGACCACTGAGGAGCACGTACAACCCGGGCGACGGATCACCGGCAAGAAAGAGCGTTTCACCAGCGGTATATCGCACGCGCACCGCAATCGACGCCAGCGCAGTGCAGTCTGGCTCTGGCAGATCGGCAAATAACCCGGCGCGCCGAACCTCGGCGCTTTCGACGGTCATACGCAGCCTCGCTTTCCAGTACGGCGTTTCGGAAGCGGTGCAGTCTTTCGCCAACCATGGCGCCGCACATGTCAGAAGGTGGAAAGCGCTCGTCTGATTGTCTTGTCGCTCTCTATTGTACACGATGGCGCATGAAGCGTGCGACACGAACAGGGCGCCGGCGTGCCCTCGCCTCGGCGCGTGCGCGTGCTCTGAACCAGCTCCGCGCCAGCGAGGCTTTGTTTGCTCTGTCCGTGCGGGCGCAGCCGGTCGGGAACGGCGGCGCACAGCGACGTGCGTTGCGCGTCACTTCTCATCAATTCACGACCACACCCCGTGCGTGCGAATGCTTTGCACCCTTGTCATTCGCATGGTATGCTGTACCCATGCAACAACAGATGTGGCTATGCGCCATCTCCTGGCCTGGATGTGCACGTGCATCGCATGCCCGGCGATATCGTAGAGCCGCTACCAAACAGGAGTACACAATGGCAACGGCACAAACTGGCGACACCGTGACAGTGCACTACACCGGCACACTGGAAGATGGCACCGTCTTCGACAGTTCGCACGGTCGTGAACCGCTGGTGTTTACGCTGGGCAGCGGGCAAGTGATTCAAGGGTTCGAGGAAGCGATCGTGGGCATGGAGGAGGGGGAGACGCGCCGCGCCGTGCTGACGCCAGATCAGGCGTATGGCGAATATCACGATGAACTGGTCTTCTCGCTGAGCCGCGATGAACTTCCGCCGCAGATCGATCCGGCGGTTGGCGAGCAGTATCAGATGCGCCGTCCCGACGGGCAGACGTTCATCGTTACGGTGCGCGATGTGTCGCTTTCCGACGTGACATTCGATGCCAACCATCCACTGGCGGGCGCAACATTGACGTTCGATATCGAACTGGTGGCAATTGAATAGCGGACAATTGCTCCAAACAGACGAGCATCTGGCGTTTTCGCACGGTGAGGCGCCAGATGCTTTTTTGCACTCGAATCTACGCCACGCGGGCATGTGTGATATACTGAGACGCGCCCACGAAGTGAAAACCAGATGCGAGGATGCCATGACCACTGCCGATACTCAGGCGTTGCTTGCCGATCTTTCCGCACGTCTCGGTCCTGATCGTGTTGTCGTTGATCCGGCGCAGTTGATCACCTACGAAGTCGATGGCAGTTTTGACCGCGGCCATCCCGACGGCGTCGTGTTTCCTCGTTCCGTCAATGAGGTTGTCCAGGTGGTGCGCTGGGCCGCCGAACATCACACCCCCCTGATTGCGCGCGGTTCGGGCACCGGACTGGCAGGCGGCGCAGTGCCCGAACTTGGCGGGCTGGTGGTGCAACTTGGTCTGATGAACCGCGTCCTGGAACTCGACCTGACCGGACACAGTGCGGTGGTCGAAGCCGGGGTCGTGAACCTGATCTTCGATAACCAAGTGCGTAAACATGGTCTCTTCTTCCCCCCTGATCCGTCGAGCCAGCGCACGGCAACCATTGGCGGGAATATCGGCACGAATGCGGGAGGACCCCACTGTTTCAAATACGGCGTCACCAGTAACTACGTCACGGGAGTCGAGGTGGTGCTGAGTGATGGGCGGATCATTCACACTGGCGGGCGCGCGTTCGATATTCCGACCTATGATCTGACGGCGCTGTTTGTCGGCAGCGAAGGCACGCTCGGCATCATCACGCGCGCCGATCTGCGGGTGCTGCGCGACCCGCCGGCCGTGCGCACCATGCTGGCAGCCTTCGATAGCGTCGAACACGCTGGAGAGGCGGTCTCCGCTATTATTGCCCGTGGCCTCATCCCGGCAACTATGGAAATGATGGACTCGAGCATTGTGCGCATCGTCGAAGAGTATGCCCATCCCGGACTGCCGCTCGACGCTGGCGCTGTGCTAATCATCGAGGTCGACGGCTACCCCGAAAGTGTCGGACCGCAGATCGCCGAGATTGAGGCGATCCTTCGCATGTGCAACGTGCGCGAGATGCGCGTGGCGCAGAGCGTTGCGGAGCGCGACCGCATCTGGTTTGCGCGCAAGAGCGCAGCCGGCGCAATGGCGCGGCTGGCGCCGGCGTACTATCTGGTCGATGGCACTGTGCCGCGCAGCAAACTGGCAGAAACACTTACGACCATCAACCGGATCATCGAAGCCGATGGCTTCCGCACCGGTCATGTGTTCCATGCCGGTGACGGCAATCTGCACCCCCTCATTCTCATCGAGGATCCATCGGATCGGGCGCTGATCGCGCGCATTCTCGAAACCGGGCGCAAAGTCCTGGCGGCGTGCGTTGCGGCTGGCGGCAGCATTACCGGCGAACATGGCGTCGGTATCGAGAAGCGTGCGTTTATGTCGCTGATGTACGGTCCCACCGAACTTGGGTTGATGTGGGATGTGAAGGAAATCTTCGATCCGGCGGGGATCATGAACCCTGGAAAGGTTCTGCCGCCGCGTGACGAGGTTGTGACTTCATCGATCAATGGGCGTCTCACAGACTCTGCACCGGCGATACGCCTCGCAGAAATGGCGGAAACATCTGCTGCCGCACCTCCGGTCGCTGCGCCGGAACGTCCGGAGGACGCAGCGGAGGCGCTGCGCGCCTTTATCGATGCGGGAAAGAGTGTGCGCATTCGAGGCGGCGGAACGAAATCGGCGCTTCTGCCGCCTGCCGATGTGGTGCTGTCTACTGAATGTCTGTCGGGGATTCGCGCGCTCGTCCCGGAAGACATGTACGTGACTGTCGGCGCCGGGACGCGCCTGGAGGAATTGCAGGCAGCATTGCAGAATCACCGGATGTGGGCGCCGCTGGCTTCCCCCTGGTCCAGTTCAACGATTGGCGGCATGATTGCAGCGAATGTAAATGCACCGCTCCGCATGCGCTATGGCAGCATCCGCGATATGCTGCTGGCGGCGACGATCGCCCTTCCCGACGGGCGGGTCGCCCGCATTGGGCGACCGGTGGTCAAGAATGTGGCAGGGTATGATCTGCAAAAAGTGCACGTCGGCGCACACGGGACGCTGGGGCTCCTCTGCGATGTGACGCTGAAACTGACTCCGCTGCCGCGCGCGCGCGCGACGGTGATCGCCGTGCCGCGACGAATTGCACAGGCGCTCGACATCGGCGCGACGCTGGCGCAGCAGTGCCTGATCGCATCGGCGGTGCTGGCGCTGGAGATCGCCGATGGCGGAGGCTGGCTGCCGACGTTGCCGGTTGTGCTGGATCGCCGCACAACGACGCTTCTCATCTACACCGTCGAAGGGCTGGCAGAAGATGTGATGGCGGAACTTGCCGCCGTGCGCGCTGTGCTGCGCGGCGCTGATATTCCGGCGATCCAGATCGATAGTTCTTCCGGCAGCGATCTGTGGGGCGCCTTCATCCGCGCAGCGCAACCCGACGACCTGCTGGTGCGGATTGGCGTTGCGCCGAAGGATATCCGGGGGTTCATGCAACGCGCCGGCTTTGGCGGGAAGGAGTCCTACCTGACGGATCTGGCAGCGGGGCAGGTGTATGTGCGCGCGCCGGCGCCGCACCCGGACGATGCGACCCGCATCCTTGATCGCCTGCGCACCGCTGCGCGAGCGCTCAACGGCTACGCTATCGCACTGGCGGCGCCGGCGCGCGCGCGCATCGACCGGTGGGGCTACGCGCCCGACGCCCTCGACCGGTTGCAGGAGATGCGACAGCGCTGGGGCGCAGGCGGGTTGCTCAATCCGGGCGCCTTCATCGTCTGACCCGAGTAGCAGAGCAGAGTTGAGGGTTGTGAGAAAAGTCACAGACGAAGGCGTTCTCTGCGGCGTATACTCCTCGTAAAGGTCAAGATGGGCATTGGTATTGCCCTCGCAGCGAGGAGGCTGTCTATGCGCCTGTGGAAACACCTCGTTTTTGGCGCTCTGCTGCTCATCGTTCTGGTTGCCTGTGCACGTCAGGCGGAGGCGCCGCCAACCGCGACCACGCCAGCCCAGCAGATGGCGCCATTGGCCGCCACAACCGCACCACCAGGCGATCGCGCGCTGGCGGCGTTCAAAAAAGGCGGTTGTGGCGCGTGCCACATCATCCCTGGCGTTCCCAACGCGAGAGGAACCATCGGACCAGACCTCACGAACATCGCGCAGGTCGCTGCTCAGACGATGCAGAGCAGCGCCTATACGGGCAACGCCACAACGATCGAAGCATACCTCCGCGAAGCAATTCTCGAACCAGATGTCTTCGTCGCCCCCGACTGCAATGGCAGCCCTTGCCAGAAGGGGGTCATGCCGCCATCATTAGGGCATGGGCTATCTGAAGAGGAACTGGCGGCGGTCGTCGCCTACCTGAAAGCGCCTCCAGGCGAAGCAGAAGCGGTCGTTTCCGAAGAGCCGGACACCCTTCCAGCCGACGCTGCACCAACCCTGAGCGATGAAGAGTTCGCCTGGGCGAAACTCGTTTACTTCGAGCGCTGCGCCGGATGCCACGGCACCCTGCGCAAAGGCGCAACCGGTCCGGCGCTCACCCCCGACCGGACCATTTCGCTCGGCACGGTCGGATTGTCGACAATTATCTACAACGGCACATCGCGCGGTATGCCCGATTGGGGCAAACAGGGCTTCTTCACCCAGGAACAGATCGATGTGCTGGCGCGATTCCTGCAACGCGAGCCGCCTGCGCCGCCAGAGTTGCCAATGGAGCGGATGAAAGACTCGTGGAAGGTGTACGTTGCGCCTGATCAGCGACCGACGGCGCCGCAGACGAAGCGCAACTGGCAGAACTATTTCGTGGTCACGCTGCGCGACGCCGGGCAGGTGGCAGTGATCGACGGCGATACGTATGAGGTGGTCAGCAAAGTGGACAGCGGCTACGCCGTTCACATCACCCGTATGTCGGCGACCGGGCGCTATGCCTATGTTATCGGGCGCGACGGGAAACTGGCGATGATCGACCTGTGGACGGAAACACCCACGAAGGTCGCTGAAGTTCAGGTCTGCTACGACGCACGTTCGGTCGAAGTCAGCAAGTACAACGGTCCAGAAGGCGATTTCACCGATAAACTGGCAGTGGTTGGCTGTTACTGGCCCCCGCACTTCGTCATTCTCGACGGTCAGACCCTTGAGCCGATCCATATCGTCAGCACCCGCGGCTACACCGTCGATACGATGGAATACCATCCAGAACCGCGCGTCGCCAGCATTGTCGCTTCTGATTTCAAGCCGGAGTGGATCATCAATGTGAAGGAGATCGGGCAGATCTGGCTGGTGAACTACGCCGATCCGCAGGCGCCACAGATCAAGATGCTGCCAGCGGCGCGTTTCCTCCATGATGGCGGATGGGATGCAACCCATCGCTACTTCCTGGTGGCAGCCAATCAGTCGAACAAGGTTGCGGTGGTCGATGCTCAGGAGGGCCGGATGGTCGCGCTGGTGGACACGCCGAAAATCCCGCACCCTGGTCGTGGCGCCAATTGGGTCGATCCTGAGTTTGGCCCTGTCTGGAGTTCAGGGCACCTCGGCGATCCGGCGATTGTCTCGATTGGGACGGATCCCGAAGGGCGCCCAGACTTTGCCTGGAAAGCGGTGCGTGTCACACCGTTGCCCGGCGCTGGAAGCCTGTTCATCAAGACGCATCCAAAAAGCCAGTGGATATGGGTTGATATGACGCTCAACTCCGACCCGGTGCTGGCGCGGACGATCTGCGTCATTGCGAAGGAAAATCCGGCAGAGCCGCACAAGTGCTGGGAAGCCAGTTCCTACGGTCGCGCTGTGCACTTTGAGTATAACGCAGCCGGCACGGAGGTATGGGTGAGCATCTGGGGCGATGCGAGCAAACCAGGTGAAACGGGCGAAATCGTAGTCTATGACGATGCGACCCTGACCGAAAAGGCGCGCATTCCCAACCTGGTGACGCCGACTGGTAAGTTCAATGTCTACAATACGGTGCGCGATATTTATTGATGGGACGCTACGGATTTGCTGGCGGCGACGGCGGCGTCATTGTCGGGCGAGTCTCAGAGCGTTGGGTGGGCGAAGGCGCTGCGGTCGCCTGCCCAACGCTCTGTATGGGCGGGGCTCAGCCCTTCGGGCACGCGCGGGGCTCAGACCCGCCCGTACGGGGGCTCCTGAGGCTGTTGGCGATAGCCCCTCCGGGACGCGCGGGGCTCAGCCCCGCGGGTACGGGCGGGTCTGAGACCCGCCCGTACGGGGGCTCCTGAGGCTGTTGGCGACAGCCCCTCCGGGACGCGCGGGGCTCAGCCGCGGGTACGGGCGGGTCTGAGACCCG